>Ga0180430_10000134_pt1 | contig 81555 bp, 77 predicted proteins | sample SS_ome_9_FD_132999 | JGI IMG/M metagenome (GOLD analysis project Ga0180430, IMG submission 132999) | Hypersaline lake sediment archaeal communities from the Salton Sea, California, USA - SS_1_S_2 metaG | ecosystem: Environmental > Aquatic > Non-marine Saline and Alkaline > Hypersaline >...
CGGCACCAACCCCATCGGCTCCGGCCCCCTACCCCCCACCCTCGCCCTGGACTAACCACCCACCACCAACAACCACCAGCCGCTGAGAGCCCCAAAGCCCTCAGCGGCTGGCCCCATTACGGCTAGTCGTCGAGCAGACCACACACCACCGCATCCGCGAGCAGACGGCCACGGTCAGTCAAGATGAAACGGTCGTCCGCGTGCCGAAGCAGCCCCGTGGAAACCGCATCCCAGGCGCGACTGCGTTCGGCCTCGGTGAGCACCGCTGCCGCTAGACCGCGGCCCAACCGGATGCCTAGTAGCACCTGCTCAGTGTGGCGATCCCTCCCATCGAGCCGCTCGAAACCGCCGACCGCGATCCCGCCCCGGGCCAGCGAATCCGCATAGGTCCTGGGATGCTTGACATTCCACCACCGCAGATCTCCCACGAAACTATGCGCTCCGGGCCCAGCGCCCCACCACTGGCCGCCACCCCAGTAGCCCTCGTTGTGGCGACACTGGCCACCCGGTCGGCTCCAGTTGGATACCTCATACCAGTGCAGTCCTGCGGCCGAGAGCCGCTGGTCGATCAGTTGGTAGCGATGCGCCAGCACGTCATCGTCGGGGGCCGCCACCTCACCGCGGCGCACCCGACGAGCCAGCGCGGTGCCGTCCTCGACGACAAGTCCATAAGCCGAAACGTGGTCGACCCCAGCGTCGAGGACCGCCTCCACCGAGGCAAGGAGGTCCGCGTCGGACTCCCCGGGTGTGCCGTAGATGAGATCGAGGTTGACGTGCGTGAAGCCGGCGACCAACGCCTCGCGGGCGGCTGCGGGCGCCCGGCCCGGGGAGTGGACGCGGTCCAGAACCGCGAGTACGCGCGCCGAAATCGATTGCATGCCCAGCGAGACCCGGTTGTAGCCAGCCGCCAGGAGATCATCGAAGAACTCCGGCGATGTGGACTCCGGGTTCGCCTCCGTGGTGATCTCGACGTCATTGCGGAGTTCAAAGCCGGCACGTACCGCATCCAGCACGTCGGCAAGCCGGCTCGCGCCCAGGACCGATGGTGTCCCCCCGCCGACGAAAACGCTGTCGACGGCAATCCCCCCGAGCATGTTGCCGGCCAACGCCAACTCGTCGCGGACCGCGGCCAGCCAACCATCCGGAGTCGCGCCACGGAGTTCCCCGGCGGTGTAGGTGTTGAAGTCGCAATAACCGCAGCGGCTCGCGCAGAACGGGACGTGGACGTAAACGCCAAATGCCGTGCCCGGCGTCGCGGTGGGATCGGGCAGTTGGGCCGGCACCGGACTTACCGACATGACCCCAGTGTTGCAGAACGCGGAATTCCCCTGTCGCGGGCGCAATGTCTGCCCGGTTGGGCCGGAACGGCCGCCCATGGCAGAATAACTGCCATGCTGGTCGTCGGCCCCCTGCCCACCGTGACCCTGGTGGCACGGCGGCATGTCGACTTCAAGCGTGTGTGCAGCTGTTGTTGTCCGGTTTGACACCGTAGTCCACCCGTCTGCCAATCGGCTGGCTGCCGGATTGCGTAGCCGGAAGATAACCCGGCGATGATGCGCCCCGGAGGCTCAGTTCCCCGATCCTGAGGAGCACCTCGTATGACCAAACCAGCCAAGTCGCGCAGCGAAGGGCAGTGGGCCCTCGGTGAGCGCGACCCGCTCAACGCCAACGAAGAGTTCAAGCGCCACGAGGACCCCCTCGCCGTGCGGGAGCGGATCGAGAATGTCTATGCAAAGCAGGGTTTCGCCAGCATCGACAAGACCGACCTGCGGGGCCGGTTCCGGTGGTGGGGTCTCTATACCCAGCGCGAACAGGGCTACGACGGCACTTACACCGGTGACGAGAACATCGACCTGCTGGAGGCTCCCTACTTCATGCTGCGGGTGCGGAGCGACGGCGGTGCGCTGACCGCCGACTCGCTGCGAACCCTCGGCCAGTTGTCCACCGAATTCGCCCGGGACACCGCCGACATCTCCGACCGGCAGAACGTCCAGTACCACTGGATCCGGGTCGAGGACATGCCGGAGATCTGGCGGCGCCTCGACGCGGTCGGACTCCAGACCACCGAGGCCTGCGGCGACTGCCCCCGCGTCGTGCTGGGATCTCCCCTGGCCGGCGAGTCCCTGGACGAAGTGCTCGACCCTACCCCGGCGATCCAAGAGATCGTCCGCCGCTATATCGGCAAGCCGGAGTACTCGAATCTGCCGCGGAAGTTCAAGACCGCCATCAGCGGCCTTCAGGATGTCGTCCACGAGATCAACGACGTCTCTTTCGTGGGGGTGAATCATCCGGAGCACGGCCCCGGCCTTGATCTGTGGGTGGGAGGCGGGTTGTCCACGAACCCGATGCTGGCCCAACGCCTGGGCGCCTGGGTGCCGTTGGAGGAGGTGCCCGATGTGTGGGAGGCGGTGGTGAGCCTGTTCCGTGACTATGGCTACCGCCGGCTTCGGTCCAAGGCGAGAATGAAGTACCTGGTCAAGGACTGGGGCGTGACAAAATTTCGCAGCGTACTCGAGACCGAGTACCTCAAGAGGCCCCTGATCGACGGCCCGGCACCGGAGCCCCCGGTTCGTCCCATCGACCATGTGGGTGTGCAGCGACTGCGCAACGGTCTCAACGCCGTCGGTGTCGCCCCCATCGCGGGTCGGGTTTCGGGCACCATCCTGACCAGAATCGCCGATATGGCCGAGCGGGTGGGTTCCGACCGAATCCGATTCACCCCCTACCAGAAATTGATTGTCCTCGACGTTCCCGACGATAAGGTCGAAGGACTGGTGACCGAACTGGAAGCACTGGGCTTGCCGGCGACACCGTCGCACTGGCGGCGGAATCTGATGGCTTGCAGCGGAATCGAGTTCTGCAAGTTGTCCTTCGCTGAGACCAGGACCCGAGCCCAGTCGCTGGTTCCCGAGCTCGAGCGGCGGCTGGCCGACCTCAACGCCAACCTCGACGTACCCGTCACCGTCAACCTGAACGGGTGCCCCAACTCGTGCGCCCGCATCCAAGTCGCCGATATCGGGTTCAAGGGGCAGGTGATCGAAGACGGAAACGGCGGTCACACCGAAGGCTTCCAGGTTCACCTCGGCGGCAGCCTCGGTCTGGACAGCGCCTTCGGCCGAAAGCTACGCCAGCATAAAGTGACCGCCGCGGAACTCGGCGACTACATCGAACGGTTGGTGCGCAACTTCACCAAACAACGCCGGCCCGAGGAGCGCTTCGCACAGTGGGCCATCCGAGCGGACGAGGAGTCCCTGCGATGAGGAAACTCACCCAGACCCAATTACGGGGTCTTGCTGCGCGGGGAGCCGCCGACCTCGCCGGTGCGACTGCCGGTGAACTTCTGGAGTGGACCGAGCGTCACTTCGGCGGCCACTACGTGGTGGCCTCCAATATGCAGGACGGCGTTCTGATAGACCTGGCTGCCAAGATCCGCCCCGGAGTCGACGTACTCTTCCTGGACACCGGTTATCACTTCGCCGAGACCATCGGGACCCGCGACGCGCTGGAGTCGGTGTACGACATCAACGTGGTCAATGTCACTCCGGAACACACCGTGGCCGAACAGGACCGGATGCTCGGCACGGATCTGTTCGCCAGGCAACCCAACGAATGCTGCCGGCTGCGCAAGGTCCTGCCGTTGCGCGGAACGCTGCGCAACTACGCCGCTTGGGTTACCGGTATCCGGCGAGTTGAATCGCCCACCCGGGCGAACGCACCCCTGATCAGCTTCGACGAGGCGTTCACACTGGTGAAGATCAACCCGTTGGCCGCCTGGACCGATGAGGATATGCAGGCCTACATCGACGCGAACGATATTCTGGTGAATCCCCTGGTCCAGGAGGGCTATCCCTCGATCGGCTGCGCGCCGTGCACCACGAAACCGGCTGAGGGCGCCGATCCGCGCAGCGGCCGTTGGCAGGGGCAGGTCAAGACCGAGTGCGGGCTGCACGCCTCATGACTATCCGGCCAACTCTGGTGCTCACTGCGCACGGCAGCGTCGATCCCCGCTCATCGGCCACCACACGGGCAGTCGCCGCCCGGATCCGCGAACTGCGGCCGGGTCTGGATGTGCAACTGGCGTTCTGCGAGAAGAGCGTCCCCAATCTTCGGGATGTGCTCCACCAGCTGAGCGGTCCGGCGGTGATCACTCCCCTGTTACTCGCCAGCGCCTACCACGCCCGGGTCGACATCCCGGCGATCGTCGCCGAATCGGGAGGGGACGCGATCCAGGCCGACACCCTGGGCGAAGACCCTCGGCTCGTCGAGGTGCTGGAACAGCGGCTGACCGAACTCGGCCCGCAGTGCTGGGGCCGCGGGAACTCCGATACCGGGGTGCTGATAGTCGCGGTCGGCTCATCGCACACTGCTGCAAACGCCCGCACCGCCTCCCTGGTCGACAGCCTAACCGGCCGTCACGCCGCCGTCCGGGTGGCTTATGCCACCGGACCGCAACCCTCGGTCGCCGATGGTATCGCTGCCCTGCGCGCGACGGGAGTCCGGCGCATCGCGCTGGCGCCCTGGTTCATCGCGCCGGGGCGGATCACCGACCGAGTTGCCGCGTTGGCCGCGAGGACCGGCATCCCGATGGCCGAACCACTCGGCGCGCACCCGTTGGTGGCGGCGACCGTTCTCGATCGCTTCGACCAGGCAATCACCGAGCGACGCGCGGCCTGACCGGCCGGACTGGGATGCGGCGCGCTCACCGTGGTGCTGACGGCGGGTTGTCAACCTGACCGACTCGGCGCACGCGTGTCCTCGCTGAGGCGGGATGACAGCATCAGTGCCGACAGGACGCCGGCCACCAACAGAAGGGCAGGTACGTCCCCGAACAGGTGACCCAGGTGATCGCCGCTGCCAAAGGATTGCACCGCCATGATCGCGGCGTGCACGACACTGGACCACACGGCGAACCAGATCAGGCTGATATTGGCTTTGGGATCACGCGCGGCCTTGAGTAAGAAGACGCCCAGCGTCGCGTACACCCCAACGATCATCAGGTAGTAGTTGGACTGGTGGGGCGACCCGGAATGCCACACCCACCCCGACGGCCAGATCAGGGCCAGCGGATAGATGAGCAAAAACACAGCTCCGAAAACAGCGAGGGCGATCTGCAGCAATCTGTGGGCGGATGGCACGGGGCCTCCTGGTTTTCGCTCCGCCTTTACAGTAGACCGCTCGGGGCGAAGAAGATAGCGATCGCGTCGGGTTGCGGCACTGGCCACCGGCTCCGGGGAATGTGCGCGGGGTCAAGCCGATGATCTCAGGCCACCACCGCTCCGTGACTAACGAACAACCCGCCTACGACCCGGGGACGATGATCACCCCGTCGGCGCCGTCAGCCCCGTCAGCGCCGTCGGCACCGTCAGCGCCATCGGCCCCGTCAGCGCCTCCCAGACCACCTTTACCGCCTTGACCGCCTTTGCCGCCCTGGCCGCCTTTGCCGCCCGCACCGCCCTTTCCACCGGCACCCCCCTGGCCGCCCTGGCCGCCCTGGCCGCCATTGCCTCCGGTCACCGTGTCCTCCTCGCTGCCCGCGGGCGCAGGTGCGACCGTGGATGTCATGGTCTCACCCTGAGTCGGGGCTCCCGTAGTCGTTGCGCTACATCCGACTATCGCGGCTACACAGCCCGCTGACCCCAATAACGCCACGAGACTGCGGTGACGCAGAAATCGGGAGAGGTTCATCGTGGGTTTCCTTCCAGCGAGGCTGAACTGACCTACGCTCGCGATCGGCGAATCCGGGTTGCCCGAACATACACCGCTGACCGGACATACACCGCTGCGCCGTCACGAACGCCGAGTGCCTCGGCGCGATCAAGGGCGATCTTCGAAGTCGACAGTCGCGTGCGCCGACACGGCGGCGGCGCTGAGCCGGACCGCAGCGGTCTTCCCGCGGCGTCATCCGGTTGCCTCTCGGTAGATGGTGGTGATGGCCCCGTGGTCCTTGTCGAACAACGACGGCTGCACCGTTCCCCAGCCGCCCAGGTCGGCAATGGTCCACAACCGTTCCGGCGAGGGAAAAACGTTGGCGAAGGCGTCCGCCACGGCAGGGTCCACCGGGCGGAAACCGGCCCGCGCCCAGATGGTTTGACCTACCGGGGTGAACAGAAAGTTCTTGAGCGCAGTGGCCTTGTCAACGTAGGGGCTGCTGGCGACCACCGCGACCGGATTGTCGACCTCGAGGGTCTGCGGCGGGTTGACGTACTCGAAATCCGCCCGGCCGCCGGCGGCAGCCTGCCGTTCGATCTGGATCGCCTCGTTCTCGAAGGTAATCAGGACATCACCTGTCCCCTGAAGAAATATTTCGGTCGCTTCCGGTCCCGAACCGGGCAGGGTCTTGATGTGGTTTTTGACCAGGGCGGTGATGAAGTCCAGCCCGGCCTGCCGGTTCCGTCCACCCTCGCTCTTCGCGGCATAGGGCGCCAATAGATTCCACCTGGCCGACCCAGAGCTCAGCGGGCTGGGTGTGACGACCTCGACCCCCGGTGTCAGTAAGTCATCCCAATCCCTGATTTTTTTCGGATTCCCATCCCGGACCACCAGGGTCACAACCGAACCGAACGGAACCCCCCTGGTCACGTCGGCGTCCCATTCCGGCGCGACCTTGCCGGCCTCGGCCAGCCGGGTGATCTCCGGTTCGATGGAGAAGTTCACGATGTCGGCGGGTTTGCCGTCTAACACGGCACCGGCCTGATCACCGGAGGGTCCGTAGGAGGTCTTGACGGCAACCCCGTCGCCCGCCGGGGTGTCGGCGAAGGCTGCGACCACTTTGCTCCAGCCTGGCTCGGCTGCTGCGTAGGCGAGCACGATCAGGGTGGTTTCGGGTTCACCGTCGGTGTCGCCACCGAAGACATTGCTGGCGCCACCGCCGCTGCAGGCGACAAGCAGCGTCGACACGGCAGCCAGCGACGCCACTACGCGCCGGCGGCGGGGTTTCGCCGTGAACATCAACAAAGACTCTCCCGGTCTCTCTGCGTCACGGGACGCCGGTACCACGACAGCGGTGGATTTCCGACCGGCAGACACCGTCAGCGGTTGAGCAACCAGAACAGCACTACCAGGACCAGCAGCGCTACCAGCGCCAATGTGACGCGGGACCGCGGCATACCGCTCAACGGCCCCACCCCCGGCCTTCTCGGAGCCGGGTGAAGACCCGGATGCCGCCGGCCAGAATCACATCGGCGACGGTGGCGATACCGAAGGCCAAGACCAGCACCACCGGCATCACGATGAGCGTCTGCCACACGAAACTCAGACCGGACAGCCATAGTTCGGCACTGTCCCACCAACTGAGGAATCCGGTCATCCCCCCACCCTATTCCCCTGCATTCGGCTGTACTCTCCGGGAACGCCCGACACAGTTTATGGTCCGATCGGTAGACGCCAGACGTCTCGCCCGCCATGATGGCGAGATGGTTCTGCACGCTCAACCCGCTGCTGAGGACTTCGGCGGCGGTCACGGCCAGGATGCTACGAGCACCCCGCTGACCGTCGCCCACACCGGACAGGACTTGCCCGCCGGGCCGCGGCGAAGTCCATTTCCTCCGATCGCCGACTACGCATTCCTTTCCGACTGCGAGAACACCTGCCTGGTCTCGGCGGCCGGGTCGGTGGAGTGGATGTGTGTGCCGCGCCCGGACTCGCCCAGCGTGTTCGGCGCGATCCTGGACCGTGGGGCCGGGCACTTCAAGCTCGCACCGTACGGGGTCTCGGTGCCGGCGGCCCGGCGCTATCTCCCAGGCAGCCTCATCATGGAGACCACGTGGCAGACCCCTACCGGATGGGTCATTGTTCGAGACGCTCTGGTGATGGGCCCCTGGCACGATCTGGAAGCCCGGTCCCGCACCCACCGCCGGACCCCGATGGACTGGGATGCCGAGCACATCCTGCTGCGCACGGTGCGGTGTGTCAGCGGCACCGTCGAGTTGGTGATGAACTGCGAACCGTCGTTCAACTACGGCCGTGTCAACGCGGCGTGGGAATACTCGGCCAATGCCTACGGCGAGGCCGTCGCCCGGGCCAGAACCGAACCCGACGCCCACCCGACCCTGCGGCTGACCACCGATCTGCGGATCGGCATCGAGGGCCGGGAGGCACGCGCCCGAACCCGCCTCAAGGAGGGCGACGACGTCTTTGTCGCATTGTCCTGGTCGAAGCACCCGTCGCCGCAGACCTACGAGCAGGCAGCCGACAAGATGTGGCAGACCAGCGAGGCCTGGCGGCAATGGATCAACATAGGTGACTTCCCCGACCACCCGTGGCGGTCCTACCTACAGCGCAGTGCGCTGACATTAAAGGGACTCACCTACTCCCCGACCGGTGCTCTGCTTGCTGCCAGCACCACATCGCTCCCCGAAACCCCTCAGGGCGAACGCAATTGGGATTATCGGTACGCCTGGGTTCGGGACTCCACATTCGCGCTGTGGGGTCTCTACACCCTGGGCCTGGATCGGGAGGCCGACGACTTCTTCTCCTTCATCGCCGATGTATCGGGCGCCAACGACGGCGAACGTCAGCCGCTGCAGGTGATGTACGCGGTGGGCGGTGAGCGCGAACTGGTCGAGGAGGAACTCCACCACCTTTCCGGCTACGACGGTGCCCGTCCGGTGCGCATCGGCAACGGCGCCTACAACCAGCGCCAGCACGATATCTGGGGCACCATGCTGGACTCGGTCTACCTGCACTGCAAGTCCAGGGAGAGCATCTCCGATCAACTGTGGCCGGTGCTCAAAGAGCAGGTCGACGAGGCCATCAAGCACTGGCGTGAACCGGACCGGGGAATCTGGGAGGTCCGCGGCGAACCCCAGCACTTCACCTCATCGAAGGTGATGTGCTGGGTGGCCCTGGACCGCGGCGCACGGTTGGCGGAGTTGCAGGGATCCAAGAGTTACTCCCAGCAGTGGCGCAAGATCGCCGACGAGATCAAGGCCGACGTGCTCGCCAACGGTGTGGACAAGCGTGGTGTGTTCACTCAGCGTTACGGAGACGATGCCCTGGACGCATCGCTGCTGCTGGTGCCGTTGTTGCGATTCTTGCCGTCCGACGATCCGAGGGTGCGCGCCACGGTGCTGGCCATCGCAGATGAACTCACTGAAGACGGCCTGGTGTTGCGTTACCGGGTCCACGAGACCGACGACGGACTGTCAGGCGATGAGGGTTCGTTCACCATCTGCTCCTTCTGGCTGGTATCAGCCCTGGTGGAGATCGGTGAGATCAGCCGGGCGCGCTACCTGTGCGAGAAACTGTTGTCCTTCGCCAGCCCTCTTCACCTCTACGCGGAGGAAATCGAGCCGAGTACCGGCCGTCACCTGGGTAACTTTCCACAGGCGTTCACTCATCTGGCCCTGATCAACGCGGTGGTCCACGTCATCCGCGCCGAGGAGCAGGGCGACGCCTCGGGAGTGTTCCAGCCGGCCAACTCCCCCAGCTGAAACCTCAGCAGCCGCCGCCGGCGTTCTCAACCATCAACCGGACCAGGTCGGCCGCCCGGCCGGTGGGCTCCCACTGCGACCCTACGACGTCGGTGATCGCGACATCGACGTCAACGATGCAGCCGCCCACAACGCCCGCGGCGCGTTCGGTCACGAACACCGGATCCTGCCCGTTTTCCCCGCTGAGAATTGTTGCCGACAGGACTCCGCCCCGGAGTTCAACGTCGGTCACGGTCCATCGCAGTTCCGCTGAAGGGGTGATCCGCACGATCACCGGGGTCCCGTCGCAAGCCTCCCACTGTGCGGTGAAGGCCTCAAACACCCGGGCGGCATCGGCTTCCGAGCCGAAGCGAACCACCCCGGTGTGGGCGCTGGACACCGTCAGGCCCTCACCGAAGCGGGCGAAGTCCCGCAGCGCCACGGCGGTCACATCGGCCGCGCCGTACACCACCTTCATCAAGGGCGTGGCGGGGCCGAGGCATTCCAGCGGTGCCACCTGACTATCGTCCCGAATACCGTTGGGCAGCAGCTCAATCGAACCAACCAATGCGGGCCCGGTGGGCAACAGCCGATCACCGACTGCCTGATGGACCTGCTCGGGCGTTGGCAACACGGCCTGCAGCCCGGCCAGCCGGGTTTGCGGTCCGCTGGGCTGCTGACGTAACGCGGTGCCGTCGATACTGCCCGCACACCCGGTCATCAGAGCCGCCAAGACCACCGCACCGAGAATCCGCGCCCTGCGCGCCATCGGGCGATTCTGAGTGATGACCCGCTACTTTCGGGTCTTGTCACCCGGTTTGTCGCCGGCTGAATCAGTGGACAGTGCGGCGACGAAGGCTTCCTGTGGAACATCGACCCGTCCGATGGTCTTCATTCGCTTCTTGCCCTCCTTCTGCTTCTCCAGGAGCTTGCGCTTGCGGGTGATGTCACCGCCGTAGCATTTGGCCAGTACATCTTTGCGGATAGCCCGGATATTCTCTCGCGCAATGATTTTCGAACCAATCGCGGCCTGAATCGGCACCTCGAACTGTTGACGCGGGATGAGTTCCTTGAGCTTGGTGGTCATCTTGTTCCCGTAAGCCTGTGCCGAGTCCCTGTGCACGATTGCGCTGAACGCGTCGACAGCCTCTCCCTGCAGCAGGATGTCGACCTTGACCAACGCAGCTTCCTGCTCGCCGGCCTCCTCGTAATCCAGACTGGCGTAGCCGCGGGTACGCGATTTCAGCGAGTCGAAGAAGTCAAAGATGATCTCACCCAGCGGCATGGTGTACCGCAACTCGACGCGCTCGGGCGACAGATAATCCATCCCACCGAGTTCACCGCGCCGGGACTGACACAGTTCCATGATGGTGCCGATGAACTCACTCGGCGAGATCACCGTGCACTTGACCACCGGCTCGTAGATCTCGCGCATTTTGCCGTCCGGCCAGTCGGAGGGATTGGTGACGATCTTCTCCGCCCCGTCCTCCTGGATAACCCGGTAGACCACATTGGGTGAGGTGGAGATCAGGCCGAGGTCGAACTCGCGTTCCAGCCGCTCTCGGGTGATCTCCATATGCAGCAGGCCCAGGAAGCCGCAACGGAAGCCGAATCCGAGCGCCACCGAGGTCTCCGGCTCGTAGGTCAGCGCAGCATCGTTGAGTTGCAGTTTGTCCAGAGCCTCGCGGAGGTTCGGGTAGTCCGACCCGTCGACCGGGTACAGACCGGAGTAGACCATGGGCCTGGGCTCCCGGTATCCGGTAAGCGCCTCGGCGGCGCCGTTACGGGCCCCGGTAACGGTGTCGCCGACTTTAGACTGGCGGACATCCTTGACCCCGGTGATCAGGTAGCCCACCTCGCCAACGCCGAGACCGGCGGTCGACTTGGGCTCCGGCGAGACGATACCGACCTCGAGCAGCTCGTGGGTGGCACCGGTGGACATCATTTTGATCTTCTCGCGCGGGGTGATCTTGCCGTCCACGACCCGCACATAGGTCACCACCCCGCGATAGATGTCGTAGACGGAGTCGAAGATCATCGCCCGAGCGGGGGCATCGGCATCTCCGGTGGGGGCTGGCACCCGCCGGACCACCTCGTTGATCAGCGCCGAGACCCCTTCGCCGGTCTTACCGGAAACCCGCAACACCTCACCGGGCTCGCAACCGATGATGTGGGCGATCTCAGCGGCATACCGGTCCGGGTCGGCGGCTGGCAGGTCGATTTTGTTCAGCACCGGAATGATCGCCAGATCCCGGTCCAGCGCCAGATACAGGTTCGCCAAAGTTTGCGCCTCGATCCCCTGGGCGGCATCAACAAGCAGGACCGCTCCCTCGCAGGCCTCCAACGCGCGGGAAACCTCGTAGGTGAAGTCCACGTGGCCGGGGGTATCGATCAGGTGCAGCACATAGTTGCCCGGCTCGACGCCGTCGATCCCCTCGTCCACGACCCAGGGCAGCCGGACGTTCTGCGCCTTGATGGTGATCCCGCGCTCCCGCTCGATATCCATGCGGTCCAGGTATTGCGCGCGCATGTCCCGGTCGGCGACGACACCGGTCAGCTGCAGCATCCTGTCGGCCAGCGTGGACTTGCCGTGGTCGATGTGAGCGATGATGCAGAAGTTTCGGATCTGCGCCGGCGCAGTGAACGTCGTGTCGGCGAAACTGCTGATGGGAATCTCCTGGTGGGCGGTGCGGCTTCCGGGACGGTAAGCGTATCCAGCCGGGTGCGGCCGAGCACAATCGTGACGCGCACCGGGTTGGAATCCTCGCCTATGCTGTCGAGAATGGCGTCGCAGTGGAGGACGTTCCAGCGGTTGGCGGAACATCTCGTTTTCAATGAGGCTCCGAAGTTGATCCGGCAGCTGCAGAACCCCAGCACCGTGCCGCGGACCATCCAAGCGGGCATTACGCAAGGTATCCGGATCGGCATCGAAGTCCTGGTGGCCACCGCCCTGCCCACCGATCCACCGGTCGCAATCACCGCCGGGCGGCCGGTCACCGATAGCAGCGCTCCGACTGCCCATCGGGCCCGCCAGGTGATTTATGCGCCCGACCTCGACGGTCGGGCCGATCCCGGGGAGATCGTCTGGACCTGGGTGGTCTACGAAGACGACCCGACCCGCGGCAAGGACCGGCCGGTCCTGGTCGTTGGCCGGGACAGCCGGACATTACTAGGCCTGATGCTCTCCAGCCAGCCTCATCACGCTCATGACCCGAGCTGGGTCGGCATCGGGTCAGGCAGCTGGGACCATGAGAGTCGTCAGAGTTGGGTGCGGCTCGACCGGGTTCTGGATGTCCCCGAGGAGAGCATCCGCCGGGAGGGCGCGATCATGGACCGTCCGACCTTCGACGTCGTGGCCACCCGACTTCGGGTCGAGTACTCCTGGAGCTGACCGGCTACCCGCCCTGGGTGATGTAGGCCCGCAGCTGCTGATGCTCTGCCTGTAACTCCTCCATCCGGTTCTTCACCACATCACCAATGCTGACGATGCCGACCAATCGGCCGTCCTGCAGGACTGGGACGTGGCGGACGCGATTGTTGGTCATCAGCGCCGCCAGGTCATCTACCGGGTCATCCGGACAGCAGGTCACCGCGACGCTGCTCATGATCTCCGTGACGGGACGGCCCAACAGGCCGGGGCCCTGCTCATGGAGGTGCCGCACAACATCACGCTCCGAGACAATGCCGATCACGCCGGCTCCTATCCCCGAGTCGCTTCGCTCCTGCCCGCCGGCCCCGATCCCCGAGTCGCTTCGCTCCTGCCCGCCGGGGGGCGCGATCACCACCATTGCACCGACGTTGTGGACCGCAAGTTCGGCGAGTAGGCCGGTGACGGTGGTGGTCGCAGTGACCGTCGCTACGGTCGAGCCCTTACCACGCAGAATGTCCGCGATTCGCATCCGACGCCCCCTGCCCGATCGGGGTGATCGCCGAGTGCCACCACCTGTTGTGATCGATATCACACCAGGCTACGACGCCGGGGGGCGACGCGGAAGGGGTCGGCGGGTAAGACAGTGGGGATGGACATCATCCTGCTCGGAACCGGAAGCCCGTTGGTCGACCCGAACCGGGCCGGTCCCTCCACGCTTGTTAGGACCGGCGGGCAGGAGCGAAGCGACTCGGGGGTTGAATCCGGCGGGCAGAATTTCCTGGTGGACTGTGGGCGCGGCGTACTGATGCGCGCCGCTGCGGTCGGGGTGGGCGCGGCCAATATCAGCGCGCTGCTTTTGACCCATCTGCACAGCGACCACATCACCGATCTGTCCGATGTCATCACCACCCGCTGGGTCAGCACCTTCTCACCGACACCACTGCCAATCATCGGGCCACCGGGGACCAAGGGGGTGGTCGACGCCACCCTCGCGGCGCTGGCCCCGGACATCTCCTACCGCATCGGTCACCACGCCGACATCACTGAACCGCCGCGAGTGGACGTCTACGAATACACCGGGGGCCAGGTTTGGGACTCCGGCGGCGTGCGAATCACCGCCGCGCCCACCGACCACCGGCCGGTGGAGCCCACCCTTGGGTTCCGGGTCGAATACGGTGACGCGTCGGTCGTACTGGCCGGCGATACCATCCCGTGTAGCAGCCTCGACGACCTGGCCCGGGGCGCTAATATCCTGGTGCACACCGCGATCCGCAAGGACCTCGTGGAAAATATGCCGGCCCAACGTTTCCGGGACATTCTGGACTACCATTCATCGGTGCAGCAGGCCGCAGCGACCGCCGCCCGCGCCGGTGTCGACACACTCTTGCTGACTCACTACGTGCCTCCGCTCGTTCCCGGGCAGGAGGATCACTGGCGGGCGCTGGCCGCCACTGAGTTCACCGGGCGGGTCGAGCTCGGCGACGACCTCCTCTGCGTCGCCGTACCCTGAGCCTCAGGCGAGCCTGGTCATTTCGACGATCACGTCGAGATCGCTGGAACCCTGACCGAGGTAAATGCCCTTCAGGGGTGTCACGTCGTCGTAGCTGCGACCGAAGCCGACGCTGACGTACTGCTCGCTGATCTCGGTGTGATTGGTGGGGTCGTAGTTCCACCAGCCACCGATCCAGGCCTGGATCCAGGCGTGGCTCTCACCTTCGACAGCGTCGCCGATCGCGGCGTCCTCCTGCGGGTGAAGGTAACCTGAGATGTACCGGGCGGGAATACCCATGGAGCGCAACAAGATCAAGGAGAGGTGTGCGAAGTCCTGGCAAACCCCCTTGCCCTTGCGTAGTGCGTCCAACCCGGACGAGTGGACACCGGTGGTTCCCGGAACGTATTCGAGTTCGCTGTGCACCCAGTCGACAGTGGCCAGAACGGCCTCCCGCGGATCACGGTCCTTGGCCATTTTCCGTGCGACACGGTCGGTGCGTTTACTCGCCGGGGTGTACCGGGTGGCGCTGAGCACCTCGTTGTAGCGGTCCAGCACCGCCTCGGAGTGCAGGGTGTCCCACCCGACCATCGCCCGCCGCGCCGGGGGCTTGTCGGTTTCGACCACTGAGGACGAGGTGACCTCGAGTTCGGTGTGCGGGGCGTGCAGATCGAAAGCAGTGACCGCGGTGCCCCAGTAGTCGACGTAGCGGTATGAGCGGGTGGCCGGGACAGTCTCGACACGATTGATGATGACGTTCTGCCGGGCATCGGACCTGGGCGTCAGCCGGGCCTCGTTGTAGGACGCGGTGACCGGTGTTTTGTACGCGTAGCCGGTCGCGTGCACGACGCGCATCCGCCACATCAGTTACCACCGTCCTTGATACCGTCCGCGACGAGGATACCGCCGCTTTGCCGGGCGTCAGTCCACTCCACCCATGGCGAAAAACGAAAATATCTCAGCGCCAACGCTTCTCCGACTTCTTGACACGTTGCTTGTAAACCCGCAAGCCTGTCCTCCAGGGAATCGAGCACCGCCCCCGGCCGAACGAACTCCAGTTCGCTTCGGGCCCGACCGAGCAACCGTCGGGCCTCCTCGCCCGTGCCGGTCCGGTCACTCAGCCCGCGCATCAACTGGTCGAGGCTGTGTTCGGCGAGCTTGAGCGAGTAGAACGTGGAACGGGGAAACTGCCGGTCCAGCAGCATGAACTCGACGACCCGGTTGGCGTCCAGCACCCCGCGATGGGTACGCAAGTAGGTGTCGTGGGCGCCGGCGGCCCGCAGAACGCTGACCCAGGTGGGCGAGGACGCGCTGTCGCCGACACGGGACAACAGCAACCGTGCGGTCATATCGACCCGCTCCAGCGCCCGCCCGAGCACCAGAAAGCGATAGCCGTCATCACGGGACAGCGTGGAATCAGCAAGACCGGCGAACATCGCGGCCCGGCCCTCGATGAAGGTGAAGAACTCATGCGGACCGAGACGGCGGGCCGCCCGTTCACGCTCCCGCAGGGCGTTGTAGGTGGTGTTCAGACACTCCCACATGTCCCCGGAGATGACTTCGCGTGCCGATCGCGCGTTTTCCCGGGCAGCGCTTATCGCATCGACGATCGAACAGCCGCCCGGAAGATCCCGCTGGAAAGCAACGAGGTCGGTGAGCGCCCACATGTCCAGGCGGGTCTTGGGCAAGTCAATGCCCAGGACCTCCAGCAGCACCCGGGAGGCCCGGTCGGGGTTGACACTGGAATCCTCGAGCAACTGGTGGACGGTCACGTCGAGGATCCGGGCGGTGTCGTCGGCACGCTCGACATACCGGCCGATCCAGTACAGCGTTTCGGCGTTACGGGCCAGCATTACTGCTCCCCAGCCTGTTGCTGCTGTTGCTGCTGTTGCTGGCCCGCCAGAACCTGATGCTGCGGCGGGTGCATCTCGGCGGCGGCGATTGAGCGCGGTAGCTCTCGCACCACCTGAGCGGCGGACAGTTCTCGGGTTGCCGCCGACGCCCGCGACGCCAGCACCCAGGTGTCCTTGGATCCGCCGCCCTGGCTGGAGTTGACCACCAGCGAACCTTCGGTCAGTGCCACCCGGGTCAACCCGCCGGGCAGCACCCACACCTGTTCTCCGTCGTTGACCGCGAACGGCCGAAGGTCCACATGCCGGGGAGCCAGCACGTCGCCGACTTTGGTGGGCACCGTCGACAACTGCACGACGGGCTGGGCAATCCAGCCCCGGGGATCATCGCCGATCTTTTTGCGAACCGTCGCCAGTTCCTTTTCCGAGGCGTAGGGACCGAAGACGATCCCGTAACCGCCTGAGCCCTCGACCGGCTTGATGACTAGTTCGTCGGCTCGATCAAGTACCTCTTCGCGTTCATCGTCGAGCCAGCAACGGAGGGTGTCGACATTGGCCAGCAGCGGTTTCTCGCCGAGGTAGTACTCGATGATGGTCGGCACGTAGGTGTAGACGAGTTTGTCATCACCCACGCCGTTTCCGACCGCGCTGGATATCACCACATTCCCCGCCCGGGCGGCGTTGAGCACACCGGCTACTCCCAGCACCGAGTCCGGACGGAACTGCATCGGGTCCAGGTAGTCGTCGTCGATCCGTCGGTAGATCACATCGACCTGCAGCTCACCCTCGGTGGTGCGCATGTAGACGACGTTGTCCCGGCAGAACAGATCCGGACCCTCCACGAGTTCGACGCCCATCTGCCAGGCCAGCAGCGAGTGCTCGAAGTAGGCAGAGTTGAACGGACCAGGCGTCAGCACGACCACGGTGGGGTCGGACTCGTTGGTCGCCGAGGCGTTGCGCAGGGCACGCAACAGATGGGACGGGTAATCGTCGACCGATCGCACTCGGTGAGTGCCGAACAGATTCGGGAACACCCGGGTCATCACCCGGCGATTCTCCATGACGTAGGAGACCCCGGACGGGGAGCGAAGGTTGTCCTCCAGCACCCGGAAGGTGCCCTGCCCGTCGCGCACGATATCGATACCGGCGACATGGATCCGGACGCCGTTGGGCGGGCTGATGCCCGCGGCCGCCCGGTGAAAATGCTCACACGAGGTCACCAGCCGGCGCGGGATGACCCCATCGCGCAGAATCTCTTGGTCGCCGTAGATGTCGTCGAGGAAGCGTTCCAAGGCGATTACTCGCTGAGTGATCCCGGATTCCAGCTTGGCCCATTCGGCTGCCGAGATCACCCGCGGCACCAGATCCAGCGGGAACGGACGCTCCTCCTCGCCAGATAGCGAGAACGTTATGCCTTGGTCCACGAAAGCGCGGCCCAGCGCTTCGGCGCGACCCTCCAACTCCTCCGGTCCGGTGGGAGCGAGTTCGGCGTGGATGCCCCGGTAGGGGGCGCGAATATTGTCCCGCCGGTCGAACATCTCATCGAAGGCGGCCGCATAGGGCCCCATGTCCCGGTAGCCACCGAAAATCTCGGATGCGTCGGGCTCGGCTGGCTTCGGGGAGGCGGGACTGGCCTCGACCTGCTTACTGCGAAGGGACACGGGTCACATGCTGCACTAAAAACGCGGTTTTCGCAGGCTGAGCGGCTCCACTTTGGGAGTGAACCGCCGGTGCTGGTATTCTTCCAGCGCGCCGCGAGGGCACTGATTTTTGTTGTCCCGGCATCCAGACATCAGCACTGTGAGATTGAGGAATTTAACCGCGTGGCCAACATCAAGTCGCAGAAGAAACGAATTCTCACCAACGAACGCCGCCGCATGCGTAACAAGTCGGTGAAGTCCTCGCTGCACACCGCCATTCGCGCATTCCGGACCGCAGCCGCCGAAGGCGACAAGGACAAGGCCGGCGACCTTCTGGCCTCGACCAACCGCAAGCTGGACAAGGCCGCCAGTAAGGGCGTCATCCACAAGAACCAGGCCGCCAACAAAAAGTCGGCCCTGGCCCAGGCCTTCAACAAAATCTGACCCGCCTGCGACACCTCAGGCTCGCGTCCGTCCAGTCCACACCCTCGGATGTGAGGGTCCGCTTGACTCCGGAACGTTGACGGGTATCGAAGGCGACGGGTATCGGCACTAGCCGTGCCCGGCCACCAGCCGGGCAATGTCACGGACCGTGGTTTCCAGTGCATAGTCGGCATTCGCCGCCGCGCCCTTGACATCCGCATTCAACGCGGCCACCAGCCGAATCGCGGTGGCGACGTGGTCCCGGGACCATCCCCGCGCCTGCTTCTGGGCCTTCTCAACCCGCCATGGCGGCATCCCGAGTTCGCCCGCCAAGCTGTAGGGGTTACCCGAGAGCGGGCCGATTCGGGCGATCGCGTGGACGGCCTCTCCGAGTGCATCGGCAACCAGCACCGGCTTGACCCCCCGTGCCACGGCCCAGCGCAGCGCCTCGGTGCAACCCTCGACGTCTCCTACGACGGCTTTATCGGCAATTTCGAAGCCGGTGACGTCGGCTTTTCCGCTGTGGTAGCGGCGCACGGCGCCGGCATCGACCCGACCACCGGTATCAGCCATTAGCTGGGAGCAGGCCGAGGCCAGTTCCCGGATGTCGGATCCCACTGTTTCCAGCAACACCGCGACGGTGTCATCATCCGGCGTCACTCCCAGCCTGCGGAACTCGGCGCGCACGAAACCGGCCCGCTCCCTGGGCTTGGTGATCTTCGCGGCCTGGTAGGTCTGGGCGCCAAGCCCACGCAGCTGACCCGCCAACGCCTTGGCCCGACCGGCACCCGAGTGCACCACCACCATCACGGTGCCGGGCGGCAGGTCTCCCGCCGCCGACGCGATCAACGCGGCGGCGTCCTTACCGGCCTCGGCAGCGGCTTCGAGAACCACGATGCGTTCATCAGCGAACAACGAGGGGCTGAGCAGCTCGGCGAGGTCGCCCGTAGAGACCTCCCCGGCGCGCAATCGGCTGACCGGGATGTCATCGGTGTTCGCCGACGCCCGGGCGGACTGCAGGATCTCAGCGATCGCACGCTCGATGAGGAGGCTCTCGTCACCCAGCACCAGATGCAATCCGTCGGCAACACTCACCCGACGATGGTGTCACGGGCCGCCGACGACACCGGACACCGACCATGCCGCGACAACCATCAGGGATCCGATCGCGGCCAGCCTGAACCACCGCCACCGCCACAGTGCGACAACGGCGATCGCCGCACCGCCAACGGTGCCCACACCGGCCCACCCCGATGGCACCGACACGGCCGCGCCGGGAAGCGATGACGCGACCTCGGCCACCGCCAGCAGCCACCACACCTCCGGTCCGGTGAACCGGATCAGAAGTTCAGCTGCCGCCGGCCACACGCCGGCCAGGGCCGCGGCCGCGGTCCCCAGAATCGTTATCGGCGGAATCACCATCGCCACAGCAAGATTGGCTAGAACCGCGACCAGACTGAAACGTCCAGAGATGGCGGCCACCAGCGGTGCGGTGACAAGTTGCGCAGCCAGAGCGATACTCAATGCGTCGGCGAGCGGTTTGGGCCACCCCCGCTTGACTAGTCGCTCCGACCACACCGGCGCCAACACCACCAGCGCTGCCGTCGCCGACACCGACAGGGCGAAGCCGATGTCGACGGCCAACTGCGGCGCGGCCAGCATCAGAGCGATCACACTGGCCGCCAGCACCGGGATGGCCTGGCGCCGGCGCCCGGAGAGCATCGCCAGAAGAGTGATGCCGCCCATGACGGCCGCCCGGAGCACGCTCGCGGTGGGCTGTACCACCACGACGAAGATGATCAGCGCCACTACGGCCAGTCCGACCGCCGGCCGCGGACCGATCAGGTGGGCGCTCAGCAGCACAGCACCGCAGACGATGGTGACGTTGGCACCCGACACCGCGGTCAGGTGGGTTAACCCGGCAGTGCGGAACTGAGCCGCGGTGGTGGCTGCAACGGCTGAGGTGTCGCCCAGCACCAACCCCGGCAGGATGGCCGCCTGGTCGCCGGTCAGTGCCTGGCGCGCCGCGGCAGCGAACCGGTCGCGCGCCGACTGCGCGGCGTGCTGAACTGCCGAAGCCCTGCCCAACGTCGGGCGGCCCGCTGCGCTCAGAACGGCCACGGTGAAGTCCCGTCGTTTCGGCGGCGAGATGCGGGCCCGAAATCGGGCCGGCCGGCCCGCGCCTAGCCGGCCGAAGTCGGCGGCAGAGCCGAAGACGGTCACCGCGCCGGTCAACGGTTGGCCGGCCACATCGAGGAGATCGGCGCGGATCATCAGACGGCCGTTGTTCATCGGGCGGGGGCTCTCGACGGGTTTGATGGTGACCCATGCGGTGCTGCCGAACCGTTGGCTCACCGGATGGGCCCGGACCGCCTCGCTGCGCAACCCGACCGCGATGCCGAATCCGGCACCGATGACCGCCGCTGCCAGAACACCGGCCGAAGCGGCCCGAATTTGCCGCGCCAGACGGCCCTCACGGCGGCTGGCCACCCACCATCCGGCTGCCAGTGCCACACACAGCACCGTCAGTCCGGGACCCGCACCCCACACGATGCCGGCGGCGGTCACCACCCACGCCGTGACCGCGGCCGGAACCAACCGGATATCGAGTCGCGTGGCCTCATGGGACACCCGTTCAGACCCGCACCAGCGACCGAAGTTTCGCCAGCCGGGCCGGCCCGATTCCGTCGACCTCGGCCAGCTGCTCGACACTGGTGAAACTCCCGTTTGTCGCACGCCAGGCCACCATCGCCGCCGCGGTGACCGGACCCACGCCGGGCAGCGTGTCGAGTTGTTCGGCAGTTGCCGTGTTGAGGTTCACCGGCCCGCTGGGAGCAGCAGTCGCGCCGCCGGGCCCAGACTCCGGTGTTCCGCCCACTGAGCTGCCCAGTGCCGCTGGCCTGCCCGACGGTGCGGCGATACCGACGACGATCTGTTCGCCGTCGGCCACCTGGCGGGCAAGGTTGAGCCCCAGGGTGTCCGCGCCGTCGAGGGGACCGCCGGCGGCCGAAACCGCATCCGAGACGCGGGCATGAGGTGTCAGGGTGACGAGTCCGGGCTGTCGCACCAGACCCACGACGCTGACGATCAGGGGCTGACTGCCCGGGGCGGTCGACGAACTGGGGCCGGGCGTGGCCGTAGACACCATCTGCACCGGCGGGAGATCCGCCGACACGACCGGTGCCGGCCGGTTGCGGGCCAGGGTGAACACCGTGATCAGCACCGCCAGCAGTGCGATGGCGGCGAGGGCGAACCCACCGGCGCGTCCCGGGTCGGCGCGTACCGCGGCCAGCCAGGCCCGCCCGGCCGGCACCCTGCCGTCTGGTACCCAACTCGGAACGATCGCGGCCTCGTCGATCTCGTCGTCACCGGTCTCGTCGCCGTTGCCTGCCACCGGACCGGGTTTGGCACCCATACGGCGGTTCAGGGCGCTCAACGGATCCTCGGTTCGCATGGGGCGACGGTAGATTCGGCGACCGTCGGATGAACGCCGGTGCGTACCGTTGCGGGACCTTGCTGTGGACGCGGCCGGGATTGTGGAAAAGTCGGTTGTGAAGAGTCTGTGGCGACGCTGAACAGCCATTGCCGCCCCGAGGTCAGGAGAGCCGCCGACGCCGTTCACCAGGGACGACAGCAACGGCGTGTCGACCGAACCTCTCCGCACGGTCAACGCCGTGGGGGCGGCGGACTTCCTCGCCTAAGCCGCGGATCTGCTCGCCGTCAACCCCGCGCATCCAACGGACTTCTCGATCCTGGCGTGGCCGGCGAACCTGGGCACCACGGTCGTGGGCTGGATGAGCATGCTGGAGGGCATCGGCGTTTACGGCAATGCCTACCTGCGCCTACCTGCGCCTAACTGCGCCTACCTGCGCCGCCCCGCGGTGACACTGGTGGCATTGGGCGCCAACCCCCGAGGATGCGCTCTATCCGCTCCTGGTCCCCGATGCCGGCGGCGTGCAACTGTCCGGGGAGCACAACAATGTGATCCATCTCGACGCCGACAAGCCGCCCCCGGTGGACGCTTTCTGGTCGGTGACGGTGTACGACGCCGAGGGATACCGGGTGGCCAATGAGCTCAATCGTTCAGCGTCCGGGGTTCGAGACGTGTTGCAGTACAACGCCGACGGATCGCTGGACGTATACCTGCAGCATGCCAACCCCGGCCCCGACAAGGAGGCGAACTGGCTGCCCGCTCTCTTCGGGCCGTTGGGGGTGACCTTGCGGCTCTGCGCACCGCGCTGCCAGATCCTTGGAGGCGGTGGCACCCACCGGTGGTTCGTAAAGCCCGGCAAACGATTCCGGCTCAAGTGGCGATGTGCAGCTTGATCGCGAGAGGGGTCGCGCCTCCCCGAGCCAACTCCCGGGAATTCCTGAACACCCCCCGCCTCACCGATTCGAAGAACCGCCCGGATGAGCGCATCCACTTCTTTGACCGCTCCTGCCGATTCTCGGCGAAGTTCATCAGCCGGCGCAGCGCTCGTTCGACGTCGGAGGGGAATTTCCGCGGCATCAGACGCACACCAGCGCATCCCGGGACACGACCAGACCGCGCACAACGAACGAACCCGGAGCGTTCACTATCGAGTACGGCAGCATTCCCGGTGCTCCCGGGTGCCAAAGACGCCCCTTGAGAGCCCGACCCTGGGAGTACGTCCATTCAGGCTCCGCTCGAGTGTCTCTGTAGGCAACAAACGCCGCGGCGGCGGCCACCAGCGCGTCGATGACGTCGTTACCCGTGAGCTCAGGCTCAGTGCCCACGTCCGTCGCCGTCGAAATCCAGTGGGCGGCGAATCGGACATACTCGTGCTCGTCGAGATCCATGAGGGTACGAGCGAGCTCGCTGGGAGTCGACATCAGCGGGAGGGGAACAGCTGCTCGATGTAGAACTGGACCTTCGCTTCTATACGAGACGCGGAGTAGAAACGCGACACAACGTCGAGAACTTCGTCGGCGGTGCTCAACCCGAGCTCATTCGCTAGAAAGACGATGTCGTCGTCATCGCGGTCTACCCGAGAAGCGAGAGTCTTCATGGCGAGCAGATAGTCGGTGGCAGGGACGCTCACCCTGAGTCCAGGAACCTCGAGAAGCACACGTGGATTCGCTCCTGCGGATGGTAAAAAGCCCTTTACCGCGTCGTTGAGCCACCCGGAGTCAATTTCCGGATGGCGCGATACGACGGTCTCCGCTGCTTCGTAGATGACCGACTTGGGCTCGAAGATTCCATCCACGTCGCTGGTAAGCCGGCGAGCATCATAGGCGAGCGCCATCGCAGCGCCGCCCACCACGAACAGCTCACCCGTGACCGCCCGATCCGCGAGAACAGCGCCGAGTTCAGTGAAGAGCTCGATGAGCCTTTCTCTGTCTAAGTTGGCGTTTCCCGCGACCATCGAGCTTGCTCTCCCGTCGGTGCCCGTTCGTGTGGCCAAATATAGCGCTCAACGGGTTTAGCCCACGGTTTCACCCGACATGGGTGTATCACTGCAGAGATCAAGTGATTCACTTCCGATCGCTGCTTCTGCGGCGACTGGACCGAGGACATCGACGCTGGAGCTGGCGGCCTGCGCCAGCCGGTCGTCGAACGTCGCCACAGCCTGGGCGGCAGCGGTCTGCACCGTGATCACTGCGGCCAATCCTCGCGCAGCGCGTCGAGGTAGCCGGGCCCGTACACCCTCTTGAGGTGCAAGACCTCGACCGATCACACGAGGCGATCGTTATCGACACCGAAAAAAGGTAATCGGCGCGACTTCTCGCGGCCGGGTGGCTTCCCGGCGTAGCTTATTTCCGTGATTGAAACCTCACCGGACCCGGCCAATGTCATCGCGGTCCCCGACGGTCAGCAATTGCAGAATCTGATGAGCCAGATCAACGGAAATTCCGGTCCCCGGGTGGTTCCCGGCCGCACCATCCCGGTGCCGACCTCGGTCAGCGCCGAACTGCAGACCGCGATCGCGATGCCCTACCGCAACAGCGAATGGCTGCTCAACCCGCCCGACGCCCAGGGCTGGAGGGACGCCGTCGCCGGCCTGGCCGGCCACTCCGCCCCGGCCATCGAGGACGCCATCGAGAAACTCGGCGTGCAGGTCGAGTCGACCACCCTCGGCGGGGTCCCAGTCTTCATCGTCACCCCGGCCCAGATTCCGGCGCGCAACACCAACCGGCTGATGGTCAACACCCACGGCGGGGCCTACGTGTTCAACCCCGGCCGGGCCTCACTGCTCGAACCGGCCGTCATCGCGGCCACCTGCGGCATCAAAGTCATCGAGGTCGACTTCCGGATGCCCCCCGACCATCCCTTCCCCGCCGCCTCCGACGACGCCATCGCGGTGTGGAAAGCCGCCCTGGAAATGGTGCCTGCGGCCAACATCGCCATCAGCGGCGGATCGGCGGGCGGCGGCCTGGCGCTGTCGACGGTGCTGCGCGCCAAACAGGAAGGCCTGACACCACCGGCCGCGGTCACCGTGCAGACCCCCTGGTGCGACCTGGCCCCGGTGGGCGACTCGTTGAAGGTCCACGAATGGGTCGACAACGTCCTGATCACCTACGACGCCATCGCCACTCGCGGAGCCGCGCTCTACGCCGGCGACCAGGACATCGCCAACCCGCTACTGTCCCCGCTGCGCGGAGACGTAACCGGATTCCCGCCCACCATGCTGGTCTCAGGCACCCGCGACCTGCTGCTGAGCCAGGTCGTACTCATGCACCGCAAACTCCGCAACGCCGGCGTGCACGCCGAACTGCACCTCGTCGAGGGCGCCTCACACTTCACCTACTTCATCGAACCCTTCGCCGAAGAGTCCCAGGACATTTTCGCCGAGATGGCGTTGTTCCTCGACACCCACCTGGAAAGCTGACGAATCTCCGACGATATGGGCGCCGGCCGAGGCCTCGGCAGATGTGGTTGCGCTGGCGCCGAGAGTGCCCCAGACCATGAGCGTAGAACAGGTACCCGGCGCCTAGGCGCGCTCTACCGGCGCCGAATCAGAGGTACGGATCGGCCCACGCGCTGATGATGCGAGCGGCCCGCGCGGCCTGGTTCTTTCCGGTGAGAAGGTGGTCGGCTCCTTCGAGGGACACGAAGCTTCGCGGATGGCGCGCGGTGCGGAAGATGTCACTCGCATTCTCGATGCCGACGGTGTTGTCGGTCGGTGAATGCATGACGAGCAGCGCCCGGTGCAGGGTCCGGATCCGTTCGCGCAGATCGGCGGCCCGAACGTCCTCGATGAAGTGCCGCTTGAGGGTCAGCGCTTTCCCGCCGGCGAGGAACGTCGCCTCGCCGTCCTCCTCAATCCGGTGGACCAGGGCGTCGTAGTTGTGCTCGACGTGAGCGGGTTCGAACGGAGCGCCGATGCTGGCCACCGCCTCCACGTTCGGGCAGTTGTGCGCCGCCGCGATCACGGCGGAGCCGCCGAACGAATGCCCAACCATCAGTCGCACCTCCCGGCCGGAGGCATTCATGAACTCGACCGCCCGCACGGTGTCGGCGACCTTGTGGGAGAAAGAGCCGTCGCCCCAGTCGCCTTCAGAATCACCGAGTCCGAGGTTGTCGAAGCGCAACATACCGATGCCGTCGCTGGCGAGTTGCTTACAGATCCGGCTCGCGGCCGGGCAGTCTTTGCCGAGGGTGAATCCGTGGGCGAACACCCCCCACCCACGAACCTCCCCCGCAGGAAGGTCGATCAGGCCGGCCAAAATGGGACCGGTCGCGCTCACGAAACTGACGCGTTCAGCCATGACTCTTCAGCTCCGTCGGGCGGTGGCCGCGCCGATGCCGCTCGAGCAGTCGGTGATGAGCACTGGGGTCATCACCACACCCTATGCGCAGCGGGCGGGCGGCGAACTTCAGTTCCGGCACGAGACGAAAGCGGCGGATGGGTGGGCGAGCGCAACGTGGTCAGCGTCGGGTTCAACTGGATCATGGGCTCGCACGTCAACCCACCCAAGCCGCTCGAGCACGGCCACGCGATCCAGGTCTTCGGGATGCAGAACATGCGAGCGGTGCTGCACTGTCTACCCCCGAAAGACTGGGCCGAACCAGGTTTCATCGGACTGGGGATGATCTACACGGCGATGCCGGTCACCAACGCGGTACCGGCGGTGGTGGCCGCCGACCCGGGCATCGTGACGCTGAAGGTTCTGCCTCCGATCACCGGGCGACTTCCGACATATTGACCGAAACATGTACGCCAGCATCATAATTCATATAGATTTTCCGAAATGCAGCTGAATAGACGAGGATTCATAGCAGGACTCGGTGGGGTCGCCCTCGCGGCTCCACTACTCGCCGCGTGCTCTAACGAGGCGGAGGAGAAGACCGCCGTGGGCACCCCGACACCCACCTCCGAACCTGCCGTGCCGCCGCCGGTCGCCGGCGAGCCAGGGACTCTTCTCAGTCAAGAACCCATCGACACCCCGATCACCGGGGCTCGGGCCTGGAAGGTGCGGTACGTATCCCGGGATGCCAACGACGCACCGACCGAGTCCAGCGGGCTGATCATCGCCCCGGAGGCCAGCGGCCAGGACCGCCCGCTGCTGATCTGGTGCCACGGAACAACCGGACTCGGCAACGCGGCCTCCCCCTCGGCCCAGCCCGACCCGGCCCGCGAACTCATCACCTACTTCACCCCGCAATCCACCCAGCAGATCGACTACGGGGTACCCGGCCTGCAGGGATTCATCGACGACGGCTGGGTGGTGTGCGCCACCGACTACCAGGGCCTGGGGACACCCGGCATGCACCAGTACCTACTCAACCGCACCAACGCGCGCGACGCGGTGAACAGTGCCCACGCGGCCCGCAACATGGACCTTGAGACGGGTACGACGCTGGGCTGCGCGGGCTGGTCGCAGGGCGGCGGGGCCGCGGCCGCGGTCGCCGAGCTCGATCCCTCCGACTACCGCGACCTGAAGCTGATCGGCACGGTCCCGATGTCTCCGGGGGTCTCCAGGATCGCTATCAATAGCAACTTGGGCCCGATGCCGGCACTGACCGACAACAAGCTGGCACCACCGTCTTATATCGTGATGATGCTGGCTGGAATCCAGTCTGCCAACCCCACGAAACTGCAACTGCAGGAGGTGTTCACCCCGCTGGGCATCGAGATCCTCGAACAGGCCTGGGAAAACCAGCCCACCCATCACCTCAACGCGACCGTGGCCCGTCTGTTCAGGCTCAAGGGCCCGATCCTCAATTCCCCGCTGCAGAACTTCAACGAATGGAAGTCCCTCATCGAGGCGGGCTCGGCGGCCAACCGTAAACCGGCCGCCCCCGTGTTGGTGTGCATGGACACGTTCGACGGCGGGACCGTGGTGCCGGTTCCGTGGCAGACCGCCTACGTCGATGCCGTCAAGTCTTTCGGCGGCAGTGTCGAGGTCCGCCAGTACCCCGAAGCCGACCACTTCGCACTCCCGGGGGACTGTGTCGGCGGTGCCCGCGAGTGGCTGAACAAATTGCGCGGCTGACGCTAGCTGTCCAGAGCCACCACCACACCCAGCGCCCCCGGCCCAAGGTGCACGCCGAGCACAGGGCCCAGTTCGCTCACGACGGGCGAACCGCAGGCGGGCAGTGCGCTGGCCAAGGTCGCGGCCACATCCTCTGCCCCGGCGGGATTGTCGACATGCTGCACCGCCAGAGCCGCCCGGCGTTCCCCCACCACCGTCAGGACCTCTTCGATCATCGCCGCGATGGCCTTGGACGTGGTCCGGACCCGCTGTGAGAGCACCAGGTGTCCATTGTCCATCCGCAGCAGCGGCTTGAACGCCAGCGCGGTGCCCAGCCAGGTCGCCGCAGTTCCGATCCGGCCGCTGCGGCGGAGGTTCTCCAACCGTTGCACCACAATGAAGGCATGCACCCGCGATACCGCCTCCGCTGCCCGGGCGGCGACGGAGACCAGGGCGGCACCGTCGCGGGCAGCCCTGGCCGCCGCCAGCGCCACGAAGCCGACCCCCATACCCGCCGCACCCGAGTCGACCACCCGAACGGCACCGCTGAATCCCCGGGCGGCACGCTCAGCGGCTCCGAGGGTGCTCGACAGCGCCGCTGAGAGGTGAACCGCCACAACGCCGTCGTCACCGCTGTCGGACAGCGCCGTGCGGTAGGTCGCGGCCAATTCGGTTGGACTGGCCCCGGCGGTACTGACCTGAGAGCGCTGATACAAATCGGCCGGCATCTCGTCCAGGCCGTCGCGCAGGTCACGGCCGTCGATGAGGACGTGTAGCGGCACCACCCGGATTCCCCACTCGGCCAGCAGATCCGCCGGCAGCCGCGCCGAGGAGTCGGTGACCACGACAACAGCCACCGCGTCAGCCCCAGGTGTCGCCGGGGGGCACGCCGGCCTCGGCAAGTGCCTTGAGCATCAACTCCGCGACGGCCTCATGCGCCTCGAAGTTCCAGTGGATGCCGTCGGGATTACCCCGCCCACCGAGGATGTGTTCGGCCACAGCGGCTTTGAGGTCCACGAGCGGGATGTCGTGCTGTGCCGCCCACCGGGTCACCGCCGAGACGGTGCCCGCCCGGCCGTGGTGGGCCCGACCGTAGGTGTCGGCGATGTGAACGGACGGAAGTGCCGCCACGATGGGTATCCCAGGCCGGTTGAAGTCGATTGCACCCCTGGTCATCTCGAGATATTCCACCGTGAGTTTAGGCGGCAGGGCCGAGCGCGACACCGGGGAAAGCCGCGGCTGCAGCCAGTCGTAGCTGTCGCGAGCCCAGCGGCGCAGCCGTGGCGGCCGAACGTAGCGGATCAGTTCTCTCAGCGCGGTGGGCAGCGGGGAGGGTAACGAGTCCATCCCACTGGTCGCGAAGACCACCGCACCGGCCCGCGGCAGCGCCGCCCAGGACCGCGGATCCTGGGTCGCCGCCCACCAGACGTCACGACAGGTCCACCCGATGCGTCCGATCAGTTCCAGATCCCAATCCAACTGGTGAGCAACGATATTGGGCCAGATTCTCGGATCGTCGGCGGGAAGTCCGCCCTGCGGTCCGTAGTAGGACAGCGAGTCGGCGAAGACCAGCAGCGCGCGGCGTTCGGGGATCGAATCAGAGGACATCGTTGGCGACCTGGGCGGAAGCATTCCACACGTCCAGCCGCCACCGCAGGTCCGCGAACGCGGCATCGGCGACTCCGTGGCCGGAGAGCTGGGCCCAACTTGCGTTTCCCATTCCCCCGAGCACCGGCCAGCTGTCAACTGGCAAGTCGAGCAGCGCAGCGGTCAGGGCGGCGATCAGGCCGCCGTGAGCAACCAGCACCACCGGTCGGTCCGGGTCGCCGTATCCCCAACCCATCTCCGCGGCAACCAAATCGGCCACCAGCGGCAAACTGCGATCGGCCACGTCGATACGACTTTCCCCCCGGTGCGGCGCCAGGGTCGCATCATCACGCCAGGCCAGGCGGGCACCCGGTGCGGCGGCGTCCACCTGATGATGGGTCAGACCCTGCCAATCCCCCAAATGGGTTTCCCGCAACCTGGTGTCCATCCGCACCGACAGGCCACTTCGGTCGCCGAGTGCGGCTGCGGTGTCGGCGGCGCGACGCAGATCCGAGGACACGATGAGAATCGGCTGACGCTTGGCCAGCACCTCCGCGGCGGCGACCGCCTGGGCGCGGCCCAGGTCGGTCAGTTCGGTGTCGAGTTGGCCCTGCATCCGACTGCCGGCGTTGAACTCCGTCTGGCCGTGACGCAGCATGACCAGCCGCCGCACCCTCATCGGCCGTCCTCCCCGTTCGGGATGTCGAGACCGCCAAGCTCCACCGGGACCAGCGGGCAGTCCCGCCAGAGCCGGTCCAACGCGTAGAAATTGCGTTCATCCTGATGCTGAATGTGCACGACGATGTCGACATAATCCAGCAGCACCCACCTGCCCTCGCGGGTGCCCTCGCGGCGGGCCGGTTTGTACCCGGCGAGCCGCATTTTGTCCTCGACCTCATCGACGATGGCGCGGACCTGTCGTTCGTTACCGGCCGAGGCGATCACGAAACAGTCGGTGATCACGAGTTGGCCGGACACGTCGATGACGACGATGTCCTCGGCCAGCTTCGTGGCGGCGGCGCGCGCGGCCACCGTCGCCATCAAGACCGCTTCGGGCGAGGCGGTCACCGTCCCACCTCCGGCTCGGCCGCGGCGGCGACGGCGTCGCGGTAAAGGCCGCGTTTGGCGACGTATTGCACCACACCGTCGGGCACCAGGTACCAAATCGGTCGGCCGGCGGCCGCGCGGACCCGGCAGTCGGTTGAGGAGATCGCCAGTGCGGGTATCTCGACCAGCCGCAGCGCCCCCTCGGGCAGCTGGTCGAAGGCCGCCACGATGTGGCTGTCGGTGAGTTCGTAGCCCGGTCGGCTTACGCCGATGAAGGTCGCCAACTTGAAGAGTTCCTCCCAGCCCTGCCAGGTCAAGATCGAGGCCAGCGCGTCGGCGCCGGTGATGAAGTACAGCTCGCAGTCCGGGTACAGCGCGCCCAGGTCCCGCAGGGTGTCGGTGGTGTAGGTGGGACCGTCACGGTCGACGTCGACCCGGCTGACCGAGAATCGGGGATTGGAGGCGGTCGCGATGACCGTCATCAGATACCGGTCCTCGGCCTCGGTGACCTGCCGGTCCTTCTGCCACGGCAGGCCGGTCGGCACGAACACCACCTCCTCGATGCCGAGCAGGTCTGCGACTTCACTGGCTGCGACCAGATGGCCGTTGTGGATGGGATCGAACGTCCCGCCCATCACGCCGACCCTGCGCCGGGAAGCCAGCCGAGATGTCACGGTGAGTCAGCTTACGTCTCACACCGGTAGCAGCTGGTCGATGACCGCCGCCAGCTGTTTGGCCGACCGGCATTCGTGCATGGTGATGATGTCGGCATATCGCGGCACCGCCGAGTCGCCGCTGCCCCAGAGGTGCCGCGGTTCGGGGTTGAGCCAGTGCGCGTGGCGGCTGGCGGTCACCAGGTGGGTGAGCACATCGGCGGCCGGATTGCGGTAATTGGTGCGCGCGTCGCCGAGGATCAGCAGCGAGCTGCGCGGGGACAGCACGCTCGGGAAGTTCTCGGTGAACGAGATGAAGGCGTTGCCGTAGTCGGAATGCCCGTCGCGGGTGTAGACCCCGGCCTCCCGGGTGATGCGCTGGATGGCCACCGCGAGGTCGGCATCGGGCCCGAACAGATGAGTCACCTCGTCGGTGGTGTCGATGAAGGCGAACACCCGCACCCGGGAGAACTGCTGGCGCAGAGCATGCACCAGCAGCAGGGTGAAGTGGCTGAACCCGGCGACCGAACCGGACACATCGCAGAGCACCACCAACTCCGGCCGGGCCGGTCTCGGCTTGCGCAGCACGACGTCGATCGGCACCCCGCCGGTGGACATCGACTTTCGCAGTGTTTTCCGGAGGTCGATCGCGCCGGCCCGGGAGCGGCGGCGCCGCGCCGCCAGCCGGGTGGCCAGGGTCCGGGCCAGCGGAGCCACCACGCGGCGCATCTGCCGCAACTGATCACCGGAAGCACGCAGGAACTCGACGTTCTCGGCGAGTTGCGGGATACCGTACGTCTGGACGTGCTCGCGGCCGAGTTGCTCGGCGGTGCGACGCTTGGTCTCCCCCTCCACCATCCGGCGCAACTGCGCGATCTTCTGTGCGGCAAGGGCTTTGGCGATCTGCGCCTGTGTCGGAGACGGGTCGTCGCCGTACGGGGCGAGTAACCCGGCCAGCAGCCGGCCTTCGAGCTGGTCCAGACCCATGGCCTTCAACGCCTGGTAGGACGAGTAGGACGGCCCCCGGCTCGAGGTGTAGCGACCGTGCGCTTCGACGATCGCCGCGATCATCGCGACCAGCCGATCATCGAGATCGCCGACATCGGGACTATCGGTGAGCAGCTCCAGCAGCATTGCCCGCATCGCCTCGATGTCCTGCGGGTCCGGCGGGTCGGGGTCATCGGCATCATCGGCCACCAGCACCGTGCGCCCGCCGATTGCGGAGGGCCACCACAGGTCGAACAGCGCGTCATAGGCCTGCCGGTGGTCGGTGCGGCGCAGCACAGCACAGGCGAGGCCCTCCCGCACCGTCTCCCGGTCCCCGAGGTCAAGCACGCTCAGCACCTCGCCGGCGTCGACGGTCTCCGATGGCCCCACCGAGATGCCCTGCGCTCGAAGGGCTTCGACGAAGCCGACCAGGTGGCCGGGCAGGCCGTTGGGGGCCAGTGGCTGCGGCGGGCGGGTCCTTCGTGCGGCCATCGTCGTACCTAGTTGAGCCGTAGCTCACCGGCGGCGCGCTGCTTGTCGGACTGATGCTTGAGCACCACGCCGAGCGTCGCGGCGATGGTGGCGTCGTCGATGGTATCCATGCCGAGTGCCAGCAGCGTGCGCCCCCAGTCAATGGTCTCGGCCACTGACGGCACCTTCTTGAGCGCCATGGACCGCAGCACGCCGATGATGCGGACCAACTCGGTAGCGAGCCGCTCGGGTAACTCCGGCACCCGGGACAGCAGAATCCTTCGCTCCAGATCGGGGTCGGGAAAGTCGATGTGCAGGAAAAGACATCGGCGTTTGAGCGCTTCGGACAGCTCGCGGGTGGCATTCGAGGTCAGCACCACGAACGGTTTGCGGGTGGCGGTGATGGTGCCCAGTTCCGGGACGGTGACCGCGAAATCGCTGAGGACCTCGAGAAGAAGTCCCTCGATCTCGATATCGGCCTTATCGGTCTCGTCGATGAGAAGTACGGTCGGTTCAGTGCGCCGGATGGCGGTCAGCAGCGGCCGGGAGAGCAGAAAATCCTCACTGAACACATCATCCCTGGTGCGGTCCCAGTCGCCGCCGACGGACCCGGCCTGGATTCGGAGGATCTGCTTGGCGTGGTTCCACTCGTAGAGCGCCCGGGCCTCGTCGACACCTTCGTAACACTGCAACCGCACCAACTCCGACGCGGTTGCCTGCGCGACCGCACGGGCGAGTTCGGTCTTACCGACTCCGGCCGGGCCCTCGACGAGAAGCGGTTTACCCAGCCGGTCGGCCAGGAAAACCGCTGTCGAGGTGGCAGTGTCGGCCAGGTAGCCGGTATCGGCGAGCCGGCGCGCAACATCGTCGATATCGGAGAACGACGGTGCCACCGGCGCCGGAAAGTCAGTCACTACGGTCTCCAGTCGGGTGCTCAGGCGGGCCGGGTGTGACCGTCGCCGACGACGATCCACTTGGTCGAGGTCAGCTCCGGCAGGCCCATCGGGCCTCGGGCATGCAGCTTCTGGGTTGAGATACCGATTTCGGCACCGAAGCCGAACTGTTCACCATCGGTGAACGCGGTGGAGGCGTTGACCATGACCGCAGCGGCGTCCACCCGTTCGGCGAACCGTTGCGCCGCCAACAGATCGGTGGTCACGATGGCCTCGGTATGCCCGGTTCCGTAGGTGTTGATGTGCTCGACCGCGGCGTCGAGTCCGTCGACGAAGACCAGCGCGATATCCATCGACAAGAACTCGGCGCGAAGCTCATCCTCGGTCGGATTCTCGTGCACCGTCACCCCGGCCCTCTGCAAGGCGCCGATGAGCCGGACCCCAGCGGTGTCCGCCAGCGCCGAATCGATGAGCAGTGTCTCGGCGGCGTTGCAGACGCTGGGCCGGCGCGTCTTGGCGTTCAACACGATCCGCTCGGCCATGTCGAGGTCGGCTGTGGAATGCACGTACACATGGCAGTTTCCGACACCGGTCTCGATGGTCGGCACACGCGCGTCGCGCACCACGGCCTCGATCAGACCCGCGCCACCGCGCGGGATGACCACGTCGACCAGCCCCCGGGCCTGGATCAGATGGGTGACGCTGGAGCGGTCGGCGCTGGGCAGCAACTGGACCGAGTCCTCGGGCAGATTCTCCCCGCACAGGGCCCCGCGTAATGCCGTCACCAGCTCGGCGTTGGAATGCGCCGCCGAGGAGCTGCCGCGCAGCAGTACCGCGTTACCGGATTTGAGGGTCAGCCCGAATGCATCGACGGTGACATTCGGCCGGCCCTCGTAGACGATGCCGACCACACCGAGCGGTACCCGTTGCTGGCGCACTCGCAGACCGTTGGGCAGGGTGCTGCCGCGCAGCACCTCCCCGACCGGGTCGGGCAATCCGGCCACCTGGCGCAGCCCGGCGGCGATCCCATCCACCCGATGCGGGTTCAGAGCGAGGCGGTCAAGCATCGCCTCCGGTGTGCCGGCGGCCCGGGCCGTGTCCAGATCGAGTGCGTTGGCGGCCAGGATCTGGTGGGTGTGGGCCAGGACCGCATCAGCGGCTGCATGCAGCGCCGTGTTCTTGACCGCGGTGGTCAGCGAGCCGAGGGTGCGCATGGCGACCCGGGCCCGCCGGGCGGCATCATGCACGGCCCGGCGCATGTCGGGTTCGACACTGGCAGCGGTGACGTGCACGCTCATTTGCTCAGGGTATCGGTTATCCACCAACCGGAAGGTTGGGGCTACGGTTACGGGCTACGGGTGAGGTCACGGACGAGGTTAAGGTCATTCCGATGGTCAGCTCATGACAACCGCGGCGCGCCGGGCGGTCCTGCGCCGAAGGATCAGGCTGCTGGTGTGGGCGATCATCGGTTACAACGTGATCGAGGCGATCGTCGCGCTGACGGCGGGTTTCCATGCTTCGTCGACCGCATTGGTGGGCTTCGGCCTGGATTCGGTGGTCGAAGTCGCCGCCGCCGCCGCTGTCGCCTGGCAATTCGCCGCCGCCGATCCGGAGCGCCGGGAGCGGGCCGCACTGCGATTTGTCGCTGTCTCCTTCTTCGTCCTCGCCGCCTACATCACGGTGGAGTCGATGCTGGCGTTGTCCGGGGCCGGTGAGGCCGAGCCCTCCCCGGTGGGTATCGGACTGGCCGCGGTGAGCCTGGCAGTGATGCCGACGCTGGCCTGGCTGCAGATTCGCGCCGGTCGGGAATTCGGCTCACGGTCCGCGGTCGCCGAAGCCAAACAGACCCTGTTGTGCAGCTACCTGTCCGCGGTGCTGCTGGTCGGCCTCGGCCTCAACGCGCTGTTCGGATGGAGCTGGGCCGATCCGGTCGCGGCTCTGGTGATCGCCGGCTTCGCGATCCGCGAGGGTTTGGCGGCGTGGCGTGGCGAGCACTGCTGCTGATCACCCGCTAACGAAGCGGTCACGGCCCCGCGTGGCCGACCGCGTCGGCACCACCAGGTTGCTAATTTGCGCCGATGACGGTCTTGCGGGTACGACGGTTCATCGCGGCCTTCAGCGCGGCGCTGACGCTGCCCACTCTGCTGACCACACCTGCCGCGACGGCGTTCTCCCGCGAGGGGCTGCCCATCGAGATCGTGCAGGTGCCGTCGCCGTCGATGGGCCGCGATATCCGGGTCGAGTTCCAAGGCGGCGGTCCTAACGCGGTGTACCTGCTCGACGGGTTGCGCGCCGAGGACGAAACCAACGGCTGGGATATCAACACCGCCGCCTTCGAGTGGTACCACGAATCGGGCCTCTCGGTGGTGATGCCGGTCGGCGGTCAGTCGAGCTTCTACAGCAACTGGTACCGGCCCGCGAAGGGACGCGCCGGCACCGTCACCTACAACTGGGAGACGTTCCTGACCCGCGAATTACCCTCCTGGCTGGCGGCGAACCGCGGCGTCGAACCGACCGGCAATGCCATTGTCGGGCTGTCCATGTCGGGCGGTTCGGCCCTGAACCTGGCGATCTGGCATCCGGCCCTGTTCCTTTTCGCCGCATCGCTGTCCGGATTCTTGAATCCGTCGCTGGGACTGTGGCCGATCCTGATCAATGTCGCTATGCGGGATGCCGGCGGCTACAGCGCCACCGACATGTGGGGCCCGAGGGGTGACCCCGCCTGGAAGCGGAACGATCCGATGGTCAACGTCGGCCGGTTGGTGGCCAACGGTACGGCGGTATGGATCTACTGCGGCACCGGCGCACCCTCTGACCTGGACAACACCGAAGACCCCAATATGGGTGTGCAGTTCACCGCCGGCTACCTGGAGAACGTCACGCTCGACACGAACAAGGAGTTCCAGAAGAAGTATCTGGCCGCGGGAGGCCGCAACGCCGTTTTCAACTTCCCTCCCGCCGGCACCCACAGCTGGGGGTACTGGGGTGCGCAACTGCAGGCGATGAAGCCCGACATCCAACGCGTTCTGGGCGTCTCCCCGCCGCCCGTCTGAGTTCAGGCCTCCGGGATGTGCCGTTCGATCTCGTCCAACCACACTCGTGCGGACATATCCGACGGGGCCCGCCAGTCACCCCGCGGCGACAGCGATCCCCCGTGAGAGACCTTCGGCCCGTTGGGAAGTGCCGACCGTTTGAACTGACTGAACGAGTAGAACCGTCGGGCGAACACCGCCAGCCAACCGCGAATCTCGTTCAGCGAGTAAGCCGTCCGCTTATCGTCCGGGAACCCCGGCGGCCAGCCGCCCCGGTCGGCATCGTTCCATGCCCACCAGGCCAGAAAGGCGATCTTGGCCGGCCGGAATCCGTACCTCAACGCGTAGAACAATGAGAAGTCCTGCAGTCCGTAGGGTCCGACCACGGCTTCGCTGCTCTGAACCGGACGGTCCGCCCCGGTGGGCACCAACTCGGGGGTGATTTCGGTGTCGAGCACCGACTGGAGAATCTCGCCTGCTGCAGCGTCGAATTCCCCGGAGTTCATGACCCACCGGATCAGATGCTGGATAAGGGTCTTCGGCACACCGGCGTTGACGTTGTAGTGGCTCATCTGGTCGCCGACCCCGTAGGTCGACCAGCCCAGGGCCAACTCGGACAGATCACCGGTACCCAATACGATCCCGCCGCGCTGGTTAGCGATCCGGAACAGGTAGTCGGTGCGCAGGCCGGCCTGCACATTCTCGAAGGTGGTGTCATACACCCCGGCGCCCCGCTCACCGCGGGCGTAGGGGTGGCCGATCTCGGCGAGCATCAACTCGGCGGTGGAGCGGATGTCGATCTCTTCGAAGCTGACGCCGAGGGCTTTCGATAACGCGATGGCGTTATTCCTGGTGCGCTCGCCCGTACCGAATCCGGGCAGGCTGAACGCGAGGATATCGCTGCGTGGACGGCCCTCGCGGTCCATGGCACGGGCGGCCACGATCAGCGCATGGGTGGAGTCCAGGCCACCGGACACCCCGATCACGACCTTTGGATAATGCAGGGCGCGCAGCCTTTGCTCCAGGCCGCACACCTGAATGTTGTACCCCTCATAGCAGTCGAGTTCGAGCCGGGCGGGATCATTGGGCACGAACGGGAACCGCTCCACCTCGCGGCGCAGGCCGATATCGCCGCCCGGTGGCACGAGCCGGAACCCGATACGGCGGAAACCATTCAGCATCCCCTGGTGGTGGCGGCGGTTGTCATCGAAGGTGCCCATCCGCAGCCTTTCGGCCCGTAAGAGATCCAAGTCGACATCGGCAACCGCGCATCGTGCACCGGTCGGGAACCGTTCTGATTCGGCCAGCAGCCGGCCGTTCTCGTAAATCATCGTTTGGCCGTCCCAGGCCAAATCGGTGCTCGACTCGCCCTCGCCGCCCGCGGAGTAGACGTAGGCGGCCAGACACCGTGCCGACGCCGAGCGGGCCAACAGATGGCGATCCTCGGCCCGGCCGATGGTGATCGGGCTGCCCGACAGGTTGGCCAGCAGCGTCGCCCCGGCCAGCGCTGCCTGCGCGCTCGGCGGCACCGGCACGAACATGTCCTCACAGATCTCCACATGCAACACCAGCCCGGGAACGTCATCGGCGGCGAACAGCAGATCCGGGCCGAACGGACGCTGCTCCCCCAACAGGCGAATGGTCCCGCCCATATCGTCGCCGGCGGCCATCTGACGGCTCTCGTAGAACTCCCGGTAAGTGGGCAGATACGACTTGACCGCCACGCCCAGGATCTCGCCACGGTGAATGACCACCGCCGTGTTGTAGATCCGGTGCAGGTGGCGCAGCGGAGCACCCACCACCAGGACCGGGAGCAGATCCGTGGAGGCAGCCACCACCTCGGTCAGCGCCGTTTCCACCGCCGCCAGCAGGCTGTCCTGCAGCAGGATGTCCTCGATTGAGTAGCCGGACAGCGTCAACTCGGGGAAGACCGCAACCGCAACCCCGTCCTCGTGGCAGGACCTCGCGATCCGCAGCACCGACTCGGCGTTCGCGGCCGGTTCGGCAAGTACGGTGCGGTGGGTGCAGGCGGCCACCCGCACGAACCCGCGGGCGTAGGCGGAGAAAAAGTCCACGAACCATTGTCACCGCCGGCATCCCGTCCCAGCAAACGGGTGTCCGGGCGATCTACCCTCGATGGTGTGGACGCACCCGAACTCATCGCCACACTGGCCGGCCGGCGGGTCGCGGTGCTCACCGGGGCCGGGATCTCGACGGATTCCGGAATCCCGGACTACCGGGGTCCGGACTCGCCGCCGGCCAATCCGATGACCATCCGCCAGTTCACCTCCAGCGCCGAGTTCCGGCAGCGCTACTGGGCGCGCAACCACCTCGGCTGGCGGCATATGGCAGGTACCGAGCCCAATGCCGGGCACCGCGCGCTCGCGGCCCTGGAACGAACCGGAACGGTCACCGGGGTGATCACCCAGAATGTCGACCTACTCCACACGAAGGCGGGCAGCCGGACGGTCATCAACCTGCACGGCACCTACGCCCGGGTGGTGTGCCTGGATTGCGGGCACACCATGACCCGGGCCGCGCTCGCTGAACTCCTCGAGGCCGCCAACCCCGGTTTCACCGCACGTGCCGCGCGGGTAGGCGGGTTGGCGGTGGCCCCGGATGCCGACGCGATCGTCGCCGACACCGGGTCATTCCGGTTTGTGGACTGCCCCGAATGTGCGGGCATACTCAAGCCCGATATCGTCTACTTCGGTGAGTCAGTAGCCAAAGAGGTTGTCGACCAGGCGTATTCGTTGGTGGAACGATCCGAGGCGCTGCTGGTGGCCGGGTCGTCGTTGACCGTGTTCTCCGGCTACCGGTTCGTCCGGCACGCGGCCGCGCGCGGTATCCCGGTTGCCATCGTCAACCGCGGACCCACCCGGGGAGATGAGTTGGCGACGGTGAAAGTGGACGCCGGCTGCTCACCGATCCTGGCGCTACTCGCCGACGAGCTGACCGGGAGCCGGGCGTAAGGTCGCGGGCATGGCTTCTCCGGTCGATGTCATCACCGCCCTGGCTGTCGGCATCGGGGAGGCTGTGCTCAAACCACTGCGACCCGACCCCGGCCCGGTGACGGCCCGGTGGGCGGTGGGAGTCGGCGAAATCGCCGCCGGTCTGCCTAAACTGCCGGCCCCGATGCGACGACTGGCCCGCCACCTCAACCGCCTGGGGTCGGTAGCCGTCAGCCCGGCCGGTATTGAGTTCGACGGCAATGAAGTTGAGTGGACGCGGGTTACCGACATCCGGACCCGCCGGCTGGTCGGCTATCTGTTCACCGATGCGGTCACCCAGCAGCTCGACCGGATGCCGCTGTGGCGGTTTCCCGGCCGCGCTGTGGTTCTCAGCGGAATCACCCGCACGATGCTGACGGCCGTGGTGCTGGCCACCGGACTGCGCCTCGACCGCGGTGTTTCGACCGTGTACATCCCCGCCGACGTGCACTACCGGGGCCTGATCCGTGCCCAGCAGATCGCACCGGGCATCCCGGCGGCGCTGGTGCTGGCCGACCCCGCGGTGCGCGACTGTGTCGAGGCCACCGCCGAATCCCACGGTATTGCGGTACGAGCAGCCGATGACGATGTCCTGGTAACCGCCGTTGAGCGGGCGGCGGCCATCCGATCGGCGATCGCCGCCCTGGCACGACCGGTCCTCGGGTGGGTCAGTCAGGCCGGGACCAGATCATCGGCATGAACCGCAGGCCGGCGCAGGTCCGCCGGCAGGTCCGAGGTCGACCGGCCGGTCATCGTGGCCAGTTCCGTTGCGTCGTAGGCCACCACACCCCGGCCCACCATCTCACCGCAGGGCCCGTGCAGTTCGATGACGTCACCGCCGACGAACCGACCGCGCACCTCGGTGATCCCGGCCGGCAGCAGTGAGCGGCGCTGGTCGATCACCGCACGCACCGCCCCGGCGTCCAGGATCAGCGACCCGGTCGATTCAGCCGCGTAGCGCACCCAGAACCGCCGGGCCGACATCCGTGCCGGACGGGGGGCGAAGACGGTACCCACCGACGCGTCGGTGAGTGCGGCGGTCACTTCGGTTGCCGCGGCCAGCAGCACCGGGACTCCGGCATCGGCGGCCAGCAGCGCCGAGGACAGCTTGGAGGCCATACCACCGGTGCCGAGCCGGCTACCCTGTCCGGCGACCACCCCGTCGAGGTCTCCGGGTGCGGCCACCTCGGGAATGAATCGGGCGTCCCCCCTGCGGGGATCGGCGTCGTACAGACCGTCGATATCGGAGAGCAGGACCAGCGCGTCGGCGCCGACCAGGTGCGCGACCAGCGCCGAGAGCCGATCGTTGTCCCCGAACCTGATCTCATTGGTCGCCACCGTGTCGTTCTCGTTGACGATCGCAACCGCGTGCAGAGCCCGCAACCGGTCCAGGGTTCGCTGGGCATTGGTGTGCTGGACCCGCTGGGAGATGTCGTGGGCGGTCAGCAGCACCTGACCCACCGTGCGGTGGTGGCGCGCGAACGCCGCACTCCACGAGTTCACCAGTGCGACCTGCCCGACGCTGGCGGCGGCCTGTTTGGTGGCAAGGTCGGTGGGGCGCCGGCTCAGACCCAACGGCTCGATACCGGCGGCGATCGCCCCCGAGGAGACGATCACCACATCGGTGCCCGCTGCCATCCTGGTCTCGATGGCGTCGGCCAGTTCGGCCAGCCGAGCACTGTCGAACAGCCCCGAGGCGTTGGTCAGCGCGGTGGTTCCGACCTTGACGACAACGCGGCCGGCGGAGCGTATGGCGTCCCGGTGCGCGCTCACCCGTCGTCTCGGGTGTCGTCCGGATGCCCGCGGCGATCTCGGCGGGCCTGTTTGCGCTCAGCGGCACCGATACGCTCGTTACGTTCCAGCCGGGCATCGGTTCCCCGACCGGTCGGGACAACGTCGACACCGGCCGGCGTCTGCGGCTCCCAATCGAAGGTCATACCGCCGATCGTCACCGCGCAGCCGGGGGTGGCCCCGCGTTTGAGTAACTCCTCCTCGACACCGAGCCGGGCCAGCCGGTCACCCAGGTAGCCGACCGCCTCATCGTTGACGAATTCGGTCTGGGCCACCCAGCGTTCGGGTCGGTTGCCCCGCACGACAAACCCGCCCGGGTGGTCGGGGTCGGATTCCACGGTGAACCCGGTCGAGTCCACCGGAACGGGCCGGATGACCGGACGACGCGCCACGAGCGAAGGCTGGGCGGCCCGATATTCGGCCACCAGGTCCCACAGCGCGAAAGTGAGTTCGCGCAAACCTTCCCGCGCGACGGTGGAAACCTCGAAAACAGGCCAGCCGAGCTTTTCGATCTCCGGACGCACGAACTCTGCCAGTTCACGGGCCTCTGGGACATCAATCTTGTTGAGCACCACCGCGCGCGGCCGTTCCGCCAGGTCAACCAACGCGGAATCGGCCTGCAGGGTGGGCCGATAGGCGGCCAGTTCGGCTTCCAGGGTCTCGATATCGGACAGCGGATCACGATCGGGTTCTAAGGTCGCGCAGTCGACCACGTGCACCAGCACCGCGCAGCGTTCGATGTGACGCAGGAAGTCCAGGCCCAGCCCACGGCCCTCTGAAGCTCCTGGGATGAGGCCCGGAACGTCGGCGACGGTGAAAGTGTGCTCTCCCGCCGACACAACGCCGAGATTGGGCACCAGGGTGGTGAACGGGTAGTCCGCGATCTTCGGCTTGGCCGCTGAGATGGTCGAAACCAGCGATGATTTGCCGGCCGACGGATATCCGATCAGACCGACATCAGCGACGGTCTTGAGTTCCAGGGTGAGGTCGCGGGCCTGGCCCTTCTCGCCGAGCAGCGCGAACCCAGGGGCCTTACGGGCGCGGGATGCCAGTGCGGCGTTGCCGAGACCGCCCCGGCCACCCTCGGCCGCGACGAAACGGGTGCCGTTCCCGACGAGATCGGCCAGCAACCGACCGCGTTCGTCGAGGATGACGGTACCGTCGGGAACCCGTACCTCCAGATCGCCACCCGCGGCGCCGTCCCGATTGCCGCCCTGGCCCTGTTTGCCCGATGCGGCCACCACGTTGGGGTGGAAGTGGAAGTCGAGCAGCGTGTGGACTTGAGCGTCGACCACCAGAACAACGCTGCCGCCGCGGCCGCCATTACCGCCGTCCGGACCGCCGAGCGGTTTGAACTTCTCGCGGTGCACGGACGCACAGCCATTACCGCCGTTGCCCGCACGGGTGTGTATGACCACCCGATCGACGAAGCGGGGCATCGGAGCGTCCTTTCATTTTCCGAATGTGCGTTGACTGCGAGAAATCGGCCTCGATTTCGCAGTGGCTGCACACCCGCGAAAAGAGACCTACTCCGGACGCGCCACGCGCACGATGTTCACGGTCTTCCGGCCGCGCTTGACGCCGAACTCCACCGCACCGGGTGCGGTGGCGAACAAGGTGTCGTCGCCGCCCCGGCCGACGTTGACGCCGGGGTGGAAGTGGGTGCCACGCTGGCGGACCAGGATCTCGCCGGCCTTGACCACCTGACCACCGAAACGCTTGACGCCGAGCCGCTGCGCGTTGGACTCACGACCGTTGCGCGAGCTGGAAGCGCCCTTCTTGTGTGCCATATCAGTTCGCTCCCTGTCGCTACTTGATTCCGGTGACCTTGAGCACCGTCAACGGCTGACGGTGGCCCTGCCTTTTGTGGTACCCGGTCTTGTTCTTGAACTTATGGATACGAATCTTCGGGCCCTTGATGTGTTCAAGGATCTCGCCGGTGACCGCGACCTTGGCCAGTTCCTGTGCATCCGTGGTGACCGTGGCACCGCTGACCATGAGCGCGACCGGCAAAGATACCGACTCGCCCGGTTCGGATTCGATCTTCTCGACCTTCAGGATGTCTCCGACGGCCACCTTGTACTGCTTGCCACCTGTCTTGACAATTGCGTAGGTGGCTGTATCGGCTGCCATGGTTCCTCTTCCACATTCGGCGACAAGCGTCGCTGTTCGTCGGCGCGCGCTACCGAGGTACACGCGCATGGGTCTGACCTCGCGGGCCGCACCCAGTGGACCGGGGCGATCCCGCTGCCGCCGGCAGGGCCTGGCGACAACCGCTCAAGGCTACTCCGACCAGCGCCGGAGGGTCAAACCGACTACTGATCGAGGGCCGGGGGGCCAGCTGCCCGGGCCGCGGACCGGCGTCGCGCGCGGCGCGGCGGGACCGCGGCCGCGGTAACCGGGACTATCGGGCCGCGGTCCGGGGCTTCCTCGTCGTCGTCGGAGTCCTCGTCGTCGTCGTCTTCGTCGTCGTCGTCCTCGTCGTCGTCGTCGGAGTCGTCGTCGTCGTCGGAGTCGTCGTCGGAGTCGTCGTCGTCATCGTCGTCGTCGGAGTCATCGTCTCCGTCGAGATCGTCGTCATCGATGGCGTCGTCGTCGACCTCATCGAGTTCGATGTCATCCTCATCGGAGTCATCGTCCCCATCCGAGTCATCGTCCCCATCGGAGTCATCGTCCCCATCGGAGTCATCATCCTCATCGGAGTCATCGTCCCCATCGGAGTCATCGTCTCCATCGGAGTCATCGTCCTCAGGCACCGTGACCCGCTCGGGACCGGCGGAGTTGGCCACCGCCTCATGCCCTTCCTCGGCGACGGCCTCCTCGGTCTCCTCCCCATCGGAGTCCTCGTCCTCGTTCTTGGCTGCCATCGCCCTGAACATCGGGTGTTCACCTGCTGCGTTCTGGGGTACCCGGGCCACCGACGGTTCCTCGACGCGGGCCTTCTTACCCCGCCGGTTGCGTCGGCCGCCCGATTCAGACCTACCCCGACCGCCCGCGGCGGGCGTGTTCTCCACCGGATCGGCGTGCATGGCGATACCCCGGCCACTGCAGTGCTGACAGGTGGTGGAAAAGGCCTCGACCAGTCCGGTTCCCAGGCGTTTACGGGTCAGCTGCACCAGGCCCAGGGAGGTCACCTCGGAGACTTGGTGGCGGGTGCGGTCGCGGGCTAGCGCCTCGGTCAACCGGCGCAGCACCAGATCGCGATTGGACTCCAGCACCATGTCGATGAAGTCGATGACGACGATACCGCCGATATCACGCAGCCGTAGCTGTCGCACGATCTCCTCGGCGGCCTCGAGATTGTTCTTGGTGACGGTCTGTTCGAGGTTGCCGCCGGATCCGGTGAACTTGCCGGTGTTGACGTCGACGACTGTCATCGCCTCAGTCCGGTCGATGACCAGGCTCCCGCCCGAGGGCAACCAAACCTTCCGGTCCATCGCTTTGGTCAACTGTTCGTCGATGCGGTGCACCGCGAACACATCCGGCCCGTCCCCGCCGGGCGGATCGTATTTGGTCAGCTTGGGAACCAGTTCGGGGGCAACGGAATTGACGTATCCAGTGATCGTCTCCCAGGCGCTATCGCCGGAGACGATGAGCCCGGCGAAGTCCTCGTTGAACAGATCCCGGATCACCTTGACCAGAACATTGGGCTCCTCGTACAGCGCAACGGCCGCACCGGCCTTCTTAGCCTTTGTCTCGTCAGCCTGGCCGGCGATGGCGGCCCAGCGCGCCTGCAGCCGGTCGACGTCGGAGCGGATGTCTTGTTCTTTGACGCCCTCCGAGGCGGTCCGGATTATCACCCCCGCGTCGGCCGGAACCACCTCGCGCAGAATGTCCTTGAGTCGTTGGCGCTCGGTATCGGGAAGCTTGCGGCTGATACCGGTCGAGGATGCTCCGGGCACGTACACCAGGTAGCGCCCGGCCAGGGAGATCTGTGTGGTGAGCCGGGCGCCCTTGTGGCCCACCGGATCCTTGCTCACCTGGACGACGATGTAGTCGCCCGGCTTGAGGGCCTGCTCGATCTTGCGGCTGGAGCCACCGAGCCCGGCGGCCTCCCAGTTGACCTCACCGGCGTAAAGCACACCGTTTCGGCCGCGGCCGATATCGACGAAGGCCGCCTCCATCGAGGGCAGCACGTTCTGCACGATGCCGAGATAGATATTGCCGACCAACGAGGCCGAACCCGCCGAGGTCACGAAATGTTCGACGACGATCCCGTCCTCGAGAACCGCGATCTGGGTGTAGACGGCGCCCTGGTGCGGGGGTTCGGTACGGATCTTCTCCCGCACCACCATTACCCGGTCGACCGCTTCGCGACGAGCCAGGAACTCCGCCTCGGTCAGGATCGGCGGACGCCGCCGACCGGCGTCGCGACCGTCGCGACGGCGCTGCCGTTTGGCCTCCAGTCTGGTGGAGCCGCTGATGCCCTGGATTTCGCTGGAATCCGAGCGGGCAGACTTCTCCCGGGGCGCACGCTCGTGAACGACGGTGTTCGGCGGATCGTCGGGCGATGGCGACTCCCCGTCATCCGCGGAGCTCCCGGGCTTGCGCCGCTTACGTCGGCGGCGCCGCCGGGTTCCGCCCTCGGCACTCGGGGACTCGTCATCACCGTTGCCCGCGTCGCCGGACTCCCCACCTCCGGCGCCGCCCTCACCGCTATCGGTTTCGGCCGACTCCGCCGAGCGTTCCGTCGCATCGTCGTCGTCCTCGGGCCCGCCCTGCTCACCCCGACCCCGGCCCCTCCCCCGGCGGCCACGGCGGCGCCGGCGATTGGCCGGCCGCTCACCGGCATCAGGGTCCTGGGACTCGGACTCGGCGGTGTCCTGGGAACCGGACTCGGGAGTGTCCTGCGACCCGGACTCGGGAACTTCGGCGGTTTCCCGGTCATCGTCGTGCTCGGACGCTGGAGCGGGGACGGCCGGTTTCCGTGGGACAGTCTGCCGCGCGACCGGTTGAGGGGCGACGAACAGCGGCATATAGGCCGGTGCCTCCCCGGCGGCGGCGGCTTCCTCCTGGGGCGGAAGGGTGGTCGGGCTCGACACTTGCTGTGACTCGGGCGCGAACTCGGGTTCGGCCTGAGCTTCGGGACTGCGACCCCGCACGGCCGGGGCCAACGGCACGGTCCCGTCGGCGTCCGGCTCGTCGGCCCCGGCCAGTGCCGCGCGGACCCGGATGGCATCGGCCTGATCGACACTGGACTGCGCACTTCGGATGCGCCCGTCAAGTTCGGCAAGCGCTTCAAGAACGCGCCTGCTGGTGGTCCCCAGAACCCGGGCCAGGGTGTGCACCCTCAGCCTCTCGGGCAGCACCTCGTCTACCGCCGGTGGCGTTTGCCCGGGTGGCGGGGTTTCGGGTGAATTCTGGTTGACGTCATCGTCGGCCACGTAATCTCCTCGAGCCCCCGGGCGCGTCCTGGGGACGCGGCCACGCGAGGGCTTCCGCTGTACGCCCGGGCGGCTACCCGGGCTTGTCAATGGTCTCGCCCCGGTGGGTTCGGAAGAACCCGGCCGGAGCCTGGCTGAATGACGACCGTTGACGGTCCGCGCCTCACCGCGGGCAGCGGTGGTCGCGCACGTCTCGTGATCTCATTCCCGGCCGCCCGTTACCGGGCGACGGCTTCCAGTGTTCCACACTTGCCGTTCGGCGCCGATCCCGACGCCCGCTGACGGATCAGCGTGCCGGAAACCAGAGCGCGATTTCGCGTGCGGCCGACTCCGGTGAATCCGAGCCGTGCACCAGGTTGAACTGGGTCTCCAGTCCGAAATCGCCCCGGATGGTGCCCGGCACCGCCTTCTCCACCGGGTCGGTTCCGCCGGCCAGCTGGCGCCAGGCCGCGATGGCGCGCGGGCCCTCGACAATCGCCGCGACCACCGGTCCGGAGGTGATGAAGTCCACCAGCGAGCCGAAGAATGGTTTGTCCTGGTGCTCGGCATAGTGAGCACGAGCCAGTTCGTCCGGGACATCCTTGAGTTCCAGCGCGGTGATATTCAGACCTTTGCCCTCGATACGGCTGATGATCTCACCGACCACCCGTCGCTCGACACCATCGGGTTTGATCAGCACCAGGGTTCGCTCAGTCACGTCGGCGAGCGTACCGGGCAACCGCGCGCGGGCGCCTACCGGTCAGTGTGGCGGGGGCTGCTGACCGGGTAGCTGGCCCAGCCGCTGGCGGCGCAGCATCTCACCGCGCAGATAGGCGATCACACCCCAGACCATGACGAACAGCACTCCGATGAACCCGATGGCCGGGTAGATAAAGAAGCCGAGAACCAGCAGCGATTGCACCCCGAGGTTGGCCCAGATCGCCCACGGCCGGCCCTGCATACCCGCCAGGAGAGCAAGCAGCACCGCGAAGCCGAGCAGATAGCCCGTCGACCAGGCGGTCAAACCACCACCCACCGTCGCGACCACCGGCAGTGCCAGCAGGACGGTGATGATCTCCAGGATCAGGGTGCCCGCCATAACGCCGCGGAAGCTCTTCCAGGGGTCGGGTGCAGTCATTCCGGCTCCTTCCCGAACAGTGTGCGCGCGACGCCCGCGGTCACCACCGAGCCGGTGATCACGATCCCGGCTCCGGCGAACCCGGCCGCCTCGGCCGCCGCCTCTTCGACCAGCACGGTCGCGGTTTCGATCGCATCGGCCAGGGTGGCGGCCTGCACCACCCGTTCAGGCCCGAACACCTCCTCGGCCCGCGCAGCCAGGGCGTCGACCTCCAGGGCGCGCGGCGAGCCGTTCTGCGTCACCACGATCCGGTCGAAAGCCGGCTCGAACGCCGCCAGGATACCCAGCACGTCCTTTTCACCCATCACGCTGACCACACCGACCAGGTAGCGAAAGTCGAACTCCTCACGGAGTGCGGCCGCCAGCGTTTCCGCACCGCCGGGGTTGTGGGCGGCGTCGACGAACACCGTGGGGGCGCTGCGAACCCGTTCCAGTCGCCCGGGACTGCGCACCGACTCGAAACCTGCTCGCACCGTGTCGGAGTCGAGTTGGCGCTGTGCCCCCGCACCGAAGAACGCCTCGACGGCGGCCAGCGCTATGACGGCGTTATGCGCTTGGTGCCCACCATGCAGTGGGAGAAAAATATCCGAGTAGACCCCGCCCAGCCCCTGCAGTTGCACCACCTGGCCGCCAACGGCCACCTGGGAGCCGAGCACCGCGAACTCGGAGTCCTCGCGGGCGACGGCGGCATCACACCGCAAAGCCTGGGTTAACAACACCCCCATGGCCTCGGGTGGCTGACGCCCGATCACCGCGACGGTGTCGACCGGCACCAGGTCGCCCCGTGGCGCACCGATGATCCCAGCCTTCTCGGCGGCGATCTCGCCGACCGTGTCACCCAGATACTCGGCGTGGTCGACCGAGATCGGGGTGAACACCGCAACCGGGGCGTCGATCACGTTGGTCGCATCCCAGCAGCCACCCATACCGGTTTCGATCACGGCGATATCGACCGGTGCATCGGCGAAGGCGGCAAAAGCCATCGCGGTGATGACTTCGAACTTGCTCAACGCGGGTCCGCCGTCGGCGATGGAATGGGCGTCCGCCATCTGAATGAACGGCTCGATCTCCCGGTAGGTCTCGACATAGCGACCGGGACTGATCGGCTCGTTGTCGACGGCGATGCGCTCGGTGACCGACTGGAGATGCGGGCTGGTGGTGCGTCCGGTGCGTTGACCGAATGCGGTCAACAGTGCGTCGATCATGCGGGCCACCGACGTCTTCCCGTTGGTGCCGGCGATATGGATGGACGGATAGGCCCGCTGGGGTGAGCCGAGAAGCTCCATCAGCATTTCCATCCGGGTGGTGGTGGGAATGAGCTTGGTCTCCGGCCACCGTTGGTCCAGCAGATGCTCCACCTGAAGAAGTGCGGCGATCTCATCGGGAGCCGGTTCCGGCCCACTCATCCCAGTGCTGCCAGCCGCGCGGTGATCCGATCGGTCTCTTCACGGGCCAGTTCCTGGCGGTCGCGCATCTTGTCGACGATGTCGCCGGGCGCCTTGGCCAGGAACGCGTCATTGCCGAGCTTGGCTGTCGTGCTCGCGAGTTCCTTGCGCGCGGCGGCCAGATCCTTCTCCAGCCTGCGTCGTTCGGCATCGATGTCGACCGTGCCCGAGGTGTCCAGTTCCACCAGGACGGTCCCACCCGAGAGCCGCACTTCCACCTGGGCGGTGGGGCCGAAATCCGGCGACGGATCGGTCAGCCATGCCAGGGCAGCGACCGGCGCGGACTGCTCGGCCAGTCCGGCCGCCTCGATACCACCGAGTCGGGCCGGCACCTTCTGCCGGTCGGCCAGACCCTGATCGCTACGGAACCGGCGAACCTCGGTGACCAGCTTCTGTAGATCGGCAATCCGTTGCGCCGCAACCGGATCCACATTGATACCCGTGGTCGCCGGCCACTCGGCGATGACCAGTGACTCCGCACCGGTCAGCGCCTTCCACAGCACCTCGGTCACAAACGGCATCACCGGGTGCAGCAATTTGAGCAAGGTGTCGAGTACTGCGGCGAGAACCGCGGTGGTATGGCCCGCCCCGTGGGCGAGTTGGGCCTTGGCCAGTTCCAGGTACCAGTCGCAGAACTCGTCCCAGGCGAAGTGGTAGAGCGCCTCGCAGGCCCGGCTGAACTCGTAGCCGTCCAGTGCCGCATCCACTTCGGCCCGAACCTGTTCAGTCCGGCCCAGGATCCAGCGGTCGGCATCGGTGAGGTCGGCTGGGGCCGGCAGGCGCGCCGGGGCGGCGCCGTTCATCAGGGCGAACCGGGTCGCGTTGAACAACTTGGTGGCAAAGTTGCGCGAGGCCCGCGCGTGGTCCTCACCGATGGACAGGTCGCCGCCCGGGCTCGCGCCGCGGGCCAGGGTGAAGCGCAGGGCATCTGCTCCGAACAACTCGACCCAGTCCAGCGGATCGATCCCGTTGCCGCGCGACTTGCTCATCTTGCGGCCGTGTTCGTCGCGGATCAGGCCGTGCAGGAAGACGTTCTCGAACGGCACCTGCGGCCCACGGGCACCGTCTCCGGTGATGGCGGCGTCGGCGGAGACGAAGGTGCCGAACATCACCATCCGGGCCACCCAGAAGAACAGGATGTCGTAGCCGGTGACGAGAACGCTGGTGGGATAGAACTTTTCGAGATCGGGCGTGCGGTCTGGCCAGCCCATGGTGGAGAACGGCCACAGCGCCGAGGAGAACCAGGTGTCCAGAACGTCAGGGTCCTGCTCCCAGCCCGCCGGCGGGGTCTCGTCGGGGCCGACGCAGACGGTCTCGCCGTCCGGGCCGTGCCAGATCGGAATCCGGTGGCCCCACCACAGCTGCCGCGAGATGCACCAGTCGTGCATATCGTCGACCCAGGAGAACCAGCGGGGCTCCAGGCTCTTCGGGTGAATGACGACGTCGCCACCGCGCACCGCGTCACCGGCGGCCGTGGCCATCGAGTCGACCTTGACCCACCACTGCATGCTCAGCCGCGGTTCGATTGGTTCGCCACTGCGCTCGGAGTGGCCCACGCTATGCAGGTAGGGGCGTTTCTCAGCGACGATGCGGCCATCGGATGCCAGCGCCTGACGCACCGCGTAGCGGGCTTCGAACCGGTCGAGTCCGTCGAACTGCGTTCCGGTGCCGGCGATCCGGCCGGCGGTGTCCATGATGGAGGGCATCGGTAGGCCATGTCGGGTGCCGATCTCGAAGTCGTTCGGGTCGTGGGCCGGGGTGACCTTGACCGCACCGGTGCCGAACTCCGGATCGACGTGCGCATCGGCGACGATCACGATGTCGCGCTCCAGGAACGGGTGCGGCAGCGAGGTGCCGACCAGGTGCCGGTAGCGCTCGTCGTCGGGGTGCACCGCGATCGCGGTGTCGCCGAGCATGGTCTCGACCCGGGTGGTCGCCACCACGATGTGCGGTTCGGCGTCGTCGAGAGAGCCGTAGCGGAACGAGACGAGTTCGCCCTCGACCTCCTCGTACTTCACCTCGAGGTCGGAGATGGCGGTCTGCAGCACCGGCGACCAGTTGACCAGCCGTTCGGCCCGGTAGATCAGCCCGGCGTCGTAGAGCCGTTTGAAGATGGTGCGGACGGCCCGGGACAGTCCCTCATCCATGGTGAAACGATCCCGGCTCCAGTCCACCCCGTCGCCGAGTCGGCGCATCTGCCCGCCGATGGTCCCGCCGGAGGTGTGCTTCCACTCCCACACCTTCTCGATGAAACGCTCCCTGCCGAGATCGTCCTTGTGTGTCCCGGTGGTGCCGAGTTGTCTTTCCACCAGCGTCTGGGTGGCGATACCGGCGTGGTCCATACCCGGCAGCCACAGCACCTCATAGCCCTGCATCCGCTTACGGCGGGTCAGCGCGTCCATCAGGGTGTGATCCAGCGCATGACCCATGTGCAGGCTGCCGGTGACGTTCGGCGGCGGCAACACGACCGAGTATGACGGCTTGTCGCTGCCGGCATCCGGGGTGAAATAACCGGCGTCAACCCATCGCTGGTAGATCTCGGTCTCCACTGCGCCCGGGTCCCATGACTTGGGAAGGGCCGACAGATCGGCGGGGGCACGGGCGTCGTCGGTGGGCACTCCGCGATTCTAGGTGGGGCGCAGCCAGCCATCCGATCTGCGCCCCTCCCTGAAGCTGCTACTTGCCGCCGCGCAGCAAGCCGCCCAGGATGCTGCCGAGGGCCCCGCCCTGGCCGCTACCGCCCTGACCGCCACCCAGGACGCTGCCCAGGATGCTGCCCAGCGGGTTATTGGCACCGGCGCCCCCGCCGGCCGCGCCGCCGAGGATGCTGCCGAGTATGTCGGCGATACCGCCGCCGGGCGCTGCCTGCGCACCGGCACCGGCCGTGTTGTTCTGGGCGAACTGCTTGCCGACATAGGCCAGCACGATGGGGGCCAGCATCGGCAGCAGTCGCTTGATCAGATCGCCGCCGGGAGCGCCCGCACCGGCCAGCGCGGAGGCCACCTGGTTGGTGTCGTTGCCGCCGAACAGGCTGGCGACCATCTGGTTGCCCTGATTCTCATCGAGTTGATTGACGTTGACTCCGCCGGTGAGCAGATCGCTTTGCCCCTCGGCGACGACTTCGGACTCCAGTTTGGTGGAGTCGATATCGTCGGCCTGGACGTTTTCTTGCAGGCTGCCGAGCAGGGTGGGCACCAGAGCGTGGATCGCCTGGTTCACCTGACCCTCGTCCGCACCGAGCTTGCTGGCGATATCCGCCACCGGGATCTGGTTGTACAGGTCATCGAGACCGGCCATTGGGGTTCTACTTTCTTGAGATTGCTTGAGATTTCTTGAGTTTGCTCGAGTTTGCCAGCGAACTGTCTCGACAGTAGCCAGCACAGGCCGGCCGCGCCATAGCGTCGGCGGCCGGATCAGTTCAACCGGGCCGAATCCAGGGTGATGCCGGCTCCCGGGAACCTGGCCAGCAAGGCATCGCCCATCGCGGCTGCCGGGGTGAGAACCCCGAACAGTTCCGGCAGTTTGTCCCGGTCCAGGGCCAACGCCAGACCGCACTCCCCGAGCATCGCCGCAGTCGCCTTGTAGCCGGGGTCGCCACTTTGGGCCATCGTGGCGACATACCGCGCCCCGGTGCTGGTGGTGGTGTACGTCTCAACCCGGTACCAGCCCTGTTCGCGGACCCGCTCGCTGGGACCGGTGCCCGGTTTGGGAGCCAGCCTCTGCACCAGTCGGCGCGGCAGGAAGCGGAAGAACCGGCTGCCCAGGGCGGACGTACCGGCGGTGACGGCAGTGGTGAGCGCGGAGACGACCGGCGCCGTGACTGACGGGCCTACGCTCATGTACTCGGCGTAGCGGAACCGCCGTCCGTAGGCGTGGTCGAGCAGTGCGTTGCTGCGCCGCACGATTCGGGTGTTGTACATCGCCATGACGAATCCGGCGGCCCACAAACCGGCGAGTTCCGGCGCGATCTCACTGCCGCGCCGCCACGGCAGGTCGGGCTGGGCGCCCAGCTCGGGCTCGGCCCCGCGATCCGGGGCGAGGGTATACGGATCTTGCAGCAGCTTCCGGGTGTCCGGATCGCCCGATGTGGCCCGGAACACCTCGATCATGGAGGCGACCGTTCCGCCGGAGACCCCGCCGGAGAACCCGCGTAGGACGAAATTGGTGTCGAGCAGCTCCCCGGCATCGTCTTGGCGGGCCCGCCGGAACAGTTCGTAGACCGTCATGTCCGAGGGCACCGAGTCGAACCCGCAGGCGTGCACGATCCGCGCGCCGGTGTCGACGGCCTGCTTGTGGTAGTCGTCGATGCTCTGCCGGACGAACATCGCCTCGCCGGTGAGGTCTGCGTAGTCGGTGCCGGCTTCAGCACACGCCGCGACCAGCGGCAGTCCGTATCTGCTGTAGGGGCCCACGGTGGTGATCACTACGCGGGTCCGGGCGGCCATATCCGCCAGCGTCGCCGGATTGTCGGCGTCGACGGTCAGGATGGGCCAGTCGACGGCGGCGCCGCCGAGGGTGGCCCGCACCGCCTCCAGTTTGTCCGGCGATCGCCCGGCCAGAGCGATCCGAGCTTTCCCGCCGGACTTCGCCAGGTATTCGGCGGTGAGTCGGCCGACGAAGCCGGTCGCGCCGTACAAGACGATGTCGAACTCACGGGTATCGGTGTCGCGCGCGGCCATGGGGCCAACCTACGCGAGACCGCAGATCGGGTCAGCCGATACCGATCGCGTTGGTGAGAGCCCGGCCCGGGTCGGTGAAGGCCAGGCACACCTGACCCCAGTCGACCAGGCCGAGTGGCCCGCGTCCCACACCGTCACACTGACCCGGAGTCGACGATGCGGGCGCCGCGGTGGAGCCCGGGGTCACGAAGGTCGCGGTGGCGAAGGAGGGGGTGCCGGCCTTCTTCCCGCAGGTCGGCCAGGCGCCAATGCCCTGGGTGCGCAGAACGTTCTCAGCGACCCGGATCTGCTCGGAACGCGAGGCCTGGTGCGGCATGCCGGTTCCGCCGTTGGACTTCCAGGTGGCCGGGCTGAACTGGAGGCCGCCGTAATAGCCGTTTCCGGTGTTGATGGCCCAGTTGCCGCCGGATTCACACTGGGCGATGGCGTCCCAGTTGACTTTGGTGTCCGCGGCGGCCGTTCCGCTGCCCAGTGCGAGGGCCCCCACTGCCGCTGCCAGTGCGAGGGCGGCGAGAGTGAGGATTCTGCGGATCGTGGTCACTGGTGTCCCTTCCGGCGCGGGGCTGCGCGATGGCCTGCGGTTGTGCTGTGAATCGCACTAGCGGGCCGGGTTGTTACAGCCGGGACAGAAACACAAAGGTGGTGCCGGATCGCTCCGGCACCACCTTCGTTGAAGCGTGCTGATTAGCCGCGGGCACCGCAGGTCGGCCAAGCGCCGATCCCCTGGGTGCGCAGGACGTTCTCCGCCACGCGGATCTGCTCGGACCGGGAAGCGTGGTGCGGCATCCCGGCGCCTCCGTTGGACGACCAGGTGCCGGGCGCGAACTGCAGGCCACCGAAGTAGCCGTTACCGGTGTTGATCGCCCAGTTACCACCGGACTCGCACTGCGCGATGGCATCCCAGTTGACGCTATCGGCATTGGCGGTACCGGCGAATGCAATCGGGGCCACGGCCATCGCTCCGGCGACCGACGCCATCTTGAGGGCGGTGCCCAGGGTGTTGCGGACGTTCTTCAACAATCTTTCCTTTCGCCGAGCGCGCGCCACACTGTTTCGCTGTCAAAGCAGGTGCTGGTAGTGGGCTGTGCCGTCTAGGTCTGGCACAGCAGCGGTGGACCGATCAGGGGGTCCTTCGGACCCACCGGTTCCCGCTCACACGCAGGGTTCCGTATCTGGAATTGTTCGGCCTTTCATGGGCCGAGACCGACGGTACGCAGCGAATTGGGGCAAGTCACGCGAATGACATACGAATATATTTCAGATAACAGACCAATCACAACGAGGCTCATTCCCGATCAATCGCAGGTCAAGGGGGTGGTTTGGCTGACCCCCAGGGGCAGGGGGCCAGCAATTGATGTGGGGTAGATCACACTATTTTTGTGAACCGGCACACAGCGAACCAATGCCCAATAACCACATACGGCACATTGTCAACACCAATAACAGGATCGCTCGGTCTCGCCCGCGCCATCCGAGCACCGGTCAACCCAGGTCGGACTCGGCGTTGACATTGGTCAGCGCCAAACCTGCCGGTATCACGACACGGCGGGTCGACACCGATTCGGCCAGCGCACGCATACTTCTCGCCCCTGCGCCGATCAGCACATCGATCTCATCGGCCAGTTTGGTTCGGTAGACGGCGGCCAGATAGTGGTCGCGCCCGTCCGAGGGCAGCACGATATCGGCCTCCTGAGCGCCGGCAAGGGTTTCGATGAGGTCGGCCGTCAGATAGGGCATATCGACGGCACAGACGAACGCCCGGTCCAGGCCGGCCGCACCGGCGGCCCGCAATCCCCGGCCGGTGGCCCGCAGCGGTCCGTCCCCCGGGACCTCGTCACGCAGCACGTGGGCATCCAGCGCCGGAAGCGTCTGCCCGGCGGCCGCGATCACGAAGACCGGGGCACAGCACGAAGCCAGCACGGCGACCGCGTGTTCCAGCATGGTCATCCCGGGGGTCATCGCGGGTCGGCCGCGCTCAGGGCCGGGCAGCGGCCCGGGATGAGGGAGCGCGGCTTTGTCCCGGCCCATCCGGCGCGATGCCCCGCCGACCAGCAGCACAGCGGCCAGCGGAACCGAGGTGGGCACCGGCCTAGTCCACAGTCCAGGTGTCCCGGCCACTGAGCAGCGACTGCCGCGGGGCAGATCCTCCGAACCTGATGCCGAACTTCTCGAGCTCACGCCGGTGGTTCGCAGCCCCGTTCACGTTCGGACCCACGTTGTCGCCCTTCGTCAGGATCAATGCGGTTGTACGGCCCGCGCCGCCTTGATCATCGTATTTTCCGGGGCCGTTCGCGTTTCCCAGGGCCATTTGCGCCGCCCGCGGGAGGGCGGGCGGCAAGGCTCAGAGGATGTACAGCATCTCCTGATAGGTGGGCAGCGGCCAGAGATCATCGGCGACGAGACCTTCGAGAGCATCGGCCGCGGTGCGGACGGCCGCCATCGCCGGCAACAGTTCGTCGCGGGCATGCTGCGCCTCGGCGAAACTGCCCTCGCTGCGCATCGCGAGGGCGGTCCGCAGGCCGGCGATCGCCGCGGTGAGGTCTGCGACCGGGGCCGACACCTGCGCCAGTAGCGATGTGTCCGCCTTGAACCCGGCCGCCGTCATCGCGGTTGCGTTCTGCGCCAACTCGGTCTGGTAGCGCATCGCCGCCGGCAGGATCACCGTAGACCCGATCTCCAGCGCCAACTTGGCCTCCACCGCGATCGTCATGGCGTACTGCTCGAGTCGCACCTCGTAGCGGCTGTGCAGTTCCCGCTCGTTGAACACCCCGTAGCGCTCGAACAACTCAACCGATTCGGCCGTGATCAACTCCGGGATCGCGTCCAGGGTGGTCTTGAGGTTCGGCAGGCCCCGAGCGGCGGCCTCGATCTGCCAGTTCTCCGAGTAGCCGTCCCCGTTGAACACCACCGCACCGTGTTCGGTGATGATATCGGTGAGCAACGTCTGGACGGCGGAGTCGAAGTCGACTCCGGAGGCTACGGCCCGCTCCAGGGCAGTGGCGATATGGTCCAGCGAATCGGCCATGATCGTGTTGAGGACGATCATCGGGACGTTGATGGTCTGTCCGGAACCGGGTGCCCGAAACTCGAACCTGTTGCCGGTGAAGGCGAACGGACTGGTGCGGTTGCGGTCCCCCGGATCGGTGGGCAGGTGCGGCAGGGTGTCGACGCCGATGATCATGGTGCCTTTGCCCTTGGACGATGTGGCGGCACCCTTGGCGATCTGCTCGAAGACATCGGCGAGTTGGTCACCGAGGAAGATCGAGATGATGGCCGGCGGAGCCTCGTTGGCGCCGAGCCGATGGTCGTTGGTGGCAGAGGCCACCGACACCCGCAGCAGGCCGGCGAATTTGTGCACCGCGCGGATGATCGCCGCGCAGAACACCAGGAACTGCGCGTTCTCATGTGGGGTGTCACCGGGTACCAGCAGGCTGCCGAACTCGGCGTTACCCATCGAGAAGTTCACATGCTTGCCGGAGCCGTTGACCCCGGCGAACGGCTTCTCGTGGAAGAGACACTCCATCCCATGCTTTTTGGCGGTCGTCTTGAAGACTGTCATCAGCAGCTGCTGGTGATCGGCGGCGATATTGGCGCGCTCGAACATCGGCGCGATCTCGAACTGGCCGGGAGCGACCTCGTTATGCCGGGTCTTGGCCGGAATCCCCAGTTTGAACAGCTCGCGCTCGGTGTCCATCATGAAACCCAGCACCCGCTCGGGGATGGAACCGAAATAGTGGTCGTCGAACTCCTGCCCCTTAGGCGGTTTGGACCCGAACAGCGTGCGGCCCGCGTTGATCAGATCCGGCCGGGCCAGGAAGAAGTGCCGGTCGATCAGGAAGTACTCCTGCTCCGGGCCGCAGAAGGAGACGATCCGGCCGAAATCGCGGTGCCCGAACAGTGTCAGGATCCGTTCGGCCTGGCTGCCCATCGCCTGCTGGCTGCGCAGCAGCGGGGTCTTGTAGTCCAGGGCCTCCCCGGTCATCGAGACGAAGACCGTCGGTATGCACAGCGTGTTGCCGTTCGGATTCTCCAGGATGTACGCCGGGCTGGTGACGTCCCAACCGGTGTACCCGCGGGCCTCGAAGGTGCTGCGCAGCCCGCCGGAGGGGAAGCTGGAGGCGTCCGGTTCGCCCTGGATGAGGGTCTTTCCGGCGAACTCGGCCAGCGTCTGGCCATCCGAGACCGGTTCGAGAAAACTGTCGTGTTTCTCGGCGGTCAGGCCCGTCATCGGATAGAAGACGTGGGCGTAGTGGGTGGCGCCGCGCGACAGCGCCCAGTCCTTCATGACCGAGGCGACGGCGTCGGCGACTGCCGAATCCAGTTTGGCGCCCTTCTCGATCGTCGCCACCACCGACTTGTACACCGACTTCGGCAGCCGGAGACGCATCTCAGCCAGGGTGAAGACGTTGGCGCCGAAGACCTCCCCGGGTGCCTCGGCGGGGTCGAAGCTGATCGCCGGCGGCACACTGGCCTCGACGCTGTTGATCGCCTGCAGGCGGACCGTGTTGCCGCTCAACTGAGTTCCTCTCCACCGACTGTGAGGCGCCCCGATTGCCCGAGTGGGCCGGTATCCGCATCAAGGCCTGTTCGCAACAAGGCCTGTCCGCATCAAGGTAGGAAGCGCCGATGCCGAACGTGTTACGTCGGGATCAAGTGTGGAATGCGGCCGGCCCGGGTCCGGCGGGCCCGGTCACTGGCTAGATTGGGCGCATGGCCGGTGCCGGGAACGGGAACGCAGACGGCGCGTACGACGAGCACGCGGTCTCGGCGAGCGCCCGGAAGACGGTCGCCGCCGGCGTGCCGGCCGTGCTGGTGGCGCTGCGACGCGGCCTCGCCCAGATGGGTGTCGTGCGTACCGTACAAACACTCAGGCGGGTCAATCAGCGTGACGGCTTCGACTGTCCGGGATGCGCGTGGCCCGAGGAACCGGGTGGCCGCAAATCGGCGGAGTTCTGTGAGAACGGCGCCAAGGCGGTCGCCGAGGAAGCCACCCGCCGGGTCGTGACACCGGAATTCTTCGCTCGGTATCCGGTAGCCGATCTGGCGTCCCGGCCGGAGTACTGGCTGTCCCAGCAAGGCCGGTTGACCCAGCCGATGGTGCTGCGGCCCGGCGATACGCATTACCGGCCGATCGACTGGGATGACGCCTACGATCTGATCGCCGAGCACCTCAACGCCCTCGCCGATCCGGACGAAGCGGTCTTCTACACCTCCGGACGCACCAGTAATGAGGCGGCGTTCCTGTATCAACTCCTGGTCCGCAGCTTCGGTACCAACAACCTGCCGGACTGCTCCAACATGTGCCATGAGTCCTCGGGCACCGCGCTGACCGAGGCGATCGGGATCGGCAAGGGGTCGGTGACCGTCACCGATATCGCAGCTGCGGATCTGATCGTGATCGCCGGCCAGAACCCCGGTACCAACCATCCCCGGATGCTCTCGGTGCTCAGCGAGGCGAAGGCCAACGGCGCGAAGATCATCGCGGTCAACCCGCTGCCGGAGGCCGGCCTGATCCGGTTCAAGGATCCGCAGACGGTCCGCGGCGTGCTCGGCTCCGGGGTGCCGTTGGCGGACGAATTCGTCCAGATCCGCCTCGGCGGGGATATGGCGCTGTTCCGCGGGCTGGCCAAGTTGCTGCTGGAGGCCGACGATCGATCCCCCGGCAGCGTGGTGGACCGCGATTTCATCGGCCTTCACTGTGACGGGTTCGACGACTACGCCACCGCCGCCCGCGCCACCGAACTCGACACCGTGCTGGCGGCCAACGGAATCTCCGAATCCCAACTACGTCGTGTCGCCGGGATGCTGGCGGCGTCCCGACGCACCATCGTGTGCTGGGCGATGGGACTGACTCAGCACACCCATGCGGTGGCCACCATCGCCGAGGTCGCCAATGTCCTGCTGCTTCGCGGCATGATCGGCAAGCCCGGGGCCGGGGTGTGCCCGGTCCGCGGCCACTCCAACGTCCAGGGCGATCGCACCATGGGTATCTGGGAGAAGGTTCCGGACTCTTTCCTCGACGCTCTGGAGAACCGGTTCGGAATCAGCACTCCGCGCCGCCACGGGTTCGACACCGTCAACGCGATCCGCGCCATGCGGGACGGCCGGGCGTCGGTATTCATCGCCATGGGCGGAAATTTCGCCTCGGCCACCCCCGACACCGCGGTCACCGAGGCGGCCCTGGCCAACTGCGCGCTGACGGTGCAGGTATCCACCAAACTCAACCGCAGTCACCTCGTACACGGCCGGACCGCGCTCATCCTGCCCACGCTGGGACGTACCGACCGCGATATCGTCGCCGGCCGCACACAGGTCGTCTCGGTTGAGGATTCGATGTCGATGGTGCACCTGTCCCGCGGGAGCCTGCCGCCACCCGGCGATCAGGTGCGCAGCGAGGTGGCGATCATCTGCGGCCTGGCACGCCGCCTGCTCGGTCCGCTGCACCCGGTGGACTGGGAACGTTTCGCCGCCGACTACGACACGATCCGCGACGATATCGCGATGGTGGTTCCCGGCTGCCAGGACTACAACCGACGGGTCCGCGCACCCGATGGCTTCGGATTGCCGCACCCGCCGCGCGATGCCCGTGAATTCCCCACCGCCACCGGCAAAGCCAACTTCGTCGCCGGCCCGTTGCAGTGGGTGCCCGTACCGCCCGGTCGCCTGATCCTGCAGACGCTGCGCAGCCATGACCAGTACAACACCACCATCTACGGTCTCGACGATCGCTACCGCGGTGTCAGCGGAGGCCGCCGGGTGGTGTTCGTCAACCCGGCGGATATCTCGGCATTCGGGCTTGTCGCCGGCGACCGCGTCGACCTGATATCGGAGTTCGGCGCGGATCCGAGTGAGCGGCGCGCCAGGGATTTCCTGGTCGTGCCCTACCCCACTCCGATCGGTAACGCCGCGGCCTATTACCCCGAAACCAATCCGCTGGTCCCACTGGACCATGTCGCCGTCAGATCGAACACCCCGGTCTCGAAGGCGATCGTGATCCGCCTGGAGAAGGTCTGAACCCGTGGGCCGGGTGACGTCGCGGCGGAGGGTGACCCACCTCGTCGGCGGGTCGGCCACCGACCGGGTCGAGACCCTGGTGGTCGAGGAGCCACTGGAGATACGCGTCAACGGGTCGCCGGTGGCCGTCACAATGCGTACACCGGGCTCGGACGTCGAACTGGCACAGGGATTTCTGCTCACCGAGGGGGTGATCGCCGAGCGCGACGAGGTGTCCACCGTGCAATATTGCCGGGGGGCAGAGACCGATGGGACCAACAGCTACAACGTGCTCGATGTGACGCTGCGCCCCGGCCTGCAGGTGCCGGGGTCCGTCGTCCGCAACTTCTACACCACATCCTCGTGCGGGGTGTGCGGCAAGGCCTCCCTGGACGCGGTCGGACTGGCCAGCCGGCACTCCCCCGGCGACGACCCGTCCACCGTTGCGGCGGCGACGCTGAGCGCGATGCCGGCCCTCTTGCGTTCGGCCCAGAAAGTCTTCGCCGCCACCGGGGGCCTGCACGGCGCCGCCCTGTTCGGCACCGACGGGACCATGCTGGCGGTCCGCGAGGACGTAGGCCGGCACAACGCGGTGGACAAAGTCATCGGCTGGGCACTGGAGAACGAACGCATACCGCTGACCGGATTTGTGCTGCTGGTCAGCGGCCGGGCATCGTTCGAGCTGACCCAGAAGGCGGTGATGGCAGGAATCCCGATCATGGCGGCGGTATCGGCGCCGTCGTCATTGGCGGTGGATCTGGCCGCTCAGTCCGGGCTGACCCTGATCGCCTTCCTGCGCGGCGACTCGATGAACGTCTACAGCCGGGTGGACCGGGTGGTCGGCTAGGCGCTTTTGTCCCGGCGTTCGGTGCGAGAGGGTTTACGCGGCACGATTGTCGGCAGCACATTGTCCTGCACGGTTTCCTTGGTTACCACGACCTTGGCGACATCATCGCGGCTGGGAATGTCGTACATCACCGGCAGCAGCACTTCTTCCATGATGGCGCGTAGGCCGCGAGCGCCGGTGCCGCGGTGGATGGCCTGATCGGCGATGGCCTCCAGGGCGTCCTCGTTGAACTCCAGTTCCACCCCGTCCATGTCGAACAGCCGGGTGTACTGCTTGACCAGGGCGTTCTTAGGCTCCGACAGAATCTGAACCAGCGATTGCTTGTCGAGGTTGGTCACCGAGGCGACCACCGGGAGTCTGCCGATGAACTCCGGGATCAACCCGAACTTGATCAGATCCTCCGGCATGACCTCGGCGAAATGATCCTGGGTGTCGATCTCGGCCTTCGACTTGACCTCGGCGCCGAAACCCAGCCCCCGTTTACCGATCCGGTCGGAGACGATCTTCTCCAGACCGGCGAAGGCGCCCGCCACGATGAACAACACGTTGGTGGTGTCGATCTGGATGAACTCCTGGTGCGGATGCTTGCGACCGCCCTGCGGCGGGACCGAGGCCTGAGTGCCCTCCAGGATCTTGAGCAACGCCTGCTGAACACCCTCGCCGGAGACATCTCGGGTTATCGACGGGTTCTCACTCTTGCGGGCGATCTTGTCGACCTCGTCGATGTAGATGATGCCGGTCTCGGCCCGCTTGACGTCGTAGTCGGCAGCCTGGATGAGCTTCAACAGAATGTTCTCGACGTCCTCGCCCACGTAACCGGCTTCGGTCAGAGCGGTGGCGTCGGCTATGGCGAACGGCACGTTGAGCATCTTGGCCAGCGTCTGAGCCAGGTAGGTCTTACCGCAACCGGTGGGCCCGAGCATCAGGATATTGGACTTGGCCAGTTCCACCGGTTCAGCCCGGGCGTCACGGGACTTCTCACCGGCTTGAATGCGCTTGTAGTGGTTGTAGACGGCGACGGCCAGCGTGCGCTTCGCGGTGTCCTGGCCGATGACATAGTTTTCCAGGAACTCCCGGATCTCGGCCGGCTTCGGAAGTTCATCGAGTTTGACATCGTCGTTGTCGGCGAGTTCCTCTTCGATGATCTCGTTGCACAGATCGATGCACTCGTCACAGATGTAGACGCCAGGACCGGCGATGAGTTTCTTCACCTGTTTTTGGCTCTTCCCACAGAACGAGCACTTCAGCAGGTCACCGCCGTCTCCGATGCGCGCCATGGTGGTGGGCCCTACTTCCTTCGCCGTCGTTCTTGCCGGTCTGCCGCTTGTCTGGTGTCGATCTGCTCCGACGCTACCCGCTCGTTCGCCAGCGGTGCGACCGTTAGGTGTGAATAGCGTCGGTGGTATTCGGTGCTGTCACGGTGGGTCTCGCGAAGCTGAACATATCCCTTCGCGGGCCCGTCCGCGCGGTGACGCGCCAGCGTCTCTCTAGCGTGTCGCTGGTGTTGCACGACCGAGAGCCGTCCGCGACCACCCCGGGGTGGATCAGGCTTTCTGCGCGGACAGCTTCCGGTAGTCCAGAACGGTGTCGATGATCCCGTATTCCTTGGCCGCCTCGGCGGTGAGGATCTTGTCACGGTCGGTGTCCTTGCGGATGACGGCGGCATCCTTGCCGGTGTGCCGGGCCAGGGTCTCCTCCATCAGGGTGCGCATCCGCTCGATCTCCGCGGCCTGGATCTCCAGATCCGAGAACTGGCCCTGAATGACGCCTCCCAGCGACGGCTGGTGGATCAGTATCCGGGCGTTGGGCAATGCCAGCCGCTTTCCCGGGGTGCCGGCCGCCAGCAGAACAGCCGCCGCGGAGGCCGCCTGGCCCAGGCACACCGTCTGGATATCGGCTCGGACGTACTGCATGGTGTCGTAGATCGCCATCAACGAGGTGAACGATCCGCCCGGGGAGTTGATGTACATGGTGATATCCCGGTCCGGATCCAGTGACTCCAGGACCAGCAGCTGGGCCATGATGTCATTGGCCGACGCATCATCGACCTGCACGCCGAGGAAGATGATCCGTTCCTCGAACAGTTTGTTGTAGGGGTTGGACTCCTTGACACCCCAGCTGGAGTGTTCGACGAACGACGGCAGGATGTAGCGCGCCTGCGGCGCCAGGCGGGGATCTGACAGACGTGGATCGAACCGTGAATCAGACCGTGAATCAGACATTGTTGGCTCCGTTGACGTGGGCGCGGGTGATGATGTGGTCGACAAAGCCGTACTCCAGGGCCTCCTGGGCGGTGAACCATCGGTCGCGGTCGGAGTCAGCCTCGATCCGTTCGATCGGCTGACCGGTGAACTCGGCGTTGAGCCGGAACATCTCCTTCTTGATGAGGGAGAACTGCTCGGCCTGGATTGCGATATCCGCCGCGCCCCCGGTGATACCGCCCAGCGGCTGGTGCATCAGGATGCGTGCGTGGGGCAGCGCGTACCGCTTACCCTTGGCACCCGCCGCCAGCAGGAACTCGCCCATCGACGCGGCCATCCCCATCGCGTAGGTGGCGACATCACACGGCGCCAGCACCATGGTGTCGTAGATCGCCATCCCGGCGCTGATGGATCCGCCCGGTGAGTTGATGTAGAGCGAGATGTCCTTGGTCGGATCCTCCGCTGCCAGAAGCAGGATCTGCGCGCACAACCGGTTGGCGATATCGTCATCGACCTGCGAGCCGAGGAAGATGATGCGCTCTGCGAGCAGCCGCTCGTACACCGAGTCGGTGAGGTTCAGCCCAGCCATGCCGGAACGCATGTGAGTCACTCTTACCTGCTTTCTCGTAACTTTCCCGGAAGTGGCCGGTTCTCCGTCACCTCGGTGGTACTCCCCGACCCTAGCCAACCCGACGCCGGCCACGATGTCCCGGCGGTGGTCTTTCGCTGACGGCGTTACCCGTCCTCGCCGGTGGCCCGCTCGCCGGACTCCCCGGACTCGTCGGACTCGCCCGCCGGACCGCCGAAGAATTCGGTGGTGTCGATATCGTTTCCAGCGGTGTCGGTCACGTTCGCGGCCTCGACCACCGCGGCCACGGCCAGCCCGCGGCGCACATCGGCGTACACCCCGGGTAGCTGATTCTGCTCCTGGAGTAACTGCAGCAGCTGCTGCGGCTCGAGGCCGTACTGGCGCGACATCAAGACCAGCCGCTCGGTCAGGTCGTTCTGACCGACCTGGATGTTGAGTTCCTCGGCGATGGCGTCCATCAACAGTTGGGTCTTGACTGCCTTCTCCGCCGCTTCCCGATTCTCGGAGTCGAACTGCTCCCGGGAGCTGCCCTGGGCCTCCAGCGTCTCGGCGAACTTCGCCTCATCGTGGTCGAGCGGGTGGATCGCGTTGTGCACCGCTGAATCCACCTGGGCCTGCACGATGGCCTCCGGCAGCGGCACCTCGACCAGTTCGAGCAGGGTCTCCAGCGCGGTGTCGCGGATCTGCTCGGCCTGGTGGATACGCTTGACCCTGCCGACCTGCTCGGTGAGGTTCTCCCGCAGTTCCGCGAGGGTGTCGAACTCGCTTGCCAGCTGGGCGAAGTCGTCGTCGGCATCCGGAAGCTCGCGCTCTTTGACCGATTTCACCGTCACGGTTACCTCGGCCTCCTCCCCCGCGTGCTCCCCGGCGACGAGCTTGGTGGTGAAGGTCGCCGACTCACCGTCGGCCAATCCGGTAATCGCCTCGTCGAGGCCTTCGATGAGCTGCCCGGACCCGATCTCGTGGGAGAGCCCCTCGGCACTGCCGTCCGGGATCTCCTCGCCGTTGACGACCGCGGTCAGATCGATCGAGACGAAGTCGCCGGTTTGAGCGGGCCGCTCAACTCCCTTCAAGGTGCCGAACCGGGCCCGCAGCGCCTCCAGTTCGGCGTCGACCTCGTCCTCGGCGATCTCGACCGGTTCCACCGAAATCTTCAGCGCGCTCAGCTCGGGCAGATCGATATCCGGGCGCACGTCGACCTCGGCGGTGAACACCAGCTCATCACCGTCGGAGATGCTGGTGACCTCGATATCGGGCTTGCCGAGCGGCCGCAGCTCACTGCTGGTCACCGCTTCGCTGTAGCGGGCCGGCAGCGCGTCGTTGACCACCTGGTCCAACACCGCCCCACGCCCGACCCGGGCCTCCAGCAGCTTCGCCGGGGCCTTACCGGGCCGGAAACCCGGCAACCGGACCTGCTTGGCCAGCTGCTTGTAGGCCCTGTCGAAATCCGGCTGCAGCTCGGCGAAGGGCACCTCCACGTTGATACGCACCCGGGTGGGGCTCAACTTCTCGACAGTGCTCTTCACGGTGTTACTCCTCGGTGTCATGGGGCGTTGGTGGAGGCGTGTCGGGGTGACAGGATTTGAACCTGCGGCCTTCCGCTCCCAAAGCGGATGCGCTACCAAGCTGCGCTACACCCCGCTGTGCTGCGTCGCGCCCGCGATCCTACGGCCCAGCAGGGATCCGATTGGAACCGGACTGGTGAACGCCGGTACATTGGGCTCGCGCAAGCACGCGGGCGTAGCTCAATGGTAGAGCCCTAGTCTTCCAAACTAGCTACGCGGGTTCGATTCCCGTCGCCCGCTCTGTTGGTTCGCCGGGGGGTTCGACGATGGGCGACGGGAGCGGTCCGTGCTGGTCACGACACGATAGCGATTCAGCCGCGATTCCCCACCCGACTTCTGTCGGTACCCCCCCGGCCGTAGATTCGGGTTCGGTCCAGCGTCCGTCCGGGCCGTTTGGTTGTCCGTCAGGAGGCACCCGAGGATGACACCGAGCCTGTTGACGCGCAGCGGCCATAGGGACCAGCCGCGCAGCGGCCAGACGTCGATCGGTGGCCACTGCGCCGCCGGGTTCGAGGCGGTCGGGTCCGCATTCGAACGCAATTTCACCGAAAGAGGTGACGTCGGGGCCGCGGTGGCGGTCTGGGTCGAGGGCGATCTCGTGGTCAACCTGTGGGGCGGCTACGCCGACCTACGCCGCCGCCGGCGCTGGCGGGAAAACACGCTGGCCAGTGTGTTCTCCGGCACCAAGGCGCTGACCAGCACATGCGTGCACCTTCTGGCCGACCGGGGTGAGTTGGACCTGTACGCGCCGGTCGCGAGTTACTGGCCGCAATTCGGCCAGGCCGGCAAACAGGACATCACGATCGCCGATGTGCTGGGGCACCGTTCCGGGGTGATCGGTCCGCGTACCCGGATGCACTGGAGCGAGGTGGCCGACTGGGACAAGGTCTGCGCGCGACTGGCCGCCTCCGAGCCGTGGTGGACGCCGGGCACCGCGCAGGGGTATCACATGGTGAGCTTCGGTTTCATCCTCGGGGAGGTGGTCCGCCGGGTCACCGGCCGCACCCTGGGCCAGTATCTGCGGACCGAGATCGCCGAACCGATGGGTATCGACGTTCATATCGGACTACCACCCGCCGAGCACCGGCGCTGCGCAGAGATGCTGAACAAGCCGCACATCCGCGATGTGCTGGCCGACGGCGGAGCGCCGGCCAGCCCGTCGTCGTTGAGCGATCACCCGATGGCCGGGCTGGCAATCGCGATGGGCTTCGTCCCCGACGACGAACTCGGCTCCAACTCGCCCGCTGCCTGGCGTACCGCGGAGTTCCCCGGCACCAATGGCCACGTCTCGGCACTGGGAATGGCCACCTTCTACAACGGCCTGGCGCAGGAGAAGATCATCTCCGGCGGGCAACTGGCGGCGGTCCGCGCCTCTCAAGGCGGAATGGATCCGGATGTGGTGCTCGGGCCGAGGGTCGCCGATCACGGCTGGGGGCTGGGTTACATGCTCAACCAGCGCGGCGTCGCCGGACCGAACCTGCGCAGCTTCGGCCACGGGGGCTCGGGCGGCTCCTACGGTTTCGTCGACCTCGAACACCGCATCGGCTATGCCTATGTGATGAACCGTTTCGACGCCACCAAATGCAACGCGGACCCGCGCAGCACCGCGCTCAGCGACGAGGTCTACCGGGCCCTCGGGGTTTTGTAACAGCGGTCCGGACCCACTGCTCTCGTTCCGCGCCGTGGGTACTGTGGTCGTCATGAACAGTGTCCTGGTGCTGCTGATCCTGGTCGTGGTCGCGGCGGTCGCACTGACGATGTGGAGTTCGGCGCGCACCTCGGGCACTCGCGCGGCGGCCGGCCTGGCTGATGCCAAAGCCGATGCCCGACGGGTGATCGAGCGCCTGGGCGGTCAGGTGCTCAACCTCACCGGTAATGACCAGGCTTCCAAACAAGCCTTGGCCGACGCCTCGGAACGATTCACCGCGGCCGCCTCGCAGATCGATCAGGCCGCCACGGTGAAGCAGGCCACGCTGGCCAAGGAAAGCGCCCTGGAAGGGCTCTACTACGTGCGGGCGGCGCGGACCGCGATGGGCATGGACCCCGGGCCGGAATTGGAGACCATCGCCGGCCAGCAGTCTGCCGGCGTGGTCACCGAAGACCGCCGGGTTCAGTTCGAGGGCCGCGAGATCGAGGCTTCCCCGGTGCCCTCCCCGAACACCCCGAACTACTACCCGGGTGGTCGGGTGGCGGGCCGTCCGGTGCCGGCCGGGTGGTACTCCGAGCCGTGGTGGAAGCCCGCGCTGGTGGCCGGGGCCTGGGGTCTGGGCTCGGTACTGCTGTTTGACGCGATGTTCTCCGGGATGAGCGGTGTGGGCTACGGCGCTTCCGGTTTCGAGAGCGGCTACGGCGCGGGTTTCGACCAGGGCTTCGGCTCCGGATACGACACGGGCTACGGACAGGGACTCGACCAGGGCACGGAGGGCGGCTGGGATGGCGGGGGCGACTTCGGCGGGGGCGACTTCGGGGATTTCGGCGGGTTCTGAGCGTTCAGCCCTGACAGGTGGGGCACCAGAACAGGTTTCGGCCTTCCATTTCGGCGGTGCGGATCGCCGTGCCGCACAGTCGGCATGGCTCGCCGGCCCGCCGGTACACGTAGGTGCGCGGACGCCTCGGTCCGTATGCCGGCGCCCCGCGGTCGTGCTCGGGGCGCACCACGATGATCCTTCCTCGTCGCACGCCGACCTTCATCAACTCGACCAGGTCATCCCAGGCCGCCGAGAACTCCGCCCGGTCGACATCCCGGCCGGGCCGGTAAGGATCGATACCATGCCGGAAGAGCAGTTCGCTGCGATAGACGTTGCCCACCCCGGCCAGCACCGACTGGTCCATCAGCAGGGCGCCGATGGCCCTGCGGGACTTCGAGATACGCGCCCAAGCCGGCTCCGGATCGGTACCGCTGCGCAGCGGGTCCGGACCGAGCCGGGCCAGAATCGCCGACATCTGGGCCTCGTCGATCAGCTCGCAGGCGGTGGGGCCCCGCAGGTCCGTACCCCAGTCGGCCCCGATGATGCGCATCCGCACCTGACCGCGCGGCTCCGGCATGGGCACCCGCTTGTCGGTGAAACGGCCGTAGAGCCCCAGGTGGATGTGCACGATTCGTTCGGGGTCCCCGGCCTCGGCGGCGTAGACCTGGAACAGATGCTTACCCCATGCCGAGGCGCGCCGGAACACCCGGCCGTCGACCACCGGCGCATCGGAGAACCGGCCCTGGGGACTCGACACCCGTACCCGGGAACCGGCGAAGCGGCGCTGCTGCCGCCGTGCCAGTCGATGCAGGGTATGACCCTCCGGCACGGCCGGTCAGTCCGCGCCGGGCACCGGGGGCGCTACGCGGGTCCGCTCGTAGTCGTCCAGGATGTCGATTCGGCGCTGGTGACGTGCCGCTTCCGACCAGGGGGTATCCACGAACGCGTCGACGATGGCCAATGCCTCGGCCTCGCTGTGCATGCGGCCGCCGATTCCGATCAGCTGGGCGTTGTTGTGCTCGCGGGCCAGGGCCGCGGTCTCGGTGCTCCACGCGAGCGCGCACCGGGCTCCGGGAACTTTGTTGGCGGCGATCTGCTCACCGTTGCCTGACCCGCCCAGCACGATGCCCAGGCTGCCCGGATCGGCCACGGTGCGCAGTGCGGCCGCAATGCAGAAAGCCGGGTAGTCGTCGTCGGCGTCGTAGGTGTAGGCGCCGCAGTCGATCGGCTCATGACCGTTCGTAAGCAGGTGGGTGATGATCGCCTGTTTGAGCTCGTAACCGGCATGGTCGGAGCCGAGATAGACACGCATGGCAGTCACCCTACTGCGGGCGGTAACGCCGCCACCTCAGTCGTAGGTGGGCGGCTCGTTACGGGTGCGCTTGAGTTCGAAGAAGTGCGGGTAGGACGCCAGAGCCAGGGCGGCATCCCACAGCTCACAGGCCTGCTCACCGCGGGGAATCCTGGACAGCACCGGGCCGAAGAACGCCACACCATCGATGTGGATGGTTGGGGTGCCCACCTGATCGCCCACCGGGTCCATTCCGGCGTGATGGCTCGAACGTAACGCCGCGTCGCGGGAGTCTTCGCCGGCGGCATCGGCCAACCGGGCCGGCAGGCCGGCCTCTGCCAGTGACTCGGCGATGACCTGCTCGAGATTCTTATTGCCCTGATTGTGGATCCGCGTGCCCATCGCGGTGTAGAGCGGACCGAGTGCCTGGGTCCCGTGGTCCTGTTCGACGGCGATGGCGACCCGTACCGGACCCCATGCGGTCTTCATCATCTCGCGGTACTGGTCGGGCAGGTCGGTCTTGCTCTCGTTGAGCACCGCGAGGCTCATCACGTGGAAGCGCACGTCGATATCGCGAACCTTCTCGACCTCGAGAATCCAGCGCGAGGTGATCCAGGCCCACGGGCACAGCGGGTCGAACCAGAAATCGGCGCGGGACCGCGCAGGGGACTTCGGGAGTGAGTTGGCCATGCCCCCAGGATAGGTTGGTCCCCGTGCTACCGAATCTGACCCGCAATCAGGCCATCGAGCGCGCGGCACTGGTGACCGTCGAGCGCTACCGGATAGAACTCGACCTGACCGTCGGCGACAGGGAGTTCCGCTCCACGACGACCGTCGAGTTCGAGGCCCTTCCGGGGGCCGACAGCTATATCGACCTGGCCGCAGACAAAGTACACAGAGCCGTCCTCAACGGGCACGATATCGACGTCTCCGGCTATGACGAAGCGCGCGGGATCGCGCTGAACGGCCTCGCCGAACGCAACGTGGTCGTCATCGAGGCCGACTGCCGCTATTCCAACACCGGCGAGGGGCTGCACCGCTTCGTCGATCCCGTCGACGACCACGTCTATCTGTACTCGCAGTTCGAAACCGCCGACGCCAAGCGGATGTTCGCCTGTTTCGACCAACCGGACCTCAAGGCCACCTTCGACATCACGGTGACCGCACCGGCGCACTGGGAAGTGATCTCCAACGGAGCGACCGCCGCCGTGCAGAAGGACGGCGAAACCAGAACCCACACCTTCGAGACCACACCGCGGATGAGCACCTATCTGGTGGCGCTGGTGGCCGGGCCCTACGCGCGCTGGGATGACGTCTACTCCGACGAGTACGGCCGGATACCGCTCGGCCTGTTCTGCCGGGCCTCACTGGCGCCGTTCATGGACGCCGAACGGCTGTTCACCGAGACGAAACAGGGTTTCGGGTTCTACCACTCCAACTTCGGGGTTCCCTACGCGTTCGGTAAGTACGACCAGTTGTTCGTCCCCGAGTTCAACGCGGGCGCCATGGAGAACGCCGGCGCGGTGACCTTCCTCGAGGACTATGTGTTTCGCAGCAAGGTGACCAGGGCGGCCTATGAACGCCGCGCCGAGACGGTGCTGCACGAGATGGCGCACATGTGGTTCGGCGATCTGGTCACCATGCGGTGGTGGGACGATCTGTGGCTCAACGAGTCGTTTGCGACCTTCGCCTCGGTGCTCTGCCAGGCCGACGCCACCGAGTACAGCGAGGCCTGGACGACCTTCGCCAATGTGGAGAAGTCGTGGGCCTACCGGCAGGACCAGCTGCCGTCCACCCACCCGGTTGCCGCGGATATCCCCGATCTGCACGCCGTCGAGGTGAACTTCGACGGCATCACCTACGCCAAGGGCGCCAGCGTGCTCAAACAACTGGTGGCCTATGTCGGCCTCGAGCACTTCCTGGCCGGGCTGCGGGACTACTTCGCCGCCCATGCCTTCGGTAACGCCACCTTCGACGACCTGCTCGGTGCGCTGGAGCGGGCCTCGGGCCGTGACCTGTCCGACTGGGGTCGGCAGTGGTTGAAGACGACCGGGCTGAACACGTTGCGGGCCGAGTTCGACGTCGACGATGACGGCCGGTTCACCCGATTCGCCATCCGGCAGGGCGGCGCCAGCCCCGGTGCGGGCGAGACCCGGGTGCACCGGTTGGCGGTCGGCCTCTACGACGATGCGGGATCGGGGAAGCTGGTTCGGACCCACCGGGAGGAGATCGACGTCGTCGGCGAGATCACCGAAGTGCCCGCTCTGCTCGGCGTTACCCGCGGCAAGCTCATCCTGGTCAACGATGACGACCTGACCTACTGCTCGATGCGATTGGACCCCGAGTCACTAGCCACCGCCCTGGAGCGCATCGCTGATATCGCCGATCCGCTGCCCCGCACCCTGGTGTGGTCGGCGGCCTGGGAGATGACCCGCGACGCCGAACTCAGGGCCCGTGATTTCGTCGCCGTGGTGCTGCGCGGCGTGCACGGCGAGACCGAAGTCGGGGTCGCCCAGCGCTTACTGCTGCAGGCCCAGACCGCGTTGAACGCCTACGCCGAACCAGGTTGGGCCGCGCAGCAGGGCTGGCCCGCCTTCGCCGACCGACTCTTGGAACTGGCGCGCGGCGCGGACGCAGGCTCTGATCATCAACTCGCGTTCGTCAATGCGCTGTGCACGTCGAAGCTGTCGGCGGAGCATCTGGCGGTACTGGCCGGTCTGCTCGACCACGACCCGGCCGAATGCGGGCTGCGCGGTCTCGAAGTGGACACCGACCTGCGGTGGAGGCTCGTGACCGCGCTGGCGGCCGGCGGCCGCATCGATGCCGACGGGCCGCAGACTCCGTTCATCGACGCCGAACTGCAGCGGGACCCGACCGCGGCCGGCAAGCGGCATGCGGCCACCGCATCCACGGCCCGCCCCCGTTCCGACGTCAAACACAGCGCCTGGCGCGAGGTGATCGAGGACGACACCCTGCCCAACATCACCGCCCGGGCGATCATCGCGGGGTTCTCCCAACCCGGTCAGGGTGAGTTGCTGGCACCGTTCGGCAGCCATTACTTCGACGCCATCGCGCAGGTGTGGGAGCGGCGCTCCAGCGAGGTTGCCCAAACCGTGGTGGTGGGCCTCTATCCGTCCTGGGATGTCAGTGCGGCGGGCCTTGCCGCAGCCGACTGGTTCCTCAACGGGCTGCACGTGCCTCCGCCGTTGCGCCGACTGGTGCTGGAGGGACGATCCGGTGTCGAACGCGCGCTGCGGGCGCGGTCGTTCGACGCCGGGTAGAACCGCTCCCACCGACGGCCTGCGGGGGCCTGTTACGGGCGTGCGATACCGGCCGACATCACCCGGATGGCGCTGACCAGACCGTCGATCAGTTCGCCCTGCCGGAAAGATGCCGCCGCAGCCGAAACCCCCAGCGGAGCCGCCGACTCGGCTCCGCGTCCGCGGAGTTCGGTCCCGTACACCACCTCGATGGCGCGCTCGTCCGGCGAAACGGCCAGGAGCACCGCGTTATCCGGGGTCGGCACATGAGCAAGAATCTCCTGAGCCCCCGCAGTGGTGTCCGAACCCAGGTTGCCGACGTAGACCGCGAATCGGGCCCTGGACTGGTAGCTGGCCGAGCTCAGGGCATTGTCAAGTTTGACCAGATCCATGGTCGAGAACGGGTATTGGGACGGCAGATGGCCGGGCTCGCAGGCGACCGACAGCCGGCCGCTGGAACCGACCGCCCAGCCGACCGGGAGGGCGCCGTTGTCCCGTCGCGTCATGAGGTCGTCACCAGTGCCCACTGGCGCCACCTCCCACCGCGAAGGACTGGTCGGTGTGGCCGTTCTGACCATGCCGGCCGGCCGGAATCACCTCATCGGTGGCGGCCCACAGCACGGGCCCATGGGTCCACGGCTCCGGCAACCGGTAGAGCGGACGACGGGCGCCCATATGGCGATAGATCAAAACGATGAGGACCACCGCAAGCAGAACCGGTAGTCCGTGAAGGAGGGCAGATGGCACGGGACAAACCGTAACGCAGTCTCAGGCCGCACCCTCGCCGAGGTAGCGCACCCAGGACGGGTCGAGTTCCTTGACGGTGGACAGCAGCCGCCAGTGTTGCCCCTTCGGCGGGGTCGGGACCAGTCGAAGCGTCCATCCCAATTCGGCGAGCAACTTGTCGGCCTTGCGGTGATTACAGGCCGAGCACGCCGCGACACAATTCTCCCAGGAGTGTTCACCGCCCCTGCTGCGCGGCACCACGTGGTCGACTGTGTCGGCCTTCGCGCCGCAGTAGGCGCACCGGAACCGGTCGCGGTGCATCAGGGCGGTCCGGGTCATCGGGATACGTGCCCGGTACGGAACCCGGACATAGTTGCGCAGCCGGATCACCGAGGGCACCACCATCACCCGGGTTGCGGAATGGATGACCGGGCCGGCGGGATCATCGTGAACCACGTCGGCCTTACCGCACATCAGCATGACCACCGCCCTGCGGATCGGGAGTGCGGTGAGTGGCTCGTAGGTGGAGTTGAGCAGGAGCACCCGGCGCCGCCCCCACAGCGACCCCTCCGGCGGGTTGGCGACACTGCGCAGCGCAGGCCGGTGACCGACCAGACCGACGGTTTTCCGTTTCCGCTGCGCCATACGCCCTCCGCCAGATAGTGCATCACGGATCGGCGGCCGCCGCACGCGTATTTACCTCGTGTTCAATAGGGACGTGGCCGATTCTGAAAAGCCGACTCCGGCGACCTTCTACGACGCGGTGGGCGGCGCCGCGACGTTCGGCACCATCGTGTCGCGGTTCTACGAGCTGGTACGCGAGGACGAGGTGCTGCGTCCGCTGTATCCCGAGGACGATTTCGACGCTGCCGAGGACCGGCTGCGGATGTTCCTCGAACAGTACTGGGGCGGCCCGCGCACCTATTCCGACCAGCGGGGCCACCCGCGGCTGCGGATGCGCCACGCCCCGTTTCGGATCGGCCCCATCGAGCGGGACGCCTGGTTACGCTGCATGCACACCGCGGTCGCCTCGATCGACACCGCGACCCTGGACGACGACCACCGCCGCGAGTTGCTGGCGTATCTGCAGATGGCGGCCGACGCGATGGTGAACTCGTCGTTCTGATCGGCCACAGCTAGGCCAGCTGACCCTCCAGTTCCAACTGCCGCAATCGCTTGCGGTCAGGCTTTCCCACCGGGGTCACCGGAAGTTCGCCGAGGAACGCCACCTGGGTGGGCACCTTGTAGCCGGACAGGTTGGCCTTACAGAATGCGCGCGCCTCGTCCGCGGTCATCTCCTCGCCCGGCTTGAGCACCAGCGCGAGTTTGAGGCTCTCGCCGCGCTTGGGGTCCGGAATACCGAACGAGCAGGCCTGCAGCACCTTCGGGTGGGTGTACATCAATTCGTCGATCTCCCGCGGGTAGACGTTGAACCCGCTGGAGAGAATCATGTCCTTCTTGCGGTCGACGATGAAGATATGGCCGTCTTCGTCCATGTAGGCGATATCACCGGTCAGCAGCCAGCCGTCCCGAAGGGTCTTCTCGCTCTCACCAGGGTTGTTCCAGTACTCCCGCATGACCGTCGGGCCTTTGCAGGTGAGCTCGCCGGGCTCGCCGAGCGGCATCTCCTTATCCGGGTCCTCGAGGTCGACGATACGAACGTCGTTGTCCGGGAAAGGAATCCCGACCCCTCCGGGCTTACGAACCGTGAAGAGAGGATTGGCGGTGACGATATTGGACGTCTCCGACATCCCGTACCCCTCGAAGATCAGCGCTCCGGAGAGCGCCTCGAAGGTCTTCATCGCCTCCAGTGGCAGCGGCGCAGACCCGGAGACGACCGCCTTGACCGACCCGATCTTGGAGGTGGCGATGTCGGGATGCTGGTTGAGGCCGATGATCATGGCGGGAACGGCCGGGAACAGGTTGGGCTCGTGTTTGTTGATCGCCTCCAGCACGTTGTCGACACTGGGCTGGGGAACCATGATGATCGTCCCGCCGCTGATGTGGTTGGCGTTGACGTTCATGTTGAAGCCGTAAATGTGGTAAATCGGGACCGCCGCCAGGGTGCGCAACGGCTCGTCCTTGCCGATCAGCGGAGCCATCCAGTAGTTCTCCTGGTACGCGATCGACACCAGATTGTCGTTGGTCAGCACACAGCCCTTCGACAATCCGGTGGTGCCGCCGGTGTACTGCAGCATCAGGACGTCGGAGCCGCGGATGTCGGCATCGGGTTCGGAATCCGCTGCAGCCCCGACGAGGTCGTTGAAATCGTGGACTCCCGGACCGGTGTCGACCTCTGTGGTCACCGACGGGATCTGGAAGGCGATGACGTTGCGCAGCGGCGTGTCACCGCCGGATTGACTGGCCTTGAGGACGTCGATGGGGCCCTTCGAGACGGCGGCCAGCACGATCACTGTCTCGGCACCGCTGTCCTTGATGTAGTGGTGCACCTCCGGCCCGGCCGCCAGCGGGTTGATCGGCACCACGATGGCGCCGAGCTTGGCGCAGGCCTGGAAGGCGATTACGTACTGCGGCACGTTGGGCGACATGATGGCGACCCGGTCGCCCTTCTTCACACCGAGGGTCACCAGAGCGTTCGCCGCCTTGCGCGCCATGCTGTTGACCAGCCCGTAGGGCAGGTGCATATCGTTGATGATCAGATAGTCCCGGTCGGGATTCTTCTCGGCGCAACTGTTGAACATCTGTTTGATCGACAGCGGCGGGTAGATGACGGAATACGGGACGCCTCTGTCGTAGAGTTTGAACCAGGGTTTGCTCTTGTCGACCATGCGAGGAGTCTGGCAGCCAGATCGCGGTCGTGCGGCGGAATGGGATGCTCAGTTCAGAAGCAGCACCGGATCGCCGCGACGGCGGAACACCGACCCGAACCGGGCATCGATACGCAGCCAGGCCGGCATCGCCCGCACCCGAACCACCTCACCGGGCGCATCGGGCGCGAAACCCATTGCAGCCAGCACCAGAGCGCATCGCATCGGTACCGCGGCCGTCTGCGTTTCCGAACTGACCTGCAGCACTTCCTGATCCAGCAGCGAGGCCGGCGGTCCGAGTGGACCCCCATGCTCACGCGCCAGTTCGGTTCCGTTGCGCGCCAAATCGGCCAGCACGGTGGCGGGCACGTCATCGACGTGAACGAAACCCGTCTCCGGTGGCAGCGCCGAACGCCAGGCGGAGTCCATCGGGTAGCCCGGATCGACAACTCCCGCCTCGTCGGCCGCCGCGAGTCCGCGCCGCAACTCGTCGGCGCCGCAGGTGACGTCCGGCCGAGCCATGATGCCCGCCACCACCCGGCCGACGAGCACGTCGAAACCCGTTGCCGCCCATGCACCGATCAATCCGTCGGCGCGGATGCGCAACCGGATCACGGCAGACTCGTCGAGACGCAGAACCCGCTCGGCGAACACGGAGAGGTCGGCGCGCTCGGCGGCCTCGGGGATCGAGATCATCGAAGCCAACGCTGAAGATACTCCCGATGGGTGGACGAGAGCCGCACCAGTCGCTGCTCCTCGATATGCACCGCGGCCAGTTGAGTTTCGGCGATCACCGCAGGCCGGGAGTCCTGCGCCGCCTGCACCGAACGCACCTCGTAACCAAGAGTGAAGTCGACCGCGCGCAGCCGTTTGGTCCACATCGTCACCTGCAGCGGTGAGTCGGCCAGCCGGAGCTGACCTTTGTAGAGCACCCGAACCTCGTGGATCAGCAAGCCGATGGTCGCGATATCCGGGGCGAACGGCTCATGGAGGAAGTCGACCCGGGCCTCCTCGAGGATCGTCACCATCGTGGCGTGGTTGACGTGCTGGTACATGTCGATATCCGACCAGCGCACCCGCACCCCGGTGGTGAACCCGGCCTCGACGTCAGCCACTGGTCCCGGTACCACTGGTTCGGGTCATGCTGCGAATCTGGCGCGCGGCCACCGACAGGGTCGCCAGATCGGCCGTATCGTGATCGCGAATCTCCGCCAGGGTTCGGCGGGCCCGCCCCACCCGCGAGCCGTTCACCTGCTCCCATTCGGCGATCTTCTGCTCGCCGGTCTCCCCCGGCTCCCCCACCGCGAGCACATCGAAACACAGAGCGCGCAGCGAGCCGTAGATATCGTCGCGGACGGCCAGCCGGGCCAGCGAGTGCCAGCGGTCATCACGCGGTAGGCCCGACACCGCCGTCAGCAGACCGTCGGTGCCAAGGAAGTTCATCAGTGCGAAGTAGGCGTCGGCGACCTCGGCGGGATCCCGGTCGACGATATCGGCGATATCGATGACATCCAGCAGGCTGTATTGGTACAGGCCCGAGGCCACCTCATAGGCCAGGTTCTCCGGCACGCCGTGGACGGCGAATTCCCGGGCCTCCCTGGCCACGATCACATGATCGTCACCGCGTAGCCAGCCCGGCATTCCCGGTGTCAGTTCCGCGACCTTCGCGGCGAATCGGTTGATCTCCGCGCCGACGGCCAGCGGCTGCGGCCGGTAGTTGAGCATCCACCGAGCCGCCCGGTCCAGCCGACGGCGCAGGTCTAGGGTCATCCGGTCGGTCACCGCGACCGCCACTCCCTTCTCGAGGCCGACCGATTGAATGCACCGCCAGGTCTGTTCGATGCCGAATATCGCATCGATTGCGGCGAAGGCGCGGACCGCGTCGACATACCCCACCCCGGCATCCTCGGTGACCCGGTAGGCGAAGGTGATCCCGCCGGTGTCGACGACGTTGTTCACCAGCATGGTGGTGATGATCTCCCGGCGCAGCTGATGGCTGGAGATCTCGGCGGCGAAGCGGTCCCGCAGCTGAGCCGGGAAGTAGCGCGGCAAACGGGAGGCAAAGACTTCCTGGTCGGGCAGGTCGCTGGCCAGTACCTCCTCCTTGAGCGCCAGCTTCACGTGTGCCATCAGCGTGGCCAACTCCGGCGAGGTGAGGCCGATACCGATCTCCGCGCGACGCTGGATTTCCTTGTCCGAGGGCAGCGCCTCCAGCGCCCGGTTCAGCCCGCGACGATCCTCGAGTTCCCGAATCTGCCGGGCGTGCACGTTGAGCACCGCCGGCGCGTTGGCCCGGCTGGTACCCATCAGGTCGTTCTGATCGCTGTTGTCGGTGAGGACCAACCGGGACACCTCGTCGGTCATCGCGACCAGCAACTCGGCGCGCTCCGACGGATGGATCCGGCCGGCGCCGACCAGTGAGTCGATCAGGATCTTGATGTTGACCTCGTGATCTGAGCAGTCGACCCCTGCGGAGTTGTCCAGCGCGTCGGTGTTGATGCGCCCGCCGCACAGATCGAACTCGACCCGTCCCAGCGATGTCACGCCCAAGTTGCCACCCTCACCGATCACCTTGACGCGCAACTGATTTGCGTTGACCCGCACGGCATCATTGGCACGATCGCCCACCGCGGCATCGGACTCCGACTCGGCCTTGACGTAGGTGCCGATTCCCCCGTTGAACAACAGGTCCACCGGTGCCCGCAGGATCGCCCGGATGAGGTCCGGCGGGGTCATCTCGGTGACCTGCTCGCCGATCCCGAGTGCCCGGCGCATCTGCTCGCTGATCGGTATCGCCTTCTGCTGTCTGCTGAAGACGCCGCCGCCGGTGCTGATGAGTTCGGCGGAGTAGTCCTCCCAGCTGGATCGGGGCAGTTCGAACAACCGCCGGCGCTCCTGAAATGTTCGCGCGGCGTCTGGATCGGGGTCGACGAAAATATGCCGGTGGTCGAAGGCGGCGACCAGCCGGATATACGGCGAGAGCAACATACCGTTGCCGAAAACGTCACCGCTCATATCGCCGACACCGACCACGGTGAATTCCTCGGACTGGGTGTCGACACCCATCTCCCGGAAATGCCGTTTGACCGATTCCCAGGCGCCCTTGGCGGTGATACCCATCTGCTTGTGGTCGTACCCGACCGACCCGCCGGAGGCGAAGGCGTCGCCGAGCCAGAAACCGTAGGATTTGGCCACCTCATTGGCGATATCGGAGAACGTCGCAGTGCCCTTGTCGGCGGCGACCACAAGATACGCGTCATCGCCGTCCCTGCGCACGACACCGGGCGGGGTGACGACTCGGCCGGGACGCTCGATGTTTCCGGCAGGGCCGGCACGCTCGACATTGTCGGTGATATCGAGCAACCCCGCGATGAACAGCCGGTAGCAGGCCACCCCCTCGTTCCGCAACGCCTCCCGGTCGGCAGCGGTATCGCCGGTCGGCGCGGGCGGGTTCTTGAGGACGAACCCCCCCTTGGCGCCTACCGGGACGATGACCGCGTTCTTCACCGCCTGCGCCTTCACCAGCCCGAGGATCTCGGTGCGAAAGTCCTCACGCCGGTCCGACCAGCGCAGACCGCCCCGCGCCACGGGGCCGAACCGCAAGTGAACGCCCTCGATCCGCGGTGAGTAGACGAAGATCTCATAACGCGGACGGGGCAGCGGCAGTTCACCGATCAGTTCCGGATTTACCTTGATGGACAACACATCTTGGCTCTGTGCAGACTGCGGGTCGGTAACGTAGAAGTTGGTGCGAAGGGTCGCCTCGATCATCGAGGCGAACGCACGCAGGACCCGGTCGGTATCCAGGCTGGCCAGTGCGTCGATATCGGCGGCTACGGCCCGCGCGGCGGCCCTGGCATCGCGGCCGTTGGCCCCGGAGTCCGGATCGAACATCGCCTCGAACAACGCGACCAGCGAACGTGCCGTCGAGGTGTTCTCACCGAGCACCGACTCGATATGCGATTGGCTGTAGGGAAATCCGGCCTGACGCAGGTACTTCGCGTAAGCCCGCAGCAGCATGACCTGCCGCCAGGTCAGTCCCGCGCGCAGGACGAGTTCGTTGAAACGATCCACCTCGACCCGCCCCTGCCAGATGGCGGTAACCGCATCGGTGAATCGCTGTGCCGTGACGTCCCAGTCCCCGCCCATCGCCGACTCCGGCACCGTGGGATTGGGGCGGATCATGAACTGGTAGATCCGCACCGTCAGCCCATCCGGGCGGGCCACGGTGAACGGGCGCTCCTCAAGGACCTCGACCCCCATACACTGCAGCATGGGCAACAGCTTGCTGAGCGACGCCGACACCCCACCCAGGTACCAGGTGAGAAAGACCGCGCGGCCGGTGTCGCCGGGTTCGAGCTGCAGGGCGACCGAATCCGGTTGCAGCGACTCGATTATGGCGATATCGGTGATCGCCTCATCCGGGGTGACGGCCTGTTTGAACTCCTCTGAGAGCGCCTCCGCATAATGTTCGGCGACACTTTCGGCAATGGCCCCGGTCTGGACCGATGTGAGCAGTCGGTCCGCCCAGGTCCGGGTTGCCCCGGTGAGCAGTCCCTGGATACGAAGCCGGTTACCATCAGAAGTGTCAATCGGCCCTCGCCCCGGGTCGTCAGGCAGCCGCACCGTGAAATGCACGATGGCCCAGGGGGATTCGCTGACCCTGGCGGCATAGTCGATACTGGCGCCGCCGAACTCGCGAAGGAGAATGTCCTGCACAGCCAGCCGTACGGCGGTGGTATACCGGTCCCGGGGCAGATAGACCAGGCAGGACACGAAATGTCCGAGCCGGTCGGTCCGCAGAAACAGCAGGGCTCTTCGCCGCAAACCGAGGTCGATCACCGCAGCCGCTGTGTCCAACAACTGCTCGGCGCTCAGCGTGAACAGTTCTGAGCGCGGAATGGTCTGGATGATGTCCAGCAGAAGTTGGCCCGGATGGCCGGGGTCGTCCTCGGACAGTGCCAGCGCGCCCTGGACCCGTCGTGAGATCAGCGGGATGTCGAGCACGTTGGCATTCATCGCCGCGATGGTGAACAAGCCGATGAAGCGGTGCTCGATTGCGTCGCTTCGCTCCTGCCCGCCGGGAGATTTCCCCGCGTCGCTTCGCTCCTGCCCGCCGGGAGATTTCCCCGCGTCGCTTCGCTCCTGCCC
>Ga0180430_10000135_pt1 | contig 80973 bp, 56 predicted proteins | sample SS_ome_9_FD_132999 | JGI IMG/M metagenome (GOLD analysis project Ga0180430, IMG submission 132999) | Hypersaline lake sediment archaeal communities from the Salton Sea, California, USA - SS_1_S_2 metaG | ecosystem: Environmental > Aquatic > Non-marine Saline and Alkaline > Hypersaline >...
CACGACGAACTATCAACTCCTGCCTGGCGACCGGGTTTACATTGCCGAGGATCGGGTGACGGCGTTGACGAACTTCATCAGCAAGGTGCTCGGCCCGGCCCAGCAGTTGGCCGGCTTCAGCTCACTCACCACCAGTGCCGTCCGCGGCATGCAAACCCTCGGCCGCAGCTACAACCGGAACCGAAACAACTGACGCGACAGGGGGGGACGCGACGTGGTTTCCCCCCGTCTGGGCTGGTAGGTTGATTGCCTTGGCCGCCGCCAACGCATAGAATGATTGTTGGCGAAGAACTTAGGGCCAAACCGGATATCAGCGTCGCGCGGGCGTCTGGAGTTGCTCGCCGCGGTTATCGTCGACCCCGCCGCACCGAAGGGGTTGCAACAGTGTCTGTCCGGAGTGTCTCCGAATTCAGGAGAGAACAGAGATGAATGCCACATTGGGAATCAGTGTTATTCTATTGAGCGCTTGGGTTCTGCCCGAGGTCGGTGGCTCCGGTATTTCGACCACGGGACCAAGGCTTGATCTACCGATGGCGCCGACCAATCCTTCGGCGAGCGCGCCGCTCGGGCAACCGCCCGCGTTGCCGCCTTCGTCCGGCCAGTCGGCTGGCGGTTATGGCGGCGGATACGGCGCGGCCGCGCCTGGTTATTCCGCGGGCTATCCCGGCGGGGCGATGGGCGGCTACGGCGGCTACGGCGGCATGGGCGGCATGCGTCCGATGATGCCCAGCCCAACGCAGGCGGCGCGTCAGTTCATTCCCGCCGTGCCGACGGATCCGAACGCGGAGTTACCGGACATTCGGGCGGCGGCGCCGACCGCCGCCGCGCGACGGGGCGCCTCGCGGGCGACGGGCGCTGTCGGTTACGGGGCGAGTCGTTATGTTCCACGCAGCCCCGCGGCACGGCTTTCGGCCGGCTTGAGTCCTACCGCCGAGGCTTCGCGCGGACGCTACAACGCCAATCGGGCCCCACTTAATCCATACGGCGAGGGTGGTCCCGAGCGGGGTTCCACACGCGGTGGAACGGCGGCCGTGAATCAGAAGCCATTTTCCGGCTATCGTCCGCCGCCGGCGATCAGTCCGTACATCAACCTTTTCCGTCGCGACGCCGGCGACGATTTCGACAACTACAACACCCTGGTCAAGCCGTTCATCGAGCAGCGACAGTTCAACAATCGCATGCGGCAGGAGGTTCAAGGGTTGGACGAGATGTCGCAACAGCAGCAGCGCGCCCTGCGGCAGATGAATCAGCGCAATCAGGTGTTCCAAGGGACGACGGACCCGCGTTACTTCCAAGATACGGGGAACTTCTACCAGGGTGGCCGCTGAGCCCTCGCGCCGGCGTCTTACCCATCGTCGCTCGATTGCAGGGCCGCGCGCCAACGGTCGAACTGCTCCAACGCAATCAGCATCCCCTCGACGGATGCCTCCCGCGGACGAGGAGCAAGCCGGCAGGGTACGCCCGTGTGCTCGCTCAGATAGCGATCGATGCCCGGCGTGAGCGATCCGCCGCCGCAAAGCACCATGCCACGACGCACGGCGTCGGCGGCCAATTCCGGGCCGCAGCGATCGAGCACGGCGCGGACCGCCTCGACAATTGATTCGAGCGACTCGAGCAGCGCCTGGCGGACTTCCTCGCTGGTGAGCGTGGCGGACCGCGGCTGACCACTTACCGCATCCAGCCCGGCCACCTCGACGGAACGCTCTTCGGGTAGCGGCCATGCGCTGCCGGCCTCCAGTCGCAGCCGTTCGGCGGCGGGCAGACCGATCTTCAGGCTGTAATGCCGGCGGAGGTAGGCCACGACGTCGGCGTCCATCGAGTCGCCACCGGCGCGGATCGACTCGGCCGCCACGGTGTCCGACATGCTCAGCAGGGCCACTTCGGTGGTGCCGCCACCGATGTCGCAAACCATGCTGGCCAGCGGTTCGGCCAGGGGTAGCCCGCAGCCGATGGCGGAGGCCTTGGCCTGATCGATCAACCAGACGCGTCCCGCCCCGGCGCGCAGGGTGCTGCCGAAAACGGCTCGGCGTTCCACCTTGGTGATCCGCCCTGGCACGCCCACGAGCACGCGTGGCCCCGCCCAGGAGCCCGGCGGCTGGGCCTTGCGCAGCAGCGGACGGAGCATGGCTTCGCAGAGTTCGAAGTCGGCGATCACGCCTTCCTTCAACGGGCGGACCACGTGGATCGATTCCGGCGTGCGGCCCTCCATCTGCCGGGCCAAGCGGCCGACGGCGCGGCCGCCGGAGAGGATCTTGCCCGAGTGACGATCGACGGCTACCACCGAGGGTTCATCGACGACAACCCCCTCGCCCACCAGGCCGATCAGCGTGGTGGTGGTGCCCAGGTCGAGGGCCAAGTCGCGACGGAAGCGGGCGAGCAGACGATCGAGCATCCGTGCTCCATGCGTGGTTGAGATGAAGGTTGGCCACCGGATCCCAAGTGCCCGGGACGTCACCGTCGCGGCAATGGCCGGAACCCGAGGGAAGCCGGATCGAAAGGCTTTAGCCCCCGGCCGTTGTTTCGTTCCCGAACACATTTGACGGCCAGGACGCCAGTGGCCCGTGGGCCGCTAGGCGACCTGGCACAGCCCGCGCAATCCACCCTCGATCGCGTCGAACCACAGTCGCGCGGTGGGGATCGGGCCACCGCTGATTTGGTTGCCGAACGTATCCAAATGCGCGTACAGCAGCACGGCTCCAAGGATCAGCGCCAGCAGGGCGATCGTCAGCAGGATGGTGTACAGGTCGAGCCGCGGTTTACGGTAGCGCGGAGCGCCCGGACCGAGCGGCTGTTGTTCACTTGAGCTTGGTTGTGACACGGTCACCCCGCCTGATCTGGGTCGATTGTGGGATACTTGGATCGAGTGAGGCCACTGCCTTGTCGGGGTAGAGTCGGATGACTTCCACCCGGCCGATGTAGAGCGACCCCCGGCCTTCACGAACCCGATAGACTTCGAGCTTCGTGCCTTTCTTCAGCCCGTCGTCCTCACCGATCGTGATTTGCACCAGGCGATCCTGCACGGCGCTGACCAGACCGTCGACAACGGGGACGGGCATTTCGGCCGTACCCGGGTCGATGTCGTTCGCGCGGAGGAGGTTTTTCAGTCGGGCGATTTCGCGGGTCAGTTCCGTATTGGTTTTCTGGAGTTGCTGCCGATCGAAGACCGCCGTATTGACCTGATCGGTCAGTTGCGTGACTTCCTTCTGGGCGGCGTGCTTGGCCTCTTCGGCGGCGAGGATCGCCTTGTCGAGGGTTTCCACGCGGGTGCGGAGGCCGGCGAGTTCTTTGTGGGCCGTGTCGAGGGCGGCCACCGTTTCGCGAAGCTGACGGTTTACCTCGGCCAGCTGCTGCTGGGCAGCGTCGCGAGCCATCTTGAGTTGCTCGCGCTCGTTCTCCAGCTTCACGCGGACCTGTTTGAACGCGGCTTGCTCCTTCTCCAATTCCATTTGCAGAGCATTCCTTCGTTCGGTCAATTGTTTGAGCGTGTCCTTGCGTTGCTCGAGATCATCGCTCAGCGCGACCGCCTCCTCTTTCCAGTTGCGATGCGTGGCGTACGTCACCACCGCGAACGAGGCGAACATGACGCTCATCACGAAAATGAGCACGACGAAGATTTTGCCGACAAAGTTCATGAGCGGAGTTTCTCCTTGGGCCACGAGCGGGCCCGCCTCGATCGGGGGGCTGTTCCGAAAATGGCAAGCATGGCAACAGGTTGCATAATCACCGTATCTCTCCAGTATAACTTCGCCCAATTTCCCATGTCAATCAGAAAGCCCCGGACTCGCCAGTTTGCGCGAGACGGGCGACCCGATTAATCCGGCGAATATCCCCAGATGGACGCAAACCCTGCTGAATCAACAGGTTCGGCGGCGTCGTGGTCGCAGCCCTCTGGAACTCCGTCGAAACTTGTTTTTTTTCGGTGGCTGGCACCAGGACGTGCACGAGAGCGGCCGCCGGAGTGAACATCGATGTCCGAAGGGGGGGATCGGCCGATCGCCCTACGCCGCTCGTCGTCGCTCCCGCCATCGCGCGGCCAGTCCCACGGCCGCGAATGCCACGCAGGCCGCTAGCGCGAGCCCGGCCGGCCAGTCGCCCCAGAGAAGGTACAGACTCCGCCGCGGGTCCGATCGCACCTCTGCCCGCAGGATGGCCTCCGCCCGTCGGGGTCCCCGCCGCAGGACCCGCCCGCTGCCGTCGATGTGTGCCGAAAAGCCCGTGTTGGCGGCGATCAGCAGCGGCTTGCGACACTCGACCGCCCGAAACACCCCGCACGCCAGATGCATGTCCAGTTCGCTGGAGCCCCAGAACCAGCCATCGTTCGTCACATTCACCAGCACGTCGGGCTCGCTGCCCGCGGCACGCATCGCGCGGACCTGCCGGGCGATCAGGTGCGGCAAGACGCTCTCGTAGCAGATGCTTGGCACCAGCCGCGTCCCGTCCAGTTCGAACCCCACCGGCCGGTCGCCGGCACTGAGCGACTCGGCCAGTGGAGTAATTCGTTGCAGGAGCGGAAACCGCTTGGCCAGCGGGATGTATTCGCCGAACATCACCGGATGCATCTTGTTGTAGAAGGGACGGACGAGTGTGCCCTCGGCGGTGATCAGGCCCGCGCAGTTGAAGCGGAGTTGATCGTCCGCCCTCAGGTGATACCGCTCGAAACCGAGGATGATCGGTACGTCCAGGAACCGCGCCAGGCTAGTCATCTCCGGCGGGGTATCGGGCAACTGGCGCAGCTTTTCGCGGAACTCTTCCTCGGTGAGTTCCCGAGCGGAGGCCGGCTTGCCGGCGTCGGCGTCGTGTGTTACCAGGGGGATGGGGAACGTCGTCTCTGGCCAGATGAGCACGTCCAAGTCGTCCCACCGACGGACGGCCTCGTGGCTTAGCCGAATATAGTCGGCGTAGATTTGTCTGGGGACCTCGGGATCGGCGGTCAGTCGGGTATCGATGGAACCCTGAATGATTCCGGCGGTCAGGAGCGGTCGGCCTGGGGCGACGTTCATCCGCACGGCACCATAGACGAGGGTCGCGGCGAACGCTCCGGCGGCGAGCGGCAGCGGCCAGAGCCGCCACGGCGTCTCGCGGCTAATCGGCATGCAGCGCGCGAGGCAGGCGGCCACGAGCATGATGAGCATCCCGACCAAATACGCGCCGCCGAGATCGGCGATCTGGATCACCATTGGCCAATCCACTTGCGTGTGGCCCAGCGAGGCCATGGTCATGCCGCCCAACAGATGCCCGCGGGCGAACTCCAGCCCCCCCCACACCACCGGCGCGGCGACGACCATCGACACACCCGCCCGATGCACGGCCACCCGCGCGAGGCCAATGAATAGCGGCAGGTAGACGCCGAAGTAGATCGAGAGGGCCACCCATCCGATGCTCGTGGCCGGATGCGGCAGCCGGAGCCAGTGCAGGGCGGCCATCCAGAAGCCGAAGCCGACGAGGTATAGCTTGGCATAAGGTCGGCGTCCGCCGAGTGTGGGCCGACGCACGAGGAAGAGCCAGCCGATTGGTGCCACCCAGGCTAGCGGCCACCACCCGAGCGGCGGCAGCGCGGCCCAAAGCAGGACGGCCGAGAGGATGGCGGGCCGCCAAACCACGCCGGGATCGGCGACCAGCCGTCGCCAGGATCGGTCAACTTGGGGGTGCGTCTGGGGCAATGGCAAAGTGGATGCTGGGTGGTTGGATGTCGGGTTCAAGCCCGATCGTCGGGAGTTAACAAATCCCCGTCCGCGAGCTGAACGCTCCTGGCTAATTGCGACCGACACTCACGCCGTTGCCGCCGGCTCGATCGCCAAGAACCGCCGCAGCAGTTCCGTGCCGCAGTCGGTCAGGAAGCTCTCGGGGTGAAATTGGAGACCCAACAGCGGCCACTCGCGATGCCGGATTGCCATGATCTCGCGTGTTCCATCCGGAGCGTCGCTCCAAGCGCTGACGACGAACTCCGACGGCAGTGTGTCGGGCTGGATCACCAGACTATGGTAACGCGTCGCCACCAGCGGGTTCTCCAATCCGGCGAAGATGCCCTCGTCGTCGTGATAAATGCGATCCGTTTTGCCGTGCATGAGCCGGCCAGCGCGGACGATGGTCGCCCCGAAGGCCTGCCCGATCGACTGATGCCCAAGACAAACGCCCAGCAAGGGGATCCTGCCGGCCATGTGGCGGATCAGTTCGACGGAGATGCCCGCCTCGTTCGGCGTGCAGGGGCCGGGTGAGACAATCAGGTGCGAGGGGGCAAGCTGCTCCACCTCGTCGACGGTGATCTTGTCGTTCCGGTGGACGCGGAGATCGATCGTCGGGTCGATCTCGCCGATTCGCTGCACGAGGTTGTAAGTGAATGAATCGTAGTTGTCGATTAGGAGAATCATTGGCCGGGCGTCGTGGTCGGAGTTTGGGGATTGGGGTTGAAATTGACAGGCCCTGAGATTGAAATCGGGATCAACCGTCATCGGGCGTGTGCCGTCGGCACCAATGCCAGCGCCGTCGGTGACGTCAACACGAACGCGGGCAGCATTGCTCTCTCACGGCTAAGGATTTGGGTGTCACAGGCATCTTGCCAGTGCTGTAGGTCGTTCCGCCATTAGGGCTTGCACTGGCGGAACGGCAGTGGTACCCCCCCCAGAAACCAAGCCGTCACAAATCGTTAGCCGATCTCCTCCAGTGCGGCGGCGTAGGCACCGTAGGCTCCTTCGTCGAACAGCACGAAGCGAACCAGCTCTGGCTGCTCGTGTTCCCGCATGAAGTCGATCACCGTTTTCAGGGCGACGCGGGCGGCCCGGTCCATGGGGTAACGATAGGCGCCGGTCGAGAGCGACGGGAAGGCCACGCTGCGGCAGTCGTTCTCGGCGGCCAGCTCCAGGGAGCGGCGGTAGGCCCCGGCCAATTGCTCGGATTCGCCCTTCTCACCGCCTCGCCAAACGGGTCCGACGGCGTGGATTACATGTTTGGCCGGTAGCTCGCCCGCCCCGGTGATGACGGCCGAGCCGGTGGGGCAGCCCTCCGGGTAGCGGCTGTCGGTCTCGGCCATGATGGCGGCGCCACCGCGGCGGTGGATGGCCCCGTCGACCCCGCCCCCGCCGGCCAGTTGGCTGTTGGCCGCGTTCACCACGGCGTCCACCTGCTGCTCGGTCACGTCGCCCTGGTGCAATTCGAGCGTGCGGCCCTCGATTGTGCGTTGCATGGCCAGTCTCCTCGGGTTTCCATTTCGCCCCCTCCTCATGCTACAATGGAAGGCATGAAACGACTATCCCCCACTGCCGCCGCCACTGCCGTCATCCCGCTGCTCGCGGGCGCCCTTCTCGCGTGCTCCGTGCTGGCCCCGGGGGCGGCCGCCCGCGATATCCACGTCAACAACGCCACCGGCGACGATCGTTTCACCGGCCGCTCGCTCCAGCGCCTCGAGGACTACGGCGGGCCGGTGCGGACCATCGGCCGAGCCCTCGAACTGGCCCAGCCGGGCGACCGCATCGTACTGGCCAAGAACGACCGGCCCTACCACGAGAGCATCACGCTAGCGGGCAATCGGCATAGCGAGTATCCCGGTTCGCCGCTGGTGATCGCCGGTAATGGCGCCATCCTGGACGGCTCGCAACCGGTGCCCGAGGAGGCGTGGGAACATTACCGCGGCGGCGTGTTTCGCTTCCGGCCACCCCGAGCGGCCCACGGCAACCTGTTTCTCGATGGGCGTCCCGCCACCCGCGTCGTGCCGGAGTACGGTGCCGCCGTCCCTCCCAGTTTGCAACCGAAAGAGTGGTGCCTGCTCGACGGCTGGATTTATTTCTGCGTGGAGCCGGAGAAGCTGCCCGAGGATTATCCTTTGGGCTACGCACACCTGCGGACCGGCATCACGCTCTATCACGTGCATGGCGTGGCCATCGCCGATCTGACCGTGCAAGGTTTTCAGCTCGACGGGATTGCGGCAGCCAACTCGGCCCGCGATGTCTACCTGGGTGGCGTGACCGCGCGAGGCAACGGTCGGGCGGGGGTCAGCGTCGGCGGGGCGTCGAGCGTTGTGCTGGAAGGATGTCTGCTGGGTAACAACGGTGAGGCGCAACTGCTCAGCCTGCCCTACAGCCAAACCGAGACGGTCAACTCGGTTCTCTTGGGCAACACGGCCCCGGGTTGGTTGGATCGCGGCGGCCGGATGGTCATCGACGGCCAACGGGCCGAGGGCGGCCGCGACGAAGTCGACCCCGAACGCGAGTGATCGTGCGGCGGGGTGAGTGCGAGGGAGAGTTAGGCAGTGAGCCACGGTGCCGGCTGTGAGTTGGAGCGGCCTGGCCATCGCTCGCCCTCGATGTGATCTCGCCGCATGGTACGGCCACTTCTCTGCGTCGCCGCTGGCGATGCTCGGCGAACTCTTGTGAAGAACTGCCCGCGTTGCTTCCGTGGCAAAGGGCTGTTCGACGCTCAACCCGGCGAGCCTTCCAGCGCAGCGCCGGACGAGCGTTCCGATGGACGGCTTCGCGCGAACGTGTCCGCGAGCGGGTAAAACGTGTCCGCCAGCGGGTGAATCGTCGGAATGCACGGGGTGCCGGACCGACGGACCGCGCGTACAATGGAGGATTCCGCCTCCCATTGTGGTCGCATCCGTGGATGTTGCCGGCACCGCGCTGGTGAAGGCGGCCGAGCACTGGCGGCAAGCCAGCCTGGGGCACCCACCGAATCGACTCGAGCCGCGCAAGCTGCCATCCCGTGGCGAAATGGAGTGAAGTCAATGTTTCAGATTGCCAGTCCCTTCCAGCCCGCCGGCGATCAGCCGAAGGCGATTGAACAACTGGTCGGGGGACTGCGCGAAGGGCGAAAGCACCAGACGCTGATGGGCGTGACCGGCTCCGGCAAGACGTTCACCATGGCCAACGTCGTGCAGGCGGTGCAGAAGCCCACCCTGGTGATGTCGCACAACAAGACCCTATCGGCCCAACTCTACTCGGAGTTCAAGGAGTTCTTTCCGCACAACGCGGTCCACTACTTCGTCAGCTACTACGACTACTATCAGCCGGAAGCCTACATCCCGCAGCGCGACATCTACATCGAAAAGGACGCGTCGATCAACACCGAGATCGACCGTCTGCGGCTGGCGGCCACGAGCGCGTTGGTCAGCCGCCGCGACGTACTGATCGTGGCCAGCGTCTCCTGCATTTATGGCTTGGGTTCGCCGGAAGACTACCGCGACATGATGGTCGCCCTCGAGCAGGGACAGGTGGTCGATCGCGACGCGGTGCTCGAGAAGCTGGTCAACATTCAGTACGAGCGGCACGACGTGGAGTTTCAGCCCGGGCGGTTTCGCGTTCGCGGCGACACGGTTGAGATCTGGCCCACCTACGAGGAATACGCCTTTCGCGTGGAGTTCTGGGGCGACGAGATCGAGCAGCTTGCGATCATCAACCCCACCAGCGGCGAGACGATCGAGCGGCAGGAGCGGCTCTACGTCTACCCGTCGAAGCACTTCGTTCTGCCCGAGGAACGGATCGAGCACGCGGTCCACGAGATCCGCAAGGAACTGAGCGGCCGGCTGGAGGAATTGAAATCGGCGGGCAAGCTGCTGGAAGCCCAACGGCTGAGCGCGCGCACCCGTTACGACATCGAGATGCTCGAGGAGATGGGCTATTGCCCGGGCATCGAGAACTATAGCCGCCCGCTCTCGGGCCGTGCGCCGGGCTCCGCGCCCGACACGCTCTACAGCTACTTTCCCGACGATTTCCTGCTGTTCGTCGACGAGTCGCACGTCACCGTGCCGCAAATTCGCGGCATGTACGGCGGCGACAACAGCCGCAAGACGACGCTCGTGGAGCACGGCTTCCGGCTGCCCAGCGCGCTGGACAATCGACCGCTGAAGTTCGACGAATGGGAGAAGAAGATCAAGCAGGCGATCTACGTTTCGGCCACGCCCGGGCCGTGGGAGTTGGAGCAGAGCGAGGGGCGGGTGGTCGAGCAGGTGATCCGGCCGACCGGGCTGCTCGATCCCGTGGTGGAGGTGGCCCCGGCCAGCGCCCAGGTGCCACATCTGCACGAGCAGATCGAGCGTCGGGCGGCCGTCGGCGAGCGCGTGCTTGTGACCACGCTTACCAAACGCTTGGCCGAGGATCTGGCCGCCTACTTCGACAAGCAAAATGTCCGCTGCAAATGGCTGCACAGCGATCTGGACGCCTTCGAGCGGGTGGAACTGCTCCGCGATCTTCGGGCTGGGCAGTTCGACGTGCTGGTGGGCGTGAACCTGCTGCGCGAAGGGCTCGACCTGCCCGAAGTCTCGCTGGTGGCCATCCTCGACGCCGACAAGGAAGGCTTCTTGCGGAGCGAGACGTCGTTGATCCAGACCATCGGCCGAAGTGCTCGAAATGTGAATGCCAAGGTGATCCTCTACGCCGATAAGGTGACCGATTCGATGCAACGGGCGATCGAGGAGACCCAGCGCCGCCGCAAGCGTCAGGAGGAGTACAACCGCAAGCATGGCATCACCCCCGAGACGATCCGCAAGGCGATCCACTCGGGCATCGAATCGGAGGCGGCCGCCCACGCCCGCAGCAACGCGGCGGTGGGGCGTCGCGACGAGGAGCAATACATCACCGAGGAATATCTGACCGAACTGGAGAAGGAGATGCTCGCCGCGGCCGACGAGTTGGAGTTCGAGCGGGCCGCCGCGCTACGCGACCGCATCGAACAGATGCGCGAGCAGATGGGCAAGACCGTCGAGGAGGCCGAGGTGGAACACGCCACGCGTCAAGGACGCGGCCGGCGGCGCAAGGGCAAAGGCAAGGATCGCGGCAAGGCAGCCGCGAAAGTCCCCCGCCCAAAGAAGAACGCCTGACGGCGGGCCGCTGCGCGAGAACCAACTTCAGTCCTGGCACGCGCCCGTCTCGCCGCCAATGCCCGCCATCGCCCTCACTCGGGCTTCTCCGGCACCTTCTCCAGCAGTTCCAGCAGCACGCGGTCGGAATCGATCCCCTCGGCCTGGGCCTCGAAGTTCATCAGCACGCGATGCCGCAGCGCGGGCAGCAGCATGCGGCGGATGTCCTCGAAACTGACATTCATCCGGCCGTCGAGCAGTGCCCGGACCTTGCCCGTCAGGGCCAGCGTTTGCGCGGCGCGGGGGCTCGCGCCCCAGGCGACGTACTGGTTGGTGCCCTCGACGGCGAACTCGCCCTTCGGATGCGTGGCCAGCACCAGCCGGACTAGATAGTCCTGCACGTGCGGCGCCAGCACCACCTGCCGCACGGTGCCCTGCCAGCGGAGGATCTCGTCGCCGTCCATCACGCGCTGAACGTCGGGCTGCTCGCCCCGCGTGGTGCGGTCGACGATCGTCTTCAGCTCCTCGCGCCCGGAGTAGCCCACCACCAGCTTCAACAGGAAGCGGTCCAGTTGTGCCTCGGGCAGCGGATAGGTGCCCTCTTGCTCGATCGGGTTTTGCGTGGCCAGCACGAGCTGCGGCAGCTCCAGTGGATAACGCTTGCCGGCGACGGTGACCGCCCGCTCCTGCATCGTTTCGAGCATGGCCGACTGCGTCTTGGGCGTGGCCCGGTTGATTTCGTCGGCCAGGCAGATTTGGGTGAAGATCGGCCCCGGCTGGAACTCGAACTGCCGCCGCCCGTCGGGCGTTTCCAGCACCATGTTCGTACCCAGGATGTCGGCCGGCATGAGGTCGGGCGTGAACTGGATGCGGTTGAACTTCAGGTGGAGCGTTTCGGCCAGGGTGCGGATCAGCAGGGTCTTGCCCAGCCCGGGCACGCCCTCCAGCAGGCAATGCCCGCCGGCGAAGAGGCAGGTCAACACGCCGTCGACAATCTCCGCGTGGCCGACGATCACGCGATGAATCTGCTCGCGGACGGCGCCGTAGCGATCGGCGAACTGTCGGGCCTGCTCTTCCATGGTGGTTTCGATGGTGGTCATGGTAGCGGTTGGGGGCTAGGGGTTGGAGGCCGAGGTGAACGGTTGCTTGGCGATCGACAATCGCCGGGAGCCAACAGCTCCCGGCCGTGTATCATTCGTCCCAAACCTTGCGTTTGGCTTTCAGGAGTCGTTGGGTATAGCTTTCCGGCTCGTCGCTTTCGGAGGTTGGGCCGGTGTCTTCAGCCCGTTGGCTGTCATCGGCCGATTGTTTTCGCGCGGAATCGCCGCGTCGGCCGACATCTTCCCGCGGACCGGCCGCCCGCGATGTCGGTTGCGATGCCGCCACGTCCGTCGCGGATTCGCTCGGCTCATAACGTGCCGCGGTGCGGCTGCGCTCAAACTGTTCCTCCAGCGCCGCTTTGCGGGAACGGAGTCGGGCGAGCGCCTCGGGCTGTTGCTCTGGCTTTGCCCGACCGAGCAGCCGGTCGCGGGCACCGGCCGCCAGCGGCGCGACCCAGCCGAAGCCCACTTGCACGCGGCGGAGGAATACGTCGCCGAAGAACAGGCACGCGGCGGCGAAAATCAGCCACGGCCACGCGTCCTGGCTGCTCCGGGCGAGCGGCAGATCGTGACGGAACGGGTTGTAGGCTTCCGAGGAGCCGGGCACTGGCGAGACGCCAGTGGCACCCGGCTCCGTAGCGTCCCCACGCAACTGGGCCATTTGTCCCGGCGGGCCGTCGGCCGGTTTCAGCGAAGCCAGCTCGGCCAGCAGCGGCACGTTCGGCTCGCGGCGGCGGAACTCGTCGCCGTAGGGCACGTTCAGCCCCATTCGCAACGGCGACATACCTTGCCCGGGATTGATGGCCAGAAAGTAGCTGCCCGGCTGGTCGGTGGGGAAGCGGCCGATGTATCGTCCCGGGGCGGTCTGTTCGATGTTGATCGGCACGGTGTTCATGTCCGGTCCCACGGCGGTGGCCGACATGCTCAGGAAGTTGAGGAACTCGTCGTCCTTGTCGAGAGCGGAGATCACCAGTCGGGCTTCGCCCCCTTCGAGTTCCGTGGCCACGGTGAATTTGCCGCTGCCGCCGGTGGGACGCATGGACCAGCGGACCATCTGGCCGAAGAACCGATCGTAGAGCGGCTTGCCGAGCCAGGCGTCGGCCCAGCGGGCGCCGGCGTCGGTCGTCAGGGCGACGCTGCGTCCCAAGCCATACTGCCACGCGGCCAACACCGTGGCGTTCTGCTCCTCGGTGGGCTTGGGCGAAAGCAGGCCCACTTCCACCAGTGGGTTGCTCTTCCGCGTGGTGAGCACGAATCCGCGGATGGGCGGTAGCGGCTGCTGGATGCCGCGGAGGATTTCCAGCGGGAAACGCTCGTAGGGCACCACAGGTTGCTTGTCGTAAATCAGCGGTCGGGCGACGCGCCGGGCCTCGCGCATGAAGATCCGCGGCAGGCTGCGGGCGTTGTTCACCCGATAGAACTGCCCGCCGCCGGCCGTGGCGATGCGCCGCAACAGGTTTTCGTCGGCCCCGGCGCCCACGCCCACCGCCGAGACGGTCATGCCCAGGGTGTTCATCGAGGAGGCCAGGTTCTCGTAGCCGGAGCCGGTGGTCTGGCCGTCGGTGAGCACGATCATGTGCCGCGCGGCGGCGTCCACGTTCTTCAGGTTGCGATACCCGAGCACCATGCCCGGCTCCATATTGGTCCCGCCTCCGCCGGCGAGGCGTCGGATTTGTCGGGCGATGGCCTTCTTCGATTCCACGCGGGTCATCGGCACCATTTCCTGGGCGAAGGTGTCGAAGGCGATCACGTTGATGAAGTCGCGGGCGCCCATGGTTTTCACCGCCGCGATGGCCGCCGCCTTGCACCATTCGAGTTTCTCGCCCGCCATCGAGCCGGAGCGGTCGATCACCAGGCAGAGCGCGCCGACGGGGACGACCTTTGCGTTTTTGATGCGGAAATCGACCGGCATCGCCTTTTCCACTTCGGTGTCGGTCCAACCGCCGGCGCCGAAGCTGTTGGGCCCGCCGAGCATGATCAGCCCGCCGCCCAGTTGCTGGGTGTTGCGCACCAGCATGTCGATCTGGTCGAAGTCGAATTGTTCGCGGGGCACGTTGCCCAATAGGACGGTGTCGTAGGGTTGTAGTTCGCCGAGCGAGCCGAACAGCCGCGAGGTGGGTTGCACGGTCACCTCGAATCCTTGCAGCTTCAGCCGGCCGACGAGGTAATCGAACTGGCCGCGATGCTCGTGGTCCTCGATCAGCAGCACCTGTCCCCGGCCGCGGACGTGCGTGAAAGCGGTCGCCCGATTGTTCTGCCAAACGGCGTCCACGTCCGCTCGTTGGGGGATGAAGCGGGCTTCGTAGGTGTAGAAGTCGGGGGCGTCGATCGTCTGCCGGACGCTGAACACCTGCTTGCCCGGCTGGAGTTCGACCTCCTCCTCGCTGAGCGTGCTTTGGCCATTGTCGGTCAACTGCGAGATGACCAGCCGTCCGCGGACCGGTTCTTCGGACGCCAGGTTACTGACCACCACGCGCAGATCGAACGGCTCGTCGCGCTGCACCTCGCCGGGGATGGTGAGCCGCTCGACCAGCACATCGGCTCGGGGTGGGTAGCGAAGCGGCACGACGTCGATCCCCACCCCATCGCGGGCAGCCCGCTGGGCCTCGCCGCGGGCGTCGCCGCGGGTCTCGTTGCCGTCGCTGAGCAGCACGATCCGCCCGGCGGAGTCGGCCGGCAGCGACGCCCGGGCCAGCTTCATGGCCGCCGCCAGATTGGTTCGCTGGGGATCGACCGGTGTTTCCACCGACGCGCCCGCTCCGGTCAATCCCGCGGGGTCGAACTCCGGGCCGACCGGCGGCAGTTCGACGGCCGCTTCGTCGCCGAAGACGATGATCCCCGCCCGATCGCGCGGCCCGCGATGCCCGCGGATCGACTTGGCCACGAAATCCACCGCCGCGTCGCGCTGTTGCTGGGGCACGCTCAACGAGCGATCCACCAAATAGAACACCGTGAGCCGATCGCTGGTGCGGACCCATTGGATACCGGCCAGCGCGGCCACGATGAGCAGGACGACCAGGGTGCGCATGGCCAAGACCACCCAGCGGCGGACCGGGCCGAGCCCGCCGAGGCTGCGGGCACCGATCCACCATACCAGCGGCAGCAGGCCCAGCAGGAGCAGGTACCCGGGCTCGGCGAAGGTGATATGGCTTTGGAGCATCGCGGCGTGATGGTGGTCGCGGGTCCCGGGTCCGTTGGGTCGAACGCGTCAAGCTCTCCTCGTCATAAAGTATCCGGATTGAGGCGGTTATGCCAGCGGCGGTCGGGCGCAATTTTGCGAATAGCTGCGCGGCTGCGTCGACGCGGATTGCGTTGCGCGGCCCCAGCGTCGCTGTGTCCGGGCCACCCCCGAGGTGAAGCCCGAGGTGATGCCTGACATTCTGTCCACCCGGACGGGGTATTCTTTTCCGAGCCGGGTGGCAAAGGGTATAATGAGCCTATGCAAATGCGATACATCACGGCCCTACCGGTTTACAACGAGGCGGCCTACATCTCGGCGGTGCTCGACGGCGCGACGGTCTACAGTGATGACGTTCTGGTCGTGGACGACGGGTCCGACGACGGATCGGCCGAGCTGCTGTCCGCCCGCGACGATATCCATCTGGTCCAACATCCCCAGAACCTGGGCTACGGGGCGGCCGTGCGGAATGCGTTCCGCTTCGCCGCCGAGCGGGGTTACGACGTGCTGGTGACGATCGACTGCGATGGCCAGCATCAGCCACAGTTGATCCCCCGCTTCGTCGAGGCGATCGGGCGAGCCGACGTGGTGTCGGGTAGCCGTTACCTGCGCGATTTTCCCGGCGACAGCGAGCCGCCTCCGCAGCGGAAGCGGATCAACCAGTTGATCACCGAGGAATTGAATACGCGACTGGGTCTGCAACTGACCGACGCGTTTTGCGGTTTCAAGGCTTATCGGGTGGCGGCTATCCACGATCTTCCCCTGCGCGAGACGGGCTACGCCATGCCCTTGGAGTTTTGGGTGCGGGCGGCGGAGCGGAAACTCCGCATCGTGGAGATGCCCGTTCCGCTGGTTTACTTGGATGAAGACCGCTCGTTCGGCGGTTCGCTTGATCGCGGAAGCGAACGATTGCGTGTTTATCGCGAGGTGCTCGCGCGGGCGATGGCCGACACCAGCGGCAACGGCAACGCCGACATGGATCGGGGCGACGCTCGCAGCGCGCCGACGGTCCCCTTTTCAAAGCCCGAGACCGGGAGTTCTCCTTCTCCATCTTGTCCGTGTTCTTTTAGGCACTGCCCATGACCATCACGATGACCCGATCGGAGCGACGCCGCATGCAAGCGCCGCGAGAGGACGGCCAGACCCTGTTCGAACCGGCGCCGGAACAGACCGGCGAGTTGATCGCGGACAACGTGGCTTTACGCGAGGGCCGGGATTACGACGTGCAGGGACGTCCGCTGGGCGAGTTGATTCGTCGCGCGCGGATCGAGTTGCTCCACGCCGCGCGGCGCTATACGGCCGGCTACCGCGACATCCGGCGCGACGCTCACGGCGCGACCGAACGGCCGATCTTGCTGGCCGGGCATCAGCCCGAATTGTTCCATCCGGGGGTGTGGCTGAAGAATTTCGCGCTGGGCCGTCTGGCCGAGTGTCACGGGGCCACGGCGGTCAATTTGCTGATCGACAACGACACGCTTCGCGAGACGACCGTCCGGGTGCCGAGCGGATCGCGGCGCAAACCGCGTTTCGTGTCGGTGGCCTTCGATCGCCCCGGTCCGGTCGTGCCCTACGAGCAACGGAGCGTGCTCGATTGGCGGTTGTTTCGCCGCTTTGGCGACCAGGCGGCCGAGCAAATCGCCCCCTTCGTCGGCGACCCCCTGGTGGAAGATTATTGGCCGCTGGCCGTCGCCCGCGCGGAGGAAACCGGCAACTTGGGGCTTGGGCTGGCTCAAGCCCGGCATCTGCTTGAGGACCGCTGGGGGTTGGAGACGCTGGAGGTGCCGCAAAGCGTGATTTGCGGCATGGAGTCGTTTCGCTGGCTCTTGGCCCATCTGCTGGCGAACTTGCCGCGATTGATCGAGGTTTACAACGACGTCGTGCACGAGTATCGCCGACGACATGGCATTCGCGGCCAGGCGCATCCGGTGCCCGATCTGTCGACCGACGGCGGCTGGCTCGAGGCGCCATTCTGGGTTTGGACGGCGAACGATCCGCGCCGCCGCGCCCTGCTGGCCCGATACGACAACGACCGGATCGAACTAGGCGATGGCAGTGGGCTTCGGTTGGCGTTGCCCCTCACGCCCGAGGGCAACGCGGCCGATGCGGTCGATCGGCTCGGCGAGTTGGCCGCGCGGGGAGTGAAGATTCGCAGTCGGGCACTGACCACCACGCTTTGGGCACGCTTGGCCCTGGGCGATCTGTTCATTCATGGAATCGGCGGGGCGAAATACGACGAACTGACCGACACGCTGATCGAGCGCTTCTTCGACCTCAAACCGCCGCGATTCATGGTCGCCTCGGCAACGTTGCACGTCGTCGGCGGCAAGCCACGGGCCGACGCGCGGCGGATTCGCGACCTCAAGCAGCAACTCCGACGCCTGACGTATCAACCCGAGAGATTCCTGGGCGACAACGGCCAGGAAGCCCACACCGGGGGCTTTTCTCCTCGCGGCAACCAGGGTTCGGCCGAGAGGGCGGCAGTCACGCGTGATGGCCGGCCCTCGTTGCCCGCCGGTCGACAGCCCGACTCACAGAGCCCGACGTCGGTGGAGCACGAGCGGGTCGACGATTCCGTCGAGAAACTCCGGGCCGAGAAGGCCCGTCTGCTTGCCACCCCTCAGACGGCGGAGAACGCCCGATGGCGTTGCCGCAACATCCGCCGGGTAAACGAATTACTGCAACCTTATGTCGATCCGCTGCGCGAGGAAACCCGGGAGCAACTGCGGGCAGCCGAGTACCGCTGCCGGGCCGATCGCGTGTTACGATGGCGTGAGTTAGCGTTCTGTTTGCACTCTCGCGAGCGCATTCGAGATTTCCTCTCCCAAGCGCTTCCAATTGCCGACGCCGCATGTTCTAATAATGGGCATGGTCGCCATTGACGCTCAGCGTCGGTCTTGGGTCATGTCGGGCACTTTTCACGTACATGACCGGCGGCCGCGGAGCACTCGCCGCGGGATTGCCCTCTTGTCTCGCGGCGATGGTGACGCGTGATTGACTTGGCTCACAGTGACGACATCGGATGATGATCGCAACCAGTGGGGGCGTTTCGCGGCGACTCGGCCGACTTGTATCAGGGGTCTTGTCCTTGCGCGGGGCGCGGATTCCAACGGCGCTCGATTCGTGGTTGCGAACGATCACCCGAATGGCACGTCGCCCTTGGTTGTGGCATTGATCATTGAGGACGCGTGAATATGTCATCGGCAATCACGAGATCGTCGGACGTCGATCGGCGGCGCGAGTCGCCAAGCGATCAGATCACCGCCCGCTTGGTTCGTGGGCAATCGGGCGACAACCCCGGGGCTCTCTGTTTTTTGCGATCGGTGTTTCCCGAGGTCTCGCCGGACGACTTTCGCTCGTTGGCGGAGGATCCCACCCTGCGGCCGGCTGATCGGGTGCTGGCGAAGGACGGGTCGCGGACCGTCGGCCACGTGCTCATGCAAAGCCGGACGATGCTTCACGGATCGAATTGCCTGCCGGTGGGCGTGATGCAGGCCCTGGCCGTGGCTCAGCGGTACCGCAATCAGGGATTGGGCTGGCGATTGGTCCGCGCCGCCGAGGCGCTCGCGATGCGCGACGGGGCGGTGGTCGGCCTGGTGCGCACGACCGCCCCCCACTTCCTCCGGCGTCGCGGCTGGGCCCTTTGTGGCCGGCACAGCGTCAGTCGGGCCGACTCGCGGCGCGTGCTCGGGCAGTTGATCGAGAGCGGGTTGAGCCGGAAGAATCGGCGACACACCCTACACATCCGACCCTGGCTCCGCTGGGAGTTGGCCGATCTGGTGAATATTTACCAACAGGCTACCCAGGGGATGCACGGCCCCTTGCAGCGAGAGACGGAACACTGGGATTGGCTGACTCGGCGCGAAGCCTACGACGAAATCCTCGTGGCCCTCGAAGGACCGGCCTTGGCCGACTTCGAAGACCAGGACACCCGCGTGGTCGGTTACGCCGTCATCAAGGAAGAACGCGTCATCGAGCTGCAAGCCCTGCCCGGACACCGCCGCGCCGGGGCGGAGTTGCTCATGCGGGCGTGCAGCGAGTTGATCGAAAGTGGGCGCCACGGCGTCATCTACCACGCCCATCCGCATGACCCACTCCACGAGTTCTTCCGCAATGCCGGCGGGCATCACGTCCGGCACGTGGCCGACGAGGGTGAAGTGCTCATGGCCAAGGTGTTGCGGCCGCGCCGGCTGATCCGCTCGATGGCCGAACGCCTCCTGGCGCGGGCCAAGGCGGCCGGGGTGAACGAACCCTGGCAGCTTGGCATCCTCACCGAGGCGGATGCCTATCTGCTGCACGCCGAGGGAGGTCAACTACGCGTCGGCCGCGGCTTGCCCGAAAATAACGTCATGGAGATGAACGTGGCCGATTTGACCCGCACGCTGCTCGGCCAGATCGATTGGGACGAGGCCCACGAGCACGGCCGGCTCGTGGTCGAGCATCCCGACGCGGACTACTTGGCGCGGGTCCTATTCCCGGAGTTCACCCTCTGGCGTCCGCTGCTGGACGACTTCCAACGCACCAGCAATTTGCCCCGTTATTGATGCCGGGTTTGGCTTCGGGCAATGCCGCCCGCACGGGGCCGGCGACGCGCGTTGTCGGCGAACGGTCAATTGCCCGCTCTTGGATGGGCCATCTCGTAGGCTTCGCGCAGCGCGGCGGTGCTCACGTGCGTGTAGATTTGCGTGGTCACCAGGCTCTTGTGTCCGAGCAGTTCCTGCACGCCGCGGATATCGGCGCCCCGATCGAGCAAGTGCGTGGCAAAGCTGTGGCGCAGCGAGTGCGGCGTGGCCCGGCGATCGAGGGCCGCCTCGCGGAGGTACTTATCCAGCATCCGTCCCACGCTACGGGTTGTGATTCGCTTGCCGAAGCGGTTGACGAACACGGGTGTTTCGCGGCCGGTGGGCTCATGCGCATGAAGCGCTCGGACGGCGAGCCAGCGTCGCAGGGCGTCGGCCGCGTAGGAGCCGATCGGCGCCAGCCGTTCCTTGCGGCCCTTGCCCTTGACGCGAAGCACGCCGGCGTCGAGGTCGAGATCGCCGTCGCTGAGGGCAACGAGTTCGCCCACGCGGAGCCCGGCGGCGTACATCGTTTCGAGGATCGCCCGGTCGCGCAGCCCGGCTTGCGTGTCGGCGGCCGGGGCATGCAGCAGGCGGCCGATTTCCTCGGTCGAAAGGAAGTGGGGTAGCTTCCTGGCACGGCGAGGATTCCGCAGCGGTTTGGCCGGGTTGGTGTCGATCCAGCCTTCGCGCTGGCCAAACGTGAAGAATCCGCGAAGCGAGGCCAGCCGGCGCGAGATGGTCGCCGGGGCATAGCCCGCCTCGTTCATCGCCGAGAGATAACCGCGAAGATCGAAGACGGTCACGTGTTCGGGCGGGGGTGGTTCTCCGCCGCGGAGATCGGCCAGATACTCGGCCAGCGCGTCGAGGTCCTCGTGATAGCTCTTGAGCGTTAACTCCGACGCGTTCCGTTCGACGCGCAGATGCTGCAGATATCGCTCGACCGCGGTTTGCATGGCGGAAAGGGTTCGTGGCCGCAAAGGCGGTTACGCGTCGTCCATGTCGGTCGGCAGCGGCAGGTTGAAGCGGGCGGTATGTGTGTGCTGGTGGCTTTCCTGGCGGATCTTCTGGCTCAGCACGGCGGCGTCGTACCAGGTGAAGCTCAGCTCGGGATTCGAGGCATAGCGGCCCAGCGTGCGGAGCGTCTCGGCCCGGCTTTCGTCGTCATAGAGGAAGACGTAGCGCTCGGACCCCTTCACTAGTGCCAATACATTGATGTCCTGACTCACGGCCGGCTTCCTCCTGAAGATGGCGCGGTGCCTCCCTGACACACTCGACGTACGGATTTGTCCTCGACACTGGCGGAACGCTCGGCACGGGCCCCGTACACGGCTTCCCGGCCGTGCTGATCGAGGGCCCGACTGGCATTCCGCCTCCACGCGGCGCGACCGGGAGTGGGTATCCGCCAAGCCCGACGCCCCTCAAAATCTCTTATCGGACCACTGGCCAGCGCCACACCACTCGCGTTTCGCCGGCCCCGCCACGGGCGGTCAGCATTTCCGCGATGTGCATGTGACAGCAGAAGCGAATAAAGTCGCCGCTCCGCTGGAGATACGACTGCCAACCGCCCAGTCGGGCGTCGTCCCGAAAGTGGTGATAAGTGGCCAAAGCGGCCGTCAGGTCGGAGTCGTTTCCCACGTAAACCTGGGTGTGCTGTAACACCGGTTTGTTGGTTGGCCGACAGCCGCTCGGGTGCGGTTGCGGCGGCGGGGGGATGAACCCTCGCGGATCGGGCCAATCCGGCGGGAAGCCGAGGGCCTCAGCCGATCCGTCGCCGGGAAAGCCGCTCCCCGCAAGTCCCTCGAAGTGGTCCACCGACGCCGGGAAATCCTCGCCCTCCACGGCCCGAGTGTCAGACGTTTCCCGCTCCGCCGCCGACTGCTCGACCTCTTGCTGGGCGTCAGCGGTCGGTCGCTGGCGGGAGGGCGGTGTAACGCCGTTTTGTTCCATGAATTGACGCCACTCGGGCGAGTCGCCAATGCCAAGCGGGCTTTCGGCCATTTCGGACGGTTCGTTGCTCGGCTCGGCCGGTCTTTCCGACCGGCGGTTGGCTTGCCCGTGCTGAACAGCCGACGCGTGGGCCGGTTGTGCGGCTTGGGGCATCGGGGGGGTCTGCGTGGCCAGTTGCTCTCGGGCCAATGCCATCTCCGCCTCGAAGACCAGCGGTGCCGGGATTTGCTCCTCGGCCGGCGTCCCCCAGGGCAATCCGTAGCCCGGCGGGATCGGGTGGAAGCCCGGATTCGCCGAGTACCAGCGGACCTGCATCGCCAGCCGCGGTGGGTAGTAGGGCGAATACTCGGTCACGGCGCCAATTACCACCGCGTCGGCCCCCAAGATCTGCGCCAGACGTCGGACCTCTTCCGGACTGTTGAGCCGGATGCCGTGGCGATTGATCGCCTCCTCGACCGACGCGACCGGGATCACTTCAAAACCGGGGATGGACTGTAGCTCCGTGAAGTAGGCCAGGGCCACTTCCCGCGTGTTCAGCGTCGGCTCCTCGCTCATGTTAAAAAATGGAGCGACGGCAACCGTGGAAAGCTGGGGAAACGGGTTGTGGAGCATTGGCTCGTGGGCCATCTCGGGCAGCAGGGAACAGCCGCCGAGGAGGAGCAGCGGAGCCGCGATGAGGAGGCGCAACATATTTCCGGACAAGTGGTTGCGAAGGAGGCCCCCCTGCTTCGCACGGCCCGTCCCAGCGGGAACCGACCGCCACTGGACGGTCGGCGCAGGGCCGCAACGTCGCATTTATCGGCAGAGTCGCCCTATCCACTCCAGCTTCATTTCTGGTCCGCCACCTGGCGGCTGGGATAGGGGAAGCCGGTAGAGCTGGCGTGGACGGGAGGAAGACAGCCGGTGCCTGCCCGACTGAGGCGACGCTTTCCCGTGGGCGAGGGAGCGATCACTCGCCGAGGAGTCGTTCGACGCTGGCCAGAAGCCGATCCATGGGGAACGGTTTGCGGATGTAGTCGTCCACGCCCAGGGTTTCGGCGTAGGTCTTGTGCCGCGAGCCTTCGTTGGCCGTGATCATGATGATCCGCGTCGGCACGGGGCGGCAACGACGCAACTTCTCCAACACCAAGAAGCCGCTGCGTTTGGGCATCATCATGTCGAGAATCACCAGATCCGGGTCCTCGCGTTCGGCCAGCGCCAAGCCCTGGTTGCCGTCTCGGGCAATGAAGACGCTGTATCCCTTGGCCGTCAGGGCGACGCGGAGCGACTCGACGATTTCGCGATCGTCGTCGACCAGCAGCACCCGTTTCCCCGGCGCGCGATCGGTGGCGGCTTCCGGCTGGTTGTCCGGTCGGGCTTGCTCGCCGGAGGCGGATTGTGATTTGGGGGTGGCGGAATCTTCGCGGCTGAGCGGCATGGAGTTCGTCCTTTTCAGCGCCATGAGGAACCTCGATGGTGGGTAACCCGGGGAAACATGCCCACCATAACTCAAGGGTAGGTGATGCGCGCCGACAGAACTACTATTGGTAACCCCGCACCGCCGGATTGGCAAGAACCCACCCCTATTTTTCAATGCCCCCCTCGCTCGGGGGCCGTGGCGGGAGGTGCTATAATGGGGGCAACCGTCCCCGCAGCCGCGCTCCGGCTTCACACGGTGGATCTGTGGCCACGCATGGCCCCCGTTGCCGTGTGTCCCTCGGGCGGAGCTGGGAAGTCGAACCGCCGCATTGCATGGGACGTAAACGGGCTACAATACCTGTCCCGATCGTCCGCCGCCGCCTTGCTTCGCGCGTCCACACAAATATCGTCCGCCGCCGCTCATGATCTTTCTCCGCATCGCCGCCGTCGCCTACTGGTTTGCCCTCTCGGTGGTGCTGCTGGTGCCCGACCCGGGGCGGTTGTTGGGCTGGGAGCCGCACCTCGTTGCCCGAGCCGACACCACGGTCCACTTCACGGCGTTCGCCCTGCTGGGGTTCTCCATTTTTCTGGCCGGGTTGCCCGTGCGGTTGTGGATCATCATCCCGCTGATGCTGGCGTACGCGGTGGGCATTGAAATGCTCCAGCACTTCTTCCCGCCGCGCACGGTGGACATGCGCGACCTGGCGGCCAACCTGCTTGGGTTGGCCGCCGGCGCGATCGTCTACGTGGCCGTGCGGGCGATGATCCGTGGTTTTCGCCGTTGGCGATATGGACCCCAGCCGGCCAATGCGGAGCAGGTTCGGGCGATTCGCACCATGGCGACCGTCAGCCAGCCGGAGAAGGCCCCTTGAGGGCCCGTTGCTCGGCGTCGTTCGGCGCCGCCCTGTCGACTCCGCCTGACGATGCGCCTAACTACCTGACTATTTGCCCTGCTGTGCCGGCGGTGTCTGCTGCTGAACCACGCCCGGTCGAACGCGCTTCTGCACATCGGTTTCCAGCACGCCAAAGGTGCCTTCATGACGCTGGATGGTCAACTGCAGGGCGTGCAGCATCCGCTTGGCGGTGTAGAAGTTGGTGATGATCCGCTGGGTGACCGGAATAGGCTGCGTGGGCACGCCGAACGGCTGCGAATTCAGGCCGAAGTCGATAATCAACTCCTCGGGCGTACCAGTGACGCGGCAGAAATTGGCATAGGTGGCCGCCGCTCGGGAGTCGTCGATCTCGACCTGCACGCGCTGCTGTTGTCCGGCTTGGCCCGTCGCGCCGTCTGGAGCTGGGCTGGCGTTGCCGGGGGTTCCGGGGGTGGTTTCTGGTTTGTCGTCTTTGGCCATGGTTTTCTCCTTCGATCGGGATTGGTACGGGGTTGGCCGGGTCCGGCGGGACTCGACCTCGATTGACTGAAATGCAACTGGTGAAGCTCGTCGTCCGGCAGCGGGTTCCGCGGAGTGGCGTCGTGGCGCCGCGCCCTCCGATCAGCGGTTTCCCCATCACGGTTGATTTATTGCCGGTTGCTCGCGCGAATTGAGGGACGATCATTATAGGACTGCCACTCGGACTGCAAAGCGGGGGTGCCGGGGCGGGTTGTCCGGGAGGGCGACGCCGGTGATACTACGCGGGTCGCTGCTCGGTGCCGCGTCTGCGGAACGTCGATCATCCTTACCCCTGGCAATCATGGCCCACCCCGCCTCGCGTGCGTTAATTCAGCGACTGGAAAGCCTCCAACGATCGGGAGTTACCCACATGCCCAAGCGGCGCGCGAGCGGAACGTCTCGGCCCAAGCAGTCCTCCGCGGAGCCGGAAGCCAAGCGTCGAGCGGGCGTGGCGGGCCCGGGTGATCCGCGATCGCTTTCGGACGCACGTCCAAATGCCGCGGCACCCGCTGGAGAATCGGCTACCAAGCCGACGGGCGATCCGGCCGCCGTGCTCGACGAGTTGGCCCAGGTGGTGGCCGATTGCACGCGGTGTGGCGAGTTGGCCGAAACGCGCACCCAAACCGTCTTCGGCGTGGGCAATCCCCGCGCGCGGCTCGTCTTCTGCGGGGAAGCACCCGGGGCCGACGAGGATCGGCAGGGCGAGCCGTTCGTGGGGCGGGCCGGGCAGCTGCTGAACAAGATTCTCGCCGCCTGTGGGCTGCGTCGCGAGGACGTTTACATCTTGAATATTCTCCGCTGTCGTCCGCCGGAAAATCGGACTCCAACGCCGGCCGAGGCGGCCAATTGCCGCGAGTATCTGGACGGGCAATTGGCCGTCATTCAGCCGGAATACATCTGTTGCTTGGGGACCTGCGCGGCCCAGAATCTGCTCGATTCGAAGCTCTCGATCGGCAAGATGCGAGGGCAATTCTTCGAATACCGCGGCGCCCGCGTGCTCTGCACCTATCACCCGTCGTATCTGCTGCGCAACCCGGCGGCGAAACGCGACGTGTGGGAAGATATGCAGTTGCTGATGAAGGAGATGGGCATCGAGATTCCTAAGCACTGAGCGCCCCGCCCGATCCCACTCGATTCCGCCTGCCGGCTTCACCAGGGGCGCGACCGACCAAGGTTCGCCCCACCCAGCAGGGTGGTTTCCTTGCGCGTTTGCAGGTCAACTATTGACTTTGACGGCCTGATCAATCAGGATAATCTGGGTAGTCTGGGGCGTTCTGCTTGGATTGTCCGTCCCAGCTCGCACGGAAATTTCCTGGAAATCGGTGGGTCAAAAGGTTGACGCCGTCGGCGGATGGGTGTTTGATGAATGAACAGCTTGGATCGGTCGTCTCTCGGGCAAAGGGTTTGTCGACCGCACCGGAATCGGATCGTCATGATAACGCCCTTCCCGCGGCGGGCACCCTCCCCCGGGTTGCACCGCCCGCCGCGCGTCTTTGGCCTATTGCGCCTCGATGGTCGGGGTCGGTCTGCGCATTGCTCGCTTGGGTATCAAGGCGTGGCACGGCACTCTGCGCTGGTTCGCCGTACGGACCGAGTAGCCGAATCGCCCGGAAGCCGCGCGAACCCATGCAAGCCCGCGGCGCCTGGGGCGCGGTGAAGCAAACGTGAAGTGGGAGCAGCCGCGAGCAGGGATGGGAACCGGAAGCACATCGCGGCGAGGACAAGCGACGAAAGCGAGCCTGCCAGGAGAGCAAGTGTCGTCGAGCGACAGCGTCGCGGCGAAACAGAGTACTCGCGAAACAGAGTACTCGCGAAACAGAGTCATTACGGAATAACGGAACTTACATCACAGCCTAATTGCCCGTGTCGACGTGTCCGCCGTTTACGGCGGAGCGCGACCCCGTGATCAAGAGGATGCAGCCATGTCGTGGAAGAAATGGAACAAGTTGCCGGCCCTCGCCTCAAGCCTGGGCGGACTATTCGGTGGGCGTTCATCGCAGGAGCCGATTGGCCGTGGACGTCGGTTGATGATCGACCCGCTCGAGGAGCGGCAACTGCTCACCGTGGCCACGGGCCATCTGGACGACCAATTGGTCAACCAGACGAACTATGCCGACGAGGTCTACGATTCGCAGACTACCATTGCCGGCCAGTCGGCGGCGGTGGACAACGACGGCGACTTCGTGGCCGTGTGGACGCGCACCGAGACGATCTACGATTCGTTGGGCAACCCAGTGGTCGACCCGGCGACCGGCGCGATCATGACGGACTCCAACGTCTACGCCCGATACTTCACCGACGAGGTGCAGCGGCTCACGATGCCCACCGGTGTGTTGGCCGACAGTTTGGCCAATCAGTACGGGCAGATGACGCTGCGCTATGGCGGCAACGAGGTGCAGCGGCTGACGATCACCGCCGGGCAGGAACCGTTCACATCTTTCCCGGATACGATTTCCGGCGATATCGAGTTGGGCTATGACGTGGATGGCAGTGGCACGGTCGACGCCGGCGAGACCGTGACGATTGCGTACGACGAGACGGACGAACTGCCGGACATCGTCGACGCCATCCAGACAGGATTGCAGAGCCTCGGCGGAGCGCTAGCCGATGTGGAGGTCAAGGCGATCGACCACCTTCGGTTCGACATCCGCTTCGGCGCCGCCTCGGCGGGCGAAGACGTGCCGCTGATTACCGTAGAATCATCGAATTTCGTCACCGGCTTCCAACCCGACGCGGAAGTGACGGTGGTTCGCGAGCCGGTGGAGATCACAGGCATTTTCATTTCGCCGGACAACCCGTACGACACGGCCACGTCGATCGAGCAAGCGTTCATCCAGCTGACCGAGGGTTACGAGATCGCGCCGTGGGAAATCCCCGTTCCGCAATTCGGCGCGGACGTCGTCCGCACGCCCATCCCTCGGGTGTCGGTCACGCCGGTGTTCACCACGGTCGACGGCGAAGAGCTGGTCACGTTCGACATCACGTTCATCGACGACTCCGGCAAGATCAACCACCCGGAGTTGGTGGTCACCGAGTTGCTGGCCGAGGATGGCACCGATCTGACGGCCGGGGCAAGCGTGACCACGCTGAAGCAGTCCAGCGACGAGTTCCGCGTGAACGCGCCGGAGGTGGATAATCCGTTTACGCCACAGCCCGACAAGTTCGATCAGAGCGCGCCGGCGGTGGTGATGGACTCCGACGGCGAGTTCATCATCGTCTGGCAGGGCGAGGTGCCGGACAACGTGAACTTCGGCAGCAAGATGGACATCTTCGCCCGCCGGTTCTCCGGGCGGATGATGGTCGATCCGGGCGACGTGAGCTACTACTCCGACAACGACAACGACGGCGTGGCCGAGACACCCATCCAGGGCATCCAGGCCATCGGCGACGAGTTCCGGGTGAACGATTTCACCACGGAAGCTCAGCTCGCCCCGTCGATCGACATGGACGACGAGAGCAACTTCACCATTTCGTGGAGTAACCAGGGCCAGGATATCAGCTTCTTCAACGGGATCGTGGCCCAGCGATTCGACAGCAATGGTGGGCGCGTGGGCAGCGAATTCCTGGTGAACGACGAGGATACCGAGATCCATAGCGATTCGTATGTCAGCCTTAGTGCCGACGGATATGCGATGGTCACCTGGAACATCGGGCCGACGATCTACGGCGAGGTCTACGATCCCGACGGCAACGTGCTTGAAGAGCAGTTCGTGGTTGGCACGGGCGCTGGATCCACTTCGGCTTGGGACATGGACCACAACGTGATTGTCGGCTGGTCCCAGTTGGCCGATACGGACAATACTGGCGGTGTTAGTACGGGTGTTTATGCCACGGAATACAGCGTGGAAATGACCGACGGTGCGTTCACCAGCTTCGACGTGATTCGCGAGCCCTTCCGAATCAACAGCGCGTCGACCAACACCGACAGCAATACCAATTGGCCGCTCGCCCAATTCGGCGCGCAGGTGGCCATCGACGCCGACGGCGATCTAGTGGTCACCTACGAGGGCTATGGCAAGGACGTAGCTGAGGACGACGTCGATCAGTTGATCGAGCAGCAGTTGATCTTCTTGGCGGCCGGTGGCGCCACCGAGGAAGAGTTGGCCCAGGCCCGCGTCGATCTGGAGGCGACCTTGGGCTACATCCGCGGGGCTGCGAATGACGTGCTTTGGTCGCGTTTCGACGCCGACCCGCTGCTGGGCGACATCAACATCCTCGCCAGCGACAACGTCGGCAACAATTACCGCGACGGTCACAACACCCGCTACATGATCGCTATCGACGAGTTGACCGCCGACGGCAGCTTCACGGTGGAGGTCAACGGCCAGCCAGTGACCATTAACGTGGTACCCGCGGACGGCGGCGTCTTAAACGCGGGCGATACGGCAGGCGCCATCGAAGCGGCCCTGGAAGCGGCCGCCGTCACCGGTGTGTACTGGCCCGAAGCTCAGTTCTTCGACGGCCCGATCTCGGTTCGTCTGGTGCCGGCGTTCGAGATCATCCTTCGCCAGGGCACGGACTGGGAACTGCCCGGCGTCCTGGACACGGACTACGTTTTCGAGGTCGTCTTCCAAGGCGAGACGCACGACCGGCCCATGTCCCTCGTGCTGACGGCCAATAACCTCGTCCAGCCCGACGAGGAAGTCGCCGAGGAACAGCAACTCAGCTTTGCCGGGGCGGCCGACATGTCGGGTTACTACTCGCTACAGATTGGAGACGATCGGACGAACGACCTTTTCTGGCCCGACCTGACCCAGCCTGGCAACTCCATCGACGATGTGGCCGCCGCTATCCGGACAGCGATTCAGGGCCTGGGCTACAACGGCGTCACGGTGACCGCCCAGCCTGGTGGCCCCCCTTACGTCTTCGACGTGGTCTTCGGCGGGGACAGTACTGGCGAGAACATCGACATCATTCAGTTCCTCCCGCCTGAGAACGAGGCCAATCAAGAGAATCAACTGGAAGCCACATTCGGTGCCACTGAGGTGACCGAGGGTGCCACCAACACGCCGGAGGCCCCGCCGCCCACGCTTCTCCCATACGCAACCGGCGTCGAGGGGACGACCCAGACCGCCGCCTCGATCGGCCTGGAGCCGGACGGCGACATGGTCATGGTCTGGACCCAAAATGAGTTGGGTACGGACGGCTTTCTTGCCACGAACGACAACATCTACTACCGCACCTTCAACGAAACGACCGACACTTTCGGCCCGCAGGTGACCGGTCTGCACGCCGGCGATGGCTCGCTGATCACCCGCGGCGGTGACGTCGTGATCGGTGACGATGGTTTGCAGTATCTGGTCGTGACCTTCGACGAGGAGATGCTCGCCCGCGGACCCTATTCGTTGACCAATCCGGATTACTACACCATCACGCTCGACGGAACGGAACTGGACGGGGCCGTGGCGGAAGTCTATTTCGGCATGAACAAGAGTGCCGATCTGGCGGATGAGTTGGGCATCACGCCGTTGCGGGTAAACAAGTGGGAGGCCGTGCTCGTTTTGGATGGCAACGGCGGGCTCGAAGGCACGCCGGCCCTTGAAAAGGGTGAGTATCAACTGACCCTTTCGAATCAGGTCCGCGACAAGTCGGGCAATAACTTGGGTCGTTCCGGCTTCGATCCCGACGGGTCGCCGTACGTCCATTCGTTCGAAGTCCTGGTCACCCAGGGCGACGATAGCGGTGTCGGCGATCCCGGTGGCGGTGGCGGCGGCGACGAAGGGGATCAATCCTTCCGTCCCGAGAGTGGCTCGCAGCATGCGCCCCAGGCCGTGGCCAGCGACGCCGACGGCGAGCGCGTGATCGTCTGGACGAACGACGCCGCCGGCTCCGAGGGCATCTACGCGCGTGTATTCAACGACCTCCGTTGGACCAATGATGACTTCCAACGCGTGGCCAGCGGCCCCGTGCCCGGCGATGCCATCCTCGTGACCGACAACGATTCGGCCACCTTCGCCTCGGTCGACCGCGATGGCGACGGCGACTTCGTCGTCACCTGGACGCAAAACGACGGCAACGGTTCCACCGACTGGAACGTGTACGCTCGACGCTACGACGCGGTGGGTAACGCGCTGGGTGAAGCCTTCATGGTCAACACCGAAACGTACAGCGCGCAGCGCTTCTCCAGCGTGGCGATGGACATCGACGGTGACTTCGTCATCACCTGGGAGAGTCTCGGCCAGGACGGCAGCGGCTATGGGATCTATGCCCAGCGCTACAACGCCGACGGCGAACGAGTCGGCGGCAGCAACGAGATCCAAACGCTGGAGATCGTCGGCACGCCCAGCGGTACCTTCACCCTGTCGTGGGACGTGGACAACGACTCGTCCACTCCGCGCGTCACCACGGCCGCCATCGAGGCCACGGAGAACACGTCGCTGCTGGCCGAGCGGGTGCAGGCCGCCCTGGATGCGATCGACGGCGGCATCAACGAGGTCGAGGTCCGCCCGATCGATCTCAGCCGCGTGGGCATCTTCTTCACCGGCGCCGGCTCCGCCCGCGATCAGGCCCAAATCACCGTGGCCAGCCAGAACTTCACCAGTGGCTCGGCGGCGATTGTCGCCTCGACCGAGGTGGAAGGTCACACGGGTGAGTTCCGGGTGAACGACACCACGCAAGGCAACCAGACCTGGGCCGCCATCGACATGGATGCCGACGGCAACTTCATCGTCACCTGGACCGGGGAGACTTCTCCCTCGGACACGGATATCTTCGCCAAGCGCTTCGTCTCGAACGACGCCTATCGCTTCGGCACCGACCGGCCCGGTCAGGACGGCCGGGTGACGCAACGCAACACCGACGCCCGTTGGGCGGTGACCACCGACGATCCGGACAACCACATCGTCAATCCGGGCGCCGGTTACGACGGCGTGATCCTCACGGCCAATGGCGGCTCGGGCGTGCTGCTGGAAACCGGCCGGCATATCATCACGGCCGCCCACGTGGTTGACAGCGGCGACGGCACGCCGATCGATTCGATCGACATTGTCTTCGACCTGCCGGGCGGGCCGACCACGATCACCGCCACGCAGATTTTCATCCACTCCGGCTGGACGGGCGACATCTTCGACGGCAACGACATGGCCATGATCGTGTTGCCGTACGAGGCGCCGCCGCAAGCCGAGCGATACGGCATCTATCGCGGCACGAACCCGCTCAATCAAGTGGTCGATTTCGTCGGCTACGGCACCCAAGGCCAGGGCGCCGAGGAAGACTACGATGGGCTGAAACGCCGTGAGAGCAATGTCTTTGAATACTACGGTGACCAACTCAACGGTCTGCCGATGGCCGACTTCTTCGGCGGCACCGGGACGTTCGACTTCCCCGAGCAGTCGGTGTTGATCTACGACTTCGACAGCGGCTTGCCCGAGAACGACGCCTTCGGCCTGCTCTTCGGCAAGCATGATCTGGGCTTGGGGGAGGAAGAGGGTTCCGCCTCGCATGGCGACTCCGGCGGGGCTGCCTTCCTTAACGGCCTGCTGGTGGGCGTGACCAGCGGCGGCGTGGAGTATGTCAACGCCGACTCGGATGACATCCCCTTCAACGTCAGCTATGGAACCATCGGCATGTACGGCAGCACCGCCTATCATGCCGAGTGGATCGACCTGCTGACCAGTTCCACCAGCGGCGAATTCACCGTTAATGATACGACCACCGGCATCCAGAAATGGTCCGACGTGGCCATGGACGCCGACGGCGACTTCGTCATTACCTGGACCAGTGTGGGCCAGGATGGCGACGATGAGGGTGTCTTCGCCAAACGCTACAACGCCGACGGCAGCGAATTCGTGGACCCGGCCGGCGAGCCGGAGATCGACCCCGACACGGGCGAGCCAGTGCTTGATCCAGACACGGGTGAGCCGGTTATCATTTTCAATCCGCTGGGCGAGTTCCAGGTGAACACCTTCACCGACAGCTCGCAGCAACGCTCCAAGGTCGACATGGACGCCGACGGCGACTTCATGATCGTCTGGGAGAGCTTCCAGGACCTGCCCAACTTGGGCAACAACGACCCCCTGGGTAGCTTTGGCATTTATGCCCAGCGCTATGCGGCCAACCATAAACTCGATCCGGATGATCCGTTCAGTACTTACGGCACCTACGGTGAAATCGGCGATGAGGTGGCGATCAACGGCCACAAGGGCGACGATCAACGCTTCCCCAGCGTCGCACTGGACGATACCGGCGACTGGGTCGTCGTCTGGGCAGGGGCCGGTCCCGGCGACGAGCAGGGCATCTTCCAGCGACAGTTCTTCCTCGAAGAAGACGACGCCGGGCCCACCGTCACCGATATCGATGCCGTCCTCGGCACCACCGGCGCCCCCGACCTGGAGCGGGTGACCGACGGCGCCCAGTTCGAGCAGTCGTTCGGCTACCTGCTGGTCCGCTTCGGCGAGAATCTGAACGTCACCGACGCAAACGCCTACGAGGCGGTCACCAACCCGGCTAACTGGGAACTCACGCGCAACGGCGAAATCCTTCGCGGCGGCGTTTCCCAAGTGCAGTTCGGTCTGAACCTGGCCACCGCTTTCGGGCTGGCCGCCGGGCCGACGAACAAGTACGAGGCCCTGGTCGAACTGGATGGCGATCCCGATACAGCCGGCGTGCAGCCGCTCGGGCCGGGCAGCTATGAACTCAGCCTCCGCGACCGGGTCGAAGACCTCTTCGGCAACCAGCTCGACGGCGATTACGACGGCACGCCCGGTGACCGGTTCAGCCGTTCGTTTGTCGTGCTCGGCGGTAACAGCACCGGTGAGGTTGGCGCCCCCGGCACGCCCGACGCCGGCGCCGATGACGACGACCTGCTGGTCAACTACAACGAGACCACCGACCAGGACGACCCGGCCGTCGCCGTCGACGTCGAGGGCAACTACGTGGTCGTTTGGGCTAGCCAGAATCCGGGCACCGAGGAAGACCCGGGCAACATCCTGGCCCAACGCTATAACCGGTTTGGCGAAAAGCTTGGCGGCGAAATCATCGTCAACTCCTACCGCACCGGCTTGCAGATCGATCCGGACGTGGCCATGGATCAGTACGGCAATTTCGTCGTCACCTGGTCCGGCGAGGGCGAAGACGACGACGAAGGCATCTGGGCCCGCGTGTTCAGCAACAGCGGCACACCGCTGGATGAGCAATTCCGCGTGAACCAGGAGCGGGACCACACGCAGGAAATGTCGACCATCGCCACCGATCGCTACGGCAATTTCGTGGTCACCTGGACCAGCGAGGCGCAGGAGGAGCAGGGCGTGGCGCCCAACCGCGACCTGACCGGCGTCTATGCCCGCCGCTTCACCTTGGCCGGCGTGGCCCGGGGCGATGAGTTCCAGGTCAACACCGAGACGATCAATCGCCAGGAGAACTCCGACATCGCCATGACCGACGATGGCCGCTTCGTGATCGTCTGGGCCAGCGACGGCCAGGACGGTAGCGATTGGGGTATCTATGGCCAGCGGTTCAACGCCAATGGCACCAAGGCCGGTGGCGAGTTCCGCGTCAACACGTTCACCGACGACAAGCAAGTCACGCCGCGCGTGGCGATGGACGCCGCGGGTAACTTCGTCGTGGCGTGGGCCAGCTTCTCCAATGAGAGCGTCAGCAACGAATACCGCAGCGGTTACGACATCTTCGCCCGCCGCTACGCCGCCTCCGGGGCGGCACGCGACGGGAGCGAGTTCCGCGTGAACGAGGAGCACGAGCACTGGCAAATCGCCCCGACGGTCTCCATGGCCGATAATGGCGACTTCGTCATCTCCTGGGCCTCCTTCTCGCAAGACCGCGACCGGTTGGTCGATCCGCGCGATTACGGCGTCTATGCCCGCCGCTACGCGGCCGACGGCAGCGTTCTGCCGCCGGATGAATTCCGCGTGAATGCAACCACCATCGGCGATCAAACCACCCCCGACGTGGCCGTCGATCCGGATGGAGACTTCGTGGTGGTGTGGGCCGGACCGGACGACAACGGGACGGGCGTCTACCAGCGCCGCATGAATATCCACACCACGTCGTCCGAGACTTGGGTCGGAGGCGATCCGGTGGCGACCAACGTCGCGCCCCAACTGGGCGTACTGAACGGCCTCGCGCTGCAGCGCGAGGGCAGCGGGTCCGTGCAACTCCAGTACAACGACGCCGACGGCGACCCGCTCACCGTGCTCACCATGGTCACCTCTCAGGCGTACAGTCTGGATCAGCAGTTGGACCTGGGGCTGCACAACAACAACGACTACTTCAACTACCGCGGCTTGAACGAGAAGTACCTCTATTCGGCGTCGTCGAATACCTGGTACTACATCCTGCCCAACGGAGAGTTTTACAGGTGGCGGGGCTCCATCGCTTCGAGTACCCTGCTGACCACGCTGGACGCCGCGGTTTGGGAGAATCCTGAACTGCTGTATAACGCCCAGCCGACATTGCAACTCCAAAGCCTCGACCAGCAGTTGGATCTCGGTCTGGACAACGGTAAGGACTACTTCAACTATCGGGGCTTGAACGAGAAGTACCTCTATTCGGCTTCGAGCAAAACGTGGTACTACATCCTGCCCAACGGTGAGTTGTATCAGTGGCGCGGCTCGATCGAGACCAGCATCCTGCTCGCCAAGCTCACGCCCGAGGTCTGGGGAAATCTGGCCTCGCTCTACGATCCGGGCAGCGACGCTCTGGCGGCGCTGGACCAGCAACTCGACTTGGGCCTGGACAAGGGTAGGGATTACTTCAACTATCGTGGTTTGAACGAAAAGTACCTCTTCTCGGCGTCGACCAAGACTTGGTACTACATCCTACCCAACGGCGAGCTGTATCAGTGGCGCGGTTCGATCGAGAACAGCATCCTGTTCGCCAAGCTCACGCCCGAGGTCTGGGGAAATCTGGCCTCGCTTTACGATCCGGGCAGCAACGACCTGGCGGCGCTGGACCAGCAACTCGACTTGGGCCTGGACAAGGGTAGGGATTACTTCAACTACCGTGGTTTGAACGAGAAGTACCTCTACTCGGCATCGAGCAAGACTTGGTACTACATCTTGCCCAACGGCGATTTCTACCAGTGGGGCGGTTCGATTGCCGCCAGCACACTGCTGACGAATGTCGGCAGCGACGTTTGGAGAAATCCCGGGCTGCTCTACAACGCCCCGCAGACGGTCGCCGCAGCCAGCAACGGCGCAATGCCCATCGAGTTGTCGCTCGACAAGTCGACCGGCCAGCTCGACGTGACTGCCCAGCCGGGTGCCGTCGGAACCTACAGCGTGACCGTGCAGGTCAGCGACGGCGTGGCCCTCGCCACCGGATCGTTCGATGTGGATATCCAGAACACCGCGCCCGAGTTGGCCGCGATCGACGACGTCACGCTGCCACGCAGCACGGGTAACGCGACCGTGCAACTCGATTACAGCGATGCCGACGGCGACACCCTGACCACGTCGGTCTCCGTCTCCACGGCCCTGTACGAACTGGACCAGTCGCTGCAGTTGAACAAGTCTAGCAGTGGATATTTCTTCAACCACCGCGGGCTGAACGAAAAGTATCTGGTCACCCCGAACAACCGCTGGTATTACCTGCTTCCCAACGGCGACATGTACCGGTGGGGTGGTTCGATCGCCAATAGCAGCCTGTTGACCACCCTGGATCCCGAAGTCTGGGCCGACCCAACGCTGCTGCACGCGGCCACCAAGCCCGATGCCAGCGTCATTCAGCTGGCCATCGACGAGGCCACCAAGCAGCTTACCATCGACCTGGATACCAGTTTTGAGGGCGAATTGGACGTCACCGTGCAGGTGAGCGACGGGGCGGTTGCCGTCCGCGAGGAGTTCCGCGTGGCCCTGGAGGAGGCGACCCAAGCGGGTAGCCTGCTCGACGACGATTTGCTGGATACGCTCGCCAACGGGTAGATGACGCCACGCCGGGGCCGGCAATCGACGCTCGGCCACGGCACATCCATTCGAGGGCGGCCCCGCGAAATACCTGGGGCCGAGGGTCACCGCGATCCTCGGCCCCGGTCTTTTTTCCCGCCTGTGTTCCCAAAATGGCCTGTCGATGCCCGGGGAATCCTTCGCCCCAAACCTGCTCCGGCGGAGCCCTTTTATCCACTCGGGAATAGGTTACAATGAGGGGTCTATCTTCGGGTCGCGGGGCGTCGTGGGCTCCCACCGGTGCCAATGTCGCCCGAGCCGGAGCGCGCCCAAACGCTTCCGGCGGCGGGGTTTCGGGCTGCCAGGGGTGGGCGCAAACACATACTTCAGTGCAACTTACGTCAAGAGACAACGGGGTCGCCGATATGGCCAACAAGCAGAAGACACACAAGGGTACCAAGAAACGCTTTCGCCTGACCGCCCGGGGCAAGGCCAAGCACCGCTCGGCCGGCACCAGCCACTTGGCCTACCGAATGAGCCAGAAGCGCAAGCGAAACCTCCGCGGCACCTCGGTCCTCTCGGGCGTGGATGCCGTCCGCATCAAGGAAGCCCTGGGCGACTATAGCTACTGATGCCCCCGGGCCGAACTTGGGAGCTTTGGCCCACCGGCCGCGCCCGGTGGGAATGCCGGAGAGCCGTTTTCGCTCCCGGCCACGGCGGATCGGGCAGGACAACGCCTTGTCGCACCAGGCGACGAGGGGCCTTGCATCCGCATCGATTAACGGAAAGGGTGATTTCTCATGCGTACCAGAAAAGGGGCCGCCCGTCGGCAGGCCAAAAAGCGGCTGTTCAAGCGAGCCAAAGGCTACCGCGGCGGACGCGGCAAGCTGCTCCGTACGGTTAAGGAAACCTTGCTGCGGAGCGATCAATACGCATATCGCGACCGTCGCACGCGGCGCCGCAATTTCCGCCGCCTGTGGATCACCCGCATCAACGCGGCCGTCCGCGAGCGCGGGCTGCGATACAGCCAGTTCATCGCCGCCCTGGACAAGGCCGAGGTGAAGCTCGACCGCAAGATCCTGGCCGACATGGCCGTCCGCGATCCGGAAGCCTTCGATCAGGTGGTCGCCGTGGCCAAGGAAGCCCTCGGCCAATCGGCCTGAGACGACCTGCAGCGCGGAGATGGCTCACCGCGGAGAAAGCTCACCACGCAGACGCGGATCGCAAGCGCGAGATCCGTGTCGCCTCGTGTCACGGTCCTAACCCACTGCGGCGCCGATCATGCCCCTGGCCGAATTTCTCGACGACCTTGATCAGCTCCAGCGCGAGGCGTGCGCCCAATTCGACGCCGCCGCCGACGCCGAGGCCCTCGAAGCCGCGCGGATTGAGTTTCTCGGCGCCAAGAGCGGGCGGCTGAAGGCCGTGCAAAAGGGGCTCGGCCGGGTCGAGAAGGCCGATAAGCCCACCGCTGGCAAGCAGTTCAACCAGACCAAGCAGGCCATCGAAGCGGCGTTTGAGCAGGCCGCCGAGCGGATCAAGCGTCCCGCGGTCGAGGCCCAAGCCGAGCCGTCGGATCCCACCCTGCCCGGCATCCGCCCCCGGCTGGGTCACCTTCATCCGATCACGCAAACGATCGATCAGATGAAGGACATCATGGGCCGGCTGGGCTTCACCGTGGCCGAGGGGCCCGAGGTTGAAGACCCGCACCACAACTTTGAGGCGCTGAACATCCCGGCCGACCACCCGGCCCGCGACCCACTGGACAATTTCTACTTGGCCACGGGCCGGATCAATTCGCGAGATTCCGGCGCGGGAGGGCGAGGCTCGACGAATCTCCCCGCGCCCTCTGGAAGTGGGGGCGGAGATGAGGGCGACACGGCCAATGGCGGCCAGCCGACCAGCACCGACATCACCACCGACGCCTCCACACTCCTGCTCCGCAGCCAGACCTCGACGGTGCAGATTCGCGTGATGGAGCAAACGCCGCCACCGGTGCGGATCATCTCCGTGGGGCGGGTCTATCGGCCCGACACGGCCGACCCCACCCACTACCCGATGTTCCATCAGATCGAGGGCTTGCTGATCGACCGGCACGTGACCATGGCCGATTTGAAGAGCGTGCTGCGGCTGTTTGCCTCGGCTTTCTTCGAGCAGCGCGACGTGCATATCCGTTTCCGGCCGTCGTTCTTCCCCTTCACCGAGCCCAGCGTCGAGGTCGACATGACCTGGCGCGACGGCTGGGTCGAGATGGGCGGCGCCGGCATGGTCGACCCCAACGTGCTCCGCGCCGTGGGCTACGACCCGGACGAAGTAACCGGCTTCGCCTTCGGCCTGGGCGTGGAACGCATCTGCATGAACCGGCACCAACTGGACGATATCCGCGAACTGTTCCGCAACGATGTTCGTGTGCTGGAACAGTTCTAGTGAAGCTGGAGGTCGGCAGTCGAAAGTCGGAAGACATTCAACGATCACTCGGCCCCCAACTTCTAATTCCGACCTCCGACTTTCCCATTCCGACCAACGATGATCGTTTCCCTCGACTGGCTGAAGCAGTATGTCTCGCTCGACTTGCCGCGCGAGGAGTTGGAGCGGCGGTTGATGCTCTCCGGACTGAACCACGAAGGGACCCAATCGGTCGGCGACGATTGGGCCATCGACCTCGAGGTGACCAGCAACCGACCCGACTGCCTGGGCCATATCGGTATCGCTCGCGAGGCGGCCGTCCTGCTGGGCGAACCGTTGAGCATCCCACCGGCCGAATTACCCAAGGGCAAGACGCCCATCGACGAGCTGACCAGCGTCGACCTGCAATGCCCGGAGTTGTGTTATCGCTACACCGCGCGGATCGTTCGCGGGATCACCGTGGGCGAGAGTCCTCGGTGGATGCAACGCCGGTTGGAGACGCTCGGCTGCACGCCCATCAACAACGTGGTCGACATCAGCAACTACGTCCTCTTCGAGTGCGGCCAGCCCTTGCACACCTTCGACTTTGCCAAGCTCGACGGGGGGCGGATCGTCGTCCGCCGAGCGACCGCGGGTGAGACGATCGAGGCGATCGATCATCGCCAATATGAACTGAACCCGACAATGTGCGTCATCGCCGACGCCCGGCGTCCGGTGGCCATCGGCGGGGTGATGGGCGGGGCCCAAACGGAAATCTCCCAGGCGACGAGCGACGTACTGGTCGAGGCGGCCGAGTTCGACCCCGTCTCGATCCGCTCCACCGCCCGGGCGTTGAACCTGCACAGCGATTCGTCTTATCGCTTCGAGCGGAAGGTCGACCCGGAAGGGCTCGACTGGGCCAGCCGCCGCTGCTGCGAGTTGATCCTGGAGCTTTGCGGCGGCGAGTTGGCCGAGGGCATGATCGACGCCGGCCGCCGCCCGCCACGCCGCGAACCGGTTGCCCTGCGACTGGGCCAACTGAAGCGGATCCTGGGCATCGAGGTGCCCGCCGATCGCGTTCGGGCAATCTTGCTAGCGCTGGGCTTGGAGGAGACGGACAATAGCCCGGACCTAACAGGTTCCGGTTCGGGAGCAGGTTCCGGTTCGGGAGCTGTTACCGTCCGGCAGTCGTCCCGCGCCGATTCTCCGTCGATCACCGTCGTCCCGCCCAGTTGGCGGCGCGATCTGACGCGCGAGGCCGACCTGATCGAAGAGGTGGGCCGTATCCACGGCTACGACGAGATCCCCGAGGACGTGGGCGTGCCCATGGTCGCCTCCAAGCCGCGCGTGGAGGACCGCGTCACCGCCACGCTGCGGCACGCCATGACGGCCGCCGGGTTCGATGAAGCTGTCACCCTTAGCCTGCTCGAGCCGGCCGTCGACGATACATTCAGCCCCTGGACCGACGCCCCCGCGCTGCAAACGCTCACGGCCGTGATGCGCGGGGCCGACCGGCTCCGCCGCAGCCTGGTGCCCAGCTTGCTGCAAGCGCGTCGCGAGAACGAAAAGCTCGACAACCAATGGATCGAGCTGTTCGAGATCGCCCGCGCGTATCTGCCGCAAAGCGGCACGCTGCCGCGCGAGGAGTTGGTGCTGGCGGCCACCAGCGGACGTTCGTGGCGCGAACTGAAGGGCGTGGTCGAGGGTGCCGTGGCGGCGCTCAGCCCCAAGATCGAACTGACGGCCGTCGACGCCGACGACCCCATGCTCGACCCGGCCGCGTCTTGCCGGTTGGAACTCGATGGTCGGGTGATCGGCATTCTCGGTCGCCTGACCGACGCGGGCCGCCAGCCGTTCGAACTGCGGGGCGAGACCACCGTGGCCGAATTGCAGCTTGGTCCGTTGCTCGATTTGGCCGACTTCAACCGCCGCTACGAGCGGCTCTCGCCCTACCCGTCCATCACGCGCGACCTGAATCTGGTGGTCGATGAGTCGGTCCGCTGGGGCGCGCTGGCCGCCACCGTGCGCGAGCAGGCCGGCCGCTACTTCGAGCGACTCGACTACCTCGACACCTACCGCGATCCGGATCGCCTGGGCGCGGGCAAGAAGAGCCTGCTGATGAGCCTCTCGCTTCGCTCGGCCGAAGGCACGATGACCGGCGAACAGGCCGACGCGGTCCGCGAGCAGATCGTCACCGCCTGCCAAAAACAGCACGGGGCGGAGTTGCGGTGAGGGGCGTGCGGCGTAAGTGTCTACTTTTCCGCCCGGAGATTTTCAGCCATCTTCTTTCCCAACTCATGAACTCAGGATGCCTCGCGGACCCTCGGAACCACCCTCTTATCCTTAAGGGGCTTTGGCCGCACTCACGACCCAACCGGCAACACCGCGTCGCGGTCCATTTCGATGGATACCACGCGGAAGCCCGTCCGTTCCACGTCTGCGGCGGCCGAGGCGATGGCCTGCTGGAGCGAATCGCCCGCACGGTCGAACTCCAGTTCCAATCCGGCGGCATGCACGGCGACCAGTGCGTCGTCGCAACCGGTCTCGCCCAAGGCGTCAGTGGCGTCGAGCAATTCCCGGTCGGACAGTGGGTCTGAAAATGGGCCACTGACGATCAGGCGAAAGCGATATTCGGCCATGCCAGCATCCTCCGTTCCCTAGGGCCCAGGACAGCGGTCAACCTTGCGGCGAATCGACCGCGCGTGGTTCTCGGCATTTCTCGGCGTCGACCAGATGGACATCCGGCAGTCGCGATGTCCGTGCCCGCAACAGGCGATTCCCCAAGCGTGCGCTCGGGGGCTGGCCTTCCTAAGGATCCACCCTCGCATCTCCGCATACTCGAGAGCGTCGCGAATATGCTTGTTCGGATGGGCTGCCAAAGGCTGAACTCCAACCCGCTGGGATCAACGGTCGCTATGGGGTTGTTCTCAAAATCACTCTTCAGTCTAACCTAACCCTGCTGAACTGTGAAGCCAACTTGTGCAGTTTGAATCGCGTTGTTTGCCACTATTTCAACGTCGCAAAGTGAATCGACTGAATCTTGTACTCTTTGAAGAGGTCGAGCAGCGACGTGATGTGGCGGAAAGGGACTTCCCGGTCCGCGCGAATCACAACGCTGACATTCTTGGCGTGGTCTCCGGTGGCGGTCAGAAACGCCTTGATCTGAGCGGTGGTGATCGGTGAGTCGGTCAAGTACAGCGAGCCGTCCTCGGTGATGGAGATGACCAGCGGCGGCCTTTCCTCCGCGCTGGAGGCGTCCGGCCTATCCCGCCCCGGTTGTTCCGGAAGCTCCACCGAATCGAATTGCCGTGGGTCGCTCCGCACTTGGTCGGCTTGCCCCGGATCGTCGGATCCGAGTTCTCTAATGAGACTGCGTAGTGGCAGGCTGAGCAGCCGGACGGTCAGTTCCAGTTGGGCCCCTTCCAACTCTCCGGCTTTGTATTTCGTGACCGCATGCTGAACAGGGGTCGGCAATTCCGCGCCAAAGTCAGCCAGGACCTTAAGCGTGGAATCGATGCGTTGCTTCGCTCCCTGCTGATCGAATTCGCCGCCGGCCCATTTCTTCTCCTGCTCCCGTGTCACCCAGAGCAAGTTGGGCGCCTCGCGGTTGAGTTCCTTGATCGCGCGTGGGAGGAAGCTGGGCTTTTTCCAGCTTTCAGGCACGGGTTGTCCGTTCTTAACCCGCTCAGCGACCATGTCGGCGACCATCTCGGCCAACGCCCGGGAGAGGATCTCGCTTTGAACGTAGCCCGGTGGTATGTCCACCGTCGCTGCAACCTCCGCGCCGCGCGGAGTGGCTACCGGTTGGTCACGCACTTCGTCAGTTTGCCCGAGGGCCGCGCAGGCCAGCATGCAGGCGGTTGCTTTTAGGATCATGTCGTGGCTCCAGGTGATGGGGTAAACTGATCGCGGCAGGGCGAAAGGGCCGCACTCACCAGTACCATCATACCTTGATCGCGGGCGGCACGAAAACCGGGCCTCGCGACGTCCCAAGAAATGGCCTGGCCCGGAGCGGAAAACCACGAGGCCTTCCGTCCGGGCTCAGGACCGTGCCAAGTTTGCTGGCGGGGCGGTGCCCGTATTGGGAAATCCCATCGGGGCGGTGCCCGTGAGCTTGGGGATCCCTAATCCCCAATCCCTTAAATATCCGCGTACATGCAGAACTCGTAGGGATGCGGACGCAACTTCAACTGGTTCACTTCGTTCTCGGTCTTGTACCAGATCCACGTGTCGATCACGTCGGGCGTGAACACATCGCCGCGGAGCAGGAACTCATGGTCGTCGCGAAGCGCCTTGAGGGCTTCTTCCAGCGTGCCCGGCGTGGTGGGAACGTCTTGCAGTTCCTCCGGCGTCAGGTCGTAGATGTCCTTGTCGAGCGGCTCGCCCGGATCGATCTTGTTCTGAATCCCATCGATCACGGCCATCAAGATTGCCGAGAAAGCCAGATAGGGGTTGCAGCTTGGGTCGGGGCAACGGAACTCGACGCGCTTGGCCTTCGGGCTGGCACTGTACATCGGAATGCGGCAGGAGGCCGAGCGGTTCCGCTGCGAGTAAGCCAGATTGACCGGGGCCTCGAACCCGGGCACCAAACGCTTGTAGCTGTTGGTGGTGGGGTTGCTGAAGGCGAGGATCGACGGGGCGTGCTTCAGCAGCCCGCCGATCGCGTAGAGAGCCATTTCGCTCAGACCGGCATAACCGTTGCCGGCGAAGAGCGGCTCATCACCCTTCCAGATCGAAACGTGGGTGTGCATGCCGGAGCCGTTGTCGCCGAAGATCGGCTTGGGCATGAAGGTGGCCAGCTTGTTGTGGCGTCGGGCCACGTTCTTGACGATGTACTTGTACATCATCATCTGGTCGGCCATGTGGACCAGGGTGTTGAACTTCAGGTCGATCTCGGCCTGACCGGCCGTACCCACTTCGTGGTGCTGGGCTTCCACTTCCAGCCCGCAGTCGAGCATCAACTGCATCATCTCGTTGCGGATGTCCATCATCTGGTCGGCCGGCGGGACGGGGAAGTAGCCTTCCTTGTGCCGCAGCTTGCTGCCCAAGTTCGGCCCCTCGTCCTTGCCGCGGTTCCATTGACCTTCGACCGAATCGATGTAGTAGTAGCCGGCATTCGGCTGCTGCTCGAAACGGATGTCGTCGAAGATGAAGAACTCTGCCTCGGGACCGATATAGCACGTGTCGCCAATGCCCGTGCTGCGCAAGTAGTTGATCGACTTGCGGGCCACGTTGCGCGGGTCGCGGCTGTAGTCCTCGCGCGTGATCGGGTCCTGGATGTTGCAGATCATCGACAACGTAGCCAGCTCGGTAAACGGGTCGAGCATGGCCGTTTCGGGCTGCGGGACGACGAGCATGTCGCTCTCGTTGATCGCCTGCCAGCCGCGGATGCTGGAGCCGTCGAAGCCCAGGCCGTCCTCGAAGGTGTCTTCATCGAGGCTGCCGGCCGGAATGGTGAAATGCTGCCACAGACCGGGGAAGTCCATGAAACGGAAGTCCACTGCCTTCACGTCCTTTTCCCGGCACAACGCCAATACCTCTTTCGGAGTCACAGGATTCTCCTTTCCAAACATGGGTTTGAACCCTCGGGGGGTGAAAACGACCGGTCCCGCGAGTCGACGCCGCCACGGGCTGAGTCCATCGGGGCTGAGCCTGGCAGGGTTGGGTCACCCAGTAGGCCGTCGTCGCGGAACCACGAGTACGCAGCGGTGATGCCGGAATCTTGGCACGGTCGGCCTGCGCACGAAAACGGCCGAACAGTTCGCAAAGCCGATGCCAGAACCGGCCTTGGGCGGCCAGGAATACGCAGCAACTTGCTTTGATATAACGACTTGCAAGAAATATCGAAAATTCGCGCGGTTTGGCACGCAACTGCAATTCCGCACAATCTCTAAGCATTCACTGCTTAGGTTCTGGGCGGCGGTCGGTCTCTGGCCGCTCTCATGTGTGACTCGATCCAGTCGAGCAGATCGGCCAGCACGCGATCGGCCGAGGGCTCGCTGTGGACCTCGTGAAACAAGCCCGGATAGAGCCGAACAGTCTTGTCCGCCGACCCGGCCGCTTGGCCGAGTTGCTCGGCGGCGGCGGGCTCGACCACCCGATCGCCGCCGCCCTGAAGAATCAGCAGCGGTTGGCGGAGTTGGGAGGCGTTGGCCAGGAGTTCCTCGCCGGCACGCAAAATCTCGGCCCCGCTTCGGGTGGGAAAGCGGCCGTGGAACACCAGCGGGTCGTGCCGGAATTGCTCGACCACGGCTGGATCGCTGGAGATATTCGCACAGCCCAACCGAACCAGCCGCAGCCGGGGCAGCCAGCGGCTAGCCAAATTGGCGATCCGCCGCAGCCAGGGGAACACGTTCCTACCGACCGACACAGCCGGGGCGATCAGCACCAGGCCGGCGGCGTCGCGCTGATAACGAATGGCCCATTGGCCGACGATCACCCCGCCAATGCTGAATCCCATCGCGAAACAGGGACGTGGGGCCCGCCGTGGCGACCCCGTCTCCTCCAGCGTGGCGGAGCGCGCGGAGTCGCGGATGGTCGTCCAGATCCGATCGAAGTCGTCCGCGTACCGGCTGAATCGCTCGACCCAAACGCGATCACCACTGGAACGACCATGGCCACGCAAGTCGAATGCGTGGACCGCCAGCCCACGCTCGACCAGCGGCTCCACCAGCCGTGCGTGTCGCGAGGAATGCTCGGTGAAGCCATGCACGAAGAGCAAGTCGGCTCGGGGCGCGGTTTCGGGCAGCCAACTCTGGTGGAAGAGCCGGACCCCGTCGTCGACCGGCAGATCGTCTTCGCGGTGGTGCATGCCGGCTGTTTTAGATCGGCGAGGGGCCGACGTCAACTTGGGCGGACGTCAACTTGGGCAGGGGTATGGTGCGGCACGATGCCCCGCCCGGCAGAGGTGGGCTACTTCCGGCCAGCCGTGGATTGCCGCTGCCAAACCGTTGACCTATTCGGCTTTGGTACCCTAGAATGAGGGATACGGGCCGACCACCCATTCGCCCCGGGATTGAGCGGCCGGAGTGCCGTGGCCCCTGGGCAAGGAGGCGTAACATGCGTGGCAATCGACGCGTTTTGTCGCTGTGTGCTGTCCCGGCATGGCCTTCGGTCGTCGTAGGCCGTTCAGTGATGGGCGCCTGGCCGATGCTCGCGCTTGGCGTGGCTTTGGTCTGTTTGCCGCAGCCCTCGGCGGCCCAGCAGGCCACGGTCACCACGCCCATGGTGACCACTGGCGACAGCTTCTTCGAGCAGATTGGCACGAGTTGGGGATTCAACTTTGGGAATAACGGCTTCGTGCGGTTCGGCAGCCCTGGCGGCGCGGCGGCGCCGTTTGGCAATGCCCAGCCCGGAGCAGGCATGAACCTCGGGTTCGGCGGGCCCAACGGCTACTTCAACCTGGGTGCGGCCCAGGGCAGCCGGCGGTCGATCGTTTCGCAGGCGCCCAGCGTGACGCTTCAGAACGGCGTGCCGGGGTTCTTCTCGGATACGTCGCAAAGTCCGTTCGTGATCGGCCAGATTCCCGTGGTGGGTGGCGCGCCGGCAATTCCCTATTCCAGCTTTGTGTCGCCACCCGGTGGGTTTGGCCTGCGGCCGACGATGCCCGTCATGGGGGCGGCACCCAGCGGGGGCAACTGGCGCGTGCAGCAAGCCCTGCAGCAGATGCGGCGTTCAGCGGCGCAGCCGAGCCCCGGCGATGCCGCGGCACTTGGTCGGGTTGACCAGCCTGCCCAGCGCGCTCGGGCCGCCTTGGCGCGGCGGGGCGACGTGGGCGATCCGGCCGCCGATGTTGGTCCGGGCGGCGCTGCCCGACCCGCTGGAGACTTGGATTTGGTCGGCGGTCCCGCGGCCGACGGCGTGGCGCGCGGGGGTGGACCGGCTGGCGACCAATCGAGCGCCGCGCGGGCAGCCCCCAGCGTGGCCGAGGCGCTCGAGATGCGGCAGCAGGCGCGGCGAGCCGCCGGCGAGGGCAACCAGCAGGCCCGGCTCTACCTGGAGCGGGGCATCACGGCCGAGCAGTCGGGCAAGGCGGGTGCCGCCCGAGTGTATTACCAGATGGCCTTGCGTCGGGCGGAGGGGCCATTGCGGAGTGAGATTGCCCAGCGTCTGGCGGCCCTGGGGCAATAGGCGGTCTGGGCTGGCTGGCTTGGCCGATGGCCGCTTGATGCACCGCCCAGCGGAACCGACGTCTTGCTCGTTTCGCACTCTGTTCTTCCTCGCCTCAGACGCTTCTTCCGGGCGTCGCAAACCCGGTGCAGCGGCACTGGCCCGCCGCCGCCGTCGGGTGGCGCAAACTCGGCCAGTGGCGGCCTTTGGGGCCCAATCGGGCGCGGGGACGGTTTATTTGCAGGTGGACTGACCGTAAAATTGGGGGCTTCCCGATTCTTAATTGATGTTGCTCCCGACCACGGCCCCGATCAAATTGCAATGAAACGACTTGCCGACCCCAAGGCCAAGCCCGATGGCACACTCCCCTATGGCCTCTCGCCCCTGCTGCGCGAGGATCAGGACCCGCGAGAGACCGACGACTGGCTCGAAGCCCTCGATTGGGTAATCCGCTCAGGCGGGCCGGATCGGGCCGCCTATCTAATCCAGCGACTGAAGCACCGTGCCTTCCGGCGGGGGGTTCGCTATTCCTACAGCGGCACCACGCCCTACATCAACACGATCGCCCCGGAGAACCAGGTAGAGTATCCCGGCGATCGCGAAATCGAACGCCGCATCAAGAGCATCATCCGCTGGAACGCCATGGCCATGGTCGTTCGGGCGAACAAGCGGAGCGCGGGTATTGGCGGGCACATCTCCACGTTCGCCTCCGCCGCCACGCTCTACGAGGTGGCCTTCAACCACTTCTTCCGCGGCAAGCAGGGAAAGCTGCCGCCGGACCAGGTTTACTTCCAGGGCCATGCCACACCGGGCATTTACGCCAGGGCGTGGCTGCTCGACCGGTTGAACGACGACCATCTGCTGAACTTCCGTCGGGAGTTGCAGGACCAGCCCGGATTGTCGTCTTACCCGCACCCCTGGCTCATGCCCGACTTCTGGGAGTTCCCCACGGTTTCGATGGGTTTGGGGCCGATCATGGCCATCTATCAGGCCCGGTTCAACCATTATCTGGTCGACCGGAAGCTGAAGCCCGAGGCCGAGGCGTCGCGTGTTTGGGCCTTCCTGGGCGACGGCGAATGCGACGAGCCCGAGACGCTCGGCGCGATCAGCCTGGCCGCCCGCGAGCGGCTGGACAACCTCACGTTCGTGATTAACTGCAATTTGCAGCGGCTGGACGGCCCGGTTCGCGGCAACGGCAAGATCATCCAGGAACTCGAGGGCATCTTCCGGGGCGCCGGCTGGAACGTGATCAAGGTCATCTGGGGTGACGATTGGGACCCGCTGCTGGCGGCCGACACCACGGGCGAACTGGTCCGCCGAATGGACGAAGTGGTGGACGGGCAGTATCAGAAATACACCGTCGCATCGGGCAGCTATATCCGCGAGCACTTCTTCAACACACCGAATCTGAAGAAGCTGGTCGAGCATCTCGACGACGACCAGTTGCACCGGCTGCGGCGCGGTGGGCACGATCCGGCCAAGGTCCATGCCGCCTACAAAGCGGCCAGCGAGCACGAAGGTGCCCCGTCGGTCATCCTCGCGCAAACGATCAAGGGCTACGGCTTGGGCGAGGCCGGCGAAGGACGCAACATCACCCATCAGCAAAAGAAACTCAACGAGGACGAACTGGTCGAGTTCAGCCACCGGTTCCAGATCCCCATCTCCGAGGACGATGCCCGCAAGGCGGAGTTCTACCGGCCGCCGGAGGACAGCCCGGAGATGAAGTATCTGCGGGAGCGGCGTCAGGAGCTGAGCGGCTTTGTGCCAGGGCGGGGGAAGTCGTTTGTGAAGCTCAAGCCGCCCAAGTGGGAGAGTTACGCGGAGTTCTTTGCCGGTAGTGAAGGGCGCCCGGTTTCCAGCACGATGGCGTTCGTCCGCCTGCTGGCCCATTTGCTGCGCGACAAGAGCGTGGGCCGCTACGTGGTGCCCATCGTGCCGGACGAAGCCCGCACCTTCGGCATGGAGTCGCTGTTCCGTCAGTTCGGCATCTACGCCCACAGCGGCCAACTCTACGAGCCGGTCGACAGCGAGATGTTCCTCTACTATCACGAGGCGAAGGACGGGCAGATCCTCGAAGAGGGGATCACCGAGGCCGGGTCGATGTCGTCGTTCATCGCCGCCGGCACGGCCCACTCCAGCCACGGGCTGAACCTGATCCCGTTCTTCATCTACTACTCGATGTTCGGCTTCCAGCGGATCGGCGACTTGATCTGGGCGGCTGGCGACATGCGCTGCCGCGGCTTCTTGCTCGGCGGCACCGCCGGACGCACCACCCTCGCCGGCGAAGGGCTGCAACACCAGGATGGCAACAGCCATTTGATGGCCATGTGCTATCCCAACGTGCGGGCGTACGACCCCTGTTTCGCCTACGAGATGGCCGTGGTCGTGTTGGACGGCATGAAGCGGATGTACTACGAGGAAGAGGACGTCTTCTACTACATCACGCTGATGAACGAAAACTACGAGATGCCGATCCTGCCGCTGGGCTCGACCGACGGCATCATCAACGGCATCTACCGGCTTTCGGAGCGCGACCTGGGCGAGGGCAAGCCCAAGATTCGCCTCTTCGGCAGCGGGGCCATCCTCCGCGAAACACTCCGCGCCCAGGAACTGCTGGCCGAGAAATTCGGCGTCGGCAGCGATGTCTACAGCGTCACCAGTTACAAGGCGCTATATTACGATTGCCTCGACTGCCAACGTCACAATCGACTGAATCCCAGCGAGGAGCCGCGCCGTCCCTGGCTGCACCAGGTGCTCGAAGGGACCAAGGGACCGACCGTCGCCGCGCTGGACTATGTGGCGGCCGTCGGGCAGACGATCTCCCCTTGGATGGGCGACGACTACACCGTCCTCGGTTGCGATGGCTTCGGCCGTAGCGAAGCCCGCGAGGAACTACGCCGCTTCTTCGAGGTCGACGCGGAGAACATCGCCCTGGCCGCGCTCACCCAACTGGCCGAGGCGGGCAGCTATCCGAAGAAGAAGCTGGCCGAAGCCGTGAAGACCCTCGGCCTGGATCCCAACAAACCCAATCCCGTTACCGTTTAACCCTGGTTGAAGCTCACCGCGCAAACATGGAGTGAACGAAGCGCGAAAACCGAATATCGAAGCCCGAAACAAATCGTAATACCCGAAGCACAAATGACGCCAATCTGCCAAGGCAGGTCTCTTGGTCGTTTCTGACATTGGACATTTGGATTTCGGATTTGTTTCATGTTTTGGATTTCGACATTCGGATTTCGTAACCCTCCATCGTAAGCCTGCTTGGAAAGACTCTGCAACATGGCAAACGAATTCAAATTGCCCGAGTTGGGCGAGAACATCGAGTCGGGCGACGTCGTCAGCCTGATGGTCAGCGAAGGCGACACGATCGAGGCCAACGACCCGGTCATGGAGCTGGAGACCGACAAGGCCGTCCTGGAAGTGCCCTGTCCTTACGGCGGCAAGGTCGCCAAGCTGCACGTGAGCAAGGGGGATACGGTGAAGATCGGTCAAGCCCTGCTCACCATTGAAGGCGGCGGGGAGGACGGCGAAGAAGCGGCCGCCGAGGATGAGGCTCCCGCGGAGGACGAAGGCGAGGCTTCCGACAAGGATGAGAGTGAGGCTCCCGCCAAGGACGAGGGCCAAGCTGCCGCCGGGTCAAGCAAACAACAAGACAAGGCTCCCGCCCCCTCCCAGCCGGCCACGGGGCAGGCGGCCGCCATCCCGCAACCACCCACCGCCGACGAGCCTTTGCCGGCCGGGCCGGCCGCGCGGCGGATTGCCCGCGAGTTGGGCGTGAACCTGGCCACGGTTCGTGGCAGCGGCGATCGTGGCCGGATCACGATCGAAGACGTGCAGGCAGCTGCCCAAGGGCCCGCTGGTGGCGCGGCGGTGCCGGCCGGTGGTCCCGCGCCGGTGGAGCCGCCTGGCGATCCGGGGCAGGACAACTGGGGCCCGGTCTCGCGGGAGAAGATGCCCCGCATCCGCCGCTCCATCGCCGATCAGATGGTCCTCTCCGCGACGACCATCCCCCACGTGACCAACTTCGACGACGCCGACGTCACCGATCTCGAGCAGATCCGCGCCACCGTGCCCGAGGGCTTTCTTGGCGAGGGCGTGAAGCTCACCGCCATGCCGTTCGTGATGAAGGCCGTCGCACTCGCCTTGCAACAACATCCGCTATTGAACGCTAGTCTGGACGACGAGCAAAACCAGATCGTTTACAAGCGCTACGTCCACCTGGGCGTGGCGGTCGACACGCCCCGCGGACTCGTCGTTCCGAAAGTGCGTCACACGGAGCGGTTGAGCGTCGGTCAGCTTGCCCGCGAGTTGGGCGACCTGGCCAAGCGGGTTCGCGCGGCCGACTTCACTGTCGAGGAGCTTCGCGGCGGCACGTTCACCATCAGCAACCTGGGCGCGATTGGCGGCCAGTACAGCACGCCGATCATCAATCACCCGGAGGTGGCCATCCTGCTGTTGGGGCGTTCGCGCTGGATGCCCGTGGTGCGCGAGGGCCAAGTCGCGCAGCGGATGATGATGCCGTTGAGCTTGTCGTACGACCATCGTCTGGTCGACGGCGCGGCGGCCGGCCGGTTCCTCAACGACGTGATCCGCTACCTGCAATCGCCCGCCCAGTTGCTGCTGGCAGGGTAATGGTGGCAAGAGGGATTGGGGATTCGCGATTGGGAAATGAATCTTCAAGCCCACGCGCGCAGTCCCGTGGGACTGGTTCGCGCATCCCCACAGGCTGAAGAGTCAAGAGCATAGCCGGATTTCCCGGCGGCGGCGTTCCGTATCGATGGTGGCACCCTTGCACGACCTAGATTATCAAAAAGGGGCCCAATGGCACCGCATCGCGTGGTAATCATCGGCGGCGGATTTGGTGGGCTGCACGCGGCCCAGGCGCTCGCCCGCGCGCCGGTCGAGGTTACCCTGGTCGATCGCCGCAACTTCCATCTGTTTCAGCCGCTGCTGTATCAGGTGGCCACCGGAGGGCTCTCGCCGGCCAACATTGCGGCTCCGCTGCGGTCGATTTTCCAGCGTCGTCGGAATGTGCGTGTTCTGTTGGGCGAGGTGACCAACGTCGACCTGGCCCGACGTCGCGTCATGCTCAGCGACGGGGAGTTGAGCTACGATTCGTTGATCGTGGCCACCGGCTCGCATCAGAATTACTTTGGCAACGACCAGTGGCGCGAGCAGGCGCCGCCGTTGAAGACAATCGAGGATGCCACGGAGATCCGCAGTCGGGTACTCACGGCCTTTGAGACGGCGGAGCGCGAGAGCGATCCGGTTCGACGTGCCGAGTGGCTCACCTTCGTGGTGGTCGGCGCGGGTCCGACGGGCGTGGAACTCGCCGGGGCGCTCGCGGAACTGTGCCGCCATACGCTCCGCCAGGACTTCCGCGCGATCGAGCCGGATCATGCGAAGGTGCTGCTGGTCGACGCCTTGCCGCGCGTCCTGCCCGGCTATCCCGAGGATTTGTCGGCCAAAGCCCAGCGGCAACTCGAGCAGATCGGCGTGACGGTCGAGACCGGGCGGATGGTCACCGACGTCGCCTCGGACCATGTGCGACTGAAGCGCGACGGCGACGAGCAAGACGCCGAGGAAACGGTGGCCACGCGGACGGTATTGTGGTGTGCCGGGGTGCAGGCGTCGCGCCTGGGCCCGCGATTAGCCGAGCAGGCTGGCGTGGAAGCGGATCGCGCCGGCCGCGTTCCGGTGGACGAGTACCTCCACCCGGGCGAGCACGCAGAGGTCTACGTCGTGGGCGATTTGGCCCGGCGCGAGGAGCAGGGCAGTCCGCTACCCGGCGTGGCGCAGGTGGCCATTCAGCAGGGGAAGTATGCGGCGCGGTCGATCCTCGCCCGGCTGCGCGGCGAACAGCCCGTCCCCTTCCGCTATCGCGACCTGGGCAGTATGGCCACCATCGGCCGCAACCGCGCGGTCGCCTTGATGGGCCGCTGGCGACTGTCGGGCTACTTCGCCTGGCTCGCTTGGCTGCTCGTCCACCTGATGAAGATGGTCCGCTTCGAGAACCGCGTGCTGGTCTTCATCCAATGGGCGTGGCTCTACACCACCTGGAACCGATCGGCGCGGTTGGTCACCGGCCAGCGACTACCGCTGCCGCTGGAACAACGCGAAGAGTCCGACCGCTTGTCGCGGCGTGAAGCGGAAGCGCAAGCGGAGCCGGTCGAGCCGGGCCGCTAAACACCAATCCTTCATCATTAACCACCCCCCAACAAATAAGCGAATCATGAAGACACAACTCGTCGTACTCGGCGCGGGCCCGGGCGGTTATGCCGCCGCGTTCCTGGCCGCCGACCTCGGAATGGAAGTGACGCTCGTCGATCAGGAAGCCCGGCTGGGCGGTGTTTGCCTGCTGCGCGGCTGTATTCCCTCGAAGGCACTGCTGCACGTAGCCAAGGCACTCGGCGAAGTCGATGAACTCGCCCAGTGGGGCGTGAAGTTCGGCAAGCCGAAGATCGATCTCGACGCCGTCCGCGCGCGGAAGGATAAGGTCGTCACCACGCTCACTGGCGGGCTGAAGCAACTGGCCGGCAAGCGGAAGGTCAAGGTGATCCGCGCCCGCGGCACCTTCCAGAACTCCACCACGCTCAAGCTGCATCCGGTGGGCGACAAGAAGCCGGAGGACGACACGCTCCAGTTCGACCACTGCATCCTGGCCAGCGGTTCGCGGGCGATGGATATCCCGGGGATCGACGTGCAAAGCGATCGGGTGATGAACTCGAAGGTGGCGCTCGATCTGCCCGACGTGCCCGGCTCGCTGTTGATCGTCGGCGGCGGCTACATCGGCCTGGAGATGGGCAGCGTCTATGCCGCGCTGGGGAGCAAGGTGTCGGTGGTGGAGATGACCGACGGCCTGTTGCCCGGCGCCGATCGCGATCTGGTCCGCCCGCTGCAGAAGCGACTCGCCGGCCAGTTCGAGTCGATCTGGCTGAACACCAAAGTGACCGACATGAAAGCGCAGACGAACGCCGTCGAGGTCACCTTCGAGGGCGAGACCAGCGAGAAGAAAAAGTTCGACCGCGTGTTGGTCTCCATCGGCCGGCAACCCAACAGCGAAAACCTGGGCCTGGAGAATACCGGCGTCGAGGTGGACGAGCGCGGGTTCGTGAAGGTCGACAGCCGGCAGCGGACCGGCGATGAACACATCCTGGCCATCGGCGACGTGGCCGGCCAGCCAATGCTCGCCCACAAGGCGGCCCACGAGGGTCGCGTGGCCGTCGAAGTGCTCGCTGGCGAACCGGCCGAGTTCAGCCCGCGGGCGATCCCCGCCGTGGTGTTCACCGACCCGGAGGTGGCCTGGGCCGGGGTGATGGAGACCGACGCGAAGCGCGAGGGCCGCGACGTGCAAACGGCCATCTTCCCCTGGGGCGCCAGCGGTAGGGCACTGGCCGTCGGCCGCACCGAAGGGATGACCAAGTGGGTCGTCGACCGCAAAACCGAACGCGTCATCGGCTGTGGCATCACCGGCGTGGGCGCCGGCGACATGATCGCCGAAGGCGTGCTGGCCATCGAGATGGGCTGCGCCGTCCGCGACATCGTCGAGTCGATCCACCCGCACCCAACGCTCAGCGAGACGCTGGCCTTCGCCGGCGAGGTCTACTTCGGTACCGCCACGGACCTCTATCGGCCGAAACGGAAGTGATCGCCCGGGCGCGAGCCGCGGGGCAGGCAGCGCGGGCAGGCAGCGCGGGCGGGCAGCGCGGGCGGGCAGCGCCCACCCTGCCTCACTCCACGTTCGTTTCGCCCGGCGGTTGCCGGAGGAGCTTTTCGGCCAGGAACTTGCGGCCTTCACGAATTGCCGAGGGCGAGATCAGCGCCGCCTGGTGTCCCGCCTTGGGTACCAGGAACAGCCGAGCCGCGACCGCCGCTTTCTTCAGCGCGGCGATCATCGCCTTCGGCTGCGCGGGCGGTACCAGCAGGTCCAACTCGCCGTGGTAGAAGAACATCGGCGGGTCGTCCGCCGAGGCGTGCGTCACCGGCGAGGCGGCGTCATAAACCTGGGGCACTTCCTCTGCCGTGCCGCCGAGGAAGTAAGCCAATTTCCGTTCCTTCCCGGCCAGGGCGCGGAGATCGCAGGGAGCGCCGCCGGCGACGACCGCGCGCAACCGCGCGTCCTGGGAGCCCAGCAGGGTCGCCAGATGACCGCCGGCCGAATAGCCCCAGGCGGCCAGTCGCTCTGGGTCGATCTTGTACTGCTCGGCATGCTCGATCATCCAGTCCAAGCCCGCACGCACGTCGTCCAGTTGGGCCGGGAACTTGTAGGCCGGGGCCAGTCGGTAGTCGACCGTCACGGCCACGAAGCCGTTGGCGGCCAGATGCCGGCAGATGTGGAACAGCTGCTGCCGGGTGCCGATCGCCCAGGCCCCGCCGTGGATCACCAGCACGCCGGGGTGCGGGCCGTCGGCGCGAGGGCGGTAGACATCGCACTCCAGCTCGACCTTCTCCGGCGTGGCGAAGCGGACGCCGCGGATCAGGTCGTAGCGGCGCCCGGCGGCGGCTTCCGCGGGCACGGTGGCCGCGAAGCACGAGCCAAACAGGGCAATCAGCACTGCCAGTGTCAACAAGGTCGGCCGGCGGCCAATATGGTCCTTCATGCGGAGGCTCCTCGGGGCGATTTCCCACGGGTGTTCAGTCCTCGTGGAATTGTAGCTATAATAGGACCATTCGGCAGACCGGGGCAAATCTTGCCGCTTCCGACTGCTCCATCCAGCCCAGAGAGGGGGTCGTCAATCGTGAGTGAGAGGCTTTCCACCATCGAACAGGCAATCGAGGCGATCGCAGCCGGTCGGGCCGTGGTCGTCATGGACGCCGAAGACCGGGAAAACGAGGGTGACTTCATCTGCGCGGCCGAAAAGGTTACCCCCGAGGTGGTCAATTTCATGATCACCCAGGGACGCGGCCGGCTGTGCATGCCCATCCTGCCCGACGTGGCCGAGCGGCTCGAACTGCCGCCGATCGTCGAACACAACACGGCCCCCTTGCAGACCGCCTTCACCGTGCCGGTCGATCACCGCACCTGCCGCACGGGCATCACCGCGGCGGAGCGGGCGCTGACGATCCGCGAGATCCTCAACCCCGAAAGCCGGCCGCGCGACTTCGTCCGCCCGGGACACCTCGATCCCCTGGTGGCGAAAGAGGGGGGCGTGCTGCGTCGCGCCGGGCACACCGAAGCGGCCGTCGACTTGGCCCGCATGGCTGGACTGGCCCCGGCCGGCGTACTCATCGAGATTCTCGACGAACAGGGCGATCGGGCGAGCCGCGACGAGCTTTATCGCCTGGCCGAGCGATTCGATTTGCCGATCATTACCATCGAAGACTTGATCCGCTATCGGCGTCGCAGCGAGAAGCTGGTCTACCGGCTGACCGAGGCCGAACTACCCACCCGCTATGGTCCCGGTCGGATCGTCGCCTACGGCGTGCAATATGAATCGCAGCAGCCGGTGGCCATTGTGGTGGGCGATCCGATGAAGGCCAGCGAGCCGCTCGTCCGGCTGCACTCCTCCTGCTTCACCGGCGACCTACTGGCCTCGCTCCGCTGCGACTGCGGCGACCAGTTGAAGCTCGCGCTCGACATGATCGCCCGCGAAGGCGCCGGCGTGCTGATCTATCTGCCGCAGGAAGGGCGGGGCATCGGACTGGTCGAGAAGATCAAGGCCTACGCCCTGCAGGACGAGGGCATGGATACGGTGGAGGCCAACATCGCCCTGGGCCATCAGGCCGACAGCCGCGACTATGGCGTGGGCATCCAGATCCTCAAGGACCTCGGACTGCGGAAGGTGCGTTTGCTGACGAACAACCCGAAGAAGACCGACGCCTTCATCTACGGCGGGTTCGACCTGGAAGTGGCCGATCAGGTGCCGATCGTCGGCCCGATCAACGAGTTCAACGAACGCTACCTGGCCTGCAAGCGCGACAAAATGGGCCACATCTTGCCGTAAGTGGAGCGAGCGCGAGTCCTGGGTTACACCAGCTTGTGCAGCACTGTTGGGTTGAAGGCTCAACGGCTCACCTCTCGGGCCGCGACAATGCCTTGGTCCGTGTCGTTCCGCTGCAGGCGATCGTCTCCGATTGGCTATCCTTCCTCAACAGCGCGATCCGCGAAGAGGGACTGCGCGATTTGCAAAAGTGGGGCTGCACAGGCCGCCCGGTGGGCAGCGAGCCGTCGCCGTCACTCACCTCCCGGTCGGGGGCCGAACGGCAGCGGCGGCCCGACCCGAGTTGCATTCAACCGCGCGATCTCCCACGGCCGGACGCGGCGTGTGCAATTTTCGCAAAATTGCCGGGCTGGGGCAAAGAGCGGCATTCCCGAACTCTTCTGCCCTGCCCCCCTTCCGTCGGGGTGCATGACTTCGGTCTTGATTTGCAGCCGTTCGGCCGCGTATATTCCCGCCCGATTTCACCGCGCCGGTCGGTCGCACGCCAGGGTGCGTGCACCCACCGGGTTCAGGAAAACGGCGGGAGCCTTGTTGATGTTATTCGGTTCGCTCAGTTTCGCCCTGTTCTTCGCCGTCTTCTACGCACTGTACGCAACGCTGCGCGGCACGGCCCGCAACGTGCTTCTGCTGGTGGCCAGCTATGTCTTCTATGCCACTTGGGACCCTCGGTTTCTGGTCCTTCTGCTGCTGACCACGGCGACTGATTACCTGATGGGGTTGAGCATCCATCATCTGAGGAACCGGTGGCTGCGTCGTCTGTGTCTAATCTACAGCCTCAGCGTGAATCTGGGGGTCCTGTTCTTCTTCAAGTACTTCGATTTCTTCGCCGATTCGGCTTCGCGGCTGCTCGAATGGCTCGGCTTCGCGGCCGATCCCATCACCCTGCAGTTCTTGCTGCCGATCGGCATTTCGTTCTACACATTCCGCTCGATCACATATACCGTCGATATCTATCGTGGACAGGCGAAGCCCACGCGCAACCCGCTGCACTACGCCATCTTCGTGTCGTTCTTTCCAGAGTTGATCGCCGGTCCGATCGAGCGCGCTCGACGCTTTCTGCCCCAGATCGCCTCGGAGCGGACCATCGAGTATCCGATGGTCCGCGAAGGTGCGTGGCTGGTGCTGTCCGGGTTGTTCAAGAAGCTGGTGATCGCCGACAACATGGCGGTCATTGCCAATGCCGTCTTCGACTCGCCCGGCGAACACCAAGGGCTGGCCGTCCTGCTGGCGGCTTACGCCTATGCGTTTCAGATTTACGGCGATTTCTCGGGCTACTCCGACATGGCGCGCGGTTTGGCCCGATTGATGGGCTTTCAGCCGGCGGAGAACTTCCGCAGCCCGTACTTCGCCACCAGTCCCCAGGACTTCTGGCACCGTTGGCATATTAGCCTGTCCACGTGGCTGCGCGACTACCTGTACATCTCGCTGGGCGGCAGCCGTCGCGGGCGTGTGCGCACCTACGCGAACCTCTTCATCACGATGCTGCTCGGTGGGCTGTGGCACGGGGCGGCATGGAACTTCGTGCTATGGGGAGGGTATCACGGGGCGGCGTTGATCGTCCACCGCCTAGGGTTGCTGCTGAGCGGCGACCCCCGCGCAACGGCCGAGAGGCCTGGCACTCGGCCGTTGAAGATCCTCGCGACCTTTCACATGGTCGTGTTCGGCTGGATGCTCTTCCGGGTCAATCAGATTGCCGACCTGCCCGTGCTGATACGCCACATGTGCGTGCCTGTGCTCAGCGGAACGGATTGGATTCTGCAAATAGCCCTGCTGCTTTGGCCGCTGCTGGTGCTGCATGTGCTCCAGGAGCGATCGGCGGATCCGCTGGTGGTCAAGCGCTACCCGGCGCCGGCACGATTGGGCATCTACGGCGTGTTGTTTGCGTACTTGTTGCTTTGTGGCAAGGTGGGAGGCTATGAATTCATCTATGCTCAGTTTTGACGGATGGCGTCGATGGCTGGGGCTCTCGTGGCGCGTCCATGCGTGGCACCTGTTGCTGGTTCTCGGCGCGCTCGGATTGACATGGTCCGCATCGGCTTTTCTCGTTTGGCTGAATCCGAAAGCGGGCAGTCCGCGCCCGCGCGGTTACGCGTCGGACGTCGAGGTGCTGCTGATTGGAAACTCGCAGTACCGGCGTATCGACACGGATCGGTTGTGCCGGCCCGCGGCGAACATCAGTATCGGGGGATCCGACTACGCCGTCCAAGCCGCCCTGCTTCGCAATCTGGCTCCCGGCATGCCGAATCTCAAAGTGCTAATCCTGGCGCTGGACAACCTGCCGCTGCGGACGCCGGCGATCGCCAACCGCAACGGCGATTACGAATCGCTCGTGCAGAAGGGTATTCCCTGGTGGGACATCCCCGATACCGGGCCCTGGGAAAAACTGCATTTTCACCTGACGCGTAACAGCTTGCTGAAACCGGTCATGGTTGGGCCAAAACTCGAGTTCGAGCAACTGGCCGGGTACGTCACCTTCGAGCGTCTGGAGCGCTTTGTCGCCGCGGCGTGGTCGAGCGACTCGTCCGTCGCCGGGGAATCGGCCACACTCTCAAGTCGCTGGACAGACGAATCCAAACAGGTTCGCGCGAAGTCGGGCCAAGCCGTAATCATGCCAAAGCAATCGCCAAGGGATTCAACGAAACCGGCCCGTGCCAAATCAAGCCAGCCGGCCACAGAGACGCCGCCGCCGATCGACTCGCTTCCGCCCGCGGATCGGATTCGCAGTCAGTACAGCTTCGCACCCGCGGAGGGTGAGAAAAAGGTGATGAGTTATCATCGAGCGCTCCGCGAGCATCACAACATGCGGTCGAACCGACAGGCGCTGCTGGAAATTGCTCGATATTGTGCCCAGCGCGGCATTCGCCTGATCTTCATGCGCGCCCCGACCACCAAAGGCTTCTGGCGCAATCGGCCGGACGAGTGGGCCGACGAATTAGAGACACTGCACCGCGAGGTCGAGCAGGTCTATGGCGCACGGATCCCGCTGTGGGACGAAGAACGCGGCTACGACTACGATGATCGGCAGTTCGACGATCCGAACCACTTGATGACGCCCTATATTCGCACGGTATTGAGCCCACGGATCGACGTCCGGCTGCGACGCTTGCTCGGCGAGCCGTCGCAAGTGGCGGCGGGCACGACTACCGAGCGCCGATAGCCGATGAGTCTCTTGGCGTCGGTCGCGGAGGGGTTCGGCGAATGTTCACCGATCGACGGCGGCTTCATGCGGGGCCAGGGCGCAACTCCTTGTTTGTGACTCGCGTGACGCGAAAAGGGCGACCGAAAACGTCGCAGACCTGCTCTGTAGAAAACGGGGACATGTCGGCTTGGGGGGCGTTTCGTGATGTATGAGCAAGACGAGTAAGTCGCCAAGGAAGCTCCTCGACGAGCAGTAGCAGTCGTGCTTGATGACAGCGTGGGATTTGGGCGAAGGGGGTGGCCCGGGGGGCTCATCGTCACACCTTCCGGGCAGACCCACGGGGCAGTCCGACGGGTCAGTCCCGCCGCGCATTTCCACGGGGCGGTGCCCGTGGGCTTGTGCCTGATGCTGCTGGTAGTGGGCCTGCTGGGCCTGATCGGCCTGCGGCGGCGGAATTAGCCTCCCCTGCGGGCGACATCGCCAACTGATGCAAACCCACTTCGTCATTCACGGAACGTTGCGCCGGCTTGCGGTACACCGGCGGTTTCCCTTCCGGGTCGGCGGCGGCGCGGAGTTGCGATAAGACGCTTCGGACGCTCGCATGATCGGCGTAGTTGCCCGTGAGTGCGACAATGACCTGGCCGTCGACGTGGTGTATCCGGTACGAGACGGTCCGCCCGACGTCGGCGCAAGCGTAAGCCACCGCTTCGTCGACCGGTTTGGTTCGTAACACACGATCTCCCTTCGCATTGCGGAACGTCGCCAGGTCGGTCACGCGGTACTCGCGAGTTGTGTGCAGGTCTGGGTTGTTGTCGATTTGATCCTCCGATGATATCAGCAGTGCGCCGTCGTGGATCGTCCAGTCCAAGTCCGACGAGTTGAGTGCGTAGGTTAGCAGGTGTCGCAGCGGCACACCGTGGGCGATGACGCTTACCGGTACTGGGCGCCGGTCGTCACCGATGGTCTTCACTGCAGCATCAACTCGGATGCGGACTCGACACTGTTCGCTGACCGTCTTGGCCAGTTCCGCGAGGGGAACGTCTTGCGCGATCAGGCTGACATCCTCGTCGAGCGCCCGCTCGATCCCCGCCTCATCATCGCGGATATTTTGACTGGCTGGGGTGGCGGTCAACTCCAATCGCTTTGGAAGCCAACATCGTTCGACCCATCGGCGTGGGCGGCCCGACGGTGACTCGCTCGGACTGAACGGATCGGGCGGACTGTCGTCCTGAAGACTCTCGTCATACGGGTTGATGAACTTGCGATTCCACACATCGTCATCCTCATCCCCATCGCCTGACTCGCGCTGCTCACCGTCGCTGCAATGCATCGCCCGTGCGCCCCAAATGCCCGCGCCGTCGTCTGGGGCCGCGAGCGGCGTTTGTTGCGGCGCTGGCATCTCCGCGGCGGCGCGAATCCGCCGGAGGAATTCGACAATCTGGTCGTGGACGGAGATGAACTGACGGACGATCAACACCCGGGCCCGCCTTGTCCGAAACGCAGTAATCCCACCTGGCCCAATAACGTAGTCCAACGGCGATCGGCGGCAATGCGTTTGAATCGCTTCGATCAACGATTCGGTTGTCGCATCACGGTCAGCCGACAGGAGGTCATCGATCGGATAGATAAGCGTTTCCAGCCTCTCTCCGTCCTCCTCGGGCGTGGTGACGAAGATCACCTCGTTCTGGGTCTTGTACATCAGTCCCAGGTCGTGCAACACGCTGCGCAGCGCCTGTTCGAGCGGGACGTCTTCCACGGCGGCCGTGACCGGTGTGTCGGTCGGTATGCCGACGTCTTCCAGGCAGGGACGGTCGAGGAGCACGTTCAGGCCCGAGCGTTGGCGGATCATCTCCAGAAACCCGTCGAGCGGCATCTCGTTGACGTCGAACGAGATGGGTTTGTTCATGAGTTCGCGAATTCTCGCGCGCCGCTGCCAATCCCAGCCCACAGCGTAGCTCGTCTTGGGCTTGCCCTGGCGAACATCGCGCTCGATCTGGCGCAGCGCGTCCAACAGCGATTCGATCTCGCGGTGCGTCCGACTCGACTGGGCAACCAGCAACGCGAAGCCGGTGCCGGTCGGCGCGACGGTGATCGCGCCCGGCCCGCCGAAATCTGCCCAGGTTGCCGGGTCCGACGTTTGAAGAATCACTTGAACCAGCTCGATATACGGCCCGACCGAACCGCGGGCATCGTCTCCTGCTGCCGAGGGCACAAGGTCGTCGACGGGATAAGCCTTCGTTGTCAGTGCCGTCTCGCCAATTTCCGGAATGGTGATAAGCAGCCAGTCGTCGCAGACGGCATGCTTCAGGCCCAGGTCGCTGAGCATGAGCTTCAGTGCCGAGTCAAGACTGATGTCCTTCAACCTGCACGTCACTGGCGTGTCGGGCGGAATGCCAAAGTTCTGCAACGCGCCGATATCGAAGAGCATCGGCACGCGGGTCTTCCCTCGGATGTGGTCGAGCACCTGATCGAGCGGTGCGTCGACGAACTCGAGTGTCGTCGGCCGGGCGAGGGCCTGCTCGACCTTCGACAGCTCGTCGGACAGCGTCGTGGCCGTCATGAAGACAGCCAAAGAACCAAACAACAACCCACCACATGGGCCCGCCGCTCGTGGCAGACACATGGCGACCTCCTCTCGTCGATCTGTATGAACCGCCATCGGTCCCCTGCCGGGAGCCGCTATCACCCCCGAAAGAATTATCCCAAAGAATGTCGAATGAGGCCAGCCGGGGGAGCGACCCCCCCACGCAGCGACGCGGCGACAGGAAGTTGTCGGTTCGGGGGCTCCGACAACAAGCACCCGTAGGTCATGCACCCCTTGCATGGCGGCCGAGGATCCGCTCTTCGCTGGCTGGGCGTCACCTCGGGCCGTCCTCGGGGAGCAGATCACGGAGCGGGCACTCCGCGCAGCGCGGCCGGGTCTTGCGGCAGTAGTCCTTGCCCACAGCCACGAACAGGGCGTGGAATTCGTTGTAGAGGGCCACGTCCTCGGGCAAGCGGTCCTGAAGGAAGTCGCGAGTCTGGTGATAATCGGAGTCGAGCGGAATCCAATCATGGCGGCCGAGGATCCGCTGCGTGTAGGTGTCGACCACGAAACTCGGCAGCCCTCCGGCGTAGAGCAGGATGGAATCGGCCGTTTCGGGCCCAATGCCGTGCACGCCGAGCAGTTCCCGCCGCAGTTCGTCCATCGGTTGAGCGAACATCTCCTCCAGCGAGCCGTCGAAGCGATCGACGACGAACCGCATGAGCGACTTCAGCCGCCGTGTCTTCACGCGGAAGTAGCCGGCCGGGCGGATCAGTTCGGCCAGCTCGTCGTCGGCCAGCGTGGCCAGTCGATGGGCGTCGAGCAGGTCGGACCGGCGGAGATTCTCGATCGCCCGCTCCACGTTGCGCCAGGCCGTGTTCTGGGTGAGCACGGCGCCGACCATCACCTCCAAGGGCGTCTCGCCCGGCCACCAGTGCTGCGGGCCGAGGGCGGCGAGGAGCCGGTCGAAGACTTCCCGGGGCGAGGCGTTCATGGCGACCATCATAATCGCCATGCCGGCCTTGCCAAGCTCCCCGTCGGCGGTTAAGACTCCGGGATCGGCAAGCCGTGCCCGCCGGTTGGCGGGGCGGCGGTCGGTTTGTTCGTGCTGGCTACTGTCCACAGCCCACGGCACGCGGCCTACTGGCAGATGCCCGCGGGGCGGTTCCCGTGGGCTTGGTTTGCGGCGTTGAGCGGTGTCCGTGGGCTTTTGGTTCTTTCCTTGCGTCCCCCGTTACAGATTCGTCATGTCCGCACCGGAAGCCCCCGCGCACAACCCGTTGGCCAAGTCGCTGGAGCACTACTGGGAGCAGTCGCGCCGCCCCCTGGCCAGCTTGATTTTCGTGACGCCGCTGCTGATCGCCTACGAGACGGGCGTGCTGGTTTTCGGGGCGCAGCGGGTGCGCAACGGGGCCGATGTCTGGCTGCGACAATTGCTCGATCTGCTCGGGCTCAACCAATACTTTCTGCTGCCGGTCCTGACGATCTGCATCTTGCTGGCCTGGCACTACCTGACGCGTCAGTCGTGGCGGATCTCGGGTGGGCTGATTTGGGGGATGCTGGCCGAGTGCATCGCGCTGAGCATTTGCCTCCGGTTGCTGCTGCAACTGCTGTTCTTCGCCTTCCCGGCGCGGACGGGCGAGGTGGTGGGGCCTGGCGGCCTGATCGGGGCCGGCAATCTGCTCGAGGCGATCGGCTCGGTCGGCGGCGGCGTGACGGCCAGCATCGGGGGGAAAACAGCCGAGGTGATCGGCTATCTGGGGGCGGGTATCTACGAGGAACTGCTCTTTCGGCTGATACTCCTCTCGCTGACCGCCTGGGTTTTGCGCCGCCTGGGGCTGAAGCCGGGGGCCGCGCTGGCCGCCGCGGTGGTGGCGACGAGCCTGGTCTTCGCCGCCGCCCACTACCTCCCCGCCGGCGACCGATTCACGCTGTTCACGTTCGTCTTTCGCTTTCTCGCCGGTGCGTTCTTCTCCTTGTTGTTCTGGTATCGGGGGTTCGGAATTGCGGCCGGCGCCCACGCTGGTTACAACATATTGGTTGGCCTCTTCCCCCGAATGTGATCCGGTGGGGCCGGGGAGGAGTCTTGCGGCGCAGCCGGTGGCACCACGAACTGCTAGAATGCAGGTTTGGCCTGTCCTGGAAATGACCCGGTGGCCGAGCTTGAAATCGTGTAACACTTCAGGCGTCTGAAGCGGGCGGGGAAATCGAGGGATTCCCGTTGTTCCCGCGCAGACAATAATCCAATGGGTTGCGCCAATCGCCTGGATTCCCGCCTGCGCGGGAATGACGTACTTCAGGCGGCTGAAGTGTTATGAAGAAGGGTTATGAAATCGTCCGTTGCCGAAGTCGGCCGACGGGAAACCATACAGAGAAGAGTTCCGCATGGCTGCGTCGGGTTGCATAGCGCTGCGTGGGGTCGAGGTGCATAACCTCCAGTCCGTCGACCTCGATCTGCCGCACCACCGGCTGATCGTCTTCTGCGGCGTCAGCGGCAGCGGCAAGAGCAGCCTGGCGCTGGACACCCTCTACGCCGAGGGCCAGCGGCGTTACATCGAGAGCTTTTCGGCCTACACGCGGCAGTTCCTCGAACGGCTGGAGAAGCCCGACGCCGAGCGAATCGACGGTCTCCCTCCGGCCATCGCGGTGACCAGCCGCAATACGAGTCGCTCCAGCCGCTCCACGGTCGGCACGGCCACGGAAACCTACGACTACCTGCGTCTGCTGTTCGCGAAGATCGGCCGCATCCATTGCGATCGTTGTGGGCATGAGATTCGCCGCGAAAGCCCTCAAAGCGTGGCCGAGCATCTCACGGAGTTGCCCGACGCGGCGCGGATGATGATCGCCTTTACCTACCGGCGATCGCCGGAGGCGACGCCGTCGGCGGTGATCGAGAATCTCAAAGAACGGGGATTCGTCCGCGCGTTGGCCGGTGGTCGGACGTTGCGACTGGACCAGCCCGGCGTGGAGGAAGAGCTGGCCGCCGCGTTGGAGGGCGGGAGCCCGGCGTCGGCTTCCGCTGCCGAATCCGCCCTGAACGGTTCTGGGGCCGACGCCGCGTCGGAGAACGGCCGCGCGCTGCGGATCGTCGTCGACCGGCTGACCGGTGGGGCGACGGCCACCCGGCTTCGCGATTCGCTGGAGATCGCCTTCCACGAGGGCGGCGGAGATTGCCACGTCCTGGTCGACGAGGAAGCGGCGACCGCCTGGGGTGAGCGTGGCTCGGTGGTGGAAGTGGATGGCCGTCGCTGGCGGCGGTTGCCCTTCAGCGCCACGCTTCGTTGTGGAGATTGTGGGGAGGAGTTCGTCGAGCCGGAGCCGCGGCTGCTCAGCTTCAACAGCCCGCTAGGCGCCTGCCCGGAGTGCGAGGGCTTTGGCAACGTGATCGACATCGACATGGATCTGGTGGTGCCGGACCGGAAGAAGACGATCCGCGAAGGGGCGATCGCCCCTTGGAACAGCCCGGCCTACAGCCACGAGTTGGACGAGTTGATGGCCCTGGCCGACGACTACGATCTGCCGGTCGACGTGCCGTTCGAGCAGTTGGAGCCCCGTCACCTGGAGTTGATCCGGCACGGCGTGCCCGAGCGCGAGTTCGGGGGGTTGGACGGCTTTTTCGCCTGGCTTCAGCGTCGCAAGTACAAGATGCACATCCGCGTGTTCCTCAGCCGCTGGCGGAGTTATCGGCCGTGTCCCACCTGCGGCGGCGCGCGGCTCAAGCCGGCCGCGCTGGCAGTGCGCGTCGGTGGGCGCAACATCGCCCAGGTCTGCGCGCTGAAGGTGGCCGACGCCCGGGCGTTCTTCGACCAACTGGAACTCTCCGACTGGGAGCGCCAGGTGGGTCGCATGATGCTCGAACAGGTGACCGGGCGGCTGGGCTATCTCGACCAGGTGGGGTTGGGTTACCTCACGCTCGATCGCACCGTCCGCACGCTCAGCGGGGGCGAAGCCCGACGCGTGGCCATGACCTCCGCCCTCGGCTCCAGCCTGGTGAATATGCTCTACGTACTGGACGAGCCGTCGGTGGGCTTGCATCCGCGCGACATCGACCGGCTGATCGACGCGGTGGGGCAACTCCGCGATCGCGACAACACGGTGATCGTCGTCGAGCACGAGGAGGCCATGATCCGCGCCGCCGATCAGGTCGTGGAGATTGGCCCCGGGGCGGGCGAACGCGGTGGGCGGATCGCCTTCCAGGGCACGCCCAAGCAAATGGAGAAGTCGGACGACAGCCTCACGGGCGACTATCTGGCCCGACGCCGAGGGCTGAGCGACATTAGCCAACGTCGGCCGCCCGACCACGGCTGGATCCGCCTGGCCGGGGCGCGGGGTAACAACCTCCGCGGTGTTACCGTCGAGTTCCCTCTTGGCGTGCTCTGCCTGGTAACCGGCGTGAGCGGCTCGGGCAAGAGCACGCTGGTGCAGGACACGCTTTATCCGGCGCTCAGCCGCCGGCTGCGCAAGGATGCCCCCAAGCCGCTGCCCTACGACGACGTGTTCGGCGACGGCCAACTGGACGAGGTGATTCTCGTCGACCAGAGCCCCATCGGCCGCTCGCCGCGGAGCAATCCGGTCACCTACCTGAAGGCGTTCGACGAAATCCGCAACGTGTTCGCCGATACGGTGGAAGCCCGCACCCGGAACTACTCGGCGGGGCATTTCAGCTTCAATGTTGAGGGTGGGCGTTGCCCGGTGTGCAAAGGCGACGGCTATCTGCAGGTGGACATGCAGTTCCTGGCCGACGTCTACATGCGCTGCGGCGAGTGCGGCGGACGGCGCTATCGCGACGAAGTCCTCGAGGTCACGTACCGCGGCCGCAACATCGCCGATGTGCTGGAGATGACCGTCCGCGAGGCATTCACTTTCTTCCGCGGACGGCCGAAGGTGCAAGGGCGGCTCAAACGGCTGATCGACGTGGGGCTCGACTACGTGCGCTTGGGTCAGCCGGCCAACACCCTCTCCGGCGGCGAGGCCCAGCGCCTGAAACTGGCCGGATACATGTCCAGCGCCAAACGCGGCCGCTGCCTGTTTATCCTCGATGAGCCGACCACCGGGCTGCACTTCGCCGACGTCGTGCAGTTGCTGGATTGTTTCGACGCCCTGCTCTCGGTGGGCCACTCGCTGATCGTCGTCGAGCACAACCTGCAAATGATGCGGGCGGCCGACCATATCGTCGATCTTGGGCCGGGGGCCGCCGACGAGGGCGGGACGATCGTCGCCCAGGGCACGCCGGAAGTCGTGGCCAAATGCCGCCAGTCGGCCACGGCGAAATACCTCCGCGCGACGCTGAAGGAAAAGGCGAAAGAGTGAACTTACCCCCGCGCCCAAACTCGAGACGTCCAACATCCCGACCATGACTAGCGACGAACGTCAACCCGACCTGGCGCGCTACATCCGGCAAACAGCCTACCCACCACTAGGAGAAGAGGGCCAACGGCGCCTGATGCAAGGTTCCGCCCTGGTGGCCGGATGCGGGGCCCTGGGCGGCATGATCTCCACGATGCTGGTCCGCGCGGGCGTGGGCCGCGTGCGGCTGGTCGACGGCGACGTGGTCGAGACGCACAACCTCCAGCGGCAGTTTCTCTTCACCGAGCGGCATGCCGACGAGCGTAGGCCGAAGGTGTTGGCCGCGGCCGAAGTGCTCCGGCAAGGCAACTCCACGGTCGCCATCGAGCCGGTTCAGGAGTTCATCACGGCCGAGAACGTCGAGCGGCTTTGCCAGGGCGTGGACGTGATCGTCGACGCCCTGGATAACTTCCCCGCCCGACTGGTGGTCAACGATGCAGCGATGAAGCACCGGCTACCGTGGGTCACCGGCGGGGTGGTGGGGGCCGAGGGCCAAACGTTGGTCGTGCTGCCGGACGAGTCGCCTTGCCTGCGGTGTCTGGTGCCCGAGTGTCCAGCCGAGGGGAGCGTGCCGACGTGCCTGGACGTCGGGATTCTCAGCCCGGCGATGGCCGTGATCGCTTCCCTCGAGGCGATCGAGGCGATGAAGATCCTGGCCGGACGGCCCGAGGCCGTCTCGCGCCGGTTGACAATCGTCCGGCTGTGGGATGCGCGCGTCCGGCAAGTCGACCTCGCCGGACTGAGCCGCGCGGCCGATTGCCCTTGCTGTGTCTACCGGCGGTTCGATTTTCTGTAGCCAGCCATCCGGGGCGCGTCGTTCCCGCGTACGCCGGGATCCGATGACTTGCGTCGTGCCCCGCGGTCGGGCGCTCAGTCGGTGTGGAACACCTCGGGGATACTCTTCCACTGTTCGCCTGGGGGCGTGCCGGGCAGGCGTCGCTGGCAAGGGTCGGTCAGTTCCCACCAGAGTTGGGTGGCTTCGTCCTTGGCCATCTTCGCCATGTCGGCCTCGAAGTCGTCGCCCACATACTCGAAGTAGGCGAACAAGTAGAGCTTGCCTTCGATTTCCGACATGTAAATCGAGTAGTTACGAATGTTCGACTCACGGATCTGCGCCAGCACGTCCTTCCAGGTGTTCTCGTGGAGTTGGATGTAGAGGTCCTTCTTCTCCGGACGCAGTTCGATCACCGAGCCGAACCGCTGGACTTTGTTCCTCGTCCGGCCTTTGTCGGATTTGTGGTGTTTGACCTTCTTGTCCACCTTGCAGGCGCGATCTTTCGCAGCGAGCTTCTTGGCCTTGGAACCCTCGGCTTTGGCCGCGCCTTTCGGGCCGTCGGCCCCCAGGGCGGAGGGCCCCGGATTGACGCCGAGCAGGCAACAGGTCAACAGTAGGGCGAGACTGACAGCGGAAGGGCGTGGGAGTTTCATCGACAATCTCCTCGATCGAATTGGCGGAAACGTGGAAAGCGCTAATGCGCCGGGCGTGGTGGCCGGCAGTGACGGGGACCCCCGGGGCGGGAAACGACGCGACTGTCCATTGTGATCGGATCGCCGGCCAAGTCAAGGAAAGTCGTGCGGTCGGCCGTGCGGTCGGCCGTGCGGTTGGCCTTTGCCGCCGGTTCCGATTATGCGGTCCCGCGCTGGGAAATCTCAACCAATTTTCGCGCATTTGGGCTCAAGTTGCTTGGAGCACGGGGCGAATCCCGCTAAACTTACTGTAGCCGACTTACCGGCGGTCCAAGTTTGGAAGGGCGAGACTATTTGGAAGAGCAGAATTCCCGCCCCCTTTTCCTGAGTTCATCGGAGAACACCACGACGGACAACCATGCCAGCACCACAACGCCCGAGTTCCGACGAGGTTGAATTGCTGCTCCGTAATGCCGAGCTGCGCGACGAGTTGGAACGATATTTCGATGAATCCATTTCACGGGTCAACGTTCAGCAGTTGACACTGGCGGCGGAGAACGACTTCCTTGCCAGCATGCTGGCCTGGGAGCAGGCGCCCGTGTTGCCGATCTATCGCTGGTTCGATCCCGAGTTGCGTCCGCCGCGGCCCGAGTCGGTCGGTGACGAGGACCTGCCGCACATCCTGCACGAGATCATCCGCAGGCTCTTCCAGCGGCGGATCGTGCTGGACTTCACGGATCACTTGAGCGATCGGCAGCTCTACACGATGATCTTCCGCGACATTCTTCCAGCCCGCGAGAAGAAGATCGATTGGCCGGCGAGTTGGCTGCACTGGGACTGCACCGGACCGAGCAGCGATCCGGAGGTATGGCTTCGCTATTATGCCACCGAGCAGGAGCGGCAGGAATGGGCGGCCACGTATCGGCAACCGCTCCCGGAGCCGGCCCCACCGCCGCACCCCCGCGACCTGCCCTGCGAGCCGGGGAACTGAGGTCCCCGATCGATGCGCACTCCCCAAAGACTCACGGCTTCGCCTCTCGCGCTTCCCGTCTCGTCCCTCCCCTTGCCCGGCTGTCACCCCGCCGCGATCCCCTTGCTTGTCGGCCGACGGTGGAACGGCTAAGATCGTGTGGTTGAATGGTCGTGGTTTTCGCCCGCGAAGTGGCTGCCGTTCTTGGCGGCCATTTTTGGGCATCCCCATTTCAGGAGACATTGGCCATGCGGTTCGGCATGAATCTGTACGTTTGGACCGAGTCGTTACACGAGGGGGTCTTGCCGGTGCTGGAGGAGCTCAAGGCGATGGGCTACGACGCGGTGGAGATTGCCATGTTCGAGCCCGACCCGGATAAGTATGCCGCCTGGGGCCAGCGGTTTGATCAGTTCGAGTTGGCCCGCACCGGTTGCGTGGTGCGGATGCCGGAAGATAACCCCATCGACCCGGACCCGGCCGTGCGGCGCAAGGGGATCGAGGCCAACAAGATGGCCCTGGACTGCTGTCAGGCGGCGGGCGTGGAGACGTTGATCGGGCCATACCATTCGGCGCTCGGTCATTTTTCTGGTGCCGCCCCCACCGCGGACGAATGGAAGTGGGCCGTCGAGGGCATGCGGGAAACGGCCGAACACGCCGAAAAATGCGGCGTCAACCTCGCCCTGGAGGCGGTCAACCGCTTCGAGTGCTATCTGGTCAACACCATGGCCGATCTTGTCCGGCTTTGTGAAGACGTCGACCACCCACGCTGCCAGGCGGTGTACGATACGTTCCACAGCAACATCGAGGAGAAGAGCATCCCCGCGGCGATCCGCGCCGGCGGACGGCACATCATCCACGTCCACATCTCGGAGAACGACCGCGGCACGCCCGGTTCCGGCAACGTGCGCTGGAACGCCAACTTCGACACCCTGCACGAAATCGGATACGATAACCTCATGGTGGTCGAAGCGTTCGGGCAAGCCCTGCCCAATCTGGTGGCGGCCACCAAGATCTGGCGACGCATGTACGAAAGCGAGATGCAGCTGGCGCGCGACGCGCTGCACTTCATGCGGGAACAGGTGGCGCAGCGCTGGGGATAGCCGAATCCCGGGCCGATCCGGCTTGGAGCCTCGCCCGGCGACACCGCTCGACCCACGGCACCGGTCGCTTGACAACGCCGCTCGACCGGAAAGACTGTTCGACCAATGAAACTCATCCTGCTCGGAACCACCGGCTACCACCCAAACGAGCGCCGGCACACGCCCGGGCTGCTGCTGCCCGAGTGCGGCGTGTTGCTCGACGCCGGGACGAGTTTCTTCCGAGCGTTCAGCCGGCTGCGGTCGGACCGGCTCGATATCTTTCTTTCGCACGTCCACCTAGACCACGTTGTCGGATTGACCTACCTGTTCAGCTTGCTGCACCAGCGGCCGGAGCTGCGCGTCCGGGTGCATGCCGCGCCGGAGAAGCTGCAAGCGATTGAAGAGCACTTGTTTTCCGAGCACCTGTTTCCCAAGCGACCACCGTTCGAGGGTGTGCCGCTTACCGGGCCCGTGGAGCTGGCCGGCGGTGGCACCGTCCCGCCCGGCCGGCTGTCCTATTTCCCTCTGGAGCATGCCGGCGGCTCGCTGGGGTTCCGGCTGGATTGGCCCGACCGCTCGATGGCCTACGTGACCGACACCACGGCGTCGGCCGAGGCGGACTACGTGGAGCGGATTCGTGGCGTTGATCTGCTGGTCCACGAGTGCTACTTCGACGATGCGTTGGCCGATTTGGCCGGGCGAACCGGCCATAGTCATACCACGCCGGTGGCCGAAGTCGCGTGCCGGGCCGAGGCGGGACGACTGGTGCTGGTGCATCTGAACCCGTTGAGCGAGGCCGACGACCCGATCGACCTGGCGGCGGCCCGCCGCATCTTTCCCGACACGGTCCTGGGCGAGGATCTCATGGAACTGGAGTTCTGACGGGCGGCAACCTCATCGCATGGACCTGAACCTCTACCCCATCGGCGACAGCTACCTCCTCGTGGCCGCACTGACCGCGGCTTTGGTGCTGGTGCTTGGGCTGATCCGGCCCGGTGCTCGAGTGGCCGGCTGGCGTCATGCAGCGCTGACCGCGCTGCGCGGCGGCGTGATCCTGCTGGTGCTGCTGCTCATGCTGCGTCCCACGCTGGTCTACACCCAACGGACGAAGCAATCGGCCACCCTGGCCGTGGTGGCCGACGTCTCCCGCAGCATGACCATCGGCGATATGCTCCGCGGCCGATCGCGGTTCGAGGTGATGCGCGACGTCCTGGCCGATGCCCGCCCAGCCCTGGAACGCGTCGGTGATGAGTTTGAGCTGCGGGCCTACGCGTTCGACGCTAAGACGAATCGACTGTCTTCCGACGACGGGCGTCTGGCCCTGCCCGAGAAACCCGAAGGCGAACAGACGGCCATCGGCGCGGCGTTGCAGCAAGTGGTCCGCGAGGAGGCCGGCAAGCGACTGCTGGGCGTGATCCTATTGAGCGACGGTTCGCAACGGGCGTATCCGCCCAACGACACCCCGCCGCAAACAGCGGCCGGGGCGCTGCGCCGGCTGGGATTCCCGCTGTTCACGTTCACCTTCGGGCAGGCCCGTGGACTGGGGCAGGCGCAAGACGTGGCCGTCACTCGGCTCGTCGCGCCGGAGAGCGTGTTCGTCAACAACCAGTTTGAAGTGCGCGCCGAGATTCGGGCCGACGGCTACGCCAATCGCACGATTCCCGTCCGCTTGCTCTTCGAGGACCCCGAAGGGCAAATGCAGTTGGTCGGCCAGCGCGATCTGCGGGTTTCGAGCGCCGGTGAACTGCTGCCGGTCAAGTTCGAATATGCCGCTCCCGCGCCCGGCGAATACAAGCTGACGATCGAGGCCGAGCCGCGGCCGGGCGAGTTGGTCACGACCAACAATCGGCGAAGCAGTTTCGTCAACGTGTTACCCGGCGGGCTGACCGTGCTCTACATCGAGGGTTCGCTGCGGGTGGAGCAGAAGTTCATCCGCCGCGCGCTCGATGCTTCGCCCGACATCCAGGTAGACTACGTGCGGGTCGATCCCCGCGATCCGGCTACCAAGCCGGGCGATTTCGCCAAGATGCTCCAGCCGGGTGAGTACCAGGTGTATGTGCTGGGCGACGTGGACTCGACCGCCTTCACCCAGGCCGAGATGCGTCAACTGGCCGAGACCGTCCGTGCCGGCGCCGGCCTGATCATGCTCGGCGGGTTGCAAGCCTTCGGCCCGGGCGGATATGCCACCACGCCGCTGGCTGCCGTGCTGCCGGTGGAGATGGACCGCTTCGAACGCCAGCCGCTGGGCGATCCGATCCGCGAGGATGCCCACGTGCCCGGCCCACTGAAGATGATGCCCACGCGGCTGGGGCTGAACCATTTCGCGCTCACCCTGGCCGCCGACCCACGGGTCAACCAGCGTCGCTGGGCCGAGTTGCCGCCGCTGGAGGGGGCCAACCGCTTCGAGCGGTCGCGGCTGGCTCCGGCCGCCCTGGAACTGGCCGCCGCTGGCGAGCATCCGCTTTTGGTCGCCCACAATTACGGGGCCGGACGGGTGATGGCTTTCGCCGCCGATAGCACTTGGCGCTGGTGGATGCGAGGTCACGAAGATGCCTTCGCCCGCTTCTGGCGACAAGTGATCCTCTGGCTGGCCAAGAAGGACCAGACCGGCGATGGGAACGTCTGGCTGCGGATCGACAAACGCCGGTTCGCCCCGGGCGAGCGGGTGGAAATCTTCGCCGGGGCCAATGATCCGACCGGCGAACCGCTCGACGACGCCCGCTTCGAGGCCCAATTGCTCGGGCCGGATGGGACGACCACGCCGGTTGACCTGGTGCGCGAAGGGGCCCGACGGCTCGGCTCCATCCGCGATCTGAAAGCTCCCGGTGATTACATCGTCGAGGTCACGGCTCGGCTCGAGGGGCAGCCGCTCGGTTCCGCACGGGCAAGGTTTCTGGTGTTTGAGCAGGATCTGGAGTTGGAGAGCCCCGGGGCCGACGCCGCCACCATGCAAAGCCTGGCGGCCATGACCGGCGGTGAATCACTCGCCCCCGAGCTATTGCCCGAGCTGATCGAGCGACTACTCGAGCAGACCGAGGATCTGATCGTCGAGCGACAAACCAAGCAGACGCTTTGGGACGGCTGGTGGGTATTGCTGTTGATCGTGCTGCTGCTGGGCGTCGAGTGGTGGCTCCGAAAACGCTGGGGGCTGGTCTGAGCAACGCTCGCCCACGGACACGGCGGTCAGTCCGCGGTAGCCATGCCCACGGGCACCGCCCCGGAGGAATCGCCGGGTGGATCAATCTCTCCAACACTCCCGCCGCCTTTTCACCTTCTACCGCTCCACCACGGCGAAGGTCACGCGCCACACACCGGCCCGGGCGCAGGCGACCATCACCGGCTCGACCGTTTCATAAGGGGCGCGGCGATCGCTCCGGATGCGCACCTCCAGTTGTTCCCGGCGTCGTCCGGCTTCGTATTCGATCATCCGCTGGACTTCCTCGCGGTCGAGGGTCCGCCCACCGACGACGGCCCGACCGTCGGGCAGAACGTTGATCACCAGGCGCGGCGTGTCGCTTTCAACTTCCGTTGGCTGACTCGTTTCCGCCGCCGGCAGGTTCAGCGCCATCTGCACTTCCTGTCGAGCCAGGTGACTGGACACGAGAAAGAAGATGATCAGCAGGAACACGACGTCGATCATCGGCGTCATGTTAATGCCGAGCGGCGCGCGTTGGGAACTGTTGGGGACACGCATGACTGGCTATCGGCCGTCGTTTCTTGAAGTGGACGAATACGCTACGAGGGCAGGGGGGGGGTAGTTGATTCCGTGGTAATTGCCGATTGTTTAACGGGAGACGACCGTTCAAAGGGGAAGCGCCCCGTGGTGTATGCTATCGCTCGCCGCGGGGTGGTTGAGGCGACTGGGGTGGCCGGGGCGGGCCGGTCGGCGATTGCCCGCCCGCCATGCCACCGCGTGCCGCCCGCGTGGCCACACGCAACCGCTTCAGTGGTCGCATCGCATGTTGGGCGGCCTGGGCCACCTCGGCGATCAGTTGATCCACGCGATTGCGAAAGATGGCGAACGCTCCCACCGCGGGAATCGCCACGATCAATCCCTCGACCGTCGTGACCAGCGCCAGATAGATCCCCTCGGCCAGGTCGGCGGCGCGGGCAGCGCCCTGCGTGTCGGCCACTTCGCGGAAGGCGAAGATCATGCCCATCACGGTGCCCAGCAGCCCGAGCATCGGGGCGATGTTGCCGATCAGCGATAGGTATTCGATCTTCCGCAGCAGTCGGGCCGACTCATCGGCGGTGGCGTCCTCCAGGGCCTTCTCGACGCTGGGCCAGCCGCCGTCCACCTCCATCAGTCCCGCTTCGATCACCCGCCCCAGCACGCTGGGACGCTGCCGACAGTATTCGAGTGCCGCGGCCGGCTGGGCGCCGCCGAGCAATTGTTCGACCTCCTCGGCCAGATTGGGCGGCATCAGCACGGCGGCGCGGATCGTGACCAGATGCTCCACCACCAGGGCCACCGCCGCGATCGAGAGCAGCAGGATGAGCAGCCCCACCGCGCCGCCCGCCTCGAGCAGCGCCCAAGGGGAGCCGTCCTCGGCGGCAAGCATCAGTGGCAGGGGCAACGCGACCAGCGAAAAATGCGGCATCGCTTTTCCTCGGTTGGATGATGTCCAGATGATGTCCGATCGCCGAGAGCTGGCAGCTTGCGGTGTGGCGACTGCCCGGCCGGGGCTATCGGTCCGTTGACGAACCGAATTCCCTAGCAGCGGTTCTACGGCGGCGCGGCTTCCTGCAACCGCGCGTCGGCTTCCCGGCTGATTTGCGTTTGATCGTTGTAATCGCGAACCACCTCGCGGTAAAGGCGCCCGGCCGCGACGTTGCGTCCGAAGCGTCGCAAGGCGTCGCCCGCCTCGAGCAGTGATCGCGCGGCCAAGGGGCGGTCTTCCGGATGCAGGATCGCCGCGCGGAGCCAGGCCAGTGCGGCCGATTCGTCTTGCCCAGCGCGGGCCGCCGCCGATCCGAGGACGAAATACGGCCCGCCGCGAAGCGGCTCGTCGAGCGACTCGATCACGCCTTCCAGCCGCTGCAAGTCGTTCTGGTCGGCCGGGGTCATTCGGGTTCGCCAGAGCTGGCCGGCGGCCAGTCGGGCGATTCGCTCGTCCGTCTCGCGCATCAGTCGGTTGAGCACTCCGGTGGCCTCTGCCCGGCCAGGGCCGGCCAACGAGTAACTGGCTCCCAGCAGTCGCACGGCGGGCAGTTTGCCGCGCATCCAGCCGGCCGCATGTTGCTGGAGGATCGTGTCGACCCCGCCCGGCAGCCAGCCGAGCGGGATGCAGTCGAAGTATGGCGTGCGGGGGTCGTCCCCCAACAGTTGCACGAATAGCTCGGCCGCTTCGCGCGATTGCCCCAGGCGGTCGTGGCAGCGGATCAATTGGGCGACAATTTCACTTCGCACCCAGCGGCGCGTCTCTGCCTCCAACGCGGCCAAGTAAAGACGTCCGGCGGCCGCCGTGTCACCCTCGGCAAACGCCTCGTCGGCTTGGCGATGCGCGTCGACTCGTCGCGTTTCAATCCGAAGCACGCGCTCGGCGGGAAAGGTCTGCCGCCGTCCGCCGGGCAATTCCACGACCAGCCCATCGCCGGAATAATCGACCACGCGCCCCGTGGTTCGGGTTTCGCCGCCGGTTCGCCCGCCGAGATGGATTGTGTCTTGGGCCGTGGCTGTTGTTGCCATGAGGACAGCGAGCAGCACGACAAGCCGGGCGAGGGCAGGGGGGGGCGTTGGAGTTTCCCGAGAGCCGGTCCGGCCGAGATGTCCGATCATGGGCCGCGAACCCGCCGCCGAACCGAGAGCCGTTGACTCCCGGCGATCGGGGGTGATCCCAACATCAAACGTCCGGCGTTCAGCGTCCATCATGGCTTCAGTCGCGTGGTGTCCACATAGGCGTGTCCCCCGCCATTCTCTCGGGCCAGCCGGACGAGGAAATTGGCGGCGTCCTGTCGCGGGCCGATGCCGAACTCGATGCAGTTGATCGTGATGCCCGCCGCCCGCCGCCCGATGCGTGCCAGATCGGACGGGTAGAGCTTTGGTTCATCGGCGTCGGTGAGGAAGAAGATCACGTCGGGTCCCAGGCGGAGGGCATCCAGCAGGGCCGCCTCGTGTCGCGTGGCCCCGTCGGCCGTGATGCCACCGACGAACCGGGCAGCCAGCTTCTTGTTCCGCTCGGTGGCGAAGAGCATGCGGTTCGGATCGCCGGTGGGATTGAACTTCCAGGGCCGTTCGTTGTAGAAGATGATCTGGAACTGATGCGTTTCTTCCAGGCTGTTCAGGCTGGCCAGCAGTTGGGCTTTGGCGGCCTCAAGCGGCGAACCACTCATCGAGGCCGAGCGGTCGAACACGTAGACGAACTTGTAGCCTTCGCCCTCGACGCCGAATATCCGGGTGCGCGCCCGACCTCCGGGGGCTCGGGACGTGCGTCCGCCTTCGGGTCCGGCGGCGGCTCCGGCCGCGTCCACGCCGCCCCCTTCCAGGTCGCCGGGTCCGAGCCTCGGTGCGGCCTCGGGCAGGGCGTCGCTGGGGTCGACCGACGGCGAGTCGGCCACCAGATCGTCGAGCGAGGAAGCCGAGTTGGCCGCGTCGGTCGAGGTGTCGCTCTGGGCGTTGGCTGCCGCGTCGGCGTTGCTCTCGGGCCCCTCGAAGAAGTCCTGCGAGTCTTCTCGATGCGTCAGCACGATCCCCACCTCGGCCGTCCGCTCGGGGGCAGCGCCTTCCCGCTCCCCCAGACGCAAACCCAGGGCCACCGCGACCAACAACAGCGCATGCAGCACGGTCGAGATGAGCCAACTGGGCAGGGTTGGCCGTTGCTCGGTGGGTGGGGATGGGGCGTTCATAACCGAGAATTGCGAAAGCTGCTGGCGGATAACGACTTATGCGCATGTTACGCTGGACGGGCAGCGGGAGTCAACCGAAGTGGGAGATTGGATGGCGGGAAGTTGGGAGATTGGCCCGCAGTGAAACAACCAATCGGGAGCCAATAACGGGGGCTAACCCGCCGGCAGAGGGGGGCCTCGTAATAGCCGAGCCGTCGATAGCCCGTCTTCCCGGTGGCGGTATAATGGAGAACCGGCCGTTGCCAACACGGAACACTGGCAGCGAAGCGACCGTCAGCACCACGCGCTTCGCCACGCAGTCCACGGAGCAAACGTTGTGCATATCGTTAAGTATCCCCATCCCACCCTTCGGCATGAATCCAAGCCGCTCAAGCGGGTCGACGCCGAGTTGCGCAAAATCGTCGACCAGATGCGTGAATTGATGTACGAGCATCGCGGCATTGGGCTGGCCGCCAATCAGGTGGATTTGCCCTATCGCTTGTTTATCCTCAACGTCTCGGGCGACCCGGAGCAGCAAGAACTGGAGCACGTGTTCATCAACCCGGTCATCTCCCGACGCAGCGGCGGCGTGGTCGAGGCCGAGGAAGGTTGCCTGAGCCTGCCGGGCATTTATGCCCCGGTGCGTCGCCCGGCAAAGTGTGTCATCTCGGCCTACAACATGCGCGGCGATGAAATCACGCTGAAGCTGGACGGCCTGTTTGCCCGTGCCGCGCAGCACGAGTACGACCACCTGGACGGGACCGTCTTCATCGACCGGCTCGACGACACGGCCCGGGCGGCGGTGGGTGAACAGGTGGCCGCGCTCGAGGCCGAGTTTTCCGGTCAGCTACAACGGGGTGCCGTGCCCGACGCCGAACAGGTGGCCCAGCGGCTTAGCGAATTGGAGGCGCTGCGTACCTGAGCGAGCTGGCGCTTGTTCGACGAGGCGTCGATTTCAGGCCTTCGCCGCTTGGGATAGCTTCGGCCGGGGCAGTTCTCCTCTCCTTCCAACGCGGTGGCACTTTTCACCTGCGTCGCGGTGGGCTAGGCTGCCCCCTATGAGCAACGCCGCCCGCCCGCCCGATCCAACCCGCCAGCGCCACTTCGCCGAGGAGGTGGTTCGGCGTTTGCGCGGGGCCGGCTATCAGGCGCTTTGGGCCGGGGGCTGCGTGCGCGACATGCTGCTCGGTACCCAGCCGGTCGACTTTGACGTGGCCACCGACGCCGTGCCCGAGCAAATCCGCGAGGTCTTCGGCCGGCGACGGACGATCGCCGTGGGCGCGGCTTTCGGCGTGATCACGGTGCTCGGCCCACGGGACGCAGGGCAAATTGAAGTGGCCACCTTCCGTCGCGATTTGGGCTACAGCGATGGACGCCACCCAGACGCGGTCGCGTTTAGCTCGCCGGAAGAGGATGCCCGCCGCCGTGACTTCACCATCAATGGCATGTTCTTCGATCCGATCAAGCAAGAGGTGATCGACTTCGTCGACGGCCGCGCGGATTTGGAGCGGGGCCTGATCCGCGCAATCGGTGTCCCGCGCGAGCGCTTCACCGAGGATCGGTTGCGGCTGCTCCGCGCGGTGCGCTTCGCCGCACGGCTGGGATTCGCCCTGGAGACGGAGACCCAGTCGGCCATCGCGGAGATGGCCGGCCAGATCGGCGGCGTGAGCCCGGAACGGGTCGGCCAGGAAATGCGGAAGCTGCTCACGGCCGAGCATCGGGTGGCTGGCGTGCGTCTATTGATCGAAACGCGATTGGCCGAACCGGTCTTCCCCGAGTTGCTGTGCTCGGGTTTGTCGGCCAAGCATGCGGAGCGGCGATTGGCCGAGGGGCTCACGCTTCTCGAGCGGGTGGAGCGTCCACGGTTCATCCTGGCACTGGCTGCCCTGCTGCTACCACTGGCGGCCACGGGCGAGGCGGTCGCCGACTTAGCGGATCGCTGGCGACTGTCGGCAAAAGAGGCCGCCGGCGTGCAGTGGCTGTTGGCTAGCGTGGCGACCATCGAAGAATCCCAGTCGCGGCGATTCTCGGAGCTTCAGCCGCTGCTAATCCATGCGGAGGCGGAGCAGTTGATCCGGCTGGCCGAAGCCCATCGTCCGGGGTCGGACGACGTGGCCTACGCGTTGGCGCAGTCGGCCCGACCGCGGGAAGAGTTGGACCCGCCGCCGCTGCTGACCGGTCGGGATCTGATCGATCGCGGCATCCCACCCGGCCCGCGCATGGGAGAACTGCTGACCGAGGTGCGTCGTGCGCAGCTCGATGGCGAGATCGCCGACCGCGAGGAGGCTTGGGCTCGAATCGAGTGACAGGGTTCATGGATTGGAAACATCTTGGCCCCCGGGGGGACGCCCGGGGGGCTCGATTCCTCTCATCCTCCACTCTCGCCCCGTTTCCCGTGCCCAGCTGGCGTGGTACGATAATTCTCATGGACAAGAAAGCCAAGAAGAAGATCCAGACGCTGAACCAACGCGTGCAGAAGCTGCAACAGCAACTGGCCGGTGCCCGCAAACAAGTGGATGATCCCGCCGAGCTGAAGACGCTGGAGGCCCAACTGTCGGCGGCCGAGGCCGAGTTGGCCAAGCTAAAGTCGGGCGACTGACCGGCGGTTTGGTTTCTGGCACATCCGGGCTTTGACCCTCGGTCCGACAAGTTGGCACCCGGTGGCGGCTCGCCGTCTGGCCTGGCGGCGGTCGGCGGCCCTGTCCGCCGGTATCAGCTCCCGACGAGGGGCTCTGGTTTTTTCCTCTGCCGGGCCTTGCCAAGCCGCCACCGGTGGCGTAAAAATAGGGTCTTGCAGTCACTTGCCGAAGTGGCGGAATTGGCAGACGCGCTAGGTTCAGGACCTAGTGGGGGTTAACCCCGTGGAGGTTCGAGTCCTCTCTTCGGCACCTTGCGGCAAAAGGACTTACGTCAATCGGGCGTGAGTCCTTTCTCTCTTTCTTGGCCCGAATATCTTGCCGATAGCACACCGATAGCACACAATATTGGGTGACGTTGCTTTGGCATTGCTCGCCCACTCGGGCGAGGCTTCCTGCTGCTAAGGAGGTCACAAGGG
>Ga0180430_10000136_pt1 | contig 80752 bp, 59 predicted proteins | sample SS_ome_9_FD_132999 | JGI IMG/M metagenome (GOLD analysis project Ga0180430, IMG submission 132999) | Hypersaline lake sediment archaeal communities from the Salton Sea, California, USA - SS_1_S_2 metaG | ecosystem: Environmental > Aquatic > Non-marine Saline and Alkaline > Hypersaline >...
CCGGGGGGGGTGCGCTCCAGAACCAGGGCCGCGGCGGTGCGCGGGCCGTCAGTGCCGCCGCGATCCTGGTCGACGGCCCGGGAGAAGCCCCAGCCGAAGAGGGGCAGCACCGCCGCGGCCAGCAGCAGGGCCCCGGCCCACCTGGTCACGCGGCGCAGCGGCGCCTTCTCAGGCCGCCTCCAGAGCGCGGCGGCGCCCGCACCGGCCCAGATGGCGAGCCAGGGCACCACACCCACCAGCAGGCGGGTGGACTGGCCGACGTAGACGAGCAGCAGGGCCAGTGTGGCCAGGCAGTGGACCAGGCCGAAAAGATGCACAACGCGCCGCCGCCCCCCGTAACGGATGATGGCCACGAGGCCGGCCACGGCCAGCAGCACCGCGGCCAGTGAGTAGAGCCTGAGGAAGGTGGCTTCGAAGGTCATCCCGCCCAGGTGCTCGAGGTAGTACCAGAGATTGCCGTAAACCGGGTTCCAGGGGTGGACTGCGTGGGCCGCCTCGAACATCGCCCGGGGGTCTCGGTAGCTCTGGTTCCAGTACCCGTAGCCGGTGGTGAGCAGGTTGCCGAAGTTCGCCCGGTTGAACAGCAATTGGGGCAGCAGGCCGGCCAGGGCCCCGGCGCCGAACAGCGCCCCGTGCAACGCCGGCCGGCGCAGGCCCTCACCGGGCCGCCGGCCGCTGGCCAGGGCCAGGCCGAACACCGCCGGCAGGGTCACCACGTTGGCCAGCCGCACGGTAACAGCGCAACCGGCTGCCACGCCGGCGAACAGGACGAAGAGGGACGCCCGTCGCGGCGAGGTGCTCTCTTTCGGAGCGACAAGACAGAACCCGGTAACGAGCAGGACCAGGGCCAGGTTCTCGGTGAGCACGCGGATCGAACAGAAGATGAGCACCGGCGAACAGGCGGTCACCGCCGCGGCGGCCAGCGCCGCGAAGCGGTCTCCCCCGGCACGGCGGCCCAGCAGGTAGACCAGGGGAATGACGGACAGGCCGAGCAGCAGACCGGCAAGGTAGAACCGTTCCGCCGGCAGGCCGAGCAGGCGGAAAAAGGCCAGCACCAGCGGGAAGCCGCCGGGGTAACGGGAGGGGTAGACACCGCCGCCCATGACCAGGGTCAGCCCACGGCCCTCGGTGAGGGAGACGGCGGCCGCGGCATATTCGGCGGCATCGGGCGCGGGCCGGAAATCGATGGAGGGCACCCCCACCAGGCCCAGGCGCAGGAAAAGGGAGACGAGCAGGAGCAGGACGAGCACCGCACCGCTGACCAGGCGACCCGGAGCTGCACGCATCATCCCCCCTCCCCGTCCCACGAATCGGCCAGTTGCCCGATGCGCCGGCCGGCCTCGGCCAGCGACTCCGCCCCGGTGGCGGCGAAGGAGAGGCGCAGGGCCGACTGGCCCCCCGGCCCCATGCCGCCGGCGGGCACCGCGGCCACCCGCTGCTCCTCGAGCAGCCGGACAGAGAACGCCGCGTCGTCGATGCCCGCGGGCAGGTGGGCGAGGACAAAGACCGAGCCGCCGGGCCGCGCCGCACGGATCGCGGGAAAACCGCGCAGCGAGGCCGTCAGGGCATCCCGCCGCCGTCGAAGCCGCGGCAGCACGTCTTCCAGGTGGCGATCGACGGCCGGCAGCGCCGCCATCAACCCCCGCTGGGTCACGTGGGCCGCGCTGATCACCGAACTGTCGTGGATTTTCAGCACCTGCTCCACCAGCGCCGGCGGCCCGGCGAGAAACCCGGCGCGCCAGCCGGCCAGGGAGAGCGACTTGGAGAAGCTGCCGGCAGTGACCGTGCGCCCGGTCATGCCGGGCAGCGACCCGATGGAGCACGGTCGCTGCCCCTCGTAGACCAGTTCCTGGTAGGTCTGGTCCGCCACGACCCAGATCTCCCGGCCGCGGAGCAGGTCGCCCAGTTCGCGCACCCAGTCGTCGGGGTAGCGGCTGCCGGTGGGATTGTTGGGGTTGACCAGCACCACCGCTTTCGTCCGTGCGGAGAGCGCTTCGGCCATCGCCCCGAGGTCGGGTACGTGGCCCTGCTCCGGGGCGGTGGGCAAGGCCCGCACCACGCCGCCCAGCAGCTGCACCGTCATCGCGTGGTTGAAGTACCAGGGGCTGGGCACCAGCACCTCGTCCCCGGGCACGAGCAGGGCGGCCAGGGCGCTGAAGCAGGCCTGGTTGGCCCCCGGCGTGACGAGCAGGCCGTCGTGGGGGTCGACGTCCATGCCGTAGCGCTCGCCGATGTACTTGGCCAGCAGCTCCCGCAGCTCGGGCAGGCCCGGGTCGGGAGTGTAGCGGTGCACCGCCGGGTCGCCGGCGGCCCGGCGCACCTCGTCGATGAACTCACCGGGTGGCGGGAAATCCACCACGGCCTGGGCCAGGTTGACCAGCTCGCCTTCGGCGGCCAGCTCGCGGGCCCGGGCCATCAGGGCGGTGAGCGCCGGTGGGTCGGTGGCCAGCAGGTGGGGCGAGATCCGCAGATCCATCACCGTCCTCCCTCGATCGCTGAGCGGGCCAGGTAGAGGGTGACCACGCCGCCGAAGAGCGCCTGTGAAGTGACCGAATCGTACCCCGCCCCACGCAGCTCCGCTTCGAAGGCCGCGCCGCAGGGAAAGCGGTCCACCGAGTCGGGCAGGTAGGCATACGCCCCGCCGGCATCGAAGAGCAGCCGGCCCAGCAGCGGCAGCACGCGCTTGAAGTAGAAGCGATAGAGGCCGCGGAGCGGCTGGCGTTGCGGCATGGAGAACTCGAGCACGGCCAGCCACCCGCCCGGCCGCAGCACCCCGGCCACCCGGCGCAGGCAGCCCCGGTAGTCGTCCACGTTGCGGATGCCGAAAGAGACCACCGCCCCGTCGGCCGTGCCCGGGCGGAGCGGCGGCCGTGCGGCATCGGCGAGCACCGGGTCCACGGCCCCGCCCAGGCGCCCCCATGGTCCACGGCCCTCGGCCTTGCGACGGGCCAGGGTCTCCAGCATCGGCAGGGCCAGGTCGGATGCGGCCACCCGCACGCCGGCCCCGCGGCGGAACCCCTCTTCCACCAGGCTCAGTGACTGGGCGCCGGTGCCGGCGCAGAAATCGAGGATGCGGAGGTCGTGGCCACCACGTTCCACCAGGGCCCCCACCAGGGCCCGGGAGGCCATGCGCCGCCAGCCGGCGTCCCGGCCCGCGCTGAGCAGGGTGTTGGCCAGGTCGTAGCGCCGGGCGATGCGGCCGAACATGCCGGCCACCTCGTCCCGCCGGCCCGAGGCCAGGTGGGCGGTCGTCCCCGTGTTCTCGACGTTGTTCACGGCATTGAACTCCATGGAATCACCGTGGCAGATGATAGCACCCGTGCCGAAGGCCGACAAAGCAGGCTTCCGCATCTGATGCAAAAACCCCTTTTGATTTTCAGGCAAATCAGCGTATAATCAGGCAAAGGGTTGCCGGACACCTTGCCGACCACTCTCACATTTCATTTCATGCTGGAGGTGATCCATGTTTACCGGACAGGAGAATCACGACGTCACCCTGGTCGACGCGAAACAGATGACAAAGGCATTTCGTGACCAGGCGAGCACCGGGGCGGTCCTTGGCCACTTCTTCGGCAAGAAGGCCCTGCAGAAGATCCTCGATCAGGAAGACTGCGTCGGCATTCGACATTACTATGGCGAGAACAAGAGCGGCGAACCGGTTCTGGTGCTGGTGGGCGTGACGGCCAACGGCGCCGACATGACCGGTGGCGTCATCCTCGAACTCGGCTTCCCCTGCCCGCCAAAATGTTTCGGCAGCAGTCCGCTGGCCAACGACTGAAACACGTCGCGACGCCTCCTGGAAATCAACGAGAGACGCCGCGTTCAGCTGGCACCGGTGAGCTACGTTCATGCCTGATTGGATCTACGTTTTCTCTTCCTGGTCTGCGGTGATTCCACTGGTCGCCGCGCTGGTCCTCTGGCGCCGGCTGGACCTGCCGATGCGGTTGCTGGGGGTCCTTTTCCTCGCCGCCGTGCTCATCGAGGCCGGCTGCTGGTACCTGGCCTACCAGGGGGCATCGAATCTCTGGCTGTTCCATATCTGGACCGCCATCGAGTACACCCTGACCATCCTCATCTTCTCGTTCTGGCAGAAGCGCCCACGGACCCGACGGCTGCTTCGCCTGTCCATTCCGCTGTTCTATGCCGCTCTCGTGATCAACAAGTGCTTCGTCGAATCGTTCGACGGGTTGGACAGCATCAGCCGCTCGATCAGCAGCTTCGTCATCATCGGCGTGGCGGCCATGACGTTTAAACGGATGCTCATCGAACCCGGCGACTCCCTGCTCCGCGACTCCAGGTTCTGGATCTCCACCGCCGCCCTGATCTACCATGCCGGCACGCTGACCCTCTTCACGATGGGGCGGGTGATGATGGCCAATGACATGAACCTCTTCGAAACCATTTATGACGTCCACTGCGTGATCAACAGCCTCACCAACCTGCTCTTCGCCGGGGGGATCCTATGCCGGAGGCCGCGCTAGACTATTTCTGGCTCTGCATCATCGTCACCGCGGTGATCCTGGTGCTGGTCTCCGCCTTCCTGGTGATCTTCGTCACCAGTGCCCGGCACCTCCGCCTGGAGCGCGACTTCGTCAATTCCATGCTCCACACCACCCAGGCGCTGATCATGGTTTTCGACGCCGAAGACCGGCTGGTACGGTTCAACCGCGCCTGCGAAAAGCTGACCGGTGTCGGCGAGAGGGAGGTGGCCGGGAAACGGCTCGGGGAACTCGAGTTCGCCGGCGGCGGCTTGACCGACGAGACGACATGGATCGCCACCGGCGGAGAGGAGCGGATCATCGCCTGGAGCACCACGCCCCTCACCCTCACCGATACGGGCGAACAGGGCCGGATCGCCACCGGCATCGACATCACCGAACGGAAGCGGGCCGAGGACGAGGTCAAACTGCTGGCCACTGCCGTGGAACAGGCCGCGGGCAGTATCGTGATCACCGATGCGGCGGGGCTGGTGATCTACGTCAATCCCGCGTTCTCCCGCTGCTCCGGCCACGCCCGGGAGGAAATGCTGGGACGCAGCTTGAAGCAGTTCCGCGCCGAGCGCGGCGACCCGGCCTTCCAGGAGCGCATCTGGGCCCGGCTGGCCGAGGGCGAGACGTGGAGCGGCATCGTGGAGGAGGCCACCCGGTTCGACAGCACGGTGCTGGTGGAGATGACCATCTCCCCGATCACCGACAATCGGGGGGTGATCACCGGCTACGTCTCGGTGAGCCGTGACATTACCCACGAACGGCAGCTGGAGGACCAGCTGCGCCAGGCACAGAAGATGGAGGCCATCGGCACCCTCGCCGGCGGCATCGCCCACGACTTCAACAACATGCTCTCGGCGATCCTCGGCTTCAGCAAAATGACGCTGGAGGGCCTGGGGAAGGACGACCCGCTGGCCGAGAACCTCGAGCACGTACTCACCGCGGGCCAGCGTGCCCGTGACCTGGTGAAGCAGATCCTCACCTTCAGCCGGCGCACGGACACCGAGGTCAAGCCGGTGCAGGTACAGCTGATCGTCAAGGAGGCGCTGAAGCTGCTCCGCGCCTCCTTCCCCAGCACGGTGGACATCCGCCTCAACATCGCCAACTCCTCGGGCATGGTGCTGGCCGACCCGATCCAGATCCACCAGCTGGTGATGAACCTCTGCACCAATGCCGAGTTCGCCATGCGGGGACACCCGGGGGTGCTCGAAGTGTCGCTGATGGAGCAGGTGCTGGGCGAGGACGAACCGGCACGGCCGGCCGACCTTGATCCCGGGCGCTACCTGCGGCTGAGCGTCAAGGACAACGGCCACGGCATGGACCGGGAAACCCGCGACCGGATCTTCGATCCCTTCTTCACCACCAAGAAGGGCGGGGATGGTTCGGGAATGGGGCTCTCTGTGGTGCACGGCATCGTGAAGAACCTCGGCGGCACGATCACCGTGTACAGCAAGCCGGAGGAGGGTACGGTCTTCCATACCTACCTGCCGCGGCTCGGCCTGAGCCCCGGCGAAGAGCCGGAACCGGAAGAGCGCCCGCCCGAGGGCAACGAACGGATCCTCTTCGTCGACGACGAGGAGATGCTGGTCCGCCTGGGCACCAAGCACCTGGAGAATCTCGGCTATACCGTTTCCGGCCACACCAGCAGCACCGAAGCCCTGGCCGCTTTCCACAAGGCCCCGCAGCGCTTCGACCTGGTGATCACCGACCAGACCATGCCCAACCTCACCGGCACCGAGCTGGCCCGCAAGATCCGGGCGGTTCGAACCGACCTGCCGGTGATCCTGATCACCGGGTTCAGCACCGGCCTCGCCGAGGCCCAGGCCTCGGCAGTGGGCGTGCACACCTGCCTGCTCAAGCCGGTGGTGGCCAGCGACCTCGGCTTTGCCGTGCGCCGGGCCATCGACGGCGAGCCGCCGGTGGAGGAGTGGCCCGGCTGATCCCGCCTTCCCGTTTTGCCCTTCCCGGACTTTTGCTATGATGTCCGCTCTCTCCCGGCAACGGCATGCGCACGGAGGCGGACATTGCGGGCCTACATGGATTTCGTCAAGATCGAGCACACGCTCTTTTCCCTGCCGGTGATCTACGCCGGCACGGCCCTGGGCAGCCCCGACACGGTTCCGCCCTGGCACGTGCTGCTGCTCATCCTCGTCGCCGCCACCGGCGGACGCACCGCAGCCTTCGCCCTCAACCGCATCATCGACCGCCGGATCGATGCCCGCAACCCGCGCACCAGCGGCCGCGAGCTGCCCAGCGGACGGCTGACCCTGGCCCAGGCACTCGGCGTCCTCGCCGCCGGCACACTGGTCTATGCCGCCGCCGCCTGGGCCATCGCACCGATCTGTCTCGCGCTGGCGCCTGCCCCGCTGGCCGTCTTCATCGTCTACCCCTATCTCAAGCGCTTCACACCGCTGGCCCACTTCGGGGTGGGCCTGGCCCTGGCCCTGGGCCCGGTGGCCGGCTGGTTCGCGGTCACTCTCGCCTTCCGCGAGATGCAGCCGGCGCTGTTGCTCGCCGGATTCACCTTTTTCTGGGTCGCCGGATTCGATATCATCTATGCCACCCAGGACACGGCATCGGATCGCCGTGAGGGGCTGCACTCGATCCCGGCGGCACTGGGGAACGAGCGGGCCATCCGCGTTTCGGGCCTGCTGCACCTCGTCGCCTTCGGCTGCCTGGCCGCCCTGGCCTGGTCCGGACTGAACCGGTGGGCCGCCCTGCCGTTCCTCGCCCTGACCGGCGTGCTGCTCGTCCTCGAGCACCGCCTGGCGAGAAACATCGCGGTGGCCTTTTTCCGCATCAACGCCGTCCTCGGTTTCGTGGTCCTGGCGATGGTGCTGGCGGGGGTACTGTTCCGATGAAGATCATTCTCGGCATTACCGGCGCTTCGGGGGCGCCGTACGCCGTCGACTTCCTGCGCCGCTCCAGGGCCGACGTCTGCACGCTGGTCAGCGGCTGGGGCGAGAAACTGCTCGCCGAGGAGGCCGAGGGGGCCGCCGAGGTCCGGCAGCTGAGCAAGGCCTGTTTCTTCGACCAGCAGCTCGACGCCCCCCCGGCGTCCGGGTCCAATGTCTTCGACGTGATGGTCATCCTCCCCTGCACCATCTCCACCCTGGCCAAGATCGCCGGCGGCGTGGCCGACACCCTGGTCACGCGCACCGCGGCGGTGGCGCTCAAGGAGCAGCGCCGGCTGGTGCTCTGCCTCCGCGAAACACCCCTCTCCGCCGTCTCCCTGGAAAGCGCGCTCAAGCTGAGCCGGCTGGGCGTGACGATCATGCCTGCCTGCCCGCCGTTCTATGGTTCGCCGGAGAGCGCCGACGACCTGGTCCGCGCCTTCGTGGACAAGGTCTTCCGGGTCATCGGCCGGCCGGATGATGCCGGCCCGGGCTGGAAGAACGAGGAACTGACGTGAGCGGACTCAACTCCCTGGGGGATTTCCTGAACCGCCTGCAAGCGCATGGCGAACTGGCCCGGGTGACCCGCGAGGTGGACCCGGCGTTCGAGATCACCGAGATCGCCGAACGGGCCATGCGTGAGGAGCGGCCGGCGCTGCTCTTCGAGCGCGTGAAAGGGTCCGACTACCCGCTGGCGGTGAACGTCTTCGGCACCCTGCACCGGGTGGAACTGGCCCTGGGAGCCGACCCGGAAGCACTGGGCCGCCAGCTGCTGGAAACGGTGGAGCGGCTCAACCCGCCGTCGCTGGCCGCCCTGGGCAGCACCCGGCCGCTCTGGGGCCGCCTGGCCGCGGCCCGGGTGGCCCGGAGGCGGCGCGCCGCCTCCCAGCAGGTGGTGCAGCAGCCGGCCGACCTGACCCGGCTGCCGCTGCTGCGCTGCTGGCCCGGCGACGGCATTCCCGACTTCCTGCACCTCGAGATGAGCGGCGGCCTGCCGGGCCGCGAGACCCTGGCCGGCCTGGAGCCGCCCGGGGCCGGCGGCTTTGCCGGACGGTTCTTCACCTTTCCCCTGGTGATGACCCGGGACCCGCTCACCGGGCGGCGCAACACCGGCCTCTACCGCATGCAGGTGCACAACCCTGCCGAAACCGGCATGCACTGGCAGATCCAGAAGGGCGGCGGTTTCCATTTCCACCAGGCCGAGGAGCTGGGCCGCGACCTGCCGGTGGCGGTGGTGGTGGGCGGCGACCCGGCGCTCTGCCTCGCCGCGGCGGCACCGCTGCCCGAAGGGATCGACGAGCTGCTCTTCGCCGGCTTCCTGCGCGGCTCGGCCACGAGAATGACCCGGGCACGCACCATCGACATGCTGGTGCCCGCCGGGGCCGAGTTCGTGCTCGAGGGTGTGGTGCCCGCCGGGGAACGGCGGCTCGAGGGGCCCTTCGGCGACCACTTCGGCCACTACTCGAAAGAAGCGCCCTTCCCCGTCTTCCGCGTCAACTGCATCACCAGCCGCCGCCACCCGGTGTTCCACGCCTCCGTGGTGGGCAAACCGCCCAAGGAGGATCGCTTCATCGGGGACGCCCTGCAACTGGTGCTCTCGCCGCTGCTCAAGTTGATCCACCCCGAAGTCCGCGGGGTCTGGGCCTACTACGAGGCCGGCTTCCACAACCTGCTCGTGGTTTCGGTGAACGAACGCTACGGCCGCGAGGCGGTGAAGACCGCCCTCTCGCTGATGGGCGAGGGCCAGCTGTCGCTGACCAAGGTGGTGATCCTCGTGCCCGGCGATGTCGACCCGCGGGACTTCCCCGAGGTGCTGAGGCAGGTCAGGGCCAACTTCGACCCGGCCGGCGATTTCATCCTGCTGCCCGGGGTACCGCTGGACACGCTCGACTTCACCGGGCCGAAAATGAACCTGGGCAGCAAGATCGTCATCGACGCCACGCCGCGGCCGGATGAACCCGGCCCGCCCCGAGAGCCGCTGACCGCCGAAGCGGTGGAAGCACTGGCCATCGCCGTGCCCGGGGTGCAGGAGGCCATTCTCCGCGAGGGTGCGCTGCTGGCCGTCACCGTGGAGCGGGACGGCCGGTCGGTGCTGGAAGCACTGCTCGCCCACCCGGGGCTCGCCTCGGTGCCGCTGATCGCCGCGGTGAGCCGCGACGTGAACATCCGCGATCCCGAGGAGTTGCTCTGGGGGATTTTCACCCGCTTCGACGGGGCGCAGGACATCCTCTTCGCCGGCAAGGAATGGCAGGGCATCGCCCCCCGCTACCGCGGCCCCCTGGGTATCGACGCCACCTGGAAACCCGGCTACCCGCCGGCGGTGGAGATGCACCCCGACGTGGTGCGCACCGTGGACGAGAACTGGAAACGCTACTGGGAGAATGTCTCGGGATGAACACCCCCCGGTGGACAGGCCGGCAGCCCCCCTTCCGCGACCCGGCGCTGGCCGCTATCTGGGCGCGCCTGGACAGCGGCGGCCGCCTCGACGCGGCTGACGGCCTGGCCCTCTTCCGCACCGAGGACCTCCCCGGCCTGGGCTGGATGGCGCGCACCGTGCGCCGCCGCCTGCACGGCGACGCGGTGACCTTCGTACGCAACCAGGTGGTCAACCCCTCCAACGTCTGCACCCTGCGCTGCGGCTTCTGCCGTTTCTCCGTCGACGCCGACGACCCCGAAGCCTACGATCTGGAGCCGGAGGAAATCGTCACCCTGCTGCCCGGCGACGTGAACGAAGTTCACGTGGTGGGCGGACTGCACCCGGAGCGGGACTGGGAGTATTACCTCGAGGTGGTGGCGCTGATCCGCGACCGCCTGCCCGCGGCCACGATCAAGGCCTGGACCGCGGTGGAAATCGTGCACTTCGCCAAACGCTTCGGCATCGACGAGGCCGACGTGCTCGGACGGCTGCGCGAGGCCGGGCTGGACATGCTGCCCGGCGGCGGGGCGGAAATCTTCGCCGAGCGGGTGCGGCGGCAACTCTGCCCCGGGAAGCCGGACGCCGAACGCTGGCTGGCCGTGCACCGCACGGCCCACGGCCAGGGCATCCCCAGCAATGCCACCATGCTTTACGGCCACATCGAGACCTCGGAGGAACGGGTTGACCACCTCCTTCGGCTGCGCGGGCTGCAGGACGAAACCGGGGGGTTCCGCTCCTTTATCCCCCTGCCCTTTCAGCCCGGCGGGTCCGACCTCGTGGAACGGCGAACCCCGCCCACCGACGATCTGCGTACCATCGCCGCGTCACGCCTGCTCCTGGACAACATTCCCACGATCAAGGCCTACTGGGTGATGACCGGCGAAACCGTCGCCGCAACGGCCCAGCACTTCGGCGCCGACGACATGGAAGGGACCCTGGGCGGCGAACGCATCGCCCACGCCGCCGAGGCGGAAACACCGGCGGCGCTCACCCCGAACCGCCTCTCGCGGCTGATCACCACCGCCGGCTGGACACCGGTTGAGCGGGACGGACGGCACCGCGTGGTGGACGTGCGCAGCGACGGCCCGGTGCTGGGCATGATCCCCTTCCTCAATTCCGAACCGTTTCACTGGAACCTCGATTCCGGCGGCTTTCGCCTGATCCCCATGGCCCCGCGGCGCATGGGGCAGCTGGCCGGGCAGGGCGTGGTGGATGCGGGGATTCTCTCGCTGATGGACCTTTTCGACCTCGAGGACCGCTTCCGCCCGCTTGACTACGGCATTGCGGTGCGCCACCGGGCACGGTCGGTGTTCCTCCTCTCGGCCCGTGAACCGCGCCACCTGGACGGCCGGCAGATCGGCGTCACCGAGGAAACGTCCACCTCGGTCTGCCTCATGCGCCTGCTGCTGGCCCGGCAGCACGGCTGCCGGCCGGTGCTGGCCCGGGTGCCCGCCGCCCGCCACGGCCGGCAACTGCTCTCCCGCTTCGACGCCCTGCTGGTCATCGGCGACCGGGCGCTGACCACCGCCGGGCACTACGCCCGCCAGTTCCCCTTCCGCCTCGACCTGGCCGAAGCGTGGCACGACCTGACCGGGCTGCCCTTCGTCTTCGCCCGCTGGGCGGTGCGGCGCACGCTGGCTGAAGACCTGCAGCGGGGCCTGGAAGCGGGCCTGGACCAGGCCCTCCGGCGCTACGACACGAGCGATGCCACGAGGGCGGAACGCCACGGACGGCGGCTGGGGCTCGCCCCGGAAAAGGTGCGCGAATATCTCGACGGGTTCAACTACCGTTTCGGCGACGCGGAGCGGTCGGCCATCGAGCGGTTCAGAACGATGTACGGGGAGACGATCGGTGATGAACGTGAGCGCCCCTGAAAACACCGGCGGCACGCTGGAGCGCATCGGTCGCGAAGAAGGCCTGGCCCTGCTCACCGATCCGGACCTGCCCCGCCTGGCGGCCCTGGCCCAGCAGGCCCGTTATGCCCTGCACCCCGAGCCGGTGGTGACCTACATCATCGACACCAACCCGAACTACACCAATATCTGTACCGTGGGTTGCCGGTTCTGCGCCTTTTACCGCGACAAGGCATCTGCCGAGGCCTACACCCTTTCCCCGCAGGCGGTGGGGGCCAAGGCCGTTGCCGCGGCGGAAGCCGGGGCCGACACCATGCTGCTTCAGGGTGGGGTCAACCCCGACCTGCCGCTGGACTACTTCACCGCGCTGGTGCGCGAAGTGCGCAGGGCGGCCCCCTCGGTCAACCCGCACTTCTTCTCGCCCCCCGAGATCCATGCCCTGGCCCGGCGGAGCGAACTCACCGTGCGCCAGGTGCTGGACCGGCTCTACGAGGCCGGCCAGCGAACCATCCCCGGCGGCGGTGCGGAGGTGCTCAGCGAGCGGGTGCGGCAAAAGGTCAGCCCGGAGAAATGCACGCCTGACCAGTGGCTGGACGTGATGCGCCAGGCTCACCTCGCCGGATTCCGCAGCACGGCCACGATGATGTTCGGCCACCTGGAAACGGACGAGGAGATCATCGAGCACGTCCACCGCCTGCGTCAGCTGCAGGACGAAACCGGCGGATTCACGGCCTTCATCCCCTGGAGCTGCAAGCCGGGCAACACCGACCTGCAAAGCGTCATCCCCCGGGCCTCGGCCTCGCTGCGCTACCTGCGCATCCTCGCCGTGGCCAGGCTTTACCTGGACAACGTACCGCACATCCAGGCATCCTGGTTCTCCGAGGGCAAGGGGACCGGACAACTGGCCCTGCACTTCGGGGCCGACGATTTCGGCGGCGTGCTGCTGGAAGAAAACGTCCACCGCTCCGCCGACTACGTCAACACCGCCAATGAGAATGAAGTCCGAACGCTGATCAGCGAGGCCGGGTTCCGGCCTCGCCGGCGCGACACGCTCTACCGCCCGGTTGCCTCCTGAACGCCATGCGGTATAATCGGCTATCTGTCCCTTTTGCCGCTGAAACGAAAGGAGTTCCCCGATGATCCGCGCCGTGGCGGACGAGCATCCCTCCCCTCCCCCGACAAATCACCTCGCCGGGGGAACGCTCTTCTGGGCCGGTGGCGCGGTACTGCTCTGGTGCGTGGAATCGCTGCTCCGCCTGGCCTGGGGCGATCCGCCGCCGGGCCCGGGCCGTTTCGGCATCTCCAGCCTGATCACCTACGCCGCGGCCGGCGGCACGCTGGGGTTTGGCGTTTCGGTGCTCCTGCTCCCCCTGGTCTTCCACTGCCGCCGCTGGCAGAAGCCGCTGCGCCTCTACGCCCTGCAGGCAGGGTTGTTCCTCTTTGCCGCCCTCGCCCTGCTCCGCGTCCCGCTGGACGCCCCCGGGGAGCAGCAGGGCGGCAACGAGCTTTTCCACCTGGCCCCCGACCTCGGCCGCTGGCTGCTCAACATGGGCTGGGTCACCGCCGCCGCCTTGTCGGCCCTGGTCATCTACTGGCTGCTTTTCCGGCCGTTGTCCAGCCGGCCGGTGGGCGGCTGCAGCCACCGCATGCTGGCCGTGATGCCGCTGCTGCTCTCCCCGGCCGCGGCGATCACCGCCGCCGCCCGCTGGGACGGCCCGGCCGGCACCCTGCACGTCCCGGCCCTGCTCTGCGGCGCCGGGGCCTCGGCGCTGCTCGCCCTGGTGTCCGGCCTGATCCGCCGGGGCCAGCTCTGGAAGACCGGCGTGCCCGAGCGGGTGGGATCGGCGATGCCGGCCACGGTGGCGCTGCTCGTGCTGCTCGCCGCGGTGCTCGGGGCCGCCGGCGCCACCCCCCGGCCCTACGACCCCGGCGCATTGATCCACGGCGAACCGCGGGGCGATGAGGCCACCGCCAAACGCCCGAACATCCTCATCATCTCGGTGGACACGCTCCGCGCCGACCACCTCGGCTGCTACCGATACCACCGCCCGGTGTCGCCCAACGTGGACCGCCTGGCCCGGCAGGGGGTGCTCTTCGAGCAGGCCCTCTGCCCGCTGCCGCGCACCGTGCCGGCGCTGGCCAGCATGCTCACCGGCCGCTATCCCCAGGACCACGGGCTGCGGGACAACCTGCGGCAGGCCCTGCCCCCCGAGGTGCCGACCCTGGCCGAACGGCTGCGCGAAGTCGGCTATCGCACCTTCGCGGTGAACGCCAACGGGCTGGTGCACCCCTCCCGTGGCCTGCACCGCGGTTTTGACTACTACTACACGCCGGCCATGGAGTGGGACCGGGCGCCCTTCCTGCGCACGCTCTACGACCGCTTCGTCGACCCGCAGTCCATTCCCGGCGAGCGGGGCAGCAACGTGCACTTCGAGGACGGCGAACCGTTGACCCGCAAGGCCGTCGACCTCTTCGAACGGTTCCCGGAGCTGTCCGGGGGCGACCCCTTCTTCTGCTGGGTCCACTACTATGACCCGCACATGCTCTATTCGCCGCCAGCGCCCTGGCACAACCGTTTCGGCGAGCCCTACGCCGGCCCGTACCGCAAATCACTGCACTACGGCCTGGTGAGCAAGGGCTACATGATCTTCCGCTGCGACCTGCCGGCCGCGGACGTGCAGCGGGGCATCGACCTCTACGACGGCGAGATCGGTTACTGCGACGACCTGGTGGGGCGTCTCCTGGACGTGCTGGAGCGGACGGGCCAGCTCGAGGAGACGGTGGTGGCCTTCACTTCGGACCATGGCGAGAGCCTCGGCGAGCACGACTTCTTCTTCGACCATGGCGACTTCCTCTACGAGCCATCGATGCACATCCCGCTGATCATCCGGCTGCCCGGCGCCGTGGAGGGCGGGCGGCGGGTGTCGAGGCAGGTGACGCTGATGGACCTGATGCCCACGCTGCTCGAGCTGGCAGGCAGCGGCCAGCCGCCGCTGCCCGCCGGGGGGTACGGCGGCCGCAGCCTGGTGCCGCTGCTCCACGGGGCCGTGCCCGACGAGGAACCGGAACGCACGGCCTTCGGCGAATCGGGCTACTGCTTCTACCCCCACCTCAACGATCGGCTGCTGATCAAGCGCTCGACGCAGCCAGTGCGGGCGAGGGGGGAACAGAGCGAAGCCCAGCGGCGCCGCGACGCGGAGGCCGACATGCGCGGCCGGCTGCGCATGGCCCGCCGGGACGGCTGGAAGCTGATTCTCACCCCGGCCCCGGACGGCAACGACCTCCTGGAGCTTTACGACCTGCGGTCGGACCCGGACGAGCTGACCAACCTCGCCGGTGAAGAGCCGGAACTCGCCGCATCGCTGCTCGAGGAGCTGCGCCAATGGATGGCCGCCGACCCGGGGCAGGGAGACGCCGGAGCGAGCGAGCCGGACCAGGCCGCCATCGAACGGCTGAAATCCCTGGGCTACATCCAGTAGAAACGGTCGGTTGTCCGAAGGGCGTTATTGCACCTGGGGCCCGCTGCGCGGAACCTGGAACTGCACTTCGAGCGTGGGTCGCGACTTGTTGCCCTTGGCCACCAGGCGCAGCCGCTGGCTGCCGTCGCCGACGAAATAGAGGAAATCGATGAAGGTCTGGCGGAAGTCGAGGGTCACGGCGTAAACGCCCACGCTGCCCGGGGTGGGGAAGAAATTGGTCGGCCGGTAATCGCCGGGCAGTGCGGAGAGGAAGCCCGAGCGGGCGACGATATCGATGTCCTGGCGATACAGGCGGTAGACCGAGCGCACCTGCTTCACCGTGGCCAGGGACAGCTCCTCACCGTTTTCACCGTAGAGGTGGAATTCGTCCTTGCGGATCCGCACCAGTTTGTGGCTGCGGTTGAAGATGCTCACCACCAGGGGCACGAAATTCCTGTATTCGCGGTTCCCGCGCATGAGCACCAGTCCCACTTCCATGTCGAAATCCCCCAACTGGACTTTTACCGAATCCTCCTTCTCGGTGAATTCGGGCAGGGGAAGGGGCCCGGCTTCCTGGGCTGGAACCACCGCCGGGAGCAGGAAGAGCAGCAGCAGGGACAGGACGGGGACCGCGGCGTGTCGACGGCACACACGCCGGCTGTACTGGACCCTGCGTCCCGCTGTTCGCCGCCGGCACTGCAAAAACTGGTGATTTCTCATCGGCACCATAACTCTAGCGCCCGTGGCTGACCCTGTCAAAGTTCCCCCCGGCTGAATCGATCCCCGCACCCACCGCTGCCGGGACGGGACCCGGCAGAATGCCGTTGCATGCCTCACCCGGCACGTTGGCACTCCCCACGATGGCTGTCTCTAAGTATATACAACACGCCGCCGGTCCATTGACCGCCCGGGTGCCATCCGCTAGCATTTGCCGCATGTTCTTCGATGTGGCCCAGGTGGAAGTGAACCCGCTGCTGCCGCCGCTGGTGGCATTCGCCATCTCCTTTCTCACCTCCATGGGCGGCGTATCGGGCGCTTTCCTGCTGCTGCCCTACCAGGTGAGCGTACTCGGTTTCGTCAGCCCGGCAGTGACGCCCACCAACCTGGTCTTCAACATCGGGGCCATCCCGCCGGGCATCTACCGCTTTTCCCGGGAGGGCCGGATGTGCTGGCCCCTGGCGGCCCTGATCACCCTCGGTTCCCTGCCCGGGCTGCTGGCCGGCGTGGTCCTGCGCGTTCGCTTCCTTCCCGATCCCCGGCACTTCAAGCTCTTCGTCGGAGCGGTGTTGCTCTATCTCGGCGTGAGGCTGGCCATCGACCTGCTGCACCGGGGCGAACCGGCCCGCCGGGCGCGTCAACCGGGAGCCCCCGCGGGCCGCGTGACCGGCCGCGGTTTCTCCTTTTCCCGGCTTGTCTTCGAGTTCGACGGTCGTTCGTACAGCGTCAGCGTGCCCGGCGTGGCCGCGCTCTCCCTGGCCACCGGCATCGTGGCCGGTGCCTACGGCATCGGCGGCGGGGCGATCATGGCCCCCGTGCTCATCACTATCTTCCGCCTGCCGGTGCACGCCGTGGCCGGCCCGGCGCTCACCGGGACCTGCCTCAGTTCCATCGTCGGCGTCCTCTTCTACACCCTGGCCGGGCGTCTGCCGGCGGCGGCGCACCTCGCCGTCTCCCCCGACTGGAAGCTGGGGTTGCTGCTCGCCGCCGGGGGCGCCGTGGGGATATACTGCGGCGCAAGCCTGCAGAAGCATGTGCCGGCCCGGCCGATCAAGGTGGTGCTGACCCTGGTCATCGCCATCGTGGCCTTCCGCTACATCTGGAACTTCTTTGTCTGAGGTGCTCCGTGACGTCCGTGAAGCCAGGAAAGCCCGGCACCGCAGCCCTCCCGCCATGGGTCGGATTCAGCATCGTCGCCCTCGGCGTCTTCATGTCCACGCTGGACTCCTCCATCGTCAACGTCGCCCTGCCGGCAATCCGCGAGGATTTCGACGCCCCGCTCAACCTGGTGGGCTGGATTCCGCTGGGCTACCTGCTCACCGTGGCGGTGACCCTGCTCGGCTTCGGCCGCCGTGGAGACCGCAAGGGCCGGGCACGGGTCTACCGCGAGGGGCTGGTCATCTTCACCCTCGCCTCGCTGGCCTGCGGGCTGGCGCCCTCCATCGGACTGCTGGTGGCGGCGCGCATCGTCCAGGCCATCGGGGCCAGCCTGATCATGGCCGTGGGCCCGGCCTTCCTCATCCACCTCTTCCCCCCGGAAAAGCGTGGCCGGGCCATCGGCGCCATGGGCGTGGTGGTCAATCTCGGGCTCACCTCGGGGCCGGTGCTCGGCGGTCTGCTCACCGAGGCCCTCTCCTGGCACTGGATCTTCCTCATCAACCTGCCCATCGGCGTCGTGGGCTGGTGGTTCACCCGGCGCCTGGACTCCGACCACCCGGCCGAACCCGCTGACGCCCGCGACCGGGGCGACCCGTGGGGCAACCTGCTCTGGATCATCGGGCTCACCGGCCTGAGCCTCTCGCTGAACCGCGTGCCGGTGTGGGGGCTGACCCTCTGGCCCACGGGGGCCCTGCTGCTGGCCGGGCTGGGGCTCACCGCCTGGTTCGCCCTGCACGAACACCGCACGGCCAACCCGCTGCTGCCGCTGAGCCTCTTTCGCGCCCGGCTCTTCAGCATCCCTCTCTTCGGCGGCACGGTGCTCTTCGTCTACACCTTCATCTTCATCTACCTCGGCCCCTTCTACCTCTCGATCCTCGTCGGCCTGCCGGTGCACACCGTGGGCCTGTTCTTCATCCTCGGCCCGCTGGGCTCGCTGATCACAGCCCCGCTCTCCGGCTGGCTGCACGACCGCTGGGGATCGCGCTGGCTCACCACCATCGGCCTGCTGATCAACGCCGCCACGCTCTACGGCCTGTCACAGCAGGGCACCGATCCTTCACTGCCCCTCTTCGGGCTGTTGATGTTCAGCCTGGGGCTGGGCAACGGCATCTACATGCCCCCGAACACCACCGTGCTGCTCGCCACCGTGCCCGGCCGGCACACCGGGGTGGCCTCGGGGCTCCACGCCACCGGGCGAACCCTGGGCATGGTGCTCGGTGTGGCGCTGGGCGGAGCGATCTTCGAGCTGTCTTACAACCGCCTCACCGGCGGCGTGCCGCTGGAGCAGTTCCAGGGCGCACTCCATGCCGACGCCTTCGCCCAGGCCTGGCGACTCTCGCTGCTCGCCGGGCTGCTGGCCTGTCTCATCTCGGTGGCCGTGAACCTGCTCCGCGGCCCGGACCCCGCGCCGGGCGAGGCCCCGCGCGGAAAGCGGCCCACCGGCCTCGGCGCCTGAACCGGGGCGGCTTCACCAGGGAACGGGAATTCTGCTACACTCCCGCAAAAGGAGAGGTAACGGCATGGCCATCAAAAAGAAAAAGAAGACCCTGCGCAAAAAAACCGGGCGGCGCAAGACCGGCATCCCGGCGAAGAAGAACCCGCTGTTCGTGCTCTGGCGGAAATACCTGCCCTTCATCGTCATGGCCGCGGCCGCTGCGCTGATCCTGCTTTTCCTCTGGGCCCAGTCAAAGGTCACCGAACCGAAGAAACTGAAGATCGGCACCCAGGGGCAGGTGGAAGCCACCGGCCCGCCGGCACTGGAAACCGTGGACGAGATCGAGCCCGACGAAACCCCTGACGGTACGGGAAGCGCCACCGAGTAGCGCGCCGGGCGCCGCCCGGCCCCGGCGGCCTCCTCACCCGGGACACCGGTCGGTCATGGCTCGATGCCGGTGACCGCCGCCGTGTGGGTCTCGTAGTGCCCCGAGGGCGGGTAGGGCGGCTGGTTGTACGGCGCCGGCGTCACGTCCCGGGTGTAGAGGATGAACTCGTTCTCCCCCTCGTAGGCGGCCCCGTCGTAGTCCACGTCCCAGCAGTGGGCTTCCAGCTGGTGCGCCCCCACGTCCATCGTGCCGGACTGGTGGTAGTAATCCGCCCCGCCGCCGCCCCAGTAAGCCCGCACCCGGTAGGCGTAACGCCGGTTGAACTCGGTGACGTTGCGCAGCTCGATGCAGTTCGTCCCCACGAACGGAAGCGTGCCGCTGACCGGCGCGCAGACCAGCCCGGAGGTGAAGGTGCCCGCAGCGGCATGAACGGCAACAAGGTCGGTGTCCTGCTGCCCCGAGGGCGGGAAGGGCGGCTGGTTGTACGGCGGCGGTGTCACATCCTGGACCACGATGCGGCAGCGGTTGTCGCCCACCAGGCTGGGGAACGTGCCCAGCGCCTGGATCAGTCCGGTGTAATACGCATCCCCGGCCGGCAGGTTGGTGTAGCCCCGCCGCCAGCCGCTGATCACGCCGCCGTTGGCCAGGGTGAGGTCCACCCGTCCGGCAAGGGCTCTCGGGTAGTCCGAGGCATTGCGCATGGTGATCTGGAACTTGGTGCTGAAGGGCAGGGTGCCCTGGGACGGCCAGACCGAAATGTCGGTGAGCACGTGCTGCGGCAGCGCGTAGGGATGGTAGCCCATGTCCACCACCCCGGCGTCGGCCGCCTCGTCGGTGCGCGTGGTCTTGGTGCCCAGCCCCAGGGCCTGGGCGGCCGCGCTGCCCGCGTCGAGGCAGGGACTGTCCTCGGCCTGGCCCGCCGCCACCTGGCTGAGGTAGTGGCCGCCGCCGGGCCCCTCGACGAAGAGCGGGTCCTCGTCGATGTTTCCCTCGCCGATGAAGCCGCCTTCCAGGTTGCTGTGCGTGATCTGCGGGACACCGCCCTGGACGTAGATCGCCCCGGCCGAATTGAACCAGGCGATGCAGTCGGTCATCTCCACCTCGCCGGTGGCCGAGTAGAGCCCGGGCCCCAGCGGGGCATCGTTACCGGTGATCGTGCTGCCGGCCAGCGCCACGTCCTCGGCACAGATACCGCCACCGTTGCGCAGGGCCTTGTTGCCGCTGATCAGCACGTTGCGCAGCAACGGTCGGTTCTGCAGGGCGAAGAAGGCGCCGCCGTCCCGGTCGGCGATGTTGCTCACCAGTTCGGAATTCTTGATCTCCGGCGGCCCGAAGGGACCGTCGTCCTCGAAGTAAACCCCGCCGCCGTCAAGGGTGCAGGTGTTGCTGGCGATGCGTGACTGCACCACGTAGAGGGTGGCGTCTTCGCAGTAGATCCCGCCGCCCAGCGACCCGGCGCCCCCGATGGTGTTGTGTTCGATCAGGCTGCCCTCGATCCGCGCCGGCCGCCCGTTGCCGCTGTAGTCGAAGAAGACGCCGCCTCCCCTTCCCGTGGAGCCGCACGTCGATTCGTTGGCGGTAATCGTGTTGCCGATCATCACCGGTGAGCTGTAGTAGACGTAGAGCCCGCCCCCGTAACAGTACGCACTGGCGTCGATGCGGTTGTCGGTGATCGTGTTCCAGCTGATCGAACGGGTGTAGCTCTCGCAGTGGATCCCGCCGCCATACGCGTTGCTCGTGGCCTGCAGCAGGTTCGCGGTCACGGTGTTGCCGTCGATCCAGACCCGGGAGTCGTCGGCGGAGAGCCCGCCGCCGTAGCCGCGGTAACTGTCCACGGTGTTCTCGGTGATCTCGTTGTTGATGATGGCATTGGTCGAGTTGCGGCAGCAGATCCCGCCGCCGTAGCCGTAATCGCAGTCCATGCGGTTGCGGCGGACGATGTTGCCCTCGATCCGCGTCTCGTCGTCATAGGTCGAGATGCCGGCGCCGTACCCGTGATACGAGCCGGGGTTGCCGGGCAGCAGCGTATTGCCGCCGATGTAGTTCGACGATATCCCGCCGGTGCAGCGGACCGCGTAGATTCCGCCGCCGTACTGGCTCCGGTCGGTGCGGATATCGTTCTTGGTCAGACGATTGTTCTCCACGGTGAGCTCGGCGTCAGTGGCGTAAACACCCCCGCCGTACCCGTAGTAGGTGCCGTCCACCAGGTTTCCCTCGATAGCACAGCCGGTGATCACCGGGGCCCCGCCTTCGATACTGATGCCCCCGCCAAAGGCGTAGTTATAGCTTCCCGTGGCGGTTACCGTGTTGCGGGCCACGATGCTGTCCACGACCCGGGGGGCGCCCCAGTTGAAGTGCAGGCCGCCGCCGTAGGAGGGCGCACTCGCCTGGGCACTGTTCTCGATGACGTCGCACTCGCTGAACACCGGTGATGAGGTCGTTCCGAAAACACCGCCGCCACGCCCGGATGCCTGGTTGCCGCTGATCGTGCAGGACGTCACTGACGGGTTTGATGACGCCTCACAGTAAAGCCCTCCCCCGTCGACCCCGGCTTCGTTGCCGCTGATCGTGCAGCCGGTGATCAGGGGGGATGATCCGGCGAGGCAGGCGATGCCGCCGCCGCACCAGCCGCTCACGTTTCCGGAGACCGTGCAGTTCTCAAGCACCGGGGAGGCGGCATGGCAGGCGATGCCGCCGCCGGCGGCGCTCGACTCGTTGCCGGTGAGAATAAGATTGCTCAGGGTGGGGGACGACGCGTAGCAGATGATGGCGCCCCCCTGTCCGGTGCTGTCGTGGGCCCCGGTGACGGTGAACCCCTCGAGCACCGAACCGGGCCCCTCGCTCCCGTCGAAGATCACGCCGCGCGAGGCCTGCTGGCAATCGATGGTGCAGGCCTCGGGCCCGCCTCCCGAGATGACGGTGATCGCCTTGCCATGGAAGCGCAGTTCCCGGTTCCCCGTCCCGGTCCAGGTCCCGTCGGCCACCAATACCGCGTCACCGGCCACGGCGGCATCGATGCCCTGCTGGATGGTCGGCTGGTCACCAGGAACGTGGATCACCGCCGCGGCGGCGGGAACGGAACAGAGCAGCAGGATCAGGATACAGGGGATGGACCTGGTACCGGACATGATGAATACCTCCCGATGGCCCCGTCTGTCGGGACGGTGACGAACAGAGAGAATCGAGACCAGAATACGTACATGCTTACTTATAATTAATTATTTTATTTGTCAAGAGGTATTATTCGAATCGATCGATCCCGAGGCAGCGGGCGGTCAGTCCCCGAGGAGGTCGGAAAGCGGCACCCAGTAGGATGCCGGCGCGAGGCCCTGCCTGGCGTTGCGGGCCACGGCTCTCTCGATCTCGGCAAAGGCGGGCAGCCTGCGCAAGCGCTCCAGGTCGGGGTCGGCCGCCAGCAGCTCCGTATTGTTGAAACGGCGGGCAGCGGCCTCGGCCAGGTCATCGAGGGCGGCCTCCGTGTCGCCGGTGAGCGCGGCGGCGCAGGCCGCATTGTAGAAGGTCACCACGTTGTCCGGGTAGACCCAGCTGGCCGTGCGGAAGAAGGCGAGAGCGTTCTCCGGTTTTCCTGCGGCGTGGTGCTGCAGGCCCATCTCCACGAGATAGATAGAGGCGTGGAACAGGGCGGCGTCGGCACGGGCGGCGTTGCCCCCCCCTTCACTGACCCGCTTCTGCAACCGCTCCACAGCTGCGGGATAGACCTCCTTGTCGCGCCAGGCGTTGAGCGACTGGATGTCTTGAACCAGTGCCTCCTCCAGAATGAGAAGCTGTTTCGTCTTCGCAGCGGCGGCCAGTCGCTTGGCCTCCCGGCGGGCCAGGGTCGCCTCGTGCCGCCCGTCGAAGACATCGGCGGTCTGACGATAGGTGCGCAGCGCCAGCAGCACCTGCCCCTCCTGCTCCAGCGATCTGGCCGAGGCCAGCCGATCGGCGGCGATGCCGCGAACGAACGCCTCGTCCGCCTCGATCCACCCCCGCCGCATGGCGTCAAGCTCCATGAAGGCCACTGCTTCGCGGTATTTCAGCGGCGGGGGCCACTGGTGCCGTCCGGGGAAAACCTCCTGCCAGCAAGTGAACCCGTGGTCCGGCAACTCGCGCTCGGCACGCAGGTGTTCGGGATAGGCGATGTCGGCGTCACCGACCAGGCCGTAGAGCGCCAGTTTCGTCCGGCCGGGCAGCGGCTCGGCGTTGGTGAACACCGCCCCCACCGAGATCACCCCGGCAAAAGCCCGGGGATGGCGAAGGGCGAGGCTCAGCGCGGCACGGGAGCCGCCTGAAAATCCGGTGGCATAGCTGCGGCGCGGGTGGATGGAAAAGCGTTGCTTCGCTTCCCGGCGCAGGGCCCGCTGGGCGGCGTGGATCGGCTCCCACGGGCCGTTCCGCGAATCGTTGGAACCGATGAGGATGTAGCCATATTCCTCGGCGGCACCCATCAGCAGTCGGACCGGGGTGGCGCCGTTGGCCCCGGGGGAAAAGGCGAAGATCACCGGCCACTCCCGCTCCGGCGTGTAGGCCGAGGGCAGGTAGAGAGCATAGCTGAACGCCGGGTCAGCGACACAGTTCACCGATGGCACCAGCTCGCCCCGGGGAAGGGGTATCATTTTTTCGGCCTCACCGGCCCGAATCGGGACGGCGAAGACGATGGCAAAAATGATGATCGCTGCCCGTTCCATCGGCCCTCCCCCGCGGATGGTCATCCCCCACGTCAATCATACCGCAGGGCCGCCCGGGCCACCGCCGCCGCGGTTCGCCACGGGTGCCGCCGTTTCCGGGATATCGTCTCCGGGGACCGGCCGAAGATGATCAGGCGGCGGGGGGCCGCCCCTGGTCGGAGGTGACCAGGCCGCGGCCGTCGACGATCTCGAAATCGAAGCGGACGTCGAGATAGAAATTCACCGCCCGGGTCTCCACCACCCGACGGTAGTCGGCGACGCCGTCGCCGTCCAGGTCTTCACCCGGCTCGTAGCGGCGCCACACGGCGGGCCAGAAACGCCATTCGGCCAACACCGTCTCCACGGCCTGCCTGAACTGTGGCGCGAAGGGCCCGGGGGTGGAGGGCAGGCGCGGGCTGTCGGCCACTTCGGCCACCAGCCCCTCGGAGTCGACCATGATGCGAACCGCCACCGTGGACGGCCCGGCATTTCCGGCCAGGGCCTCGGGGGGGTACGCCGGGAGGACCGGCTCCTCGGCGATGGTCGGCGGGCGCAGTTCCTCGTCCTCAGGCGGCGTGGTGTCCACCGATGCGCTGTTCATCAGGAAGTCGTAGGAGGACCTCCCGTGAGCGGGCTGATGCGGGTCTTCGGGTACGTCGGCCCCGCGATGCCCGGCGCACCCGGGAGCCAGCAGCGCCACGGTCAGAAGGGCCGTACACATCATGCGGTGTGTCCACTGGAGCGCGCAAATCATCCGACCCCTCCTGACAGCGTCCGAACGAACTCCGGCTATCCGCTCTCTAAAATGTGCATAAATCTATGCACGGTTCAGTTCCTGCTTCACAGAGGCCGGTTTCACTCAGGGTTGCCCCTGAGCCAGAGCCTTCCTCTCCACAGGCTTCAAATCCGGTGGAGCTCACCGTACTGAGGCTCAAAAGGTTGATCGCGGCATTGAGATCACGATCCATGGTCCGTCCGCAGTGGCTGCAGGCGAATACCCGGTCGCCCAGCGTCAGGCTGTCATTGACCATGCAACACCATGAGCATCGCCTGGATGACGGGAACCAGCGGGAGGCCGGCTCAATGTGATTGCCACGCATCTTTGCCTTGTATTCCAGCTGGCGCCGAAACTCGTGAAAACCCATGTCGGCAATTGACCGGGCCAGGCGACGGTTGCCCATCATGCCCTTGACGTTCAGGTCTTCGATGGCGATGGTCCGGTAGTTGGCCGTCAAAAATGTGGTGAGCTTGTGCAGACCGTCCTGCCGGATGCAGGCGATGCGGTAGTGCAGCCTCGCGACCTTTATCCGGGCTTTCCACCGGTTGCGCGAACCGTTCTCTCTGCGGGACAGCTGCCGCTGGAGCCGACGCAGTTTTTTGATCAAGTTCCCCAGCGGCTTCGGCCCTTCAACCTCGGTCACACCTTTTCCGTCGAACAGGGTGGCCAGTTTCCTGATGCCAAGGTCAACCCCGACCCCTGCTTGGCTCTCGCAGGGTAACGGTGGTTGACTCAGTTCCACGTTCAGGCTGACAAACCACATGTCCGCTATCCGGGAAACGGTGGCCGATACCACTCGGCCGGTGAAGCGCAGCGCTTCACGCATCCTCACCCAGCCCAGCCGGGGGATGCGGATCTTCTTCCCGGCAAGCCGGAAATGATCGTTGCCGATGTAGAAGCTGTCGTGCACGCCCTTCTTCTTGAACTTCGGATAGCACGCCTGCTTGCTGAAAAAGCGCCGGAAGGCGCTTTGCAGAAAAATGAACGGCTGCTGGCTGGCATACTTGGTGACATCGTAGGTCCAGGGAAACTCCACCGGCTTGATGGCATTGAACTGTTTCTTCAGCTTCAGGCCGCTGGGCTTCCCGCCACATGCAAACTGCCGTTTCCACTCTGACAACCCCCAGTTCCAGGTGAAACGGGCCACACCGCAGGCCTGGCGGAAGTACTTCTCCTGCTTATACGTCGGATCAAGACGGATCTTGTGGGTCAGGGTAATGGCGGTCACGATTCATTCCGCCAGCACTCTGGCGGCCTCAACCAGCTTGCGGTTCTTGTGGCTGCGCGAGCCATAGAGCCGGGCCGAAAAGACGGTGATGATCTCCAGCACGTCCTGGGCCAGCTCCTCCTCGAAGGAGAAATCCTCTCCCTGGTTGATGATCACCACCTCCACCTGCCGTGCTTCACACAAGGTGAATACAAGTTCCGCGCCAAAGCGGAGCAGCCGGTCCTTGTGGGTCAGCACCAGACGTCGAATCTGACGGTTGATGATCACGTCAAGCAGCCGCTTCAATCCCCGTTTGCGGTAGTTCATCCCCGAGATCCTCGATCACCTCGAAGGTCCAGCCCCTGGCCGTGCAGTAGGACTCAAGCCGCCGGGCCTGCCGTTTCAGGTCATCCTTTTGATCGTGGCTGGAAACCCTGGCGTAGGCAATGGTGAGATCCGCTTCGGTGTTCCGGCGGCCCAACAGGCGATCGCGGTGATAATACCTGGTGCCGCCCTCGCTCTTCCGATCAGGCACCAACTCACCAGTACGCTCCCATTTACGGAGCGTCTGCACCGTTACACCGAGCAGCCTTGCCGCCTCACCGACCTTGATCAGACGTGACATAACAAGAGATAGTATAAGATATTATAAGATTAATTAACACTGTTGTGAGCCCTCACATGAGACCCCGTCCAGCGCGAACCGTGTACACAAAGAACGGTTCATGAAAAGATGGTGAACGGGCCGGGATCACTCCACGCGATAGCTCACCCCGTCCGAGCGTCCGGCATCGTCGGTGACCACCACGCGGTGCCGTCCCGGTTTCAGGGGGAGGAACAGCGGCTCGCCAGGGGCACCTGAGGCCACCAGCAGGCCGTCCTCGTACCAGTAGAGCCGGGCGGTGCCGGGGGAAACCCGGGCCACCAGCGGAATCTGCTGGTACTCCGGCGGGGCGTCCCGTCGCAGGCGATACGGTGTGCCGGCATCGGGGGAAACGATCCGCGGCCCCTGCTCCGCTTCCAACCCGCCGCACGCCGGGGAAACCGGGGGTATGTCAGCCACCGGCTGTCCCCGCGCGCGGCGCCAGGCCACCAGCTCGGGGGGAAGCACGGTGAACAACTCCCAGCGGTGGGGCCGCCGGCCCACGCAGTCGCCGGTGAGCCGCAGCCCGGTCTCGGCATCGAGCATCACCCGGCGATGCTGGTCGCAGCGGCCGAGCCGTGATCCTGCCGACGGGCAGCGTATCGCGATCCGCTCGGGGCAGAAAGGCCCTGGCAGCATGCGGCTCAGGGCACAGACGGTCACCGGAACCAGGGCCAGGCCGGGCGGCTCACGGGGCCCGTCCCCTCCCGGTTCAAGGGCACGGAAAATGTCGAAGAGCAGCGGCGCCGCGTGTTCGCTGCCCGAAATGCCGGTCACCGGCACACCGTCGAAGTTGCCGACCCAGACGCCCACGGTGTGCCGGCCCGTGAATCCCACGGCCCAGGCATCACGGTGGCCGTAGGACGTGCCGGTCTTCCAGGCCACCGCCGGGGCATCGCGGGTCAGGGACCAGGCATCGGGCAGGTCGGGCCGCCGGACATCGAGAAGTATCGAGGTCACCAGCCAGGCCGCTTCGGCGGAGAAGAGCCGTGGCCCGCCGCCGGAAGGCTCTGAGTCTTCCCCCTCCCTGGACAGGGCCCAGCGCACGTCGCCGGCAGTACCGCCGTCAGCCAGGGCGGCATAGAGCCCGGTGAGCTCGAGCAGGGTCACCTCCCCGGCGCCGAGGACCAGGGGCAGTCCGTAGGCCAGCGGGGGACGGTCCAGCGAGGCCGCTCCGCCGCTTACCAGCAGACGATGGAAGCGCTCGAGGCCCACCCGGGAGAGCAGCCGCACCGCCGGGGCGTTGAGCGAGAGGGACAGGGCATCCCGCGCCGTGACCCGGCCGCGGTAGCGGTCATCGTAGTTGCGGGCCACGTAGCCGCTGAAGTCGGTGGGGATATCGAGCAGGATCGAATCCGGTACCACCAGCCCCCGGTCCACCGCCTGGGCGTAGAGGAAGGGCTTGAGCGTTGACCCCGGGGAGCGCCGGGCCAGGGCCCCGTTGACCTGTCCCTGGCGACCGGGCTCGAAGAACCCCGCCGATCCGGCCATGGCCCGCAGTTCCCGGGTGCCGGTTTCCAGCACCACCACCGCGGCATTGCCGATCCCCGCCTCACGCAGGGCGCCGATGCGCCGCGCCACCTGGGACTCCACAAGCACCTGGGTCGGCCGGTGCAACGTGGTGCGCACCCGGGCCAGCCCGGCCGAGCGGGCCGCGGCGAAGCGGGCGAAGTGCGGGGCATCGAAGGGCTGTGGCGCGCGGCGGGTCGGCAGGGGCTGGCGCCTCGCCTCAGCGGCCTCGGCCGCAGTGACCAGGCCAGCGGACTCGAGACGGGACAGCACCCCGTTCCGCGCCTCCCGTGCGACCCCGGGGTGCCGCACCGGGTCGAAGCGGTTGGGCGACCGTGGCAGGGCCACCAGCAGTGCGATCTCACCGACGGAGAGCCGCCGCGGCGGCTTGCCGAACCAGAACCGCGCCGCCGCCGCTACCCCTTCGATATTGCCGCCGTACGGGGCGAGGTTGAAGTACTGCTCGAGCTGCCGGTCCTTGGCCAGGTGCCAGTCGAGCTGGAGGGCACGGAAGCTCTCCCTCAGCTTTGCCCGAAGGGTGCGCGGGGCCGGGTCGGCCATGCGGGCCAGCTGCATGGGGATGGTGGAAGCGCCGGAGACCACCCGGCCCTCGGCGACGTTCTGCACGGCGGCCCGCAGCACGGCCGCAGGATTGACGCCAGGGTGGGAACGGAACCAGCGGTCCTCGCAGACCACCAGGGCCTCCACCAGCAGGGGGGGCAGTTGCTCCAGGTCCACCGGCATACGCCAGCGGCCGTCCGCCGGCAGGAAGATGCGCAGCGGCTCTCCGTCACGGTCCTCCACCACCAGGGCCGCGGGGCGCGAGAGAAGCGCTTGGGGAAAGGGGTAGAGCCGGTCGAGGAGCAGAAAGGCTCCCAGCGGAGCCAGCAGGGCCAGCAGGCCGGCCAGCCCGGCGACGAGCCGCCGGGCCAGGCCGCGGGGCAAGCGGCGGCCGGTCACCGGTCCGGACCGGCCCCGCTCGTCTGCCGGGCCGTCTCCATGCGGCCCCGCTCGCCGGTGGCCTGCAGCGCCGGGTCGTACATCGCCTCGGCGTGCACCGGCGGCAGCCGGAAGGAGCCGGGGCTCACCGCCCGGGCCAGGGTGTGGTATGTCTGCCACCGATTGGCCGGCAGGCCGGTGAAGAGGAGGATCCGGTCGTCACGGAGATCGAGGTGGTCCGGGACCTGGCCCGTCTCGGTGACCCAGGGCAGGCTCTCGGTGCTCTCCAGGCGAGGGTTCTCCACCTCGAGGCCGGAGGGCAGCAGATTGACCAGCACCACGTTTTCCAGCGGCCCGCTCACGCTGCGCAAACGGGTGCGGATCACGACCAGGTCGCCCTGGGTCAGGCCGGCGGGATCCAGCCGGGCACCGGCCCGGTCGAGGAGTTCGCGCTCCACCTCGAGTCCCGAGAAACCGGCCCGAAAGTCCGTATCGGTGGGAATACCGCGGGTGAGCAGGCTGTAGAAGGCCGCCCCGGGCTCGAACCCCTCGTCGATCTCCAGCACCAGGTTCCCCTCGCCCTCGATGCCGGTGATGCGTGCCGGGGCGTCGCTGCTCACCCGCGCCAGCGTCCGGCGGCCCTGCACCACGCGCCCGGCCCAGGGTGGCCGCTCGGCCTGCTGTCGGGTCATCCGGCCCAGGGCGAGCAGGGCGAAACTCGTCTCCTGGGTCGTCCACCACCCCTGGACACGGGCGTCCCGGGCCAAGCGGTCGGCCAGCTCCGGGATCCGCCGGTTCGCCGGATCGGCATCGAGCAGGGCCAGCAACAGCAGCGCCCGGTTGCGCACCGCGCTGTCGAGGTTCTTCCCCGACTGGCGGCCGGCGTCATCGATCTCGCCGATCATGCCCTCCAGTTCGGCCGCCGCGTCGAGGCTGCCGGTGGCGGCGAAGGCCGCCGCGAGCAGGGCGCGAGACGCAGCGGTGAGCCGCTCGGCGTGGCGTTCGCGAAGGTAGTTCATCGATCCGGCATCCGGCTCCCCGGCGCGGCCCAGCACGTAGAGACCATAGGCCATGCGCTGCAGTTCACCGGCCCCCGGCACCCCGTCCCCCCGGCCCTTCACCGCCCGCTGCAGGTGGTCCAGCGCCCGGCGCAGCAGCCCCGCGTCCACGGGATGCCCGGCCATGGAGGCCTCGACGAGGAAGTGCGTGGCGTAGATGCTGACCCAGGGGTCGTAGCGGCGGCCGCCGGACCAGAGCGAAAAGCCTCCGCCGGGCACCTGGTTCATCGCCGCCTTGCGCACGGCATCACGCACCAGCATCTCCGGGTCCGGCCGGCCCTTCTCCGGGTCGAGCAGGTCGGGCTCCAGGGCACGGGCCAGGTCGCCCAGATAGACCAGCGGGAAGCCCATGGAGACCACCTGCTCCAGGCAACCGTAGGGGTAGCGGAGCAGCGAGGCGAACTTGCCGCTGAGTTGTACCAGGGGCAGCGCCCCCACGTGTAAGTCGCGCGACACCGTGCCAGGGCGCAAGCCGCCCCCCTGGTCGAGGGCGATGGCAGTGGATGCCGATGCCACCGCCCCGGCGCGCTCCAGGGTCACCAGCGGCAGGTCGGGCCGCAGGGGAACGCCCGTTTCGGCCCGCGCTTCCTCACCGTTCCCCGTGGCACGGACGGTAAAGCGGGCATCCCCGGATTCGCTACCCGTGGTCACGGTGAACCAGACGGTATGCTCCCGCCCGTCGTCCACCGCCACCCGCTGCCGGGCTTCACCGTCCACACGCACCCCGCCCTTCGCCTCCAGGCGCACCACGAACTCGCCCCGCGACCCGGTGTCGTTGCGCAGGACCACCGGTACGTCGAGCCGCTCGCCGAAGGAGAGCGAGCGCGGCAGGGTGGGGGTGAGCACCAGCGGATCCCGAACACGGACCATCCGCTCCGCCGAGCCAAAGCGGCGGCCATCGGCGGCCACCGCCATCAACCGCAGGCCGCCCTGGAACCCGGGCACCGGGACAGTCTGCCGCACCACTCCGCTACTGTCGGCCCGCAGCAAGCCCGACCAGAAGGTCACCGGCCGCACGCGCTGGATGCCCTCGGTGCGCACGTGCTGGGCCAGACCGTCCCCGGCGGCGCCGCCGCCGGCCGAGGCGGTTTCGGCGGGCACGTCGGGCAGCATCATGGCGAAGCTGTCGAAGCTGAGCACCCCCAGGGCCAGCTTGCGGTAGAAGAAACCGAAGGGATCGGGGGTCGGCTGGGCGATCAGCTGAAGAATGCCCTCGTCCACCGCGGCGATGGTCACCGTGGCCCCCGGGGCGGCGGTGAGCGAGACCTCGAGGCTGCTGCCCGAACGCACCGTCTCCGGCGCATCGAGGGTGAGGTCCATGCGGTTGGCGTTGCGGTCGACGTAGAGCGGCGCCGCGCCGAAGGCCCTCCCCGCACTGCCGGGCTCCAGTTCACCACCGGGCCGCACCAGAGTGGCGGTGACATAGACATTGGGGCGGTACGCGGCACGCACCGGCAGGCTGATCGAGGCGGTATTGCCCTCCAGCTCGCGCACCACCGTATCGAGCACCCGGTCCCCTTCCACGGTGAGCAGCAGCTTCCCCGGGAACGGCGTCCGGACCTGCACCGTTGCGATCTGCCCCGCACGATATTCCTCGCGGTCCAGATCGAGCTCCACCCGGCCCGGGCTCTCCAGGGCCCAGGGAGCATATCCCCACCCACTGGCGTAGAAGGACAGGCTGGCCGAGGCGCCGGTGGCCGGGTCGGTGATCACCACCCGGTGGCGACCGTATTCCGACGGCGTGAAACGGACTTCTCCCCTTTCGCCAATCACCTCTCGCTGCTCGAGCAGTTCGGATTCCCGGGTGGACTGGTAACGGTATGTGCCGGACGGGGTGCGCCGCAACACCGTATGCCAGCGGTCGATGTAAAAGGACAGCTGCAGCGGGCCACCCGCGGCCAGTGTGCCGTCGGGGAGCACCGCGGCGAAGTCGATGGCCGTCTCCTCACCGGGGGAGGCATGGCCCTCCACTGCCCGTCGCAGACCCACGTATCGCGGCCAGGGGTGCAGCTCCACCCGTTCGAGGGCGGTGACCCCTCGTCCGCCGGCTTCCATGACCCGGGCGGTGACCCGCGCCTCCAGCGATGAGGGTACCGCCAGGCCCGGGGGCAGATGGGCCTCGAACCCGCAACGCCCCTCGCCGTCCAGGGTCGAGGATTCGAAGTAGATCTCGCGGTCGTCGAATGTCCGGTCCTCGTCACGGAAGGACCAGCCTTCGTATCCCGGCGCGGTGAACGTGGCGTCGGCCAGGCGGACCCGCGTTTCCACGGCCAGCCCGGCCGCCGGCGGCCCGAAAAGGTAGCCGGCGGCCACCGTGCCGGCCAGGGGGCCGGTGCCGTTGGGCGGCTGTGCCTCGATGGCCACCTTGATCCGGTCGGGGACGAACTCCTCCACCTGGAACTGGTAGCGGCCCACCGGGGTCTCGCCGGCGAACAGCTCGAGGCTGTGGTGGCCGGTACGCGCGTATCGCGGCAGGTCCATGGCCAATTCGGCGGCGCCACTGTCGTCCACGGTGAGCCGGCGGCGCTCCAGTTCGTTGCCCTCCGGATCGATGTGCTTGAGCAGCAGCGGCATCGACGGCGCGGGCCGCAGCCCGGCGTCACGCACCAGCGCCGCGGCGTGCAGCGTCTCCCCGGGCCTGTAGATGTCCCGCTCACCGAAGAGAAACGCGGTGTAGCCGTCCCCCGGCCCCGCCGCCCCGGCGGTGTCCAGCCCGGCGGTATCCACGCCCATCTGGTCCAGCAGCAGGAAGGTGAAATCATCCTTCCGCTCCACGGTTACCATCCAGGGTCGCTGCTCGCTGAATTCGACCGGTGGATCGAGGCGCCAGAACCCGCTGCGGTCGGTGGTGCCGCTGCCGATGACCTGGTTCTGGTGCGAGAGCAGGGTGACCCGGGCACCGCGCAACGGTGCCAGCGTGCGGTTGTCCACGGCCCAAACGAGGAAATCCTCACGCCCCTGCTTGGCCACCGCACCGATGCCGGTGACCAGCAGCCAGCGCTGTTCGGCGCGCCAGTTGTCCGGCCTGCTGACGAACAGACGATAGAGACCCGGCGTTTTGTCGGCGGTCAACGCTCCGATGGACAGCGTGGTGGTCGCCGGCTGGTTCCGCCGCCCGTCAATTGTGCGGATTTCCTCGACGATGCGGTCACCGAACGCGGGCCGCATGCCGCCGCGGTAGTTGCTCCACCCCTGGAAATAGCCCTGCCCGTTGTTCTGGAAGAAGAAAAAGAGATTGTTGCGGTAGACCCGGTCCACGGTGAGTTCGAAACGATCCACGTTCATCGTTTCCAGGGCCACGTTCCCCGGCCCGGCAGCAGGGAGGAACAGCCCCTGGTCGCGGAACGCGATGGACGGCTCGAGGTCGCCGAAGGTCACCGTCGAGGTCCAGGCCTCGCCCAGCACGGCCCCGTCCTTCGCCGGCAGGCCGGCGTCGACGGCCAGCGTGTACGACTGCCCCGGCTTCATCGCCCCGCGCAGCAGCAGGTGGTTGCGGTCGGCGGAGACGTCGAGACGCCCCACACCCTCAACGGCAACGTATTTGCCGGCCGAGCCGGCGTCCATGGTGGCGGAAAAGGCGATGCGGATGGTGGAGGCGGCCGGCCCCGGAACGGCGGTGACGTCGCGCACGGTGAGCAGGTCGCTGGAGCCGAGGGGGATATCGCGAAGGATATCACGGCCCAGTGAGACGCTGCCCTGCCAGGGGGTCACGTCACCGTCGATCACCAACTGGAGCACCCGCTCCTCGGGCTTCTTCGTCACCTCGGCGGTGCGGAAGTTGATCACCTTGCTGCGCCAGCTGTTCTCCAGCATCACCGCCACGTCCCCTGCGAGCGGGTCGCGAATCCGCACCCGGGGGCCAAGTACGGACGGTTCCACGGGATAGTTGAAACTGACACTGCCGCGGAAGGTCACCACGCCGCCGCCCTCGGCCGAAGGCTCCTCGAACACTTCCACCTGCTCGACGAGAAACTGGTCGGTGACCAGGGTGAACTCGGTGTCCCCCACCAGCACCTGTCCCTCGCCGAGCAACCGCTCGGGAATCAGGGAGAGTTTGTACTCGCTGGCCATGGGGAAACCGCCCGAGGGCTCGAAACGGAGCGTGTTGGTGTCCCGCCACTTCCAGGCACCGGGCAGCGCAGGGAAAAACGTGGCCGGCGGCTGCTCCAACACATCACCAGCCATACCGCTGCCCACGGCCCGGTCGAAGAAGAGGTCGACGTGCTTCCGGCCCTCACGGTCCAGGACGAGATCGAAAACGGTCACCGGTTCACCGCCGGCCTCGACCACCGCCGCGGCCTGGCCCTCGACACCGGCGTCGCGCAGGGCCGCCGCACCGATCACCATCAAGAGGACCACCAGAACTGCGATGATCGTGTCCTTCACACCCCAGCGGTATCCACCGCCGCGCCCCGACCGGTCATCCCCCGTCCGTGCCGCATCGCTCATCGCTGGTCTCCTCGTGCTGGCATGCCGTTTTCTTCCCTTATAAAAAGTATAGGTGAGGGTATGTCGGGCATCAAGCCATGCAATCCCCTTGACATGTTCCCCGGACGGTGTTTAGATTTCGTTGCAACGTACATTCTTCGGTTACTTTTCGAGTGTGATCATGCCCCGAAACGACACCCTCAGCGCCAGTCTCGAGGACTACCTCGAGACGATCTATCACCTGGTGCGCGAAAAACGCGTGGCCCGGGCCAAGGATATCGCCCGATTGATGAAGGTCAGCAACTCCTCGGTCACCGGCGCCCTGCAGGCCCTGGGCGAACGAAAGCTGATCAACTACGCACCCTATGAAGTGATCACCCTCACCGAAAAGGGCGAAAAGATCGCCGAGGGCGTGGTGCGCCGGCACACAGTGCTCCGCGATTTCTTCATCAAAGTACTCGAAGTGGACGAGGAGGAGGCCGAGCAGGCAGCCTGCCACATGGAGCACTCGCTGCCGCCAACGATCATGGACCGCCTGATCCGCTTCGTGGAATTCACCGAGGCCTGCCCGGTGGGCGGCGCCCGCTGGAGAGAGGGTGTGGGCTACCAGTGCAAGCACGGCCAGGACGTGGACCAGTGCCAGCGCTGTGTGGCCGAACAGTTGACGGGAAGGGAAACGGGCCACCAGAACCGTCGCCATTGATGAACCAAATTGGCAGTAGCGGGCCATCGCACGTGGCAGACTGCCGGGGAGGATTTTATGCTGCACGAGAAAAGCGTTGACTTGCTGAACGCCGCCATCGCCGACGAACTCACGGCAATCCACCAGTACATGTACTTTCACTTCCGGCTCGACGACCTGGGCTACACACCACTGGCCGGCCTGATGAAGCTGACGGCCATCGAGGAGATGCAACACGCGGAAATGATCGCCGAGCGCATCCTCTTCCTCGGCGGCGAGGTGGAGATGGCGGTGGGCCGGAAAACGGAGAAGATCCACGAGGCCAAGGCCATGCTGGACAAGGCGCACCAGCTCGAGGAAGAGGCGATCACGATGTACAACCGCTTCGCCCAGGAGTGCGCCCAGCATGCCGACTCGGGCACGAAGAAACTCTTCGAGGACCTGGTGAGCGCCGAGGAGGGCCACTGGGACAAGTTCGACACCCAGGCCCAACACATCCAGCGCTTCGGCGAGCGCTACCTTGCCCTGCAGTCCTTCCAGGGCGAAGGCGGCGAGGGGGAGGCGAACTGAGCCCCCTTCCCCGCCGCCCCGTCGATCAGAACTCGAACCTCAGGCTCGTGTACAGCGTCCGCGGAAATCGCGGCCCGTATACGTAGCCCGCATCGCGGTCCGGCCCAATGTCCAGGTCTTCCTGGTATTCATCGGTGAGGTTCTTCATTCCCAGGACCCAGACCAGTGACGTATGACCGCCCTCGCAGAGATCGAAGGCCCGCGAAACGCTGGCATCAAAGGTGAGGAACGACTCAGTGATTTCGAGCACGTCCTCCTCGATGTAGCCCGCGTAATGCGGCACCTTCATCGAAGCGGTGTATTTCGCCCCGACAAAAAGGTCGACGAACCGCGGGTTGTTCCACTGGACGCTCAGAACACCGTAGCGGTCGGGGGTGCGGAAAAAGTCCCGCTCGCCGAAATCGGGGTCAGGATCGTCGGAGCGGGCCGACTGGAACACGACACCGGCCTCGGCCACGAACGTCTCGCCGATACCGTAGCCCACGTTGAATTCCGCACCGGCCACCCGGGCGCTTCCGAGGTTGATCCGGGTGAACTCCTGCTCCGGGGTGGCAGGATCGTCGTCCTCGGCCACGAAGAAGAGGTCGTCGATCTCGGTGTCGAAGAGGTTGGCCTCCACCAGGCCGTTGCCCACCGCGAAGGTCGGCGTCCATTCCACCCCCAGGGTCAAAGTGCGGGACGACTCCTCCTCGAGGTCCGGGTCGTTGCGGATGATCTGGCCCTCGCCACCCACCTGGGTGATGTGCAGGTCCTCGTCGAAGACTTGCGGGGCACGGAACCCGGTGGCGAATGAGGCCCGGGCGGTGAATTCGCTGTTCGGGTCCCACTTCAGGGCCACCCGGGGCGAGGCGATCATGTTGTCCACTTCGGAGTGGTCATCCAGCCGTGCACCGGCCACCAGCTCCCACTGCTCACCGATTTCCCAGTCGTCCTGCAGGAAGACCCCCACGTTGGTGTACGTCTCGTCGAGGAACCGGTCATAGGCCGGCTGCTCGTCTTCGAGACCGTCCGCGCTGTACTGCAGGCCCCAGGCCACGTCGTGGTCACCGAGGTGGTGGGAGAACTGGGAGTCAAAGACGAAGAGCGGGTTGGTGGAATTGCCGTAGGCATTGGGGTCCATCCCGGCGCCGTAGTAAGTGTCACGATCGGTGTAGGCGTAGGAGACGTTGAGCCGGTAGTCGAAGTTCCGGCTGGGCACGTGCATCCAGCTGGCCGAGGCTGCATCGCGCTTCGTCTGAATCGATTCGGCGATCTCGGCCATGAACTCGGGCAGGTCGAGGTTGTCGCCGCCTCGCCGGTCCTCGTAGGTGTGGCTGTAGTCGAGGGAGAAACGCGCATCACCGTCGAGGGCGTAACGGCTCACCCGGGTGCCGAAGGAGTTCAGGTAGCGCTCTCCCACGTCGCTGAACCCGTCACCGTTCACATCCACCGCCTCCTGGTTGTCCAGCTGGCCGAAGAACGTCACCGCCGTCTGGCCGTCCTCGGTGACCAGGTCCACGGCTGCGTCGAGGTTGTAGCCCGGCTCCCCGTCCAATCCCTGGTATGAGACCTGGGCCGATCCCCCGTTCTCAACCGGCGTGCGGGGAATGACGTTGATTACCCCGGCCACCGAACCGGGGCCATAGATCGCCGAACCGCCGCCCTTGACCACCTCGATGTGGTCGATCATCCTCGCCGGGATGTGCTCTACACCGTAAACCGCGGCCAGCGAAGAGAGCGCCGGCTGGCTGTCGATAAGGATCTGGGAGTAGGCCCCGTCGAGGCCCAGCAGCCGGATCTGCGAAAAGTTGCAGTTCTGGCAGTCGTTCTCCGTCCGCACCCCGGTGGTGAATTCCACCGCATCGGCCAGGGTGCGAGAACCCGATGCTTCGATCTGGTCACGATTTACGAGCTCGGTGCGCACCGGCACCTCGGAGAGCCGCTTCTCGCTGCGGGTGCCGGTGACCACGATCTCCCTGCGGTATTGCGGCATCAACTGGATATTGACCACGGACGTCGCGGCGGCCTCGACCTTCACCGTTTCGATGTGCTGATGCGCGTAATCGGCGGACGAGACCTCGAGAATGTAGAAGCCGGGTTCGAGGTCCGCGATGCAATAGAAGCCGTCCTCGTCGGCGATGACGGCGAGCCCGGTCTCCACCACCTCGATGATGGCGCCGGCCAGCGGACGGCCCTGGGTTTCGGTCACCGTGCCCTCGATACGGCAATCGCGGTTCGGGTCCGCCGCTTCAGCCGGCTCGGCCACGGCGGGCAGGGCGAAGAAGAGGATAAGAAGAAATACAGAAGCAGGAATTCTCAGCAACTGATTATCAACGGCCATCGGAATACAACCTCCAGCCGGTTCCGCCGCGTGTGCCGGCGGCCGGCCCGATGCAGTACGACCCGTACAACGTCCCGTCATCCGGCGCCGTGCCGGTAACGGAATGGACTGTTCTGAACGAGACTGGAAAATCAGGTCAGGCGGCCTGGCCGGGAGGGGCACGGCAGCTGAGCGAGGTCAGCAGAAGAGGTGTGTGATGGTCGATGAGCAGTCCGGCCGGACGCTCGGGAACCGGTTCTTCCAACGGCTCCCAGGCGCCGGTGACACCGGGAACCGTCTTGCCGGCACAATTCCAGAGGCAGAGCGGACAATCGTCGTCCAGCGGCACCGACACTCCGGGAAGGCCGGCCGTGCGCGGATCGATTTCGACGGGTTCCGGAACACCGAAGGAGTGGAAGGCGATGCGCGGGGAGCCGTCAGACGTCGGCTCAAGGTCTTCGTGCCAGGTGGCGGCGACGAAGACAAGGAGAAAAAGGAGGGCCATCAGGCCGGCCAGCGGCCTCGCCAGCCGCTGCCGGATTGTGAACAGGCTGAATACAACGCTCTGCTGTCCTGTCCTGTTCATCTGCCGAGGTTCCCTCCCATCGGCGGCCCCGCCACCGCCATCGGTGTCATCGGGCGCGGCGCAGGCGCCGAAAGTTCGGCGCGGCGAAAACAATACGACTTAGCCAAACTCCTGTCAACCCCTCTGTCGGCGGCCGGCCGGGGCGTCGAGATAAACCCTTCAGTGCTCACCACATCAGGTCGATAAAAAGAATGGATCACTCTGCACCCCATCCGGGGGAACAGAGGCGGTTTTCCAGGGGAGGCGACGATGAAACGGCACACCATCCTGCTGCTGGCCGCGCTGTTCCTGGCCATCAGCACTGCCGGACCGCCGGCAGGGAGCGAAGAAGCATCCATTTCCGGCACGGTCACCACCTATCCTGACCATGTGGGCAACGTGACCCTCACCGGCCACGGGAACCAGGGGTCCCGGTTCACCGTGAGCTGGACGTTCACCGGCTTCCATGTCTGGGCCAACACGGTGCTCAGCGCGATGATCGACGCGGGGATGACCGTGATTCCCGAGGCGGTGGCAGATAAATACGTCTGCTACCCGGTGAACACCAGGGTCACGGTGCACGCCCGCATGCATGGCAGGAGCGGCAGCACCGAGTGGACGAATACCCTCAAGCGCAGCTACTCGTCGGGCCTGCCCGACCGGGATCGTTTCACCGAGCTGCTGGCGGCCAGGGACCTGCCCTACTACCCCTTCAATATCCATTTCGACGACCGCAGTCCCACCGGCGGCGGCTGCACCCTGCTGCTCCAGGGGTATACCGCGGCCACGGGGGTCTCCGAACCGGTGCCCGTCACCACCAGCACCCAGGGTCACGGCCGCTCCGACTGCATCGACCACCACCGCGGCATTTCCTGGGTCGGGAAGAGCTTCTTCAACAGCGGCGTGGCCCTCATGCCCTACGGCGAATACCGCTGCCGCGGCGACTCCGGACCGAGCAACAGGGACTTCCCCAACACCCTTGCCGGCATGGGCGGCATGTGGGTCGAATTCAATGGGCCGACCATCGATCTGGACCGGGGGATAGACCTCGAGGATCTTTCGTTCAGCGGGTTCATGGAGCAGGAGAGCAGCGGCGGCGACGAGCAGTTCGAGATGACCCTCCGCTGGCGCCTCGGACTGAAAAAGGATGTCGACGTGACCCTCGAGCCGGAGGACGAGAAGGAGTTCGCCTGGCTCCCCTCCCCCGGCGACACCCGACGCTACACGCTCACGCTCAACGACCCGGGCCCCGAGGAGGTGGAGGCGATCCGCTTCACTCTGCACAACACGTCCGAGCACCCCGGGGTGGCCACCAACGCCGGCAACCACGTGCGCGGCGACCGCTGCAGCGACTGCGAAGAGGGCAAGAAGAGCGAGAAACGGCTGTGGGAAACGTTCTTCTCCACCGGCGCCGACGGCGAACCACTGCCGATCTACCGCATCTACACCCAGTACAACGATTGTCCGGTGGACCACCTGCCCGACCTCTTTTTCAAAGAGGAAGAGAATCAGGGCTTCGAACTGAGCGAGGAAGGCAAGTCCACCGAGCTGGTCTACGAGATCAGCCAGGGGATCGAGAAGGAAAAAGAGATCACCGAGGAGACCTACACCGTCGCCGTCTCAGTGATGGATTCCGCGGCCTCGGCCGAGCTTTCGGCAGAGGTGCGCTGGGGTGGCGAGTGGTACGAGGCGAAAGCCCTGGGCCGCACCGCCGACGAGAGCGAGACCCGGCTGCTCATCCCCTTCGACGAGGACGATGACGACCTGCCCGACATCTGGGAGCAGGGCAAGGGCGTGGACGATCCTGATGGCGACGACGACTCGCGGCCCACCGGTCGCTATCCCGGCGACGGGCTGACCAATTTCGAAGAATACCGCGGCGTCTACGCCGAGGGTGTGCTGACCCGACTCTGGCCCGACTGCAAGGACGTCTTCGTCTACGACGACTCCACCCGCTACCAGGCCCAGCTGCGCCAGGTGCAGGCGGAGTATGGCGCCCACGACATCCAGCTCTGGATCCTCGAGGAGGACGAGTTCCGTGACGACCTGATCAATTGGTGCGAGTCGGACCACCGCAACGGCGACCAGTACATCGTGGTGGTGATGAGCCACCACTCGGTGCCCCGGGTGGACATGACCGATGCCGCCGGCATGGCTTCCAGGGTGGGGCCGCCGATCCGCGAGGCAAACACGGTGATCATCGACACCGCGCACAGTGAATACGTCTACCGCGGCGGCAACCCCGCCGAAACCACCCTGGCCGACCTGCTCTCCGGCAAGGCGGGCGACGGCCCCACCGAGCTGTCCCACTTCGCCATGACCATCGGCCACGAGATCGGCCACGACCTCAACCTGCCGCACCACGGCGAGGGAGAGCGGTTCGTCGAAGTGGACGGCCAACGGGGCTGGGCGGCCTGCATCGGCGGCGAGCACAGCGGCGCCAGGGACTGCTTCATGCGCTACAACAACGCCACCTGGTTCATCAACCTCGACTTCGTGCCCCGCACGACCCTCGGCCGGTGGCTCTCCTCCGGCGAGCTGGTGCCCTACCCCGACCCCAAGGGCCGTGAAAACATGTTCTGCGACACGAAGTCCGGCAGCGACTGCTGCGGGGACGCGGCGGAGGGCGGCAAGTGCCTCGAGCTGCTCAAGGTGAGGAGCTACTGACCATGAAAAAGATCATCGCCATCCTCTGCGCCGCGCTCCTCGCCGTCCTGCTGGCCTTTATGCTGACCAGTGGCCGTGACGAGGAGCTCCCGGGCGAACAGGCGCCGGCCTCCGGCGGCCGGGACGAGTCGACGCTGTACCGGGACGAGCCACACCGCGGCCTGGCCACGGTGCACTGCGCCCTGGAGATCAACGGCGCCCGCTTCCGCGAACTGGGCCTCGGCGTGCCGATCACCGTCAAGTGCATCGTCACCAACCCGCTGGCCGACAGGGCACTGGACATAAGGGAGTTCCACGGTCTGACGCCGGCGCTCACCCAGGACGCACATGGTCCCGCCACCCCCGGCACGACCCTGGTCAGACCGGCCATGGAAGCGGCGCCGCCGGGCGGTGTGGCGGTGATCACCTGGCTTCTGGATGGTCCGCTGCCGCCGGGCCGCTACGATATCTCGCTGGTGACACCCCCGGGAATCGCCGACAACCACGGTATCGACAGGGTGCGGGTCAAACCGGCCCTGCTGGTGATCAACGATCAGCCGGCGACGGCCGGGGAGATCGCCTGGCACGAATTGCAACTCATGGCCGCCCGCGGTGAGAACGAGGCGGTCATCGCCAGGGTCCGCACCGAACTGGAAAGGGACCCGGAGGACCTCGCCCTGCGCCGCGAGCTGGTGGACGCCCTGGAGCGGACCGGCGACTTTGATGGGGCCCGCGACGAACTGCTCGAACTCGGTTTCCGGGCCCAGGCCCGCCAGCAGGCCGGGAACGAGGAGGCGCCGGTGCACCTGCCGGCCTGGATCCTCACCCGCGACCGCCTTCTGCTGGAACGGGCAGGCCGGACGGCCGAATGACCGACCGTCCGGCGAATATCCCCCCTTCGCCATTCGTAAGCAGATCGAACCGTGGTACAATCGAACATCACACACCGGGGGGACCGACCGATGAACCAGGATCTCGAACACCTCAGGCTGCTGACCATCTTCCACTATGTCGTGGCCGGGATGATCGCCCTCTTCGCCTGCATTCCGTTCATCCACTTCTTCATCGGCCTGGCCCTGGCCACCGGCGCCATCGGCGGAAAAGATCCGGGGGCCGGCGCCATCGGCCTGATCTTTGCATTTTTCGGTGGAATCTTCATTCTCGCCGGCTGGACGCTGGCGGCGCTGGTCTTCTTCTCCGGGCGCAACCTGGCGGCGCGGACCCGCTACCTCTACTGCCTGGTGATGAGCGGCGTGATGTGCCTCTTCATGCCGGTGGGCACGGTACTCGGTGTCTTCACGATTATCGTGCTCATGCGGGACAGTGTGAAGACGCTCTTCGGCCAGCCGGCCGCCGCCGTCCAGCAGCCACCGGCGCCGGGCAGCCCGTAAGAGAACCCTGCACCGGCTCAGGTCCAGATGGCCACCAGGGCCATCAACCCGAGCCCCAGCGTGACGGCCCCGAACTTGACCCAGCGCCGATCCGGCCGCTCGAACGCCTCGCCCAGGATGTCCATCACCGCCACGTAGAGGAATGTTCCGGCGGCCAGGGCATCAAAAACGGCTTCGAAGACCTGGGCGTCCCTGCCGGTCATCATGGTCATGGCGATGCGACCGAGGATGATCCCCAGGGGGGTCATGAAGGAGAAGAAGGCGATGAGCCGGATGAACCGTCCACGATCGGACCCGGCCCGCACCATGCTCACACCGAGGGCAAAGGCCGCGGTCCCCTTGTGCGCCAGCACGGCGATGAGAATCACCGACGCCTGGGCGATTGTGCTTTCGGTGCCCAGGGCGACGCCGGTAATGATGGAGTGGATGGAAAGGACGAGCAGCAGCACGTAGGCCTGCAGGGCGCTGTGCGAGCCCCCATCCGCCGGGAGGTCGTGGCCGTGCTGGTGCGGGATGCAGACCTTCTCCAGGAAGAGGATGAGCAGGAAGCCGATGGTACAGGTCAGCGCAAACCAGGGGTAGCCCGATTGGCCCTGGATGGCGGCGAAACCGTTACGGGCGTCGGGCAACATGTGGATGATCCCCGCCCCGAGGAATACGCCCCCGGCAAAAGCATTGCCCAGAGAGAGCAGGCGCTCGCTCCTGGCGCTGGCCGAAAGCATGCGGGCGAGGATACCGCCGGTCATCCCCGTCACCAGAATCGCAACAAACGCGCATATCCTCAGGGTTTCGATTGGCATGCGGCCCTCCTCGAGTTGTAGTGGGGGATATCTCTCCGCAGGATAGGAAAGAAACACCGGCCGGTCAAGCGTGTCCGGGTTTCGCATTCTCTGGCATAATGGGGCCTGGGAGGCCCCGATGACCGAAACCCGTTTCATCGCCAACGACGAGATCTACCGCGAGGTCCTGCTCGCCGAAGTGCCCCTGGCGAAACGGTTCCTCTGGATCGGCACCTCAGACCTCAAGGATCTGCACGTGGCCAAGGGCAGGCGGATGGTGCCCTTCCTCGAGATCCTCTCCGACCTGATCGGCGACGGTGTTGTGGTGCGGCTGATCCATGCCAGGGAACCGGGGCCGGCCTTTCGCGAGGATTTCGACCGTTACCCTGACCTGATCGAAGGGCTGGAACGGATGCTCTGCCCGCGGATCCACTTCAAGTCGGTGGTGGTGGACGGCCGCTTCGCCTACACCGGCAGCGCCAATCTTACCGGGGCCGGCATGGGGGCCAAGGGCCCCCACCGCCGAAATTTCGAAGGTGGCATCATCACCTCCGACCCCGCCCTGGTGGGTCCGATCATGGAGCAGTTCGACCAGCTCTGGATCGGCAGCCACTGCGGAGACTGCCGCCGCAAGGAATACTGCCTGGAGCACGGGGACCTGCCGGGTTGAATAAAATTGCATCCTGCACTACAACTAATGACAGACAATGCCTGACATCCCCGGCCGAACGCCGATACGTAAGGAGAAGACCATGAACTGGACCGAAATGCTCAACGGCGCCATCGAGGAAAGCTACGCTGCCACCGACGCCCTGATGGGCATGGTGGAGGACAGCGAACTGGACTGGAAACCGGCCACCGGCGAGAACTGGATGACCGTGGGGCAGTTGCTGATGCACCTCACCGGCGCCTGCGGCGCCTGCTGCAAGGGCTTCGTCACCGGCGACTGGGGCATGCCCGAAGGCGTCGACTACGAGAACATCCCCCCTGAGGAGATGCTGCCGCCGGCGGAGCAACTGCCCGCGGCGGAAAGCGTGGCCCAGGCCCGGGAACTGCTGGCCGCGGACAAGACCGTGGCCCTGGAAATGGTCGCCGCGGCAGGCGAGGAGGATCTGGCATCCAAGAAGGTCAGTGCCCCCTGGTGCCCGGACATGCGCTTCAACCTGGGCAAGCACCTGCTGCAAATGGTGCAGCACCTGGTGCAGCACAAGACCCAGCTCTTTTACTACCTCAAGCTGATGGGCCGTCCGGTGAACACCGGGCACCTCTACGGCATGTGATACCTGCACGGAAAAGGAGCACTTTGCTTTTCCAACGCTTGCGCAGTGCGACCCTGTTCTTCGCCCTGGTCGCCGGCCTGGCGGCGTCGGCCTGCCGCGAAGCGCCGCCGGTGCTCAAGGTGGCCTGCCAGGGGGACACCTCCGTTATCAGGGCGGTCAATTGCGCCCGGGATTCAATCGAGCGCTCGGGCAGCCCGGTGAAGGTGGACTTGGTCTTCGACAACGCGCCGCGGTGGAGCCCGGCCGAGGTGATCGTCTGCACCGACGCCTTCTGTCGCGAACCGGGCCTCATGGCCGTGATCGGCTTTACCAGCAGCGACGCTTCGCTGGCCTCGGCCAGGATGCTCAACCGCCACGAGATCGTCCAGATTGTCCCCACGGCCACCAGCCCCAAGCTGGACGATACCGGCCCCTGGACTTTCCGCCTCTGCCCCGGTGATGAGTACCAGGCCGAGGTTCTGGCCAGCACGGCCCTGGAAACCCTGGGCGCCGGCCGCTGTGCCCTGCTCTACCAGAACAACGATTACGGCCGCGAACTGGCCACCCTCTTCCGCCGGGGATACGAGGACCTTGGCGGCGTCATCTCATTTGCCGCGCAGCTCGGCTCGGGCTTCGACGACCCGACCAACCTCGACCTCTATGTGCGGCAGGTCATCGAGAGCGCCCCCGACCTGCTGGTGCTCGTCTGCCAGCCGGAACAGGCCGAAGTGGTGCAGCAGGAGCTGCTCCGCCGCGGCAGCACCCTGCCGCTCCTCGGCTCGGACAGCCTGGGCACCCATAGCGCCCTGCTGAAAAGAATCCATCTCTTCGAAGGGATGTATGTACTGCTCTTCTACCACCACGACTTCGCCTTCCCCGGCAATGCCGATTTTGTCGATTGCTTCCGCTCGAACCGGGGGGGGGTACCCGGGTACGAAGCCGCCCTGGCCCATGACGCACTGCTGCTGCTGCACCAGGCCGTTCTCGAGGGAGCGAGGACCAGTGAGGACATCCGCGACTGGCTCGCCGCCCTGGTCGACAGGCCCCCGATCATCGGGGTGGCCGGCCCGATCCGCTTCCACCGGGGGCGGCAGGCCTGGCGCCCGCTGCACCTGGCAGAGATCCGGAACGGCGAGGTGCACCTGGTGAGCGACGCGGATCAGCTGATTGAGGAACCGAACGTGCGATGAGTCGACCCACCCGGCGCACATTGCGGTCGCAGATCTCCCTGCTGCTGGGCATGGCCTCGGCCTGTTCGCTGATCATCGTCATCGGCGTGCTGATCAGCCTTTCGCACGATATGGGCCGGGTCATCGAGGAGTTGGAGCAGGAGCAGCAGATCAACGAGACCGGCAACGAGATCTCGCAGCGGCTGATGCGCAACGTTTCCCGGGCCTTCGCCTCGATGGACGCGAATCGCGGCGAACTCTATCCGGGGTTCGCCGAAGACTGCCGGAAGATCAGGGAGCTGATCGAACGGCACCAGTTGCTGGGAATCGACAGCGATATGCGGCAGGCCGTGGAGGAGATCAAGGCGAAACACGAAGACCTTGAATCGGCGCTGCTCTATATCTCTGCCTCCCGGCGGGAGGAACCGGAGAGCGACCTCGACGAGCGAACGACCCAGGTGCTCGACCTGGCCGCGGAACTGGACCGCCTCGTCCTGGGCCTGTCGGAGCAGGGTGCAGAACGGATCAGGTCCAAGCTGGAGGGACTCCGCCGCTGGGAGGAGCAGGCCGCCGGGTGGACCATCACCGGCGGCTTCATCTCGGTCCTCGCCTTTTCCGTGATCGGCCTGCTCTACACCCGTCGCGTCCTCTCGCCGCTCGACGAGCTCCGCGAAGCGGCCGCGCAGGTGCGCGAGGGCGAGTTCCGGGTCAAAGTGCCGGAAAGCCGCATCCGGGAGATCAATGACCTCTCCAGTTCCTTCGGCCGCATGACCGACGCACTGCTCGAAGCGGAGAAACGGCAGTTGGCCAACCGCCTGGAATCGATCGGCATCCTCGCCGGCGGCGTGGCCCACGACTTCAACAACTTCCTCATGGCGATCTACGGCTCGCTGACCATGGCCCGCCGGGAGATCGATCCCGGCTCGCCGGCGGCCGAACTGCTGGAAGAGGCCGAGACGGCGTCGCTGCGGGCCAAGAGCCTGACCCAGCAGCTGTTGACCTTCGCCCGCGGCGGCAAGCCGGTGAAACGGCCGGCCTCGGTGGCCCGGGCGGTGCGCCAGGCCGTGGATTTTGCCCAGCACGGTACGGCGATGAACGCACGTTTCGAGATCCCCGACGACCTCTGGCCGGCGGAGTTCGACGAGGGCCAGGTGGGCCAGGTCTTCAGTAACCTGGCGATCAACGCCGAGCAGGCCACGCCCGGCGGCGGCCGGTTGTCGGTGGTCGCGGAGAACCTGGTGGTGGAGGAGCATTCGGGCCTGCCGCTGGCCCCCGGGCCCTACGTGCGGGTCTCCGTGCGGGACGAGGGCACCGGCATCCCTGCAGACCATCGGCCGAAGATCTTCGACCCCTACTTCACCACCAAGCGCCGGGGCAGCGGCCTGGGCCTCGCCGTGGCCCAGTCGGTGGTCACCAGCCACGGGGGCCTGATCACCGTCGAATCGCAGCCGGGGGAAGGGGCCACGTTCCACGTCAGCCTGCCCGCAACCCCGGGGCTGGTCATTGACCAGGCGGTGGGCCGGGAGCACCTCAGGCCGCGGCTGGAAGCGAAGATCCTGGTCATGGACGACGAGCGGGCCGTGCGCAAGGTGACCGGCATGCTGCTGGCACGGCTCGGCTGTGCCTGGGAATCGGCAGTCAACGGCGAGGAGGCCCTGGGGCACTTCGATACCGCCACGAAGGCAGGCAGGCCCTTCGACGCGGTGATCTGCGACCTGGTGGTCCCCAATGGAATGGGCGGCAAGGAACTGGCCCGGCGGCTCCGGAAACGTGCACCCGCCGTCCCGCTCGTCGCGGCCAGCGGCTACACCAACGATGCGGTGCTGGCCAACCCCGCGGCCCACGGATTCGACGACGGGCTGGCCAAGCCGTTCACCATCGAAGAACTGCACCGCTCGCTGGCCGGGCTGCTCACCCCTTGAGCCGCCCCACCAGGTCCACCAGCACCCTTGCCGACAACCCCCAGATGGTGTGCTCACCGTAATGGTAGAAGTAGACCGAGACACGCTTGCGGCCCCAGTCCGACCCGTAGGTATCAGGCACCCGGTGAAGCGGAAAACCGGGGAGGGGCCGCAACACCGTCTCCACCTCGTGCACCTCCGCCGCGGTGTCGAGGAAGAAGCGCAGGGGCACCTCGAGCAAATCCTCGATCTCACCCGGGTCCGGCGTGATCACCGCGCCATCGTCCAGTCGGCCGAGAAAGGGGTGGACCAGCACGTGAGAGCCGCTGACGAAAGGATCGAGCGGGCCGATCACCGACACCGCCGGGACCTCCACCCCCAGTTCTTCGCAGCACTCGCGCACCGCCGCATCCCGCGGCGAGGCATCGTTGGGCTCGATGGCCCCCCCGGGGAAACAGATCTCGCCGGGCTGGCGTTTCAGCCGCCGGTTGCGCACTTCGAAAAGCAGTTGCCATTCCCCGTCCCGCCGCAACAACGGCACCAGCACGGCACTCACCAGGTCTACTCCCTCGCTGCGCAGCCGGGGCGGCCGGCCGGTCACCGCCTGTCGAATGGCTTCCAGATCCATCACGCCTCCTTCGCGATCCACGGGTCATTCTCCCCCGTGCACCGCCTGGGGTCAATGGAGGAGGCCATCGCCTGGCGACGCCCGGGCCCCTGCGCTATGCTGTGGGAATGATCCCCATACGCGACACGGTCAGGTCCTCCACCTTCCCGGTGGTGAACACCGCGCTCATCGCGGTGAACATCCTCGTCTTCCTCTGGGCCCTGGGCATGGAGCAGCAGGAGCTGTTCCTCCGCTTCGGTATCGTGCCTGTGCGGTACAGCGTACCCGACCTGGCCGCCCGCTTCTCATTCGGCGCCCAGGCCCTGCCCTTTATCTCCTCGATGTTCCTCCATGGCGGCCTGCTGCACCTGCTGGGCAACGTCTGGTTCCTCTATATCTTCGGCGACAACGTGGAAGATCGCCTGGGCCCGCTGCGCTACCTTGCCTTCTACCTGCTCTGCGGCGTCGGGTCCGGCCTGACGCACCTGCTGCTCAACTGGGACTCCCCCCTGCCCACGATCGGGGCGAGCGGGGCTATCGCCGGCGTGATGGGCGCCTACTTCGTCCTCCACCCCCGCGCCCGTGTGCTGACCCTGATCCCGATTTTTCTTTTCTTCCCCCTGGTGGAAGTGCCGGCCTTCGTCTTCCTCGGGGTCTGGCTGGCGGTACAGTTCCTCAATGCCACTTTCGCCCCGGCGGCGGAGACCGGCGGCGTGGCCTGGTGGGCCCATTTCGGCGGTTTCGTCTTCGGCGTCGTCTTCCTCTTCGTTTTCACCCGGCTGCCGGTGATCGGCCTGCAGCACCGGATCACCCGGCCGCTCAAGCGGCGCACCAGCCCGCGGTTCAGCCGGGTCACGCCCCGCTATTTCGGCCCCGGCCGTGACGCCCGGGCCACGCTGGCCATCACGGCGACCGAAGCCATTCGGGGCACGGTGAAGACCGTGGTCGTACCCCAGGGGTTCCGGCAACGCCGGGTCAGGGTAACCGTTCCCCCGGGGGTGCAGGAAGGCACGGTGCTGCGCCTCAAGGGTCTGGGGCGCCCGGCGGCAGACGGGGCCGGCGACCTCTACCTCTCCCTCGCCATGGAATGAGGGGGGAGCGTCCGGCCCCTTGAAGGCCTGGCCGGGCATCCTGTTATAATGCCCCTGAACCATGTTGAACAACCGCCCCGCTCGGGGTGGTGGCGGATATATGCGTAAACCTTTTTTCGAGGGGGACACCTCTCATGAACATTAGGAGAACCGGACATGACGCCGCTCCAGAACGCCGCGCGTACCGCACTGGAAAGCTGCCTCGCCCTCCGTCCGGGGGAGAGCCTGCTGGTGATCACCGATGAGCCGCTGAGACGCATTGCCTACGCCTTCTGGGAGGAGGGCCGGATTCTCGGCGCCGAGTCGATGCTGCTGGAAATGGCCCCGCGCCGGGCCCACGGCGACGAACCGCCGGAACTGGTGGTGGAGGCGATGAAGGCCGCCGACGTGGTGGTCTGTCCCACGTCGAAATCTCTGACCCACACGGCGGCACGGAGAACGGCCTGCGCCGAGGGGACCCGCGTGGCCACCCTTCCCGGGGTGACCGAAGAGATGATGGTCCGCACGCTGACCACCGACTACGAGGCGATCGCCGACCGGACCCAGCGGGTGGCTTCAGCCCTGGACGCCGCCGCCGAGGCCCACCTCACGTCCCCCGCCGGCACGGACATCCGACTGGCCATCAGGACCATGGACGCCATCGCCTCCACCGGCCTGATCCGCAACCCCGGCGAGTTCGGCAACCTGCCCTCGGGTGAGGCCTACCTCTCGCCGGACGAGGGCAGCGCCGAGGGCACTTTCGTGGTGGATGGCTCGATGGCCGGCATCGGCGTGGTGAAGACCCCGATCCGCTTCGAGGTCAGCAAGGGCTTCGTCACCCGCATCAGCGGCGGCGCCGAGGCGCGAAAGCTGAAGGGCCTGCTCGATCCCTACGGCAGGAAGGCGATGAACGTGGCCGAGTTGGGAGTGGGGACCAATGACGCGGCCAAAATCAGCGGCGACCTGCTCGAAGACGAGAAAGTGGCCGGCACCGCGCACATCGCCCTGGGCAACAACATCTCCATGGGCGGCACCTGTGACGTGCCCCTGCACCTCGACGGCTTAATCCGGCGCCCCACGCTGACTCTTGACGGGAAGGTGATTCTGGAGCAGGGCCAGTTGAAAATCTGACAGGACAACGCCTGTGCCGGACTAGTAATCCTTTCATCGGTCGTTACTTCTCGTCCGGCTCGAGGTAGCCCAGCTGTCGCAATCGCTCCTCGGTGCGCGGGTCCAGCGTCTGCCCCGGTCGCGCCGTCTTGGGCGGGCGGGGCCGGGGCAGGTCGGCCAGCGCCTGGTGGTGCTGCCGCATGACCTGGCTCATCTGCGCCACCCGTTCCGGCTCCTGCCTGGCGATGTCCCGCCGTTCCAGCGGATCCGAATCGATGTGATACAACTCGTACTGCCGCCGGTCCGGCCGGCGGATCAGCTTGTAGCCCCCGTCGATCAGTGCGTAATGCCCCGTCTCCATGCCCTCGCTGAGCAGCGGTGGGCCGCCCCTGGCGTCGGCCGCCCCCTGCAGCAGCGGCACGAGGGATACACCCTCGGCACCGGCCGCCGGCTCGAGGCCCAGCAGGTCGAGCAGCGTGGGCAGCAGGTCGAGCAGGGCCACGCGCTCCGCGACCCGGCGGGGCGCCGCCCCGGGCACGCGAAGAACCAGCGGCACCCGGGTCAGTTCCTGGTGCAGCGTGTGGCCGTGAAGCACCGATCCGTGGTCCCAGAACTCCTCGCCGTGGTCGGAGAGGACCACCACCACCGACCGCTCGAGCAGTCCCCGTTCCCCCAGGGCCTGGAACAGGTGGTCCAGCTCGTCGTCGGTGTAGCGGATGCCGCCGTCGTAGAGGTCGCTCATCCGACGGCGGTCGTCATCGCTGAGCACCGGCTTCTCCCCCGTCCCGCCCTCGCCTCCCGCGGGAATGATCTCGCGGATCCGGCGCAAAAGGTCCGCGGAGGCTTTGGGCTCGATGCGGCTGGGGTTGTCACCGCCGAACAGATCACGATATTCCTTCGGCGGCGCGTACGGGGCGTGGATGTCGAAGCAGTGGATGAAACAGAAGAACCGCTGCCCCGCGGGGAGGCTGTCCAGCCACTTCAGCGCCTGGCTGCGCTTGAGCGCGATGCCGTTGCCCCATTCGGTGAACTCGTCGAAGCCGCGGTGGAAACCGAAGTCCTTCGACATCGGCCCGCCATCGGTGAAGCCGCCGGTGGCGAAGCCGGCCTGCTGCAGGCGCTCGGCCAGCATCACCTTGTCCACCCGGGCCATGGCCTCCCTGGGGTAGGAGGAAGTGAAGAACGAGCGGTGCGAGCGCACCGTCTCGTTGGCCTGGCTCACCGCGTACTCGAAAAGCACCGCATCGCCGGCGAAGCGGTCGAGCTTCGGCGAGGTGTCCCGTTCATAGCCGTAACAGCCGAGACGGTCGGCGCGCAGCGTGTCAAGGGAGACGAGCACCAGGCTCAGCGGCTCCTCTCCCGCCGGCCCGCAGCCCACCGCCAGCAGGAGGACCAGTACGGCCCCCGGGATGAACTGGCGCTTATTCCATGCCATCGAGGAATTTCTCGGCGTCAATGGCCGCCATGCAGCCCATGCCTGCCGCGGTGACCGCCTGGCGGTAGCGGTGGTCGGTGACGTCGCCGGCGGCGAAGACACCTTTCACCGTGGTGTTCGTGCGGCCCGGGGTGACCAGCAGGTAGCCCTCGCCGTCCATCTCCAGCTTGCCCTTGAACACGTCGGTGTTCGGCTTGTGGCCGATACCGATGAACAGGCCGTCGCAGGCGAACTCCGAGGTTTCACCGGTCTTGGTGTCCTTGAGCACCAGAGCGTGCACGCCCTGTTCCACGCTGCCCAGGATGTCCTCCACCACCGCGTTCCAGCGGAACTCGATCTTGGGATTGTTCTCCGCACGCTCCTGCATGATTTTCGAGGCGCGCAACTCGTCCCGGCGGTGGATCACGGTGACCTTGGAGGCGAAGCGGGTGAGAAAGTCGGCCTCCTCCATGGCCGTGTCACCGCCACCCACCACGGCGATCTCCTTTTCGCGGAAGAAGAATCCGTCACAGGTGGCGCAGGCCGACACACCCGAGCCCATCAGCTTCGACTCGTTTTCCAGGCCCAGCAGCTTGGCCGATGCCCCGGTGCAGATGATCAGTGCCTCGGCGGTGTATGCCGCACGGTCGGTCTTCACCGTGAAGGGCTGCGAGGTGACGTCCACGTCCTCGACGATCTCGGTGCGGATATCGGTTTCGAACCGCTCGGCCTGGGCCTTGAACACTTCCATCATCTCCGGGCCCTGGATCCCCTCGGCATAGCCGGGGTAGTTCTCCACCTCCGAGGTGATGGTCAGCTGCCCCCCCGGCTGGGGCCCCTGGAGCAGCAGCGGCTCCAGCCGCGCCCGGGCGGTGTAGATGGCGGCGGTGTAGCCCGCCGGACCCGATCCGATGATGATCACTTTGCGTTCTTCAGCCATCCCTGTGACTCCCTGGTATCGATTTGATTGCTGTCATACCCGTGCGGCCGCAAACCGGCGTCCGCCGTGCCCGCATCCCGTTCACGCACGGTCAATGAAGGTAACAGAACGGCCCGGACCGGTCAATTGTCGAGGTGCGGGTCCTCCCGCAGCGCCTTGACGGTCTGCTCCACCCGCGAGGTCATCGGCGAGTCGATGCCCAGCTCGAGCCAGGCCTCCATCTGGTTCAGCGCGTCACGCAGGTGCTCCTTGCCCAGGTAGGTATTGGCCAGCAGTAATCGGGCATCGGCGAACTCCTCGGAATCGAGCTCGAGGCATTTCAGCAACGCCTCCTCGGCCCGGTCGGCCTTGTCCGGCAGCTGCGAGCAGCAGAGACCGAGATTGTACCAGGCCAGCGGGTATTTCGGAGCCACGGCTACCGCTTCCTCGAGCAGCGCCGCCGCCGGTTTCAGGTCGCCGGCCTGGATGTGGATCGAGGCCAGGTGCACCCGGCCCAAAACCTCCTCGGGGTTCTGCTCCACCGCCTGCCCCAGTTCAGCCTTCGCCTCCTCGATCCGGCCCTCGCGTTTGTGGATCTCGCCCAGCTTGGCCCGGGCATAGTGGAACCCTGGCTCGATCTCCAGCACCTTGACCAGGATCGCCTCCGCCCCCGCCATGTCCCCCTTGTCCATTTTCTTCAGGGCCTTGGCGTATTGCTTGGCGGCCTTGGCCGAGAACTGGTCGATATTCTCTTTCGGGGTGACGGTGGTGCCCTCGGGCAGCAGGTTGACGTTTTTCTCCTGGGTGCTGGACAACGCCCCCCGGTCACCCCGGGCGCCGGCAACGCCCTCGAAGCAGGAGAAGGTGAGTTCCAGGGCCTCCCAGCCCTCGGCTTCCACCACCAGGAAGAAGGTGCCGCAGGGCAGACCGCGGATGTCGTAGCGCCCCTGGCCGTCGGTGAAGTCGTTGAAGGTGCCCAGCTTCTTTCGGTTCGAGTCCAGCACGTAGACGGTCGCGCCCTTGATCGGCTCACCGTCGCCCCGAACGAACCCGGTGATCGTGTTGGATCCCGCAACGCCGCCCGTCTGGGCAATGACGGTCTGGCAGAGCACTGAGAACGCCAGGATGGCCAGAAGGATGATCAGGTATCGGGCCGGCATGCGAATCGTCATTGATCCTGCTCCTGCCGCCCCCCGGGTGGACGGCGGCAACCGACCGGCCGGACAGCGGTAAATAGTTAATGGTTAAGGAGATTGTAGTTAAAGAAGTCGCGGGGCGTCAACTGCGGGACTGGCGAAACTCACCGGGCAAGGGCTGAACCGCTGCGGTATTATTCTCGTATAGCCTAGTACCGGGTGCCGACCATGGAGTTCAGATGATGGTCAGAAAACTCTTCGTGGGAAACCTCGACCGCTCGATCGACGACCGCCGGCTGGCCGAGCTCTTTTCGCCTCACGGCGACGTGCTGCAGGCCGAGGTGATCATCGACCGCCAGACCGGCCAGTCCCGCCGCTTCGGCTTCGTGGAAATGGCCACAGAAGATGACGCCGACCGGGCCATGGCCGCGATGGACGGCATCACCGTATTCGACCGCAGCATCCGGGTCTCCCCGGCCCGCAAGCGGGAGGCCGCGCCGGTGGACGGCAACCAGCGTCTGCGGCTGCGCCTCCCCTTCCGCCTCGTGGCCTCGCGCCAACGCCAGCCGCACGAGGAATAGCACCTGTTCAGTCGTAGATCGGGTCTTCGCCGGGGGGGCGGCGCTTCCAGCGGCGGTGGATCCAGTTCCACTGCTCGGGGTGGCGGCGGATGACCTGCTCCAGCACTTCCTGGTAGCGCCGCGTGTTGTGCGCGATCCCCTCTTCCAGCGAGCCCTGCTTTTCGAAGTGCAGGGGCGGGAAGACGATGATGCGGTGCTTGCCGCGGGGGCCACGGATGTCGAACATGGGGAGCACCGGCAGGTCGAGGCGCTGGGAGAGCACGGCCACACTGGAGATGGTGGAGGCCTTGCGGCCGAAGAAATCAACGAAAACCCGGCCGTCGGTCTCCATGGCATCCTGGTCGGCCACCATGCCGACGATACCGTTGCTGCGCAGGCTGCGGATGATCCCGCGGATCGAGTTTTTCTTGAGGAAGGAGTGGACGTAGGCTTCCATCCGCTGGCCGACGAGAAAGTGGTTCCAGAAACTGCTGCTCAACGTCTTGGCCACCAGCCCCACCGGCTTGACCCGGATGCCGGTAGCCAGGGCCAGCAGGTCCCAGTTGCCCACGTGGGCGGTGAGCACCAGCGTGCCCCGGCCGGCGGCCACCGAGTGCTGGAGGTGCTCGAAGCCCTGCCACTCCACGTGGCGATCGAGGTTCTCCTGCTCGATGAGGGGAAAACGGAAAAACTCCACCAGGCTGCAGCCGTAGTGCTGCCACATCCGCTTGAGGATCGCCTTGCGTTCCTTGAGGTCCAATTCGTCCCCGAAGGCCAGTTGGAGATTGATCAGCCCGATGCGCCGGCGGTCGGGAAGTACGTGGTAGACCAGGCTGCCCAGGGTGCGGCCGATGGCCAGGCCGGCCTCCAGCGAGATGGACTGGAAGAAATTGAGCGCCAGACGGAGCGGAAGCGACTCCACCGGCGGCTGTTTCCTGGACAGCATGCGATCGAAACCTCGTCGGGGGGCCGCGGCCCCCGGTTGCGGGAACCCTTTCCCGGAAGAGCGATGATTATACCCCAGCCACGCGGCGGCAGTTCAAGCGGGCCCCGCCGTGACGGCCCGGGTGATTCGTATTATGATAACGGCACCACCGCCGGACGGCCTCACGGAGCAAGGAATGATCTTCGAAAACGAAAACGAACTGCGGGACCGCATCGAGTCGATACTCGGCCGTCCCGCGCCACGCCGGCTCACCGTCACCGACAACACCACCGACTACTTCCGGGTGAGCACCGGCACGGTACTGCGGGTCGAGGACAGCGACTACTACGTGCTCAGCGAGGCCCGGGAGGGCCGTTTCGGCATCGACGACCAGCCCAAGCACTGGGTCAAGTACGCCCTGGACCTCGGCGAGCGGGACCGCAAGATCATCAAGCTCGTCTTTCTCGAGCAGTTCGTGGCCAAGCTCGGCCCGTTCACCGCGCGCTGTACGCGCAACCCGGACAAGGAGAGTCGGATCCTCGAACTGGTGGCCGGTGACCGAAGATTCATGCAGGGACGCACGGTACGTGACCGCGCGGGGAACAACATCCGCATCCTCGAGATCGTCCCCGGCCCGTCGCTCTACAGCCACATCGCCAGGATCGACGAGCCGCACCGCGACTACCTCACCGGCACCCTCCCCGGCATTCTCAGCCGCATCGGCGGCTGCATCGAAGCCCTCGAACTGCTCCACGAGCACCACGAACACCACGGCGATGTGCGCAACGACCACATCATCGTCGAGTCGGGCAGCGGGATGTACCGCTGGATCGACTTCGACTACGAGGTGAACTTCCTCGACTACGACCTGTGGAGCGTGGGCAACCTGCTGACCTATGCGGTGGGCAAGGGGATCCGGACCATCCGGCCCCAGGGCGGCTCACCGGAGGAGCGGCGGGACGAGCAACGGCCCCTGGGCCCCGAAGACGCGATGCTTTTCTTCAACTACCGCCTGGCCAACCTGCAAAAGATCTTTCCCTACATCCCCGAATCGCTCAACACGATGCTGATGCGCTTCTCGGCCCATACCAGCAACTACTACACGTCGCTGGCCGAGATCCGCGAAGACCTGGAGCGGGAGATCCCCCGGCTCATGCGGGGGGAGGGCGTGGGCTGAACCGGACTCAGCTGCGACAGCGGCTGAGCCGCGAGAGTTCAGTGTCCAGGCGGTCGGGCAGCAGGCGCACCAGCCAGTCGTCGGGGCCGATCGCCCCGGGCCGGCCGGCGGCCTCCTCGTTCACCGCCACCACCCGGCCACTGAGCGGCATGAATACGGCGTGCTCCTCGCCGGAGACGGTCTCCAGGTGGATGCCGGCGTAGCCCTGCTCCACCAGGTCCGATTCCTCGGGCAGCTGCACGGCGGCCACCTCGCCGATGCCTTCGAAGAACGAGGGCTGGATCCCCACGTTCACCGTCCCGTCCTGCCGGCAGAGGGCCCAGGAATGCCGGCGCAGGCACATGCGGATGCCGGTCTCCATTCCCGGGCAGGATCGTTCGAAGCCCTCGGCGTCCGGGCCGAGGGCCGGCGCCGCCGGTTCGGCGGCAGCGTTTCCGGCGCCACGCCGCAGGGCGCGGTTCACCGGGCCGAGCAGCTCCTGGCGGGTGAAGGGCTTGGCGATGTAGTCCACCGCGTCGAGACGCAACGCCTCGAGAGCAGTGCTGATCGTGGGGTAGCCGGTGATCATCAGCACCGGAACCGTCAGCCCGAGTTTGCGCAGTTCCTCGAGCAGTTCGATGCCGTTCATCTCCGGCATCATCAGGTCGGTGATGACCAGGTCGTACTCGTTGCCGGCCAGCTTTTCGAGGCCGGCGGGGGCGCTCAGTTCGGCGTCCACCTGGTGGCCCGCCCGGCTGAGGATCCGGCGCAGGCTGACGTGGACCACTTCCTCGTCGTCGATGACCAGGATCTTCGCCGGCGGCAGCCGGTCGCCGTTCGAGCCGTTGCTGTTTTTCTGCTTTTCCATGGTTCGTCCCGTCCTTTCCCGCCGCTTATTCGGTGATCGGCAGGATCAGGGTAAACGTGCTCCCCTCCCCCACCGTGCTCTTCACGTCCACCCGCCCCCGGTGCCGGTCCATCACGCCGAGCACCGTGGCCAGGCCGAGACCGTTCCCCTGGTCGCCCTTGGTGCTGAAGAAGGGCTGGAACAGGTCGTCCACCAGCTCCTCGGGAATGCCGCAGCCGGTGTCCGACACCGCCACTTCGACATGACGGCCATCGGGCTGCAGGCCGCTGCGGATCGTGATCTCGCCGCTGCCCTCCATTGCATCGCCGGCGTTGATCACCAGGTTGAGGATCGCCTGCTGCATCTGCCGCGGGTCCACCGGCACCTCGGGGATCTCCTCGCCCAACGCCATGTGGAAGGCGATGTTGTGGAACGAGGCCTGGCGCTCGATGATGGTCAGCGAGCGCCGAATCACCTCGTTGATGTCGGTCTTCCGACGCTCGGAGACCTTCTGCCGCGAGAAGTCGAGCAGATCACGGACGATGTGCCGGCAGCGCATCGTCTCGTTGACGATCACCTCGTAGTCCTCGCGCACCGGGTCGTCGGGGGCGGCCTCCAGCATCAGGTCCTCGGCGAAGGTGAGGATGCCGGTGAGCGGGTTGTTCAGCTCATGGGCCACGCCGGCGGCCAGCTTGCCCACCGCGGCCAGCCGCTCGGTCTGCACCAGGTCCTGCTGCAGCTGGCGGGCCACGGTGTCGTCCCGGGAGAGGCAGCAGATGGCCACCACGTTGCCCCGGTAGTCGGTGAGCGGAAAGCGCTCGGAAAAAAAGATCCGCTCCTTGCCCCCCACCATCACCCGCTCCTCGGTGGCGTAGTAGCCGCCGCCCTCCAGGGCCCGCCGATCGTTCTCCTCGATGGTGTCGGCCGCCCCGGGCTCGAAGAGCTCGCGGGCCGTGCAGCCCAGCAGTTCGTTCTCCTTGAGCCCCGAGATCTCCAGCACCCGGGGATTGACCAGCGTGTAACGGCCGTCGAGGTCCTTGATCGTGATGATGCCGTGCACCGCCTTGACCAGCTGAAGGAAGTGGCGGGCCCACTCCTCGGTCTCGTGCTTCAGCTTCACCTGCTGGGTGATGTCCCGCGACGTGCGCACCACCCGGGACAGCTCTCCGTCGTCGTCGAAGATCGGCTTCACCGTCATCTGGTAGTACTTTTCCTGCTCCTCGAAGATCTCGCTGCCGTCGGGCCCCTCCCGGCGGATCGGCTTGGTGGTATGCAGCACCGACTCGAAGGGCCCGGGAAAGCGGTCGCAGGTGTCACCGCAGCCGGCGAAGATACAGGCCTCCCGACAGGGCAGCCCCTCCACCTTTTCGCGACGCTTGCCCGAAACTTCCTCGAACCGCCGGTTGACCCGCAGGATGGTGCGGTCGCGGTCGATGACCATCACCGATTCGGGGAGGTTGTCGAGGATTTCCTGCAGCTCGGCCCGGTCCTTGGCGATGCGGGCCTCGAGGACCGTCTTCTCCTCCAGCTGGTCGCGGATGGTCTGGGTCAGCTTTTCCAGATCCCAGAAGACGCGGGCCATCACGTGGTCCATCACCCGTACACCCGGGGGCATGTTGAAGAAGATCTTGTCCAGCACGTCCTCGGAACCGGTGAGTTCGATGATCAGTTCCAGGCCGTCGAGCCGCAGGGCCTGCTCCAGATCGGTCAGCGTGGTCCAGCCCCGCTCGCGGGCAAAAACCATGCCCGGGGCTTCGGCGTCGATGTCCATCACGGCGAGGATTTCCAGGTCGAGGATGTCCAGCTGCCCCTGGATGAACAGTTCGAGTACGTCCCTGCAGCCGGCGCCCCCGCCGACGAAAATCGCCTTCATCGCAGGCCTCCGGAAGGAAGATTAAGCCGTTGCCAGCATTAGAACAACCCGCGCGGCAATAGTCAACCGGGCCCTTTCCGGGGCCGGAGCCGGGAGGGGAACCCGTACGATATACTTACTTTCGTATCAAGAGAACGACACGGACAACCGTGACAGCCATGGTGGTGAAACAATGACAGTCTTGATGAGATCGGTGGTCGGCCTCTGCCTGCTGGCCTGCCTTGCCGGGGCGACGGCCCCGGCGGCGGATGACGGCACAACGGTGACCGAGGGGACGATCCGCTCCTCGGCCACTTTCGAGTTCGGAGACGGAACGTTCAAGGCCACCCCGGTGACCGTGAAGCTGAAGATCCGGGTGGAGGACCTGGCCCTCGACGACCAGGGATGGCGAAAGAGGGGCTCGGTGCGCATCACCGGCGAAGTGCGGGACAAGGGCGAGGAGGTGCTGGCCAAGGTTGCGAAGACGTTCCGCATCTTCCGCCTGCCCTCGGACCTGGAATCCGAGGCCTCTCGTTTCGAGGTGCTCGATCTTCCGCTGGAGCTGCAGCCGGGCGCCTATCGTCTGAGCCTGCGCATCAGGGACACCAGCGGCGCAGAGGCGGGCGAGCCGGCCGAGGGCACCCTCTCCACCCTGCTGCGCGTGCCGATCACCGCCGACGTCGACGTGCCGCTGACCCCGACGGACCTCGCCTCGATGAAAGTGACGATGCTCGAACCCTGGAAACGAAAACTCTCCGGTGTGATGCCCATCGAGGTGGACGTGCGGCTGCTCGGGGACGACGAGGTGACCGAACTCCGCCTGATGGTGGACGGCGAGACGGTGGCCACGCTCAGCGAACCGCCCTGGCGCACTGAGCATGACTTCGGCCCGCCCGGCGGCGACCACGTGGTCCAGGCAGTGGTCCTCTCAGCCAACGGCTACCGTGGCAGTGCCCTGTTCAACACGTCGCTGGAGCCGGGCGCTGCGGCCGTTGCCGGGCCCGGAACGCCTGCGGCAGCCACGATCACCGTCGACTTCGCCTCGCTGCGCGACAACGACCTCGTCTCCGGCCCCACCCTGCTCGAGGTCAATGTGGGCGGCGTGCCGCCGGACGAAGTGGCCCGGGTGGAGTACTGGGTTGACGGAGAGCAGGTGGCCAGTGTGAGCGAACGTCCCTTCCAGGCCTACTGGGATCCAGGCGCCCGGCCGGGGGCCTTCGTTGTGGAGGCGCGGGCCTTCGACCTCGACGAGCACCGGGCCGTGGCCCGCGTTTCGGTTGAGGCCATCGTCACCGACCTGGTGGAGGAAGTGCAGCGGGTGCTGCTCAATGCCACCATCCGGGACCAGCTGGGCAAGCTGGTAAGCGATGCCGACAAGGAGGAGTTCAAGCTCCTCGAGGACGGCGAGGAGCAGGAGATCCTCGACCTTTCCGTGGAAACACGGCCGATCAAGTTGGCCATGCTGCTCGATGACTCGGGATCGATGGAACACGACCTGGCCCAGGCCCAGGCCGCGGCGCGGCGGTTCATCACCCGGCTGAGGCCCGAGGATCAGGCGATGGTGGTGGCCTTCGCCAGCGAGGTCAAGCTGCTGCAGGGATTCACCAGCGACCAGCTGCGACTGGCCCACGCGGTGGACCAGACCAGGGCCGAGGGGGGCACGGCGATGTACGATGCACTGCTCTTCGCCCTCGACCGCATCGGCGAACCGGACAATGACACCCGGCGGGTGATCGTGCTCTTCGGTGACGGCGCAGACTCGGCAAGCAAGGCCACCATCGACGAGGTGATGAAGAAAGCCGAAACCAGGGACGTGATGATCTACACCATCGGATTTTCAGGCGGGGGCATGCGGCGGGCGAGGATGAATGCCATGGGCGGCATGGCCAGCGGCCCCTACAATTCGACGCTGAACAGTGCCCACCCCGGGGAATCGGTGTTGCGCAGCCTTTCCGACGACACCGGCGGCCGGGCCTTCCTCGTGGAATCGGCCGGTGAGCTCTCCGAAACCTACGACGAAATCGCCGCCGAACTGCGCAACCAGTACATCTTCGTCTACCGTCCGACCAACGGCAGCGCCGACGGCAGCTGGCGCGAGGTAAAGATCAAGAGCCGCAACCGGGGCAAGTACGAGGTCCGCACCCGCAAGGGCTACAAGGCCCGCGGCGGGTGAGGCGTCCTGACGAAGCGGAATTCCCCACTACAGCGATAGGACTTGATATACATCCGGTCTTCGGCTAGCCTGATCTTTCTTTTCAGCCGCTTCCCCATAATTCGATACTCGGAAGGATCAATACGGATGATGACTCGGTGCCACCCCGGATACCGCAGAATGCGGCTCTTCAGCATACCCGGCCTGGCACTCTTCATGCTCTCGCCGGTCCTCGCCTGGGCGACCCCGGAGAATTCGGTCACGACCACAGCGCTGCTCGAACGGGCAGCCGAGCGTCACCCGGCGGTGGCGACGGCCCGAATGGCGCTGGAACAGGCCGAAGCCCTCCGGCGCGGCGAGGTCAGCTGGCCCGATCCCGACCTGGAAGGCCGCCTCCTCTGGGACGGCAACGGCGAAACGGAACTCGAGGCCGCACTTCGTTTTGCCATTCCCTGGGGCGGCCGGCTCTTCGCCTCCCGCCGGGCCGCCGACCTGGAAGTGGCCCTGGCCCGGCTCGACCTGGCCACCGCCCGGCACGGGGCCATGGTGCAAGCCGAACGGCTGCTGGCCCGGCTGGCCTGGGCCCGAGCCCGCGCGGAGCTGCACCAGGCGCTGGCCGACCGCTCGTCGGAGCAGGCCGACCTGGCCCGCCGGCGCCGGGACGCCAGCCTCGCCGATCCGCTGGAGGTCTCCCTGGTGCTGGCCGATGCCGCCCGTGATCGCCGGGCGTTGATCGAGAGCAACAACCATGAGACGTCGATCAGGGCCGAATTGCTCCTGCTGGCCCAGTTGCCGCCGGAAACGAGTATCGAGGCCCCTCCCCTCTCCCGGGTGCCCGAGACACGAAACCGTGAGGCCCTGCTCGAGCTGGCCCGGACACGCACGCCGGAACTGGCCGCAGCCCGGCTGCGGCTGGAGCAGGCGGAGGAACGGGCCAGCGCAGCAAAGCGGGCCCGAATCCCCGACCTGCGCCTCGGTCCGGCCCTGACCAGGGACGGGGGGGGCACCTCATGGGGCCTTTCGGTGGGCATCCCCCTGCCTCTGTTCGGCCGGACCAGGGCCGGGCTCGATGCGGCCCGGGCGGCTCATCGCGGCGCCGAAGAATCCCTGGCCCTGGAACGTCTGGCCCTGCCGGTGCAGGTCGATCTCCTGCTCGAACGGCTGCAGGCCCTGGAGCATCAGCTGGCCGAGCTGGGCGGCGACACTGCCGACGCCGCCGAGCAGGCCTACCGCCTGGCCCGGGCCCGCTGGAATTCGGGCAAGCTTGACGTGCTGCACCTCATTTCGGCTCACCGTGCATTTGCCGAAATACGGATAGAACGGCTGGACACCCTGCTCCAGCTTCGGGAAACCTGGCTCGACCTTTCCCTGGCCGTGGGAATGCCGCTGGACGGCATGGACGACCGGGCCGTCACGGAGAGCGGACAATGACAGACCTTTCGAGATGGACCAGCGCCATGACGTTGCTGGTCGCGCTGGCCATGGTGCCCGCGGGTTGTGGAACCGGCAGCCCGGACACTGACGACGGCCATGGCCACGACCAGGCGCAGGCGGCGAACACGGGACACGACCACACTCACGGGCCCGAACCCGATCAGGGGCATGACCACGCTCACGACGTGGCCCAATCGGCCGACGTCATCGCCGCCTCGGCGGGCATCAGGGTTGAACGGATCAGCTCGACGCTCTATGCCGACACGATCAAGATCCCCGGCATCGTGGCCCATGCCCCGGACCGTCAGGCCCAGGTTTCGGCCCCCACCATGGTCCGGGTGGCCGCCCTCGACCTGCCGCCCAAGAGCACGGCACGGCCCGGCCAGCGCCTGGCCGTGCTCGAACTGGCCGACCCGGAGGTGCGACAGCTGCAAATGCGGGCCGTGGAGTTGCGTGCCGAACTGCTGGCCGCCGCCACGGAGCGGGACCGCACCCGGGCCTACCTCGATGAACTGAAGGCCCAGCAGGACCCGATGACGGTGGAGATCCGCCGGGTGGAGGCCGACCTGGCCGTTCTGGAGGCCCAGGCCGCCGCACCGCGGAGCGCGCTGGAGGCCACCCTCGCCTCGCTGAAAGTGGTGGGGCTGAGCGACAACCAGCTCCGCGATCTGGAAGCGAACGGAGCGGTGTCCACCCGGATCGAGGTCTTCGCCCCGCGGCTCCCGGGCTCGCCGGAAATGGAGGTCTCCGAACGGCCGGTGGCGGTGGGAGAGACCCTGGCCGCCGGCAGCACGATCTACTCCCTGGTGGCCCTGGACCGCCTGCTGGCCATCGGCGAGGCCTTTGAAGCCGACCTGGCCACGGTGCGCGCCGCGGCCCGGGACGACCTGCCGGTGACCCTCTATGTCCCGGCCGAAGGCAGGACCGTGGCCGACCTGCGGATCGCCGCGGTGGAAGGGACGCTGGACGGGCCCAACCGGGTGACCCACTTCCTGGTCCCCTTCCCCAACCAGCTGCTCTCGGAGAAGACGGTGGACGGGGCCCGCTACCTCGACTGGGAGAACCGGGTGGGAGCGCGGATCCAGCTGCTGGTGGCCACCGACCGGGCCGGCCTGCGCTTCGTGATCCCGGACACCGCATTGGTTCGCGAGGGCGGGCGCACCGCGGTCTACCTCAAGGAGGACGGCCACTACCACCCGCTCTACGTCACTTTGGAATCGGTGGACGCCGGCCGGGCGATCCTGCCCCTGGGCTGCGGGCTTCACGACGGGGACCAGGTGGTGGTGGAAGGGGCGCTGCAGGTAAAGCTGGCCCAGCAGCAGGAAAGCGGCGCTCCGGTCACCGACGGCAGCGACCACGGGCACCAGCACTGAACGGGCGCTGAACCCGGCCGAGGAGACCTATGCTCGAGAAGCTGATCCGCAGTTCACTCCGCCACCGCCTGCTGGTACTCTGCCTGGCCGGGGTGCTGCTCTGGCTCGGCGGCCTGAAACTGGTCCAGCGGCCGGTGGACATCTTCCCCGACCTCAACCAGCCCACGGTAACCGTGCTGGCCGAAGCCCACGGCCTGGCGCCGGAAGAGGTGGAGACCCTGGTCACCCTGCCACTTGAATCGGCCCTGGGCGGCATCCAGGGGCTGCTGCGCCTGAGGTCCACCTCCGGCGACGGTATCGCCATCGTGCGGCTGGAGTTCGACTGGCACACCGACATCTACCTCAACCGCCAGATCGTCCAGGAGCGGCTGCAGCTGGCCCGGGCCGACCTGCCCGAGGACGTGATCCCGGAGATGGCGCCGATCTCGTCGATCACCGGCGAGATCCTCAACCTCGGCCTGAGCAGCCCCGACGGCAGCGTCTCTTCAATGGAGCTGCAGACCCTGGCCGAGTGGGTGGTGCGGCGGCAGCTGCTCTCGGTGCCCGGGGTGGCCCAGGTGGTGATCATCGGCGGCGAACGAAAGCAGTACCAGGTGCTGGCCGACCCGGACCTGCTGCTGCGGCACGAGGTGAGCCTGGAGCAGGTGGAAGAGGCGCTGGCCGGGGCCAGCGAGAACACCAGCGGCCAGTACCTGGTGGAGGGCACCCGGGAGTTCCTGGTGCGGCACCTGGGCCGGCTCGCCGGCGTGGAGGACGTGAAGAACGTCATCGTGGCCGCCGAACGCCAGCGGCCGGTACGCGTGGCCGACGTGGCCGAGGTGCGGGTGGGGCCCAAATACCGTCGCGGCAGTGCCTCCATCGACGGCACCCCCGGGGTGATCCTGGTCGTCTTCAAGCAGCCCGGCGTGAACACCCTGGCCCTGACCCGGGCCATCGACCGCGAGGTGGAGGCGATCAGCACCGCCCTGCCCGACGGCGCCCTGCTGCGCAGCGACCTCTTCCGCCAGGCCACCTTCCTGCAGACCGGGGTGGACAACGTGGTTGAGGCCCTGCGCGACGGCGCCATCCTGGTCATCATCGTCCTGCTGATTTTCCTGGCCAACGTCCGCGCCTCGCTGATCACCCTGGCCGCCCTGCCCCTCTCCATCGCCGCCACCGGGCTGGTCTTCCACCTCATGGGGCTGACGATCAACACCATGACCCTGGGCGGGATGGCCATCGCCGTGGGCGAGCTCGTGGACGACGCCATCGTCGGCGTGGAGAACGTGGTGCGGCGGCTCAGGCTCAGGGAACGGGGTGGGCCGTCGGTGGCCGAGGTGGTGGCCGACGCCTCCTCCGAGGTGCGGGGCCCGATCTTCAGCGGCACGCTGATCGTGATCCTGGTCTTCATCCCCCTCTTCGCCCTCTCCGGCATCGAGGGGCGGCTGTTCACCCCGCTGGCCATCGCCTACGTGGTCTCCCTGCTCGCCTCGATGGTGATCTCGCTCACCGTCACCCCGGTGATGGCCCATCTTCTCTTCCGCAAGGTGGCACGGAAGGCGAAATTCCACGACGCCCGGCGCACCGTGGCCCTGCGCTGGCTGCAGTGGATCTCCACCCGGCTGGTGACGGTGTCGATCCGGCGGCGGGGCACGGTGATCATCCTCTTCACCGTACTGGCGCTGAGCGCGGTGGCCGCCTTGTTCACCCTGGGCACCGAGTTCCTGCCGCCCTTCGACGAGGGTACTGCCCTGGTGATGAGCTTCCTGCCCCCGGGCACTTCGCTGGAGGAGTCGGACCGGGTGGCCGGCGAGCTGGAAAAGCGGCTGGTGGGCATGCCCGGCGTCTCCACGGTGGGCCGCTATACCGGCCGGGGCGAGCACGACGAGCATGCGGCACCGGTGACCATCTCGCACATCCTGCTCACCCTCGAACCGGACAGCGGCTACTCCCGGGAGGAGATGTTCGAACGGATTCGCGAACGGCTGGCCGACGTGCCGGGGGTGTCACTGAACATCGGCCAACCCCTGGCTCACCGCATCGACCACATCCTCTCCGGCATCCAGGCCCAGATCGCGATCAAGGCCATGGGCACCGACCTGGCAGTGCTGCGCGACGCGGCCCGGAAGGTGGCCGAGGTGGCCGAGCAGGTCCCCGGGGTCACCGATCTCTACGTCGAACCCCAGGTGCTCGTGCCCCAGCTTCACGTGGCCATGAACCGCGAACGGCTGGCCGAGGTGGGGCTCAGCCCCGGCCAGCTGGCCCACGAGCTGGAGACTGCGGTGGGCGGCACCGTGGCCGGCCGCCTGCTGGAGGGCGAGCGGGCCTTCGATCTCTTCGTCCGTCTGCAGCAGCCGGCCCGCGACTCGATCAAGACCCTGCGGCGCCTGCCGATCAGCCTGCCCGGCGGCGGCTGGGCCCGGCTGGGCGACCTGGCCCGGGTGGAGGAATCCTCCGGCCCGAATAGCATCTCCCGGGACAACATGCTGCGGCGGGTGGCGGTGAGCTGCAATGTCCAGGGGCGGAGCCTGGGTGAAGTGGCGTCGGACCTGCAAGAGGCGATGAAAGAGGTGGAGCGGGACCTGCCGGATGGGACCTTCCTCCGCTTCGAGGGCCAGTTCGAGTCACAGCTGCGGGCCACCAGGCTGATCCTCCAGCTCTCGATGATCAGCCTGGCGGCGATGTTCTTCATCCTCTACGGCCAGTTCCGTTCGTTCAACCTCTCGCTGCAGATCATGGCCTGCCTGCCGGCGGCCTTCATCGGCGGGCTGGCCCTGCTGATGATCACCGGCCAGCCGTTCAGCGTGGCCGCCCTGGTGGGTTTCGTCTCGCTGGCCGGTATCGCCGCCCGCAACGGCATCCTGCTCGTGGCGCACTACCTGCACCTGATCCAGGTGGAGGGGGAAACGCTGACGCCGGAGTTACTGGTGCGGGCGGGGAGGGAACGGGCGGCGCCGGTGGTGATGACCGCACTGACCACCGGCGCCGGACTCTTGCCGCTGCTCTTCTCCGCCGGCGAGACCGGGCGGGAGATCCTCTACCCGGTGGCCACCGTGGTCATCGGCGGGCTGATCACTTCGACGATCTTCGAGTTTCTCCTGCGCCCGGCGCTCTTCTGGTCCATCGGCCGCGGCGCGCTGAAGCGGCTGATCACCGAGCGGTAACTCGCGGGGCACCAGGATCAGGCACCGGCCCGACGCTTGAATTCCCTGATGCGCATCTTCAACCGTTCGGCCTTCCGGCGCTCATCCTCCGCCTTTAACCGGGGCATCAACTTCGCCAGGTCCCGCTCCACGTGTCGTGCCTCGTCCATCGCCGCCTCGGCATCGCCGGTGGTGTCCAGGCCGGCCATTCCGGCGGAGCGCAGGGCCTGGCCGAATTCCTTCTCCGCCTTTTCGAAGCCCCGCTCCAGGCGCATCAGTTCCCGGCCCTCGGCGCTGGAGGGGCCGGAGGGCATCAGGGACAACTCCCCGTTCGTAAAGAAGTTGTAGGCCAGCAACGCCGCCACCGCCACCACAATCAGGACCACGATGTTCTTCATCGCCTTTCCTCCCGCTGGTCGGGGATTCCCCCCTGCCAGTCCTATCGACGCCCCGGGGCCGAAACTCAACAGCCGCGAGGCCGCACGGCAATTGACACTTCCGCACGGTTTGTCATACGATCAACCGACGTTCGAACGATGACCAACACCCGGGCAAGCTCTGACAATTGCTGCAGATAGGGTCACCCGGGCAACCTTCGGACACCATATCCATGCTGAAAAAGATCGGGCGCTACGAGATCGTTGGCGAGCTTGGCCAGGGCGCCATGGGCATCGTCTACAAGGGGAAAGACCCCCGCATCGGCCGCATCGTGGCCCTGAAGACGATCCATCCCGGCGCCGGCCTGAGCAAGGACGAGCAGAAAGAGTTCTACGAGCGGTTCTACCGCGAAGCGCAGACCGCGGGCAATCTCTCCCACCCCAACATCGTCACCATTTTCGACGCCGACGAGGACCCCGAGGAGAAGATCTCTTTCATTGCCATGGAGTTCATCGAAGGACAGTCGCTGCAGCAGCTGCTCGACGGCGACCGGATTTTCAGGCCGGAAGAGACGCTGAACATCGTGCTGCAGATCGCCGAAGGGCTGGGGTACGCCCACTCCAACGGCATTATCCACCGGGACATCAAGCCGGCCAACGTTATCCTCACCCCGGACAACCGGGTGAAGATCACCGACTTCGGCATCGCCCGCATCGAATCCTCCAGCCTGACCCGAACGGGGCAGTTTCTCGGCACGCCATACTACATGGCCCCGGAGCAGATTGCCGGGGGCCAGATCGACGGCCGTTCCGACCTCTTCTCCCTCGCCGTTGTCTTCTACCAGCTGCTCACCCGGGAAAAGCCCTTCTCGGGCAACAACATCACCACTATCCTTTACAAGATCGTCAACCAGGAGCCGCTGCCGGCCACGAGGCTCAACATCGGCCTCTCCGGCGGGTTCGACATGGTGCTGACCAAGGGGCTGGCCAAAAATCCCGAGGCCCGTTACCAGGACGCGGCGCAGTTCGCCGAGGACATCAAGCGGCTGCTGGCCGGTGAGCCGCCGCAGCACTGCGGCGCCGACGCCACGGCGGTTGTTTCCCAGGCGCCGCCCCCCGACCAGACCATCGACGCCTCGCAGCTGGCCCCGCCGGCAGAGGGACCTGCGGGCGCCGCCACCTCGTCGGTGGGCCACCCGGCCCCTCCACCGATGCCACAACAGGCCGCGGCGACGGGGACGACGGCACCGGCAGGCGCCGAAGCCGGGAAACGCGGGAAGAGCCACGCCACCCTCATCGGGTTTGCCGCGGCGCTCACCGTGGTGGTCATCTTTCTCGTCGTCTACCTCGCCTTTTTCAATGACCGCGGCGGCAGCGCCAAAAAGAAGGAGCCGGGACAGAAGCCGGAGATGGTATTGGCGGACAGTGAACCCGGCGAGGGCCTGGCGGCCGTGCCGGGCGAGCCCGTGGCCGGTGACGCCGGCCAGGCCGCGACACTGATCGAACCGCCGGTGGAAGACCAGCCTGCGGCCGCCAAGGCGGAACAGAGCCGCCCCGAAACACCGGAGAAGAAGACCGAGCCGGAACCAACCGGCACGACGAAGACAGTGGAACAGCCGGTGCAGAAACCGGTGCAGCAACCATCCCGACAAGAAACCCCGGTGCGCCAGACACCGGCGGTCACCGCCCCGGCCACGCGAGATCCGGAGCCGGAACCGGGACCGGCGCCAAAGGAAACGCTGCCCGCCCGGCCGGAAGAGATCAGCTGGAGCCCCTCCGGCGGCGGTACCGCCCCCACGGCCCGGCCCGGGGAAACCCCGGCCGGCGAAACGGCCGAACCGGCGGGATCATCGGAGGAAGAAAAGACCGCAACACCGCCGCCCCAGGACTTCGGCTACCTCGACTTCGAATTCAAGCACGGGTTCCAGGCCGGCCGGCTGACCATTCGCGCCGACGGCACCGAGGTCTACAGCCAGTCGTTCGGCGGGGGCGACAGCGGTGGAAAATTCAAGGGCGCCTTCCGCAAGCTGAAGCAGATGGCGAACAAGAGCCAGTTCAGCGATTCGGGCATCCAGGTGCCGGTGGGACGCTACCGCCTGGAGGTCAAGGTCACCGTGCCGGGACGGGACATCAACGCAGCCACCCTCAGCGCCCGCTTCCGCGCCGACCAGGAGCGCTGCCTCAGCATCAAGTCCAACCTGATCGACCGGGACTCCATCGAACTGCAATGGGGTTGCGAGGACGATGACGATGATGATGAGGACGACGAGGAAGACGACGATGATGATGAGGACGATAAGGACCACGACGATTGATTCCCCCCGCCTTCCGCCCCCAGTCCCGTCCGCGGCGCGCCTTCCTGTCGCTGTTGCGCGTATTGCCGCTGATCACGCTGCCGGTGATGCTTCTCGCCACGGTGCCGGCAGCGTCGGTGCCTTCGGTTGAACCACCCACGGTGCTCTCCATGCCCGTCCCCGGCGGCCCCGGTGCGCAGCTGGCCGTGGAAGGGGTGGTCCGCCGGGGTCAGACCCTTTCCGCGATCTTCAAAGAGCACGATATCCCCCGCACGCTGATCCCGCCGCTGCTGGAGGCCGCGGCCGGGCACTTCGACCTGACGCGCATCAGCCCGGGCTCTCTTTACCGTTTCTGGACCGGGGACGATGGTGAACTGGCGGCCCTGACCTGGCAGGTGGACGACGAACGCTACCTGCTGGCCCAGCGCAACCGGAACGGCTCATGGGGGGCCGAGCTGCACAGCTACCCCTTCCGCTGGGTCGAGCGGGTGGCCGAGGGGGAAGTGACCTGGTCCTTTTTCGCCGCAGCCGAAGCGGCGGGGATTCCCCCCGACGGTGCGCGGGGGTTCGTCGACATCTTCTCCTGGGCCGTCGACTTCATGCGCGACCTGCATATCGGTGACCGCTTCAGGCTGCTGCTGCGCGAGAAAGTGCTGCTCGGCACAGACAAAACCTCGGACTGCACGATCCTCGCCGTGCGCTTCTCCTGCACGGGGGAGGAGCACCTGGCCTTCCGCTACGAGGCGGACCCGGAAACCGGCCCCGAGTACTTCGACGCCGAGGGGACATCGATGCGCAAGGAGTTCCTCAAGGCCCCGCTGGGCTTCACCCGCATCAGTTCCCGCTACTCCCGTTCGCGGATGCACCCGGTGCTGCACCGCCGCATGCCGCACAACGGGGTGGACTACGCCGCCCCCACCGGCACACCGGTGATGAGCACCGCCGACGGCACGGTGACCCGGGCGGGCTGGGACCGCGGTGGCGGCCGCATGGTCACCATTCGCCACAACAGCCGGGTCAGCACCTCCTACCTCCACTTTTCGCGCTATGCCAAGGGGATTCGCACGGGTACTCGCGTCAAGCAGGGACAGGTGATCGGCTACGTGGGCCAGAGCGGCCTGGCCAGCGGGCCGCACCTTGATTACCGGATCAAGATCGACGGCCGCTGGGTCAATCCGCTCACCGTGGAGTTCCCCCCGGCCACCTCGGTTCCCGAGGACCAGGCCGAGGCCTATGCCCGCTGGAAGGACGACCTGCTGAGCCGCCTCGACGCGGACAGCCCGCGGTAGGGAGCACGCCATGGAAAACTTCGACCTGCTGGCCCTGCAGCACCAGCTGGCCCGCTGCACTGACGGCGCCCTGGTCCGCAAGGTGGTGCCGGCCCCCGAGCCGGATACCGCCGGCGTGCTCTTTCGCCTCGACGGACCGGCCGAACCCTGGCTGCTCGTCTCCCCCGGCCCGCTCTACCCGGCGGCGCTGCCGCTGGCCGCCGCCCGCGCGCCATCCACGCCGCCTTCCCCGTTTCTCATGCTGCTGCGCAAGCACCTCGAGGGGGCCCGGGTGACCTCGCTGCGCAAGGTCCGCCTGGAACGGATCCTGCTCCTCGCCACGGAGAAGACGATCTCCGGCGGGGCGCGGACGCCGGCGACCCTGGTCATCGAGCTCACCGGGAAAAGCGCGGTGCTGGCTCTCACCGACCGGGAGGGCATGGTGCTCGGCGCCAACCGCCAACCGTCCGGGCGCCTGCTCGCCGGCGCCCCTTACGCGGCCCCGCGCCGGGCCCCGGGGCGAGAGCGCATCGATCCCTTCACCGCCGGTCCCGGCAGTGCGCAACGGCAACAACTGGAGCAGTATCTCCAGAGCAGCCTCGAGCGTTTTGCCCCCACCGCCGACCGCAAGGGGCTCTACCGCTCGCTGATCAGTGCACTGGAAGGATTCGGACCGGTCTACGCTTCGGAACTGGCCGCGCGACTGCTGCGCGAGAAACAGACGCCGGTGGCCTCGCGGGCCGCCTGGGACCGCTTCCTCGAGCAGCTTGAGAAGTTACGCTCACCGGGTGAAAAACCCGGCCACCTTCACCGGCCAGACGATCCGTCCGCCGCCGACCCGGTGGCCTCGGCCATCCCGCTGGAAGCCTCACGCCTATCCGGCAGCTGGACCATGGAACGCTTCCCCACCCTGGCCGCCGCCGCGGCCCGCTGCCGTGAGGAGATCCTCGCCAGGACGGGCATCGACCGTCGCCGCCGGGCCCTGCTGCGGCAACTGGCGCAGGCAGGGAAACGAAACCGCCGGCTTTGCGCCAGGCTGGAGGCGGACCGCGCCCGCTTCAGGACGGCGGAGGACTTCCAGCGCTACGGTGAGCTGCTCACCGGCGCCCTGGACACCTTCGGCGGCGGACGCCGCAAGCGGGGCATGGATCGGGTGACGGTGGCCGACTTCTACAAACCCGGGAGTCCTGAGGTGGAGATTCCCCTCAACCCGAAGCTGACCCTGGTGCAGAACGCCCAGTCCTTCTTCCGCCGGCACCGCCGGGCCGAGCGGGGCCTGGAGGCCGTGACCGAACGGCTCGAGCCCCTGGCCCGGGAGGCGGCCTTCATCGAGGAGCTCCGCTCGGCCGCCGAACTGGCCGAGTCGGGTGAAGAACTGCGCGCGGTGGAAGAAGAGGCCCGGGAGGCCGGACTGGCCGCCGCACGGCAAGCGAAAAGCCGTGCGGGACCGGGTCCCGAGGACAGCGGTGCGATCACCGGCGCCATGCACTACACCTCCGCCGACGGGCTGGAGATCCTGGTGGGCCGCAGCGCGCGGGGCAACGACCGGGTGACCTTCAAGCTGGCCGGGCCCGAAGACTTCTGGCTCCACGCCGCCGGCATGCCCGGCTCCCACGTGGTGGTGCGCAACCCCGATCGGCTGGCCAAGCTGCCGCCGAAGACCCTGGAGCAGGCCGCCGGCCTGGCCGCCTGGTATTCGAAGGGCCGCCGCAGCACCTCGGTGGACGTGCACCTCACCCGGCGCAAGTGGCTGAAGAAACCGAAGGGCGGCGCCCCGGGCCTGGTGACCCTCAAACGATTCGAGACGGTGCTCGCCCGGCCGCTGCCGCCGGGACAACTCACCCCCGCTGGGGGATCTTGAGCTTCTTGCCGGCGATGATGCGGGTATTGCGGGGGCTCATGCCGTTGGCCCGCTGGATCTGGCTCACCGTCACCCCGTAGCGCCGTGCAATCTTGCTCAGGTTTTCGCCCCGGCGCACCTTGTGGTAGATGTACTTCGGCTTGGGCGGCGATTGGGGGACCTCCAGCACGGTGCCCGCCGCGGGCAGCCGCTGGTTCCAGAGCCGGTTGTGGCAGACCACGGTCCAGGGATCGCTCTCCCGGCGCTCGGCGATCTCTGTGATCGTCTCGCCGGCGGCCACGGTATGCCTGATCCGCGTCTTCGCCGGCTTGGGCTGGATGACCAGCCGGGTCAGCGGCGGCAGGGCCTGCACCCGCCAGATGAAATTGTCCTCGCGGAACACGTCGAGGTCGGCGCCGAAGATGAAGGCCACGTGGAAGTAGTTGTCGCCCGGCCGCGACGTGTAGACCACGTTCCGCCCTTCCATCCCGAAGAGGTTCCCCACCCCCTCGCTCCGCTCCGGGTAGGCGACGAGCTGGCCTTTCTTCAAGGTGCGGTGGGCCAGGAAGGGATTGTACATCCGCAGTTCAACCATGGGCAGGCTGAGGGTTTTGGAGAGGGACCACCAGTCCTCCCCTTCCTTGATCGTGTGCAGCCTCAGTTTCGAGGCTTTTTCCCGGATCTCCTGCTCGTGGTTGTAGAGCAGGGAGCGGAAATCGCCCACACCGATGACGTACTGCACCGTTTCCAGGCGCAGCGAGCGCCGACGGTGCAGGTTGGCCGGCCCGCCGTTGTAGGCGGCCACCGCGTAATCCTCCCGCTCGAACTCCTTGTACTGCAGGGAGAGGTACTTCACCCCGGCCTCGATATTGGTGCGTACGCGCATGCTGCGGAATGTGCTGGGCATGACCTGGAAGTAACCCTTGGCCCCGGCCCAGGAGGTGAGGTTGGCGTTGCCCCCGGACTCGTAGAGGCAGACGGCCTTGGCCAGCAGCGGGTTGAGATCATATGTGCGGCAGGCACTGAGGATCTGGGGCTCGATCTCCATCATCTTGCGGTAGATACCGAGAAAGGCCCGGGAATAGGCGATGCCATCCCCGTCCTCCCCCACCGGCGAAGCGGCCCAGGCCACCTGCAGGCCGAACACCACCACCAGCCCGATCACCACCAGCCAGCCGAAACTGCGTTCCATGGTCCTCACGTCGGTCATCTCCCCCGCCGAAGCGGCGTACCCGGCGTCGCCGCGCACCCCGGCCCGGTCTCCCGGGCGGTTCACCGTCCATAACACTGTATTCGGAAATCGTGCCGGTCAAGATTACAATATGCACGGGCCGCATTCAAATCACCGGGTGAATTGACAAGCCGCGGCCACCGTCCTAGGCTCGTGACAGGGCCGACCGCGGCCCGGAGGAGGAACACCATGCCGGAAATGCGCAGGGACCCGGTGAACGGGCGGTGGGTCATCATCGCCCCCGACCGGGCAGACCGGCCCCACGATTTTCACCATCGCCCCGCCGAGGGGAATGCCGCACCACCCTGCCCCTTCTGCCCCGGCAACGAGACCGAGACCCCGCCGGAGATCATCGCCCTGCGCCCGGCCGGCTCGCCCGCCGACGGCCCGGACTGGCGGGCCCGCCTGGTACCCAACCGCTACCCGGCACTGAGATTGGAAGGCGAGGCGGCGGAGAACGGCGGGGGCCTGCGGCGGCGGATGCCGGCCGCCGGCTCCCACGAGGTGCTTATCGAGACCCCGAACCACGAGGAGGGCCTGGCCGAAATGAGCGCCGGGCACATCGCCGACATGCTGCGCATCTGCCGCAACCGGTGCTCGGCCCTGCTTGACGACCCGCGCATCCGCCATGTGATGCTGTTCAAGAACCACGGAGCCAGAGCCGGGGCCTCGCTCTCCCACAGCCACTCCCAGATCGTGGCCCTGCCGGTGGTGCCCAAACACGTGCTCGAGGAACTGACCGGCGCCGTCCGCCACCAACGCGAGACCGGCCGCTGCCTCTACTGCCGCATGATCGAGGAAGAAGAACGGCTGGGCGAACGTGTGGTGCAACAGCGCGAACGCTTTGCCGCCCTGGCCGCCTTCGCCCCGCGCAAGCCCTACGAGACGTGGATCATCCCCCGGCGGCATGAAGCGCGGTTCGAAACGGCCACGGACGACGAACTGCACGAGCTGGGCGGGCTGCTCAAATCATTGCTGGGGCGGATGAACGACCTGCTCCACCGTCCGCCGTTCAACCTCGTGCTGCACAGCGCCCCGAGGGAGGACGGGCACCGGGAGAGCTTCCACTGGCACCTGGAGCTGCTGCCCGAGTTCACCTGGATCGCCGGTTTCGAGTGGGGCGCGGGGGTCTACATCAGCCACGTCTCGCCGGAACGGGCCGCGGCGCAGCTGCGCGGGGGCGGTCAGTCCTGATCCCCGGGCTCCGGCGGTTCGTCGAATACGGTGTGCCGGGGGACCACCACCACGCCGCCGTCGGTGACGGTGAACTGCCGACGGTCCTCCTCGGTATCGAAACCGATCCGGCAGTGCGGCGGGATGCGAACCCCCTTGTCGATGATTGCCCGGCGCACGCTGGCACAGGCGCCGACCTGCACGCCGTCCATGAGAATCGATTCCTCCACCCTGGCGAAACTGCTCACCCGCACTTCGGGCGAGAGCACCGAACGCACCACCTGCCCGCCGCTGAGGATGCAGCCGCCGGAGACCACGGAGTCGATGGCCATGCCCACCCGGCCCCGGGCCAATTGGCCGAAGACGAACTTGGCCGGGGGGTGCTGCCGCTGAAAGGTGCGCACCGGCCAGCGCCGGTCGTAGAGGTTGAACAGCGGGGTCACGTTGACCAGGTCCATGCTCGCCTCGTAGTAGCTGTCCAGGGTGCCGATGTCCCGCCAGTAACTCGCTTCACCCCGGTTCTCGTCAGCGAAATCGTGGGCGTAGACCTTTGCCCCGCCGGTCACCAGGCCGGGAATGATGTTGTGACCGAAATCGTGCTCGCTGTAGCTCTTGGCATCCTTCATCACCGCCCGCACCAGCACATCGGTGTTGAAGACGTAGACGCCCATGTTTACCAGCGCCCGCTCCGGCTTGCCCGGCATCGATGGCGGGTCATCGGGTTTTTCGAGGAACGCGGTGACCCGGTGCTCGTCGTCCACCGCCATCACCCCCATGCGCCGTGCGTCGGCCAGGGGCAGCTCGGTGCAGGCGATCGTCAGGTCGGCGTCCCGCTCTTCGTGCTCGGCGAGCATCCTCGTGTAGTCCATCTTGTAAATATGGTCGCCAGAGAGCATGAGCACCATCCGCGGCCGGTCGGTCTGCAGGATGTTGATGTTCTGGAACACGGCGTCCGCCGTTCCCTGGTACCAGTTCTCACCGGTTTTCAGCTGCGGCGGCACGGTGTAGAGGTATTCGCCCAGTTCGCTGGAAAAAATGTTCCAGCCAAGCTTGAGGTGCCGCTCGAGGGAGTGCGACTTGTACTGGGTCAGTACGTAGATTCGGCGCAAGCCGGAGTTGACGCAGTTGGAGAGGGTGAAGTCGATGATCTGGAAGATACCGCCGAAAGGCACCGAGGGCTTGGAACGGTCCCGGGTCAACGGATAGAGCCGTTCGCCCTGGCCGCCGGCCATGATCATCGTCAGGGTTGAGGCGGCAAGCCGTGCCCGTGGCCTTCCCATGGTTTTCTCCACTCGTCTTTTGCCGTCCGAACGCCCAATCGTATCATGCCGGCAGGAGGGTTGCGAAGCCTCTCAGCAATTGAATTCACCGGTGGATTATGTCAGACTGTTACGGTCCACCATAGCGCGGGTGCCGCCCGCAGACAGGCCGCCGGCAGGGATCGGCGGCCGCCGGTTCGACGAGACATGATCAGCTTCATCATCGACTTCGCGGTTCAGACTTACAAGGTCTTCTACGAAGCCTCGATTTACATCCTTGCCGGCTTCTTCCTTGCCGGATTGGTGCGCATCGTGCTGCGCACCGACCTGCTGCAGCGGATGCTCGGCGCCAACAGCTTCGCTTCGGTGGTCAAGGCCACCCTCTTCGGCACCCCGCTGCCCATCTGCTCCTGCGGCGTGGTTCCGGCGGCGGTGAGCCTGCGCAAGAACGGGGCCAGCCGTCCGGCCACCATGTCCTTCCTCATCTCCACCCCGGAGACCGGACTGCCCTCGATCATGCTCACCTGGGGCTTGATCGGGCCGCTGATGGCGATCATCAGGCCGGTGGTGGCCATGATCACCGCGGTCACCGCCGGCACCTGGATCCTGCTCTCGCCGGGTCGCGGCGCCAGGGCCGAGCATCTGCCCGAGGACGGAGGCGACGGGTGCTGCGGCAGCGAGGACGCCCCCGAGAGTTCATGCTGCGCCGAACGCGGGGACCAGGAAAGCTCCTGTTGCGAAAGCACGGACGGAGAGCATGGAAACGCCTGCTGTTCGAACCGGGAGCTGGACGAAACCGGCGAAACCTGCTGTTCCGCCACGGACACCGGGGCGGAAGCGAGGGACAAGGGGGGCCGGGAACCGAAGGGCCGGGCCTGGTCGGTGGTGCGCGAGGCGCTGCACTACGGCTACGTGGAGATGATGGACGACCTGGCCTTCTGGATCGTCTTCGGCATGGTGCTCACCGGCCTGCTCGGCGCCCTGCTCCCCGACAACTTCTTCGACCGCTTGATGATGGGCAACCCCACGCTGGAGATGGCGGCGATGCTGCTGGTGGGCATCCCCCTCTACCTCTGCGCCACCAGTTCCACGCCGCTGGCCGCCACCTTCATCGCCAAGGGGCTCAGTCCCGGGGCGGCACTGGTCTTCCTGCTCGCCGGCCCGGTGACCAACATCGGCACGCTGATGATCGTCGGCCGCGTCTTCGGCCGCCGCTTTCTGCGCATCTATCTCCTCTCGATCATCATCGTCTGCATGTCGCTGGGCATGGTGACCAATGCCATCTGGGGCGACCACCAGTTCACCATCTGGGGCCAGGAGGACACCAGCCCCTCCCCGTTCACCGTCCTGCTGCACTTCGCCGGCCTGCTGGCCTTTACCGTGCTCGCCGGGGCCAGCTTCCAGCGCACCGGCTTCCGCAAGGATCTCAGCGAGCTGTGGACGCACCTGAAGACCTTCGCCGCCTGGCTGCGCGGCCTCGACCCCGGCACGCTCATGCGCCGGCCGAGCTTCTGGTTTACGGCGCTGTTCGTCGCCCTGCTCTACCTGCTGCAGGGGTTCTTCATCGTCAACCCCGGCGAGGTGGGCATGGTGCGGCAGTTCGGCAAGCTGACCCGCAGCAACCTGTCCCCCGGGCTGCACTACTGCCCGCCATGGCCCTTCGCCCTCTCCGAGACCTGCCGTACCGAGGAGATCAGAGTGGTCACCGGCGGGTTCCAGGCCCTGGTCGAAGAGGGCCCGGCGGCGGAAGACGTGGTGCTCGGCGAAACCCGCCGTCGCTTCGCCGCCCGCCAGTTCACCGAGGAATCGCTGTTCATCACCGGTGACGAGAACATCATCCAGGTGGCCTACGTGGCCCACTACCGCGTCGAGGACCCGGAGCGCTTCCTCTATGCCGTGGAGGACGCCGACCGCCTGGTTGGACGGGTGGTGGGCTCGGTGCTCATGGAGATCATCGGCCAGCAGCCCATCGACGAGATCTACACCACGGCCCGGGCGGCGGTGGAGGAGCAGACGGCGCGGCAGGCCCAGACGGTGCTCCACTCGGAGATCTCCGGCTCCTACGGCACGGGGATCCGCCTCGCCTCGGTCCACCTGCTCGACGCCCACGCGCCGCTGGAAGTGCACGACGCCTTCCGCGACGTGGCCAGCGCCATGGAGGATCGCAACACCATGGTCAACGAGGCCCAGGGCTACCGCGAGGAACGATTGCACCTGGCCCGCGGCGAAGCGGACCGCGACCTGGCCCGGGCCAGCGCCGACGGCACCGCCGCCCGTCTCGCCGCCGAGGGCGATACCACCGGTTTCCTCAGCCTGCTCGAGGCCACCGAGGGCAACCAGCGCCTCACCCGTTACCGGCTCTACCTGGAGAGCGCCGAGCGGGTGCTGCCCCGGGCCAGACTCTACATCACCCCGGACGGCCGAACCCTCGGCCAGTTCGACCTGTGGCTCCGCTCCTCGACAGCCGAGGACTGCCCGATCTACGAAACGGATACCGACACACTGACCTCGCCGGAGGAACCGAACCGATGAAACCCGCAATCGTCATCGCGGCCGTCCTGGTCCTGCTGGTCCTCGCCGGCCCCTGCTGCTTCTTCACCGTGCACCAGACGGAATACGCGGTGGTAACGCAGTTCGGCAAGCCGGTGCGCATCTGCATGGAACCGGGGCTCAAGTTCAGCCCGCTGAAATTGCTGCAGAGCGTGCACAAGTTCTCAAACCGGCTTCTGGTCTACGACACGCCGGACATGGAGTGCCTGACCCAGGACAAGAAGAACGTGGTGGTTTCCAGCTTCGCCATCTGGCAGATCCAGGAGCCGCTGACCTTCATGCAGCGGGTCTTCAATCGCCGCGGCGCCGAGGCGCGCCTCTCCGATATCATCTCCTCCGAGCTGGGTTCGGCCCTGGGCAACACACCCTTTTCCGGGCTGGTGAACACCGACGCCGAACAGTTCATGCTCCCCGAGGTGGTGGCCCCGGTGCTCGAACGCTGCCGCCAACGGGCCGAGGCCGACCTGGGCATCCGCGTGGTGGACCTGCGCATCCGCCGGATCAACTTCCCCGAACAAAACAAGCAGAGCGTGTTCAAGCGCATGCGCGCCGAACGCGAACGGATCGCCACCAAGTTCCGCTCCGAGGGCGAGGAACGATCGATGATCATCCGCAGCGAGGCCGAGCGGGAACGGAGCGAGATCCTCGCCGAGGCGGACCGGGAAGCGCGGGCCATCCGCGGTGAAGGGGAAGCCCAGGCCGCCCGGCGCTACGCCGAAGTGATCAGCAAAAACCCCGAATTCTACAAGTTCATCCGCACCCTGGAGACCTACGACAAGATCATCGACGGGCAGACGACCCTGGTGGTGCCCACCGACTCCGAGCTGATGAAACTGCTGGCCGAAGGAGCGGGCAAGTGACCGAACGCCTGACCAGCCGGGAAGGGAAACGCCGCCGGGGGGCCCGATTCTGGGCCGCCGCCACGGGCGGTTTGATCATCACCCTCTGGCTGCTCTCCGGCATCTACGCCGTCTCTCCCGACGAGGAGGGGGTGGTGCTCATCTTCGGTGCGCTGCACAACGACCGGGTGGGACCGGGCTTGCACTACTGCCCGCCCTGGCCCATCGGTGCCACGATGACCCGGCGTACGATGACGAACTTCACGATGAGCATCGGCTTCCGCTACGCCGAACAGATCCAGGGCATCGACCCGCCGGCGGTGGAGATGGAATGGCTCACCGGCGACACCAACATCGTCAACATGCAGGTCATCGCCCAATACACCGTCTCTCAGCCCTCGTCCTTCATTTTCACTACCGCCGAACCGCAGTTTCTGCTGCGCCGCATCACCGAGGCGGCGGTCACCGAACTGGTGGGGCAGGCGGGCATCGACGACATCCTCACCACCGGCCGCTCAGCGATGCTCGAGGCGGCACGGCAGCGGACCCAGCAGGTGCTCGACGAATACGACCTGGGCATCCTGCTCGTTTCGATGAACATCAAGCTCGTCGAACCGCCCCGGGCAGTGATCCAGTCCTTCCAGGACGTGCAGAACGCCAAGGCCGACCGCGAGCGGCTGGTCAACGAGGCGATGGGTTATGCCAACGAGATCCTGCCCCGGGCCCGCGGCGAGGCGCAGCGCCTGGTGGACGAGGCCCGCGGACGCCGGGAAGAGCGGGTGGCCCGGGCCGATGGCGAGGCAGCGCGCATCGAGGCGCTGCTCGCCGAGTATGCCAAGGCGCCGAAGCTGACCCGGGAGCGGCTCTACCTCGAGACCATGGAACGCATCCTGCCCCGGGTGCGGCTCTACGTCGTCGATCCCGGCGGCGACCCGGAGGGCATGCGGC
>Ga0180430_10000137_pt1 | contig 80307 bp, 89 predicted proteins | sample SS_ome_9_FD_132999 | JGI IMG/M metagenome (GOLD analysis project Ga0180430, IMG submission 132999) | Hypersaline lake sediment archaeal communities from the Salton Sea, California, USA - SS_1_S_2 metaG | ecosystem: Environmental > Aquatic > Non-marine Saline and Alkaline > Hypersaline >...
GTTTACTTCCATATACATATCATGTAAAAGTAGCATCATTATGTATTACCAATAAAAAGCATCTTGTTACAACCTCATATGTGAGCAAGGAAATGCAAGCATTAGATGCCTCAGCAAAAAAGGCAGGGGTTTTACTTCTTAATGAATGTGGTCTTGATCCAGGTATTGACCATATGAGTGCTATGCGAATCATTCATCAAGTGGAGCAAAACAATGGAAAAGTCGTTAGTTTCAGATCAACCACGGGCGCATTGCCATCTCACGAAGCCAATACAAATCCATTTGGATATAAATTTAGCTGGTCACCTCGTGGTGTGCTTCTTGCATCAAGAAACGCTGCTCAATGGCTTCAAGATGGAGAAATCATCAATGTACCAGGTACCAATCTTTTTGAAAACTATGATCTGCAGGATGTCCCAAATGTTGGTACCTTTGAAAATTATCCAAATAGAGACTCAGTACAATATAAAGAAATCTATGGTTTAGCTGATGCTCAAACGGTGTATCGAGGCACATTTCGCATGACGGGATGGTGTGAAACTCTTCGAGCAATTGCACAAATCGGTTGGTTAAATGACACGGTTCTTTCAGATACATCTATCTCCACTTATGCTGATGTGACCCATTATCTCATACGTGCAAGGGATACAAATAATCTTTTAGAAGAAACAGCAAAATTCCTTGATCTAAAACCATATACAGCGGTCATGAAACGATTACAATGGCTTGGACTTTTTGATAATCTTGCTTTACCAAAGGATAGAAACACTCCTCTTGATTACTTAAATGTGCTAACTCTTGAGAGAATGTCTTTGAAGGCAGATGAGCGAGATATGATTGTTATGCATCATGAGTTTATTGCTGAGTATCCTGATGATTCAAAGAAATATATCACGTCAACGTTAGTAAATTATGGAATTATTAACGGTGATTCTGCTGTTGCCCGAACAGTTGCCTTACCGGCTGCGATTGCTGTAAAGATGATTCTAGATAATACAATTGATATCCATGGAGTTCATATCCCGGTTATTCCAGAGATTTATAACCCAATTTTAGATGAATTAGAGACCATGGATGTTGTATTTGTGGAAAGAACGGAGAATAAATCTTAACCTTTTTTCCTTCATTTTTTTTAATTTCTTTAGCAAATCTTTATATTTATTTATCCTATTATAAATATTAATAGGGGAAACATAGATATGAAAAAATACATTATTCTTGGACTTACATTAGTTTTTGTCCTACAAACAACTTGGGCTGGAGACGTCATCGGAGATACTACAGAGACATATAGTATCTCTGAACATCTAAATTTTTCAGAGGTTAACATCATTGAGAATACAGATACTGTTTCAATTCAAATTGCAGAAACTTCCTCAATGCATCGTATACCTGGGCATCCTCTCTTGCCTATGTTTACAAAAACATATACTGTTCCCATTGGGTCCACAATTGAATCTATTTCTGTAGATTGCAGGAATAAAAACATGATTTCACTCGATAAACCAGTCATTTATGCTTCAGCACCAATAATACAGGGGGATGATTTCACTTTATACGCTAAAACCATTGATTCATTTGAAACGACAAAACCTTATCCTGAATCAGAATATACATATAATGTTCGGTCAGGTATTAAAGGAACTGAACATGTGTTTTTTGTCACATTAAGAGTTTATCCAGTAACCTATGTTGCTTCAACACAAACCCTTGAGTATTACACTGACATCGATGTAAATATTAAGATTAATACACCAAAACAACAGCAGATATTTCCAGATGAACTGGATCTCTTAATTATCACTGATGAATCATTTACAAATACATTAGAACCACTAGTGACTCATAAGAATGACCTTGGTATTAGAACAAGTATGGAAACTGTTCAAGATATTACTGCTTCATATGATGGATTCGATGATGCTGAAGAAGTCAAACTACGAATCAAGGATGCCATAGAGGAAAGTAATATTAAATATGTCCTTTTTGTCGGCGGTCGAAAAGGAGGGGTTTTTACTCAAAAATGGTTTGTTCCTGTTCGCTACTCTCATCTGGATGATACTGCTGAAGAGACTTTTTTAGCTGATCTTTATTTTGCAGATATCTATAAAGTAGAAGGAGATTCTTTGGTATTTGATAATTGGGATAGCAATGGAAATGGAATATTTGCAGAATGGACAAAATGGAATTTTGTGCCAGAGGATACCATGGATATGACTCCCGATGTACATCTTGGAAGACTTGCCTGTACTAGCGTTTCAGATGTGCAGATAATGGTTGATAAAATTATCACCTATGAAACTACTGCCTATGGAAACGATTGGTTCAACCGTTTCGTTTGTGTTGGTGGCGATTCTGCACCAGGGGATACATACTATGAAGGTGAAGAAGAAAACAAACAAGCTATAACATACATGGATGGATTTGAACCAATAACCGTATGGACCTCTGATGGTACTTTTACAGGATCTCAAGATGTTATCAATGCCATTAGCGAGGGATGCGGTTTTCTCTTTTTCGATGGCCATGCCAATCCTGGAGGCTGGTCCACTCATCCACCAAATGATGAAAGCATTTGGATCAATGGATTGCAGAACTCTGAAATGAGCCAACTAGAAAATGGTGAAAAGCTTCCTATCTGCGTTGTTGGTGGTTGTCACTGTGGTCAATTTGATGTACATCCATTCAATATCATTCGGGATATTTTCAAGTATGGTATCAAAGGTTATTTCTTTGAAGCACCATTCAAATTTTATCATTCAGAATGGGTACCAAAATGTTGGTCATGGAAACTGACTAGTGTAGAAAACGGTGGATCAATTGCAACAATAGCATTTGCAGGACTGGATTGGTTTGCTGTTGGTGATGATAATGATGATGGCATTCCAGATTGTACACAGTTTTTCTCTGGTTTTATCAATGTGAATTTCTTTAAAAACTATGGAGTAAACCATATCACAACGCTTGGTGACACATACACGCAAACCATCAATGATTATATTGAAGAACTTCCACCTTTCGAGTATTATCTTGACTGTAAGACCATTGAGGAATTAACATTGATGGGTGATCCCACCCTTCAAATCGGCGGATATGAAGAATAAAGAGATGATGAGTATATGTACTATAAAAAAGCCTGTATTTCAATTTTCGTCATATTTCTTTTTTGTACAACCGCAATAATACAAGCAAATCAACAAGACTCGAAAGAACTAGAATTACCCTCTTATATTGTTCGCGTGCCCTATGAATACAAAAATCACCTTGAATCCTTGCTATTGACTGATATCGCTACAATCATTCCAGAGGAATCTATTGATATAATCATATCTAATGATGATATTTATCTATTAGAGAACCTGCAAATTCCTTATGATATCATACCTGAATTACAATATAATCCTATAGTAGCAAGTTCGTATCATACATTCTCTGAAATCGAAGAGGAATTACAGAATGTATCAACACAGTATCCATCAATTACATCACTGTTTAGTATTGGAACATCCTATGAAAACCGTGAGATTTGGTGTTTAGAGATCTCAGATAACCCTGGTGTTGATGAATCTGAACCTGAAGTTCTTTTTATGGGGCTTCATCATGCTCGTGAATGGCCAACAGTTGAAATCTGTTTACATATCGCAAATAATCTTACTAAAGGATATGATATAGATCCTACGATTACCTCTTTAATTGAAAATCGTCGTATATGGATTGTTCCCTGTGTAAATCCTGATGGATATTATTATGATCATGATGAGTATAATGGAGTAAAATGGTGGCGGAAAAACCGGCATTTTCTCCCTGAATTTGATGAGTATGGTATTGATCTAAACCGTAATTATGGAGGATCAAGTAATGGGAACCCTTGTGGTATGTGGGGATCTCATGGGATGAGCCATACTGCATCAAATGATCTTTATTGTGGGAGCCATCCATTTTCAGAGTTGGAAACGCAAGCGATTCAACGTTTTGTTATGAATCATTCAATTTGTGCAGCAATTAGCTGGCATACCTATGGTGAACTTGTCATGTGGCCCTGGGGATACACAAATGGTGAGCAAGCACCTGATAATAATTATTTATCCACAGTTGGTCAAGAAATTGCTACGCGAATAACTAATCAAGATAAAAATGGATATTACACACCTAAGCAAGCTTCTGGTTTATATCCTACAACAGGCGATACCATTGATTGGATGTATGGGTATAGTCATTATGTTCTTGGTCAACCAATTCTGTGTTATACTATTGAAGCTTGTACTTCATTTCATCCGTCTCAAGAGGTATTACCTCAAGTCTGTCAGGAAAACTATGATGGAGCATTGTACCTTCTTATGGAAGCAGAAAACATTTCAGATGTATCACCACGAGTGTTACCACCCACTATTACTGAGATAACCGTTAAATCTAGTCAGGAATATATGATTCATTGGAAGCAAAATAACCCAGAGGCAAATGCTGAACAATATCAACTTGACACCCTTACTGATTTTTATCTTAACACTGATGATAGTAGTCTATCTACAGAGTGTTGGGATTTAACTGGTTTTATCGTTGATACATCCACAGGCCATTCATTAAGTAATAGTTATTATTCACAAAATAGAAATGTGATAGTTTCCTCAATGACAAGTAAATATCCTATTCCCATCAAAGCGGGTATGAATCTATCGTTTTGGTGTCAATATAATATAAAACCAAATCAAGATAACGCATTTGTTGAGATTAGTACAGATGGAAGATATTATAGGGTGTTGGATAGTTTTTCAGGAACAAATAATGAGTTCACGTATAAGGAATACGCATTACAAGAGTTTGAAGGACAATCCTTGTATATTCGCTTCAGATATATATCAGATTCAACCTATGGAAAATATGGGTTTTACGTTGATGATATTTATCCTGTAGCACTTTTTAATACTATCATTACTGAATCTGATCAAATAAATGGTTTGGAATACACAATTATTCATTCAGATGACATAGTTTGTTATCATAGAGTACGAGGATATAACCAAGCCTTTGGTTGGGGTGATTTCAGTAGTATTCATGCATATAACAATAGTCCATCTCCCCCTCAGATCACTGGCCCTAGTTCTGGTACGTTTAATGAAAGTTATACCTACGTATTACAAACTGTTGACCCAGAACAGGATAAAGTATATTATTATGTAGACTGGGGGGATGGCCAGACAACCGATTGGATAGGTCCCTATGATGCAGATGACCCGATTGCTATAAATCACTCTTGGGATGAATCTGGACGATATACTATTAAAGCACAGGCCAAAGATATCTATGGAAAGATAAGTGGATGGTCAACAATTCAAGTGAACATGCCAAAATCTCGGATGTTGTTTTCTATTCAAACACTCATTGAACGCTTCTTGGCTCATCATCCCTCTTTCTCTTTTCTTTTTTCTGTCATCTAAATGTAGAACGGTTTAATACCATGAAAAATAAAAAATTAAGAATGGGGATGTTTCCCCTTATGATGTTTCTTGAAAAATATGTATATCTCTTTGTGGGAAGGGGATATTTATTCCTGCCTCATCAAATGCTTCTTTGATTTGTTTTATTAATCCTTGTTGGGTTGGCCAATAATCATCGACTTTTACCCATGGTCGAATGACCAGATCAACACTTGAGTCCCCAAGATTACTCGCTGCAACCATTGGTGCAGGATCCTTTAATACATTTTTATGATTTGAGATGACATCCATGGCGACCTTCATTGCTTTATTTATATCATCACCATAGCCAATGCCAACTGTTAAGTCTATTCTTCTGGTCTTATTAGCAGTATAATTAATAATTGCATTGCTCCAGACTTCAGAGTTGGGAACAATAATGTTTTTATTATCAATAGTTCTAAGTAAAGTGTTTGTAATATTTACACCGATTACTGTTCCCATTTTTCCCCCAGAATCAACAAAATCTCCTTTTCTAAATGGTTTAACAATCGCGATAAATAATCCCGCTATTGCACTGCCAATAGTATCTTTAGCAGCGTAACCGATAATAAAACTTAGCCCAAGTGATGCTGCAACTGCTTCCATTAAGAAATTGAATCCAAGCATGCTGAGTGCAACGAGAATAATAAAGATATAACAAAAGATTTTCACAATTCTGCAAACAAAATTTGTTAGTAACTCACCCATTTTACCTTTTTTCATTGAGTGTCGTATAGCTCGTATGATTATTTTTATGGCAATGATTCCAATAATGACTGCAATGATAGCAGAGAGAATCATCCCTACGGTTATATCTGTTAACGGTATCTTCATTGATAGTATTGAAATAATATCATTTGCCAACTTACCTCACCCATGCTTAGAAAGACGTTCTAAAATAAAATACTTGTGAAATAAATAATTGAATATTTGTAAATTTTAAATAGCCTTATTAACATTATAATTTATTAAAAAAATAATAATTGAGTATTGTTCTGCAATCATTAAAAGAATTGAAAAAAAAATACTATGTTAAGGTATTGGTGATTCTTCACGTTTTTTTATTAATGTATTAATTCTTCTTTTCAAATCTTCTCCATCGAATGGTTTCTTAATGAAATCATCACCTAATGCTGTACCTGTTTCTACTGTCTTTTTGTCAATTCTTGCCGTTAGAAAGACAATTGGTATATTTTCCCATGAGGGATTATCTTTAATCTGATAATATAAAATCCAACCGCTCATCTCTGGCATCATCACATCAAGCAAAATAAGATCAGGAACCGGATTGTTTTCTAACTGCGAAAGACATTCTTCACCACTTTTCGCAGCCATTACCTCAAATTCACCCTCTATTTCTTCCAAGACCGCTTTGACAATAAAAATCATATCCTGTTCATCATCAACAACCATAACTTTTTTTGCCATATCTCGCCCTCACTCTCAATAATAAATGATTGCCATTAATAATTTTTGTTTTTTATTGTTTTTATCAATTAGCATTTTAAATGATAAAAAGAGGATGAGAAGTGGGTTTTTTATTCGATAAATGAATTGATAGTTTACATGAAATACGCGTTTAAGACATATTGTTGTACCATTCTATTTGTATTAAAAAAGGACCCGTTTATTGCAATGCAATTTCTCATAATAGTCCTCCATTGATCTTGATCTTTGTAATATTTTGGGAGGATTACTTTTTCAAGTTTGTTATATAGATCCTCTTTGTCTACTTCGTCATCAGATTGTCCCTCCCCGGTAGTAATTGGCCCAATGCTCCATCCAGTGATGTTTTCAATACATCCTTCAAGCCACCAGCCATCAAGAGTTCCAAATTGTGGGACACCATTATGTGCTGCTTTCATTCCTGAGGTCCCTGATGCTTCAAGAGGTCTTTTTGGTGTATTTAACCAGATATCTACACCAGATGTCATCATTTTTCCAATAATCATATTATAATTATTGATGAAGGTAATTTTAACGTGTTCATTATTTCCTTTCATCGTATCAAATATATGTTTAATTGTTTCTTTACCTATGGTATCATTTGGATGCGCTTTTCCTGAATAAATGATCTGAATAGGTCCTAATCTTTCAGCTATCTTTTGAAGCCGTTGATAATCTGATATTAACAGATGCGGTCTTTTATATGATGTTTGTCTCCGAGCAAAACCAATAGTAAAATTTTCATATGTCATCCCTGCATTATATCGTTCGTTTACAAAGTCAATAAGATGTTTTTTGGCTTTGATATGAGCATCCCATATTTCGTTTTTGTCAATATTAAACGCTGATCGGAGGACAAAAGGATCAGATCGCCAAAAAGGCATATGTTTATCATATAAATCTTTCAATGCATCTGAAACCCAGGTTGGTGAATGAACTCCGTTAGTAATTGAATCGATTGCATAACCGGGAAACATTGAACGTGATACTTCCCCATGTTTCTTTGCAACTCCATTGACATAATGGCTAAAATGTAGTGCCAAATGCGTCATGTTCAGTTTTCCATCAATAGATACATCTTTAAGAACTTCATCTGGAAGAAGATCACCAATCATCGGTTTTGCATAAGATAAATCGAATTGATCATGCCCTGCAGGAACCGGTGTATGTGTCGTAAACACACATTGTTTCCTTACCCTATCTACATCTTTTAATTGTCGGAATAATTCAAGAGTGCTCAACGCAGCATGACCTTCATTCATATGATATCTATCTATTGAATCATAGCCCATGTTCTGTAGAATTCGAACTCCACCAATACCGAGGATAATTTCCTGTGCAAGACGATATGGGTTATCACCACCATACAAATGTTGAGTAAGGGACCTATCCCATTCGTTATTGCCTTCTATGTTTGAATCAAGAAAAATTATTGGTATTGAATAATCATTTACTCCCTCAAACTGATAAAGCCACGCACGAAGTTTAATGCCTCGATTATCAATAGTTACTTTTGTTGTACTTGGTAGTAATGTTAAAAAATCTGGAACTGAAAAATTGACTGGGAGTTCTTGCTGATTACCATTTGAATCAATTTTTTGATAAAAATAACCATGTTCAGACAATAATGTAACTCCGACCACAGGGATATTTAAATCAGCACATGATTTTAGAGTATCACCTGCAAGTATACCCAATCCTCCACTATATGTTGGTAAATATTCATCTATTCCAATCTCCATTGAGAAATAGGCTATTTTTGGTTTTCCTCCAAAATCAGCCATATCAATCTCTCTGGATTCTACCTCATATTTCAATTCCATCTCTTAATACCCTCATATAAATTGTAATTATACCGGTTATAGACAATATTGTTTAAATTATTAATTATTTTCATTTTTTTCTTTTTTTCTTTAATGGAAGTGTGGATCAAAGTATTAGCCAATTTAACATGCAAATTATTTCAAAAAAATAAAAAAAAATTGAAATGAGTTTTATCATCTAGGATCATTTTTAAAATTCTTCGTTTCAATATGAATTCTTGAGTATATAATATTATAAAATGTTAGGATAGTATTGAACCACTGCTTTGGTGTTTTATCAATCTGTTCGTTTTTACAAATATGATTTAAATATCATGATAATAAAAATGATGATAGTGCCCTCAAAGTGTGGTGATGGATGTGAAAAGCACTCAAAACAAAAACAAACTGGCCTGCGTCCGATGTGGAACGTTCTATACAAGGCAAGAATTGGTTTATAACATGGTGTGCAGCGGGTTTATGTGTTTGAAATGTTATCATGAACTTTTCCCACATATCCCCATTTCACCCCGACCAGTGCAATTAAAAGAGTATAGGTAAAAAAATATATTTTTGATAAAAAATTGCTTTTTTGTTTTTTAGATGATGGAAACATTAAAAAAAGACTGTTTATTACAGGCACTCATGTCAGCTGTTGTTGATGAAGAAACTTGTATTGCCTGCGGCGCATGTGTGGATACATGTCCTGTTGATGCAATTACAATGGATGATAAAGCTACAATTGATTCGGAAACGTGTACAGAATGTGGCGCTTGTGTCGATGAGTGCCCGGTTGATGCGATTTCACTCTAAAAATTATTTTTTCCTTTTTTTGGTGTGATCTCGGTAAAATCAACATATTTCTGAAGTACTTTTGGTACTTGCACGCTTCCATCTTCCTTTTGATAATTTTCAAGAATACAGGTTAATCCACGTTGAATAGCGATGAGTGTTGAATTTAATGTATGACACATCTGTGTAGGCATGCCATCCTTTTCTCGATAACGCATTTTGAGTCTTCGAGCTTGAAAATCCGTGCAATTTGATGTTGAGACAAGTTCACGGTATTGATTTTGTGAAGGGTACCATCCTTCTAAATCATATTTTTTTGCTGCAACAAGACCAATGTCTCCAGTGCAAATATTCACTTGTTGATAGGGGATTTCTAAGGATTGCCAGAAAAGTTCAGCTGTTTCAAACAGATATTCATGTTCCTGCCAACTCTGATCAGGGCTTGTGATAGATATTTGCTCTATTTTCTCAAAGTGATGTGTACGAAAGATGCCTTTTGTATCCTTTCCGTGTGCTCCTGCTTCAGTTCGAAAGCAAGTGGAGAATCCAGCGAAACGCAGGGGAAAATCATCTTTGTAGAGGATTTCATCAGAGAACATGCCAACAAGCGGTGCTTCACTTGTTCCAACAAGAAATAAATCTTCATCATCGATTTTGTAGACATCATCTCGATAGGTAGGGAGAAATCCACCTCCTTGCATGATGTCTCCTTTCACAAGAGTTGGTGGAATAACGAGATGATACCCTCTTTTTTTCAATAGTTGTATTGCATGTTGAATAATGGCAAATTCAAGGGAAACAAGTTCATCGAGGAGAAAATAAAATCGTGCGCCAGAAGTTTTTGCCGCTCGTTGTATATCAGCACCATGGATGTCTTCAACAAGATCTACATGTGATCTCGCTGAAAAGGAAAAATTTGGTTTATTACCCCATTCTTTTACTACTTCATTTCCGGTATCATCCTCACCATAGGGAACGCTTTCATGTAAGAGATTTGGAAGGGTGAGAAGTAATGACTGTTTTTTTTTATCGACGTTATCAATTAGATCCTCTATTTCATTTATTTTTTGAGGGATGGTTTTAGCTTCTGTTATAACGTGTTGGATTTCCTCGTTTTTTCCTTCTTTTTTAAGGTTTTTAATGGTTTGAGTGAGTTGATTTCGTTTTTGTCGAAGCTTATCTACATCTTGTTTGTATTGTCTCCACTGTTCATCATAGGTGATTAGATCGTTTAACATTTGGAGATATGTTGGATTTTTTCGTTTTTCTATGTTGGTACGTACGATATCCGGGTGTTCTCGAATTTTTTTGATGTCTAACATGAATTTTCAACTGATGAGAAACTCGTTTCTTTATAAGAGCCTTTTCATGAAAAAATACATTTCTAATACATATGGATTAGATTGTGGGAAGACCAAAAAAAATGATTCGAAGAATGAAACCAACACTAATTGCTGTTGCAAACATGATGATGGATGATTTGATGAAATCTTTTATCCCGAGTTCTTTTAATAACACTGCAAAGGTAGCTACACAGGGAAAATAGATAGTAAGAATGGTTACAGCTATAACGAGTTGAAGTGCGGTGAGGCCAAGGGGGAGAAGCATTCCAACAGCAAGGTCTTTTCTGAGAAATCCTACGACAAGTGAAAGGCTTGCATCACCAGGTAGGCCGAATAGAAAATTCATTGCAGAAGCAAGTAGATTTGATATTGCTTGTAATACACCAGTGAAATAGAGTATGTTTATGATGAGAATACCAAGAAAGAGAAAGGGTATTGCTTCTTTGATGAACCATTTTATTCGCATCCATGTTTTTTTTAGTATAGCTCTAAAACTTGGTCGTCTGTAAGGTGGTACCTCTAAAAATATCTCTGGTGAAGATCCTTTTATGATTTTATTAAGAATTAATCCCATAATAATATAGAGTACGAGAAGGATAAGAAAGACAAGAGCGATATATTGAACTCCATAGGGGCCAAGAACGCCAAAGACCATAGCGAGTTGTGCCATGCAGGGGACAGCAATAGCAAGGAGTGTTGCTGAGATGAATCGTTGTTTTCGGGTTTCTAGCGTTCGAGTGGAAAGTGCTCCTGGGACATTACACCCAAGACCAAGGAATAATGAAATGATTCCATGTCCATGCATACCAAGTTTGTGAAAGATATTATCTACAAGTGTTGCTAATCGGGGCATATACCCAGAGTCCTCAAGGATTGAGAGTAAAAAATAAAATGCGATAATATAGGGGAGTACCATTGCAAATGGAACGTAGATTCCTGTGGTGAGGAGCCCTAGTGATTGCTCCCATATAATTGGTTGTCCATATGGGCCAATCAGGATTGTATAAAGAAGGCCTGGGCCTAGGAAATTACCAAGTGCGGTTATTAGAGGTAAATAAAGAGTATCAAAGAATGGATCAAAAAGATAGGTGATCATCGTCTCTCCGATAAGACGTACGAGCCAGAATGCAAAAAAAATGATAACAAGAGCAATTGGTATCCCTGTGATTGGACGGATGGTGAGATCTGTTAAATGATCTCGGAAACTATGATGTCGATGCTGAATGGTTTCAACTTTTTTTATAATGGTTCCTATTTCAACCCAACGTCCTTCATGACTCGTGAATTGAATTTTATTATTAATTGTTGCCTTGTCTAAAGATGAAACGAGTGTTTTTATTCCTTCACCAGTAAGTGCAACAGTTTTTATTATTGGTACTCCTAAGAGCTTTTCCAATTGTTTCTCATCAATATGAATGCCAAGGTGTTCTGCTTCATCTGCTAGGTTTAACGCTATAACAGTAGGGATGTGCCTTTCTAGGAGTTGTAAAGCAAGGTAGAGGTTTCGTTCAAGGTTTGTGGCATCGAGAACATTAATTACGATATCTGCTGATTCGAGCATTTCGACGGCGACTTCTTCAGCTTTATTTGTTGGTTCAAGAGAATATGTGCCTGGTGCATCGATGATTTCAACGGTTGTCCCCTCAATTCGCATTTTTCCTTTTGAGTAGTCAATGGTTGTTCCAGGATAGTTTGCTGCAATGACTTGTGATCCTGTTAGTCGTGAAAATACAACACTTTTTCCAACATTGGGATTGCCCATGAGCACGATTCGTTTTATAAAATCACTTCCACCATGATTTTTTGTGCCATGCCTCGTCCTAATGTTAAATGTGTTCCACAGACTTGTATGGTAAGAGGGCCTTTGAAGGGTTGTTTTGTTAAAATTTTTATTGTTCTTCCTACTTGGATGCCCATGACCTGTACTTTATGCTGAAATCCCTTTCCACCATTAATGCAACAGATTTTCGCATGAGTGTTTATTGGCAGGTTTGAAAGCGGGATTGCGTTTAACAGCATATGTTCACGTTCACTGTTTTACTATATATGTTTTTAAGGCTATAAATAATTTTGTATACCAAAAATTTTTAGGTTATACTAATTTTTTATTTGTTTCTCCTTACATTTTTATTTAAAAATGTATTTTCTTAGAAAATATAACAAATAAAGTGGAAGAAAATATTATCTTTCAGCATCAACAGTAAGCGCTCGTTCACTGACATATAAATTGACCCCAACATGTTTATAACAATAATCAAAGACTTCGTCAGGATCCGTAGGTGCACGTGTTTTACATAATTCCATTGTATATGCTAGAATACCCTGAGTGCCATAGAGCCAGTTTTCTGAGGTCCCAATAGTCCCTGCAAAACGGGGAATAAGATATGTTTTGTTTGCCCATCCATGGGTTAAGAGACGATACTTGTTAATATGAGACATATTTTCACCAATTGAAATAAATAATTCCTCATCTGGAGTAGGAAGACTCGTATGCGTCCATGGAAACAGCATAATTTCACTATATGAATGATATGAAAGTGAAATTTTTATTGATGGATGTGATACTACAAAATCTCGCACAGCAATAGTCTCATTTTCTGAGAAAGCATACTCCCCCCGATAATTCCAACTCTCATCATTGATTATAAATGGTAACATATAATTAAATGGTAATAAAAATGGTAGATTCCATTGATAATCATAATTTCTATTTAAATCAACACCATAAGATGTGATATCATCACTGTTTCCTAAGGGACCATAATTCGGTGCATGATTTTTTCTCCATTTGTATTCAACCCCATCTGGATTAACCATTGGAAGAATATACATGGCAGTATGATCTATTATGTATTGAATCCGTTCTTCTGAAGGATCCTCATCAATTAACCCATCATTATCATTATCAATTCCATCAAAATCATCCTCATCAATTAATCCATCCTCATCATTATCATAGTTTTCTTTCCCATACATTTCTGTCAAAAAATCAATAAAGAAGATCAATGATTCATAAGATGGTTTTTCATTCCCATGATGAGCTCCCATTAAGAGTACAGCTGGTTCACCCTCATCAATAGAGGGGTTATCAGAAATGCTTACTACCCAAATGTTCCTTCCTTCATAAGAAACCCCTATAGATTTTAAAAACATGATATCACTATGATTCTCTGCAATACTTTGTAGCAAGAAAGTCATGGAATCATAAGAGTGATACTCATACGGATCATTGATGTTTGCTGCAATAGTTTGATGTGGCATAGAATCATAAGCATTATGCTCAGCAAAAGCCACTATTGAAAAAAATGATGACAGAATGAGAATTGAAATACAAATAAATGATATCCGCGGGTCTTTTATCATAAAAATCCTTAGTAATCATATCTATAGATTCTATATTTAACTCTTTCTTTGAATAAAATTCAATGCCCGTTATTATTCTTATTACTATACCCATTAATATTTATATTCCAACAGTTATTCGGCATTTTTATATGTGTCTTGCCATCCCTGGAAAAATCATTAGTATTGATAAATCTACGAATCAAGCAGTTATTGATTATGGGCAGGGAACAACAAGAGCTGCCAATATATCACTTGTTTCTGTATCTATCGGTGATTATGTACTTGTTCATGCAGGTTTTGCCATAGAAAAACTTGATCCCAAAGAAGCAAAAAAAACCCTTGAACTATTTGATGAACTTCTTTCTGGAGAGGATGAAACATAACATGTTTTCATTTCATGATAATAACCTAAGTAAAAATTTGATTCAGCGAATTAGAGCTAAACAGGTATCACTTCGGTTCATGCATGTCTGTGGCACCCATCAAGATACAATCATGAAACATGGACTGGATACACTCCTTGCGGATTGTGGAATCACTATCATCCCTGGACCCGGTTGTCCAGTCTGTGTTACCACACCTAAAGAAATCGAGGAGATGATGGTTTTAGCTAAGAAACAGCATCTTATTACAACATTTGGAGATATGCTTCAAGTACCAGGCAACACTTGTTCTCTTCATCAGCTTAGAACAGAGGGCTGTCATATTCACACAGTCTATAGTATAACAGATGCAATAAACCTAGCCAATAAACATAAAGACAAAGAAATTGTATTTATGGCGGTTGGATTCGAGACAACTGCTCCAGCAACTGCTGCAACTCTTCTATCATCTCCACCAGAAAATTTCTCAATTCTATGTTGCCATCGATTAATCCCACCGGCTCTAAAAGCGATTCTTGAAATGGGCGAAATTAATCTGGATGGTTTTATTAATCCTGGTCACGTATCTACAATTATTGGAACTCATCCGTATACTTTCATTTCAAAAACATATCATCTCCCTCAAGTGATTACAGGATTTGAACCATTAGACATTCTTATGGCTGTCTGGATGCTCATCAAACAACGTGAGCAAAAAGAAGCATTTGTTGAAAATGAATATAGCCGTGCAGTCTCTGAAAAAGGTAATAGAAAAGCACTAGAAGCCATTCATACTGTGTTTGAATCATGTGATATGGCTTGGAGGGGTTTTCCAAATATTCCTCAATCTGGATTGAAATTAAAACAAGAGTTTCAACTGTATGATGCGAGAGAGAAATTCAAAGAGGATCTTAAAGAAATAAATGATTTATCTTTTACTGAGCCGAAAGGATGCCGTTGTGGTGAGCTGCTACGAGGACTCATCTCTCCAGAAGAATGCCCTCTTTTTGCAACCACATGTACACCGGATAACCCAATCGGCCCATGCATGGTAAGTATGGAGGGGAGTTGCCATATTGCATACAAATATAAAAAAAATTCATAAAATTAGTGTAACATTAATAAAGGATGGCAGTATTTGTATTATATAGGGTAAAAAAGAGCACGAAGGAAGACCTATGGCACCACCGAGTGAACGGAAAAAAATGCTTGATCGTAAGCGAACTGAATGGCGGAAAACACATCGTGCATTAAATGGTAGAATAATTATTTATCCTGACAAATCCCCTGAGCATATCAATGCCCGGGGAAATAAAATATATAATTGGTTTTGGCAAAATATTCTTTTAAAAATCAACATGCATGAAATACCAGCAATTATTACTGCACTTAAACAACAAATAAATCATGAACCAGATAAACGACGTATACGAAAACTGCGCACTATGATTGGCATGGCTGATGATGCTTTTCGATTAAAACAACTTGAAGATATTGACAAGTATGATACAGAGCTTCAACTCGGTGAATCTTCAGTTTATAATCCAGATCAGGGCATTATTTTCAAAAATGGTACGTATTATACTATAGATTTTTCCGAAGATGAAGAAGCGCTCATCATTCGAGATAATGAAGGAACAATCGTTGATATGCAATATGGTGAAAATGGTAAAAAAGAGAATAAAACCTATACAACACAAAATGAAACATGAATTTTTTTATCATTTGTTAAATATGATCAATCGATCTTTAAAAGAGACTGCTTTGAAATGAAAGTGTTGTTGAATCCACGTGATGGTTTTTTTTTGATATATGAATACGTGTGTAGGGTCTTTTTGATAGTACCATCCAGAGAAGTCAATAGATGATTCATATAAATGGGTCATACAATATAATACACCATTGGATTTCAATAAATTCTTTAACAATTTAAACTCTTTTTTAGGATTGTGGAAGTGTTCTATTACCTCACAGCAGACAATATAATCATACTTTTTTTGTAGAAGATCAGGATGATTGTGAAAGAATGGATCGTATTGTACAATATCATACCTATTTTCCTGAAGCAGTTTTGATACAACCGGTCCAGTTCCAGCTCCAAAATCTAACCCATTATGATGTGATGAAAATCTCTGAAGAATGGCAGTTGTAATTGGAGATACAAATCGTTGATATCCTACATCATTAACATCATTTTCATGTCTTTCATATCTTTTTTTCTCTTCAGTCAAAGTAGGGTTGTTGTGTCTCGGTCGAAAAATACCTTTACATTGTGTACATAAAAAAAATTCATCCTTATAGAACGCTTTTGCAGAGCATTGACATAAAGGACAATTATAAGACACGAAGAACACCGGTAACCTATGAATTAATTCTCAATTAATTCTTTTATTTTTTCTTTACTTTGAACCATATCAGAACAAAGACCGTAAGTAGTACCCAAATTAAAAAGATGCCAAGGATTGCAAATTTCACACTTGCAAAACAAGAATGTATAACCGCGTATATATCAGGAAAACCAATAGGATTTGAAACCATAAGCAGAATAAAAACATCCTCAATAGCATCACAGCACGCTGCAAGAATGCCAGCTAATCCAATAATATAGCTTGCATAATGGAAGAATGAGGTCACTGGAAATAATCTTCCAAGAAAAATTCCCACGCAAAAAATCAATAACCCATATGCGATCATGTACCCATAATCAACATACTGTGCATAGGTATACATTTGTAGTTCAGAGGAGGTCATTTGAGCGAAATGTGATTTGATAATTGGCCCGCTAAAACATAATTGACTCTGAAAAAATGATACAGGGTAGTTTGAAATATCAAACATATAATTAACAAAGAACATCATCCCAATAAAAAGGAGAACAGTAAAAGGAAGAAATCGTTTTAAAATGCGTTGATTTGGATAGGTATCAAATCTTTTTAATGAGCTAAGAATTGCCATATATATCATAGGTATATACCAATCATATAGAAAAAACTTAACATCACAAAAAATGATGTATGTTGCAAAAAAAATTCGATAAAAAGAGAAAAACAATAAACATATTACAGCAATAAAAAACTCTATCATTAACACCTAGATACTTAACAGTGATGAGGCACAATGGCTGAATATACGATAAAGAGCTATCAAGAAGAAATTGATACATCACAATATACATTTTTTGTCATGGGTATAGATCTCGGGGGAACCTATACTACTATAGGAATCGCTGGAGTGGGTGCTGATCCCCCTGAGATGATTACGTCATTTGAATTTGAAACCAAATCATTTGATTCAATCATTTCCCCAATTAACGAAATATGTTCTCTCCTAAAAAAAGAGTATAATATCACCATTACTAGTCTATGTATTGGTGCTGCAGGAGTCGTTGATAAAAAACAAAATACAATTCAATTAACAAATATTTCATGGGACATCTCAAAAAAAGAAATAATTGAAAAAACCCCTTTATCTTTCGTTTACCTGATTAATGATTTTCAACTCATCGGATATGGCATTCAACTCCTGGATCATACAAATCCTGATGAAATACTTATTATTAAAAGAGGAGAAACAAGAGAACCCAATAATACAAAAGCTATCATTGGAGCAGGAAGCGGACTAGGAAAATGTCTTCTTTTCTATAACTCAAAAAATAACACATATACACCTCTTCCCAGTGAAGGCGGGCATGCTGATATCTCCATCTATACGGCAGAAGAAATGGAATTAATTCAATCTATAAAAAAACAACAAAAGATATCTGAACCAATAACATATGAACACGTGCTCTCTGGAAAAGGAGTTGAAAGGATTTACCAGTATATTCATAGTACTCAGAAGTATCAAGAGACTAGTTACACACAAGCTATTGATGTTTCAGACGAAAAAACCGCTCTGATATCTAAATATAGAACAATCGATAAAACATGTGAAAATACCTTTACTATCTTTACACGTTTCTTTGCTCGTTGTATAAAAAATTTCGCGTTAGATACTTTGCCGTATGGTGGCGTTTATATTGCTGGAGGCATTGCAAGAAAAAATAAAGAAATCTTTCAGAGTGAGGTGTTCCTTTCAGAAGTTCATTATGCGTATCGTCGATCAAAGCTTCTCTCCGAAATACCCATATACCTTATTCTTGATAATGAGGTTAGTCCAAAAGGAGCATGCTTTGTGGCAATGCAACAGTTTTTAGATCATGAAAAAGAAAAAAATATGAAAAATTGATGGCGAGTCAGATGCAAAATATTACAATCTCTTATAATCATAGCCTAATAAATGACCAGGAATTCTCAGATCAGAAGAAGCAAGTCATCCCTGAAATATCTACAATGATAAAGGCAACACAGAAGGGTTATGAGGACAATCATGCTTCGATTAATCTCCCATTTGATGAGAGCCTTCTTCATAATATAAAACAACTAATTAATGAAAAAAAATCATTGAACATCTCATATATCATTGTTGTTGGTATAGGTGGCAGTAATCTAGGGACAATAGCTATTCAAGAAGCACTCCTTGGAAAACACTATAATGAGTTGAAGCCAGCTACTAAAATACTCTATGCAGACACTGTTGACTCTGATCAATTGCATGCTGTCCTTTCTATTATTGAACCAATTCTTCAAAATGGTGAAAATGTGCTCATAAATGCCGTGAGTAAATCCGGAGGGACAACAGAGACTATTGCAAATTTTGAAGTTCTTATTAAATTATTACAGAAATACAAGCAGGATTATGAAAAATATGTTGTTGTGACAAGTGATAAAGAATCAAAATTTTGGAATCTTGCTCTTGAAAAAGGTTTCTCAGTTCTTGAGATACCAAAAAAAGTTGGAGGACGTTTTTCTGTTTTTTCAGCTGTTGGATTATTTCCATTAGGGTTTATTGGAATATCTATTGATGATCTTATAGATGGTGCAAAAAATATGCGGGATGCTTGTATCCAGGAGGATGTAACAAAAAACCCTGCAGCAGTTTCTGCCTGTCAGATCTATGCACATTTTTTAAAAGGGAAAAATATCCATGATCTCTTTATTTTTAGTACTGATTTTGAATCAGTTGGAAAATGGTATAGACAACTCATGGGTGAAAGCATTGGGAAAGAATTTGATAAATCAAAAAACAAAGTATATGCAGGTATTACTCCAACAGTCTCTATAGGATCAACGGATCTTCATTCCATGGCACAACTCTATCTTGGAGGACCCTATGACAAATTTACTACTTTTATTCGAGTTAAAAATAAGCAAGAAATAATCCTCCCAGATTTTCCTGAGTATGAGCTGTTGGTACCACATATTCAGAACCGCCCCCTCTCTGAGATCATGGATGCGATCCTTGAAGGTGTGCAAAAAGCATTTGTTCAATCCAATCGACCATTTATGCAATGTGTTCTTCCTGAGAAATCCGCGTATTATCTCGGTCAGTTTCTACAATTGAAAATGATGGAGATGATGTATCTTGGATTTCTATTGAACGTGAATCCTTTTGATCAACCAAATGTAGAAGAATATAAGGTTGAAACAAAGAAAATCCTTGGAAAAAAATCTGATTATACAAAGAAATACTCAGTTTAAACACAAAAAATAAAATTTTTATGGAGTAAAAAAATTATGCAAATTGAAAAAAAAATCATTCCGGCAATCATTGCAAAAACTCAAGAGGAATTAACACAAAATATTATGAAAGTCATTGAATTTTCAAATCGTATTCAACTTGATATCATGGATAATGAATTTGTTGAAAACACTTCACTTTTTTTTGATTTTTCACTTCCAAAAAACCCTTGTCATTATGAAGCGCATCTTATGGTAAAATACCCAAAAGAATGGATTGAACAAAATATAGATAAAGTTGATACAATCCTTATTCATTATGAATCTGAGGTGGATTTTGATGAGATTATTTCTTTTGTAAAACAGAGACAAAAAAAGGTTGGATTCGTAGTTAATCCTAAGACCCCTATTTCTGTTTTAACAAATATGCTTGATGAGATTGACCAGGTGCTTATTATGACAGTAAATCCTGGGTTTTATGGTAGTCCATTTCTTCCAGAGATGACTGAAAAAATAAAAACGCTTAGAAGGATGAAACCAACATTAAATATTGAAGTAGATGGCGGAATAACACCGGATACCATTGGCCAAGTTTATTCTGCAGGGGCAAATCTTTTTGTTTCTGGTTCATACATTGTAAAAGCAGATAAACCAGATATTTCAATAAAAACATTACAAGATTTAGTAAAATAAAAGAAAAAAGGGTAAAAGACCCTTTTTTATCGTAGTAGTCTACTCGTTTTTTATTTACTCATATCCACCGAGCTGCAGAGTGGGATCGCCAAGGAGTACCCATTGTTGTACGGTTTGCACATCACTACTATCTCTTTTTCCAAATTCATTGATATATGAGTTAATAGCTTGACTATATGCTGCACCAAGCACTGTTTGTCCTTCTGTTCCATATTGTCTGAAAAACTCAGTTGTAATCCAGTTATCAACGCCTCCTGAAGTGCACCATTCTCCAAGAATTCCATAGCCATATCCTGTGTTTCCAATAGATGCAATAGCTCCTCCATTAGGAACTTTAACAATATACCAACTGAATGTCTCTGGAACCCATTTTCCATAGGTATGCATCCAGTTATTCTGCCCTAAAACAATATATAGCATGTGCATGACCGCTGGTATAGCAGATACACTAAACATACTATTATGGCAACCACCAACTACAGCAACAGGGAGTTTTTCTTGGTTAGATAGAGTATCCATCGGGAATAATGGAAACTCATAGAATGGAGGATAAATTTGAAGGGTAGATACTCGTAAACCCATGACTTCAGCTGCATGTCTATTACCAGGTATCCCTGGGAAGTGATTCATCCACACATTAGGGCTTCCGTGTCCTGAGAAAAACAAAAATCCTGACCCTTCACTGATTGCATCAATGACATCATTGGTAGTAGTCCATCCATTAGATGAAGAAAGCATGACTTTTTCAAAATCCTCTGGCATATAATAAAATGATCCAGCGCGACCATTAAGCATCTGGTCACCAACGGTCCAATCTCCTTCTGAAAACATTTTTGTTTGATACCGCCAATCATCAAATACAATTTCGTTTTCACTATTTTCAATCCATACGTGGATATCAGTGATGTTTCCGTATAATTTTGGATCATAAGATTTCCCTCGTATTGATAAAACACCATCGGTATATTCCACATTTCCCCAACCTGTAAAATCATTACAATAAGCTTCACTATCACCGGGGCTATATGTATAATCTGTATTACCCAGAATATCTCCATTTGACACTGAGACGATTTCAGCGATTGGAGGGTGAGGGTAACTTGGGTAGTTTTCAATCTGAAGGTGATCATCATGATTAAAGCCTAATTGTGTTGCCTGTGTCTTATCAAGAGTAATGGATATGGTATCAATAAGACCGGATTCTCCTTCATCATTGATGCTTTGAGCAGATATTGTATATGCACCATCTGGAAGTGAATTCGTATCCCATTGGAAGTTGAGATCTTCCTGATCAAGGAAACCATCCCCCGTGATTCCTAGGATTTTATTGAACCAGGACTCATCACACTTGCTTTGCTCATAGGTTATAATTTTGTTGACCAATGTGTTTACTTCCTCAATGCTTCTACAGGCCAATCTTCCTGAGGAAACATCGGGGTATAAATCAAGTTGATCACCAGTAAATCCCCATTCGGCAAAGATATCATTTCCATTGGAATCCCAGTCATCAAATACTGGTCCTTCATCTTCATATTCATAGATGTCTGCGTAGTAGAGATCAGCGATGATGCCTGGTTCTCCTGCCTCATCCATATTGGTATAGCGCACTGGAATATGCCAACCAGATGTTCCTTGATTTTCATCATCTCGTGCTTTTGCATACACTGTTGAGGTTAATCCACCGATTAAGAGAACATATGTGATATCCCAGGTTTCAATTGCATCTTTAATGCAATATTTGATTTGCTCAGGACAATCACGTCCATCATACTCCTCATAAATATCCTCAGTTGTTTTTAGTATGGTATCAATACCAAATGAGTTCTTATGGTCAAGTAATGGTTGTAATGCGTCAGCAAATTCTGCGGGCGCTATAACGAGTAAATCATAGGCGTCAGTAACACCATTATCATCAGTATTAGGTGGAGTATAGGTCAGGGTTATCTCTGCAGCATCTATGTGATATAATTCTCCAGTAACAGGATTATATCGGTTTGGATAAAGATGAAGTGAGAGATGTGTCACTCGTTGCATAGCCTCATTTAATCCTACTCCAATAGAATAGTCAAACCAGGAAGAAGGATAGAGTTCATTCTTTTGGTATATATCTGGATCTTTTACAGATGAGGGAGTCGTTGTTTGAGTCTCTGTAGTTAATGGCACTGCAAGCGGTGCAGGAAGAATTTGTTTTGAAATACTACCCGTTGTCACTGAATTAGGTTGTACGTTAATTTCAATTTGTGTTGCTCCAAAGGGTAGTTCAATATGTTTTGTGATCTGAGTCATCATTGGTTGACCTGGATGCATAACATATGTTTCTTCATCCTGTAATGAAAGTTTCATATATGCTTGATCATAAGTTTCAAGTGTTGTCTTTGAAAAAGTAAGAATCTCAGCTTTTTCAATGGTTTGTGCATCTCTTGCATTATCTTTTGGTATAGCAACTGCCCCAAATCCGCTAAGGATTACAATCCCTATTAAAAATAGAGATAAGATTTTTTTCTTCATATCGTTCACCAATTTTTTTTCTTATAGTTGTAATATATTTTCTAGCAACCCTAAGGTTGTTGAACATTCATTAAATAAGAATTCAAAGAAGGATAAATGGAAATATTTCCTTTGTTTTGGTATGGTAACTTCTAAACTAATCCATTCGCTTTCTGCCCCTTTCTGATCTATTGCTTTTACTCGCATGTGATAAGCTCCCTGTGTATTCCACGTATGTTGAATAGAGACATTTTCTCCTGATGGATACGGTCCTATTCGTTCCCGTTCATTTTCGTCCCATTCTATTTCATAATAGAGTAGATCACCATCAGCATCTTCAGATGAAATGGTGTAAATATATGATTCATATATTTTTCCTGAGGTAGGACCATTAATAATAGGCTTTATTGGAATACTTGTGTTTAATCCAAATGTTTTAAATCCAAAATCAGGATGTGGATACCCAGATATTTCTAATTGTTCCCAGGAATGAGAATCATAGTTCCAAGCTTCCCCTTTTGGATAGGGGTCTGGGTGCCCGAAGTACCAGAAATATTGGTTGTATTCTTCTGTTTCATTACTACTACAAACCATATAGTATATCTGATTTTTCTGTACTGGTAAATCTAGGATATCAAAAGCCTTCCATGCAATGTCTTCAGATATATCCGCTGCAGACACATGCATAGTTACGAGCTCTTCTCCGTCTAAATGGTCACGGATGGAGAATGTGAAATCCCCAGGATTATATCGTTTTACAATCATAAGTTCAACGCGGGTGAGGACAGGAAAATCTGGAATAAATGATTGGGCAAGCGGTTTTCCTTCCGGTATCCCAAGGGCATAACCTGAACAATAGATCTGTTCTTGATCGATGGTATCGGTATTTGTGTCTTCCTCTATAGTCTCAATGACCCATATGTCTTCTTGTTTATAAGCGAATTTAAGTGCTTTATTCCCCCAATCATAATAACTTATATATATACGATCATCTGAAGTAATTCCAAGACTGTTAAAGCACCCCGTGCTACCCTTAAGCTCAATGGTTTCTTTTTGCCAATCATTTTCAATATTATATGTAAGTTCCAATGAACCTTTTGAATAATCATAGAAACTTATGTGGGGTATTTGATTTGAGTCAATTGATAGTGATGTCCATTTTCGTATGTCTCCATCTGTATCTGCATCCTGAATTTGCCATTCAGTGCCCTGTTTTGTTGCATATTTTAAATCAAATGAGGGATTTGTGAAATCTGCATAACTGATATGTGGTTGTCCCTCGGAATCAAGAGCTAGTGAAGAATAAACACCTACATCGCCATCGCTGTCTACAACTTCTTTATACCAGTTTCCATTTTCATAGGATGCATATTTTAAATCAAACTGTTCAATATCACAATAACTTATATGTGGTTGATCAGATGCATCAATGACGAGGGAAGTGTAATCACAGAAATAATCATCTGCACCTATTGTTGCAGAGTTATCAACTACTCCTTTTTTCCAAGTTGTTCCATCAAATGATGCATATTTGAGTGTTCTTGTATCATACTGAAGGTAACTAATGTGAGGGTGATTTTGGCTATCGAGATCTATAGAGGTATATAATCCAACATTTCCAATACTATCAATTGTTTCTATGTTCCAGTCATTATCTTCTTGTCTTGCATATTTAAGATTTCCATTTGTAGTATCATAATAGCTGATATGAGCTTTATTTGTATCATCTAGTGCTAAGGAAGTGTATTTACCAACATCATCAATAGAATCAACGGTCTGTATCACCCAGGTATCCTGTTGTTTATAGCAATATTTTAAATCTGCATTCGTATAATCGTAGTAACTAATATGTGGTATGTTGTATTCATCAATGGCTAATGAGGTGAACCATCCAATATCATCAACTTCATTTGTAGTATTTATTAGAGAAGTGTTTGTTGCGTTACTTGTTTGATAATTTGCTATGTGAAATATAATAAGACAGATGCAGAGTGTCAATATTTTTTTATGTATCATAATAAACATCTTCATGTTAAACATTAGCATTATTTTTAATACTATGAGACCAAACAAACGTATACCTTATATTGCCTAATAAGGATAGATAGTATCCTTTAATGTCTATAAGCCCCCTCAATCTTTTGTTATATCCTATATAATAGTGTTGAATTATATAAAATTTTGTACAAAAATATGTTCCATTTGTTCTATAAAATAAATAATTTATCTTTATTAAAAGTAAACCGTCTTAGATAAGGAAAACCTTAGTTATCAATATAACTAAAAAACATAATGTTTCATTTTTTAATCAGATGATATCATTCATTCCAACTTTCGAAATAATCAATCTCATTAAATGCCATATGAACCAACTCAGGAGCACTGTTACTTAATAATGTTCCTTGATCAAACAGTATATATTTCCAGTTTTCATTCAGTCTTACTGCTAAAGCACCGTTATAATCCTCTGTTATGAGTACATATAAATCCTCAACAGGCCAAAAATCAGCATCTTTTTTCATATTTCTAAGCGTTCCGTATGAGAGTATTGCTTTATCTATGGATGATCCTGCATGGCGAAGATAGAGAAGATCAGAATACGCAACGCACCCATCTGGTACAATGTCTGTATTTAGTATGGTGAAATGGGTAAAGAATGAAGTAATATAAACATCCAACAAAGGAGTTGCCTGATCTCTTTCAACACCATACCAGCTCGTCCAAGCAGCATATTTTGCAGCATTAGCATACACTTGAGGGCGTTCTACTTGTAATAATCCATATGCATAGCAGCTTTTATCATATTGATTTTCTGTGTTTTCTTCTTTTTGACGGCGAATAAATTCTTGACAGCGTGAAGCAAGATCCGTGGCTTTCTCTTCAATCGTTGCCCCCTTTGCATCGTCAACAGTATATGGCACACTTACTGTTTTCATAAACGGATTTGGTGTTGCATTTTCAACAAATGAATCAAGCGTCCATTTGTTTTTACCTAAATATGAATTGTTTAAAAGCGGACATATTCCATTAATTGTGGCATATAATGTTTCAACATCCATGTTGAGATATGGGTCTTTCATTGTTGGAATATATTGAGGGAATAATGTTCCAAAATTAATCAAATATTTATCATTTTCAAGAAAAACGATATTATCTGTTAAGGGTGAACTGAAATATTTTTCAAATATGACACCATCTCTCATCCCTAATCGAACATATTTGGCATAGGTACTATCTATAACATACCATTGCTGATCAACTTTCACTGCATTTATTGCATGACCGCCTTGATTGCATTGAATACCAATAGTAAATACTTCCTCTGCAGAAAAACCACAGAGACGAAGAACAGCAGTGTTAAACGATGCTTGTGCATAGCATTCTCCAACAAGATCTGCTCGAAGGCAAACCTCACCTAATGCAGTCATCTCTAATGCTGATTCTTTTCTAAAATTATAGCAACTCTCCGTATGCCATTCATCTTCACCATCATGAAAAGCACTTGATGTATGAAGCATTCGTTCAGAAACATACTCATCAAACGCTTGAAGTGTTTCCATGTTTGATTCTCTACGAACAGATAATGCTGCGTGACATACGTTTGGAGTCATCATATTAGCTGGAATAAGTACCGTTCCTGCAGTTGGAGTAACAAGCCCTATTGTTCCATGATTTTCTGATCGTTGTCCTGTATCATAACGCATTACAGCCCACGTATAATTATCAATACATGATGGACTTTTAATCGTGTTTTGAGTAACTGCTGTTTTTAAAAATGGTTGTAAGTATATAGAAAGAGGTGAAAGTGAACAATCAGATATTTGTTTTTTATGTATTGTACCTTTCTCTGGTTGAGCATTAACAAAAATAGGCGATAATATAATCAAGGATACAATTAGTATTAAAACAATTTTTTTCATTTCTATCATCCTCCAATAACCATTGCAAACAAGGCATTTCCTTGAAGTGAAACAGTATAGGATTTAAATGAGGAAACAGGGCCATAAAAATTATAAAAAAGAACTTTATGAGCGCCCTCCCTGTGAACCGTTTCACCTGTTGATGTGTCCTTAATTGTTGTTGTTCCGTTCTCATAATTAATGAATCCAAAGAAGGAAAAATACATTTGATCAGGCCATGGTCTAATCAGTTGAAAGAAACAAAACCATCCCGTTCCTGGTATAACCTTCAATGGGCAAGACGTTCCGTTTGTTACAATTTGAAATGTTCTTTCCTTTGAAATCGTCTCTGCTTTTTCAGCCTGATAATTTTTATAGATTAGGTTTTCCTGTGATATTACCTGGTTATTTATATGATTGTTATCATCAAGAAATTCTATACTAGCTGCCATTGCAGGAAAAAGTGTCAGTATCAGATTCAATATAATTAGATAGGTTAAGATCTCCTTCATTTTATCCCTCCATTTTTTGTTAATATATTCATTTTATAAATTTTTAATAATAAGATAAGGCGATGAAATTTACTATTATACATGATCGTAATCCTCCCCATATCTAAAATAAAAACAATTTCATCATTTATAAATTTTTTTATATTTCTGATTAGATGATAATAATCTCCTTTAAATTACCGGAGTTTGTAACCAATTCGCCAACATATGACATAATTCGGGGATTTGTCTTTTTTAAACATAAATTGATGTGACTATGTAATCCATTTTCTTAACCCAAAAATACTAAAAGTTACACAGAGGGAACAAGCATATGCAATAGCTGATCCTATGAGAAAACCATAGGTTGGAAATGAAAAATGAACCACAACAGCATAGGTCGCAACGCTGGATAATCCAAGAAGCATTGATTTTGCCATTCCAGAAGCAAAAACCGGACCATGATCACGAACTGAGATAAGCATTGTTGAGAAAAGAATCGCTGGGAACACAGAGAACACACCACTAATTGCTGATCCATAGTTTGAAAGAAACACAGCAATAGCAATTACGATACCTGCAAGAACCCCTCGTAACGCAATCTTTTTGAAAGTATAAGGTACTTTTACTTTTCCAACAGAAGGGATTTTTTTTATTTTTTCAAGAGTAACAAATGCAATTAAAACTGAAAAGAGATAGATGCAGACGGAAAGAACTATGTTCTCCATGTTATAAATCACAAGTAATGATGAGCAGATACCCCAGAGTAAAAAAGATAAGAAAAAAGCAAGTACTGTTGACCGTCGTACGCATAAAGCAAACACGAAGAGAAACAGTACATTAATACCTAATTCAGCTGGAACGACTGCAGCTGCATCTGAAGCAAAATGATTTCCTTCATTATATGCTATGAAAATAAATGCTATGACAATTGTTGACGGAAGGGTACCAAAAATACCTCCCGTTTTTGAACCATAGGTCTCTGCTATGTACATGACCAAGATAACAACGAGCGCAGAGAGCAGAAAAGGAATAATGATTTGAAAGAGTAATGAGAACACAAAACCCAAGCATTCGCTCAAGCTTTAAAATTGTTTGGAAGTTTATTGTTTTCGTTTCTTCTGTTCATATTTTTTTTTCGCAAATGTATTCGTAATGTGAAAATATAGAATAACAGATCCAAGTTCAACTCCAAAGATAATCAGAAAATAAAAAAAAGCAGATATGATCTGAATCCACCCTGTTAGAGAATAAACATCAACATGGAAAAGAAGAACAAGTGTTATAAAAAATGGGAGAAACATTCCCGCAAGGACAATAAGGATAATTTGAACAACATCTCGGTTTTTACCCATGCACACGGATATATCACTTTGTTATTAAAAATATCTTATTTTCTAGTTTAAATATAATTAGGTAAGTTTTGTACCCGATATCACATTTTGACCAATTGAAATCCCTCCATCCCCATTAGGAATTTTCTCATGAACAATACATGATAGCCCCTGCTTTGTAACCAGATGTTCAACCATTTCCACAATTGGGATATTGTATGAAACTCCACCCGTAATTCCAACATAAGAAATATGATGAGCCTTCGCATAGGTTATTGCCATATGTGTTAATGAATCTATGATTGCTTTGACAAAGGAATATGCAGCATTTGCTTTTTCTTTTTCAGAGAGAGGTTTTTTAATTTGTTTATGCAACTGATAAAATAGGTCAAATGTATCAATTTGATTATGCTGAATGGATACCTCAAATGCATAGGTTGGTTTTCCTAAACGAAGGTATCGTTCTAGTTTCATCGCGGGTTCTCCATCATAGGTTCGACTGCAACAAATCCCAAGGAAACAGGATAATGCATCAAGAACTCTACCTAAAGAAGAAGACTGTGGAGCATGAGGCATCATCTTTCGAAATACTTCAGCTTGCTTGCCTTTGAAAAACATGGGAATATCGAAGGAGTCGAAGATAGCAAAGACAACCCTGCGAGGATCAGCTGCCGCAGTATCTCCTCCAATTAATGGAATTGGTTTCAAACCTCCCACTCGATGATATGTTGAATATGTTGAATAGAGTACCTCTCCACCCCATAAGGTTTCATCATCTCCATATCCTAGACCATCAAGGGTGAGCACCACTGCTTCGTTTATGGTATTATCTAAAAGAAGACTGGCTGCATGTGCCCAATGATGTTGAATTGAAAGAAGGGGTACGTTGAATTCTTCTGAAAAAAGCTGTGCGATTGAGCGGGTCTCATACCCTGGATGAATATCCATTGCAACCGCATCAATCTGAGGGGCCTTCATACTAAGTTTCATGAGATGTCGAATGCTTTGTTCTAAAAACTGTATCGATTCATAATACTGACCATTTCCTATATATTGCGTTGGATACAGTAGGTTATTGGTTGATATAGCACCCGTTATATTTTCCCCTGCACCTACACTAATAATTTGTTTGGTATATGAAACAGGGATCGGATCTGGAACATACCCTCTTGATTTCCGAATGAAAAATGTATGGTTTTTCCAGAGTTTTATTACACTATCATCAACTCTATTTGGTATAGATCGGTTATGCAAGAGGTAAACATCCGCATGTAAATCAAACGCGTCATTATTCTCTGTAATCATTGGTTCTCCAGGAAGATTAGCAGAGGTCATAATCAATGCATCTGTTTTAAGAGATGAAAACAAGATATGATGAATACCGGTATAAGGGAGAAATAAGCCTATAGTTTCTAATCCAGGGGATATGTTTTCAGCTTGTTTTTTTTCGACTAGCACAATTGGTCGTTGCAAAGAAAGAAGAAGGTTTTTTTCAGATTCTGTTATCTTTGCATAGTGTTGAGCACTCTTGATATCTTTTACTAATACAGCAAAAGATTTCTGAGGTCGTTGATACCATTTCCGAAAGGAATCAATCATTTCAAGGGTGCAGCAAAGATGCATACCCCCCCAGGATTTTATAATACCAATCTTTCCTTCATCTATTGCGTGAGTAAATTTTTTTATTCCATTAGCACCTGATTCTCCATGAGAATCATCTTTTTCATAAAACGTATAGGTTGGACCGCAGCTTGGACATGAAATCGTTTGTGCGTGATAACGGCGATTTAGCGGATTAGTATATTCTTTTTCACATTCCGAACAGAGGGGAAAGCTCTGCATCGCGGTTCGCTCCCGATCATAAGGAACATCAGTAATGACACTATAACGTGCTCCGCACACCGTGCAATTCGTAAAGGGATAGCTATAGCGACGATTTGTTGTATCATGAAGTTCTTGCACGCAGGCATTACAAAGCGCAGTATCAACAGGCAGTAATGAATGTCGTGAGCCATTGGTACTAATCTGAATAGAAAACGATGAATATGATGCATCGATTGATTTTTTTTCTATGGAATCAATACGAGCCAGGGATGGAAGTTGTTTCTTTACTTCTGAGATAAATGCTTCTGGATCAATATCAATGACTACTTCTACTTCTGATCCTTTGTTTAGTACATACCCATGGCTTTGTAATTGTGTTGCTACTCGATATATTGTCGGGCGGAACCCAACACCTTGTACAACGCCTTTAAAAATAAGTTTAGTGGTTGTTTTCCCCGTCATCTATTACTCAACAATCAAATCTTTACTATATTTATCTGTATCAGCAAGGAGAAACTCATCGCTCATAGAAAGACAATCCTTTGGGCAAATATCATTACATTGACTGCAGAAACAACATCGTGAAAGATAAATCCTGATTTTTTTATCCTCTGGTTTAAATTCAATAGCCGCGGTTGGACAGACCTTTATACAGAGTTTACATCCAATACAGGTCTCACGATCATACTGGATTTTTCCTCGGAATCCTTTCGGTGTTTCTATCGGCGGATTCATCGTTGCTTTTCCCGCACCAACATCCTTCAAGTAACCTGTTACTGATCCTGGTGCATATTTCGCTGGGAATCTATTGGTCAATGGTTTCTTAAACATCTGTGCAAACGCACGAGGTATCATCTCGAACTTCATGCAAGCATCCTCCGTGTTTTTTCAACACTTAATTTATGGAGTTCTTCACCAGAGAGAAATGTTTGTTTTCCCTGATTGACAACACCAACCCGATTTGTACAGCTCATACATGGATCTGTTGAAGCAGCAACAATAGGAATATCAGCGATTTGTTGACCGAGAAGCATGGGAATCCATGGAAGAATATTGGAGTAAGTCGGTGCTCGGACTTTCCAGGAGTATGGTGCATCAGCTCCCACATATTTTACATAATGAAAGACTTCTCCTCGTGGTGCTTCCATCAGACCGATGCCTTCACCTTCAACTTTTTTGAGTTGATTAAGAAGTTTTGCAATTTTTGGTTCCGAAACAATCTCTCCTTCAGGTAATCGTTTTATTGCTTCTTCAATGAGATCTATGGATTGTTTTACTTCAAGTAAACGGACGATAATTCGATCATAGACATCTCCATTGATCTCCCCAGTAATGATATCTGGTGTCATGTATTCAATATCAAAATCACCAAATGCAAAATAGGGTTGATCAATACGCACATCCTTTTTTACCCCTGAGGCACGCGTGGTTGGTCCTACTGCACAGAGTTTTAATGCGTCTTCTTTGGTAAGAATACCGCATCCTTGACTTCTTAGTTTAAATGTTTTATCTTCAAGATAGACTTTCCTGAGTTTTTCAAAATTATCTTTGAGAATAGTAAGTTTTTCATTGATGTATCCATGCATATCTGGTGTAATATCTCTGCGTACTCCACCAATCATTGTAATTGCTTTGGTGATGCGGTTTCCGCACAGATATTCTGTGAGATCAAGTGCCGCTTCTCTGATATGCCAGGTTAAGAATAAAACAGTATCAAACCCAATTTCATGAGCAGCAACTCCTGCCCAGAGAACATGGGAACAAATCCGTTCAAGTTCCTGATGAACAACCCGAAGATATTGAGCTCGTATGGGTACATCAATTCCTGCAGCACGTTCCGTTGCAAGGCTAAATGCCATTGGATGACAATAGGAACATATACCACAGATTCGTTCTGCTAGATATAATATTTGAACCGGATTTCTTCTCGTTCCCGCCCATTCAACAGATCGATGGACTTGCCCAAGTTCAACTTCAACATCAATGATTTTTTCGCCCTCAATCTCAAAATTGAATTGTACGGGTTCTTTTAATGCTGGATGAATAGGACCTATTGGAATTTTATAACTGGTTTTCTCAGTTGATTCACTCATCCTTCTTCACCTCATCATGAAGATTACGTACCATGGAATCCGGCCCGGTTTCATCACGCCTCCAAGGGTAGATGCCTTCAGGGAATTCACGGGGAATAAACACACGGTCGTCTTTTGGAATGCCAATGACTTTTACACCGAGCATCTCCTGTTTTTCTTGTTCAGATATAAGTGCACCGGGGATAAGATCAGTAATAGTATCAATAGTCAAATCATTCTTTGGTAATGCAACGGTGATATTCACTGATATGCCTCGTGCTTTTGCTCCATAATATAAGGAAAAATGATGCACGAGTTCAACGGTTTTGCCAAGATCATAGCCAGAGGATACTGCAAAATGTGGGTGTTTTTCAAAGGTAAATAGATGTTTTACAACATCTTTGTATATGGATTTTTCAATCGCCATATAAATATGAAACATTTGTGTTTTTTGTATTCCTCGCTCAAATGATTCAACCCGTGAGGAAAGAATTCCTTTACCAAATGTGTCTTTGTAGGATTTAATAATCTCATCTGGTGTTAAAATAGATTTTTTTGCCATACTATTTTAGGCCTCCAGTGTTTCTAGTTTCGTCCAGGCTTTGATGACCCCGTTGATAATATTCTCAGGTCTGGGGGGGCATCCAATCACATGTACATCAACAGGTATCACATTATCAATTGGTCCAACAAGATTATATGCTTCATAGAACACGTCACCAGTATTACCACAGTTCCCAATACATAATACTGCTTTGGGATCCCCCATTTGTTCATAGGCACGTTTGACTTTTTCAATCATTTGCCTGGTCACTGGACCAGTGATAAGTAGGACATCCGCATGACGAGGAGATCCGACTAGTTTAATGCCAAAACGTTCAACGTCATATCGTGGACATAATGCTGCAATAATTTCAATATCACATCCATTACATGATCCAGAGTTAATATGATACACCCATAAGGATTTCTTAAATGATTTTGGTAATCCTTTTGCCATTGAAATGATACCTCCAAGGAAGCTGTACCTTAGAATGCTAGTGATTTTGGTAATCCTGTTGACTATTAAAATGTTGTGGGAAAAAAGATTGAATAGATTAGCAGATTCTTGGAACAGGATCACCGATTGGTTTTTGAAGGATACGTTTTCCACCAATGGTTGTTTGAAGAACAACTCCTTTTATGTCTTTTTGTACTTCACCGATGATTGCTGCATTTGCTCCTAAGGGATGTTTTCTAATTGTTGAAAGAATTTCATCTGCTTTTTCAGAGACAACACCAAGAATCACCTTTCCTTCATTACCTATGCTGAGTGAATCTAATCCAAGAAGATCACAAGCAGCCTGTACTCCTTGGGAAATAGGAATTGCTTCTTCATTGAGGAGTATCCCCACACGTGATTTCTCACTGAGTTCATTTACCGTGTTTGCTAGTCCTCCACGTGTTGGGTCTTTTGCACTGACAACCCCTCCAATTTGTAATACATCCTGTATGAGACTATTGAGTGGAGCAACATCTGATTGTACTTGTGTTTCAAAACCATATCCTTCACGAAATGAGAGCAACGCAATTCCATGTTCTCCAACATTTCCTGAAACAATTAGTTTATCTCCAGCTTTTAAATTTGCATCGAGTAGCCATCGTTGATCAAAGGACCTGTATCGTTGTACTTCTTTGATGTTTTCATCTAAGATACTACTCCGTTGCCCAATACCACTTGTATTAATCATCATCTCTTGAATAGCGCCTTTTTCAACGACTTTGGTATCACCAGTTATGATTGGTGTCCGTGCTTGTTTTGCAGTATCGCTCATACTGTGAATGATGTGTTTACAGGTCTTAACGCTGAATCCTTCTTCAATGATAAATGCAGATGAAAGAGCAATGGGTGTTGCCCCCATAACAGAAACATCATTAATGGTTCCAGCTACAGCAAGACTACCGAGATCTCCTCCCGGAAAAATCAACGGTTGGACGGTATGTGAATCTGTGGAAAACACAATATCATTGATTATTGCGCTATCATCAAGCATATGTAACGGTACCTCGGATGCTTCGTGAGGAGCAAATTCATCGAGAATCATTTCTTTGATAAAGACATCCATATGTTTTCCCCCTGCCCCATGGGATAATGTTATTTTTTCTTTCATAGACCTCATTCCAATTAAGTATGATAGGTAATTGTATTGAATACATGCGATGGGTAACGTTTATTTATATTATATGGCAATACTCCCCTCATAATCATGTTGATAAAAGATCATGATTTTTTTTCATATAACGTTTTAATTGTCCCTTTAAAAAATAGAATATAATGTCTTTTTGAAGTAATTTTTTCAAGATTTATAAGTGATATGAATTTATTCTATAAATTGTGCAGAGATCCAGCCATGTGTTGAACCCATACCGGCAACATAACCTTTCCAATTACCTCGATAGGCATCTAACTCTGAATCATATGAAGTAAATCTTCCTACAATATTTACAATTTGATTTCTCAGCGTAGTTTGAAAAAGAAACAGATGCCGTGTTGCAAATCCTTGGAATCGAATTGAACGCTCTGAATCAATATGAGTAACTATACCATATACTAGATGTCCTTGTCGGAAATCTTTAAAAGATCCTTTAAATGAAAGTAGAGCGGTATCTTCTCTTATACCTAAATCCGCAGTAAATGCTCCTCTATGAGTTTCTTGTGTCTTTGTTTCAAGATACATTGCATTCGTTGAATTAAACATCGAAAAAAGAAGGAGTGCTATTATTCCAAAAATAATACTTTTTTTCTTCATACTGCACCTCAAGCTAAATATAAGCTTGTTTAGATATTTTATTCTTTCCGTAATGATACTGCGTTACGCTTATTAGAATAGAATTATAATTTATTTGCTCTTCTCCAAATTTAGGTAGGAAAATCTAGCGATTTTCTCCAGATAGAATTGAAATTGGATAATAGCCAATACTTCCATAAGAAAAAACTAATATTTAATGGTCGTTTTGTCTGTTAATTCACACGTGGTCTTTGGATTGTATCATCCTATTTTAAAAAAATGAAAAAAATCGGTTGTGAAATGTCAATTTCTCGAATTGATAACTACTACATAAAATTGGAGAAAACTCAATTTTTTTTATAATTGGAATTCATTATGTTGCATAAGGTTTATGTATCGTTGTTCTTTCAATCATTTTATTATGTGGCAAGACACTGTTCTTTTTTTAATAAACTTTGGATTTATTTTCACGTTGCTACCAGCAATCATTAAAAACTATCAACATAAAGAGGTGGAAGGACAATCACTGCTTACCTATATTTCAACAGCAGTTCTTCTAAGCATTATGGCCTATGTGTTTCTTACACTTGATTTCTTGCTCAGTGCATTATCCTCCTTTGGTACTGCTATTACTTGGTATATTTTACTCTATCAACGGGTTCATTATGCAAAAAATACTCTGAAATGGTGGTGAACTTATAAAAAAATATACAATTCTTTGTATTGGAAATAGAGAGGGCGGAGATGATGCAATAGGACCATATATTGCAGATACTCTTAAAGAAAGAAATATTCCAAATATTGACGTCATAGATGCTGGAATTGCTCCTGAAAATTTCACAGGAATCGTTAAAAAAACAAACCCTGATGTTCTTATTATCATTGACGCGGTTTTCATGAATCTTGATCCAGGGGAAATTCGGCGGGTACCCCCGGATGCAATCGGGGTGATGCATGTCAGTACACATGGTATACCCTTATCTGTAATGGTTTCTTATTTTACCCAATATATCTCAGAAATTTTAATTATTGGTATACAACCAAAATCGATGTCTGGAAAGATGACAAATAAGATGAAAACAGCTGCAAAAAACATTATTCAATTCATTGAACATAAGAATTTTGAGAATATCCCACATTTATCAATTTAGGAATACGAAGCTATTTTAAGGTTTTTTTCTTACCACTCAATAGGTTGATAGAATGGGAGAAATGAAAAAATCAATTGATGAAGTCATGGACATGATGGGTGCTTTATCCGAACACCAACCTGAGACAATGCGGCATTTTAAAATGTTTATGGGTCAAGTACTCAAAGAAGGGACTCTGGACACGAAAACAAAAGAACTCATTACCGTTGGAACAGCTATTACTGCTCGTTGTAAATATTGTATAGCACTTCATGTAAAAAAAGCATTGGATGCGGGTGCAACAAAGGATGAAATCATGGAGGCGGCAACAGTAGCAATGCTTATGGGTGGTGGTCCTGCAATGACCTATATTGTTGAGGTAAAAAAAGCATTGGATGAATTTGTATAACCCATGAATAGCCTGTGATATGTTAAAAAAATTGATGGATCATTCTTCTTTTTATTCTTATTTTAAGCTAGCTCCATTGAAATCAGTTTTATAATTGAAGTGTAAACACAGGTATCATATGATGTGGTTGATATGATTGTTTTGCTTTGCGTAACCCCGGATTTCCCATATCCGATTCTCTATTCATGAATCGAACATCCTGTTGTACCTGTTGTGCAGTTTCTTTATTTACAACCTTATAGATGCCATCATAATATGGTGATCCTTTTTCAAAATGAACAACAAGGGTATCAGGGCTCATTTGTTCATAGATTGCTACTGCCTCAATGTGATCATTGACTCGAATAGCGATTCCTGAAAGAGCTAATTCATTGAAATAATCCATAGAGAACATTACTGCTTTTTTTTCATATTGCAATAAGGGATCTTCCTCACAATCTCTCCATATACACCATCGTTGGAGAAACCGTTTGACTTCTGGGATGTTTTCTTCTGTTATGTTCTCGGTTTCGTATGAGTTTTGTCTATTGAATTTATTGAGTCGGTTTCGTATTTTTCGATATGCTGATCCATCTAGTTCTGCTAGATCACGGGATAGATACACATAATCATCATACTCTGATTTTGATATAAAGGATGCGGAGGGATAGTGTTTTTTAATCCATGTTTTCCAGGGTTCTGTCACCATGGAAAGTTTAAAATCTAGTTCTTCGGTTTTTGCTAAAGATAGGAGATTTTCAAATATCGCTTTATTAGGTTTACCGATCGGTGGTCGTAAATATATGTTTTCATGAACAGTGGTTTTGATTATAATAGAATTCTCAATAAGCAGGTATTCATACTGTGCATATTGGTTCCATGAAATCATCGTAGTAAATACATAGTCACTATGAATTGGTGGGAATGTCTTATAATGTGAATCAAAGAGGGGTTTTGATTCAAGTGTTATAGGGGTAAAATTATCAAGAGAAAGCATATCATCAAATCATATTCTCATATTTCATGGGAACGTAGTGGTTCATTTCTTTAAAGCCAATTGGGACATAAAAGTCTTTTTGATTTGGTTCGCTGATGAGCGCGATCCATGTAACGTGTTGGTTTAAACAGTAAGATATTAACTCTTTGACTATCTTTCGTCCAACTCCTTTTCCCCTCCACTTTTTTAGGACGATTATATCTTGGATATAAGCATCCGAGACTCCGTCAGAGAGTACTCTTCCCATACCTATTGCTTTATTTGTTGCTTTATCAATAGCAACAACAAATACAAAGCTATTTTTGATAAGTGGTGGAATCATTAATGGATCTGCTGTTTCCTCCCACCACTTTCCTTCTTTGTATAATGTTATAATTTCTTGTTCATCCCAATTGTCTACTATTTGGATTTCGTATGCTGTTTCATCCATCTCGTTTTTTCACCCTATGCCCTAGCGTTTATTCTAAAAAAAATGTGTTAGTATGGATATTGTTTCCCAAGAACCTCAGTTGAACTTAACGCTGCTTGAGCACCTTCTGCTGCAGCGGTAATTATCTGTCGCAGTCCACCAGTTATATCTCCAGCAGCATAAACGCCTTTAATATTGGTTCTCATTTGATGATCTACTAGCACATATCCATGCTCATCAATGTTTACCCCAAGTTTTGTTGCAAGCTGATTTTGAGGAATGACGCCAATTGATACAAAGAGACCGTTAATGGATATTGTGGTAGATTCTGATGTTTTCGTATCTGAAAGGACCAATGATTCAAGGACCTCTTTTCCGTTAATTTCTTGTATTACTTTATTTAGTAAAAACGAGACTCCGGCTTTTTTTGCATCAGCTTCATACGCTTCTTCTGCACGAAGTGTATCACGTCGATGTATCAGATAGACTTCTTTACAGCCTATCTGTTTCAGATAGATTGCTTCTATGAGCGCTGAGTTTCCTCCACCGACAACAGCTACTGATTTTTCTTTGAAAAAGAATCCATCACAGGTTGCACAATAACTGATCCCACGGCCCTCATATTGTTTTGCTCCAGCACAGGTTAATCGTCGATGTTCAGTCCCTGTTGCAAGAAGAAGTGCTTTCGCAGAATAGGTTTTATTTTCAGATGTGTGTAATATATATTGTTCGTTTTTTTTATCAATTGATTCGACTTGTTCAAGAAAATGCGATTCTGTATATTTACTGGCATGTTCCTTCATTTTATCCATAAGATCAATGCCTGTAATAGAGGGAAATCCTGCATAATTTTCTATGTTTGGCGCATAGGCAGCCAATCCGCCACCGCCACCTTGATCGAAAAGCGCTGTGTGAATTCCCGCTCGTTCTGCATAGATTGCAGCGGAATATCCTGCAGGGCCTGCTCCGATAATTGCCAGTTCATAATCCATATGGTCCGCCAGTATTGCTCGTTTCTTAATAATATTTCTTCTAGGTTTGCATGAGTTTTTCTTGTAACAAGTTGTATGCTTCTTGTGGGTCATTTATGTTTTCAAGGAGTTGTTCAAAAGGGCATCGATCATCACCAGTTCTATTTTGAATGTAGGGTATCATATGATCAATCTGACATGGTATTGCATGCATGACAAGAAACGCGATTGCTGTTTTTGTTCCTTGTGGGCTATACACTGCTTTTATATTAGAATAGGTGCAGAGTAAAGCTGATGCTTTTCCAAGAATCCTGTCACCTATGACGCAATCTGAGAGTTCGTTTCCTATTTCATCGATAAGCTCCATAAAAGGACGAAGGCCCGTTCCCGTTTTTTTTCCAATTATTTTTGAATTTTTTATTGCAACAATTGATGTATCTGTTGTGGAAAGTATGTCTTGTGCAAATTGCAATTCTTTGAGTAGTTGTTTTGACATCATGGTTGAATACCACGAATAGAGCAGTGTTTAAAAAAGGGTTGGATATCAGTACATATATCAAGTAACGTTTTTTTTGTATATGGTTTCACCAGTTCCGCTTCTTTTGAAAGAAGTCTTGTGTTGGTTTTAAATTGTTGAAGATAGTACTGTGTTGATCCTTTTAGCCATTGAGCAATTGTTATGATATCTTTTTTTGTATGGTATGTTGGGATTACTGTGGTTTTGAATTCATATGCTGGTGCATGTGTTTGAATAAGTTTAATCGATGATTCAATGGAGTCTAGATCTACTTGTACTCCTGCAACTGTATTGTATGTTTCTTTTGTGGCTTTTACATCCATGGATACATAATCGATGAGTTTTTTATCAAGGAGTGTTTTTAATCGAGTAGGAAATGTTCCGTTCGTATCGACTTTTACGAGATATCCTTTTGACTTTATTTCTCTTATTAAATCTTCTATATCCTCGTGGAGGAGAGGTTCCCCACCGGTGATTGATACGGCATCAAGTTTTCCTTTTCGTTTTTCTAAAAGATCCTTCAAGCGTTCAATGGATATTTCTTTAACAGTGCCAAAGACAAGATCAGAATTATAACAAAAAGGACAGCGGAAATTACAACCCACTGTCCAAACGATTGCACTAATCTTTCCAGGGTAATCCAATAGTGATGTTTCTTGCAGACCCCCTAGCTTCATGTGGTAACCACGATTTCTTTTTCAAGGGGGTGTTCCTTTGCTTCAGTGGTTTTTTCTAGTGGAAATGGTTTAAAGGTTTTTCTATCCACGAACTCTCGTTGTTTTCCCTTGTTCCATTGATTCACAGGTCGAAGGTATCCAACGACCCTACTATAGACTTCACATGAGGTTGTTTGTCCTTTTTTCTCGCATTCTGGACAGAGTTCATGTTCACCAGCAATATAGTTATGCTCTGGGCAAATACTGAATGTCGGTGTAATCGTATAATAGGGGAGATGATATTGTTCAGCTACCTTTTTCACGAGTTGTTTTACCGCTTGAGGATCAGGATTTGTTTCGCCTAGAAAAATATGAAGGACAGTTCCACCAGTGTATTGTGTTTGAAGAGTATCCTGGAGGTCTAATGCTTCAAAGACATCAGTGGTAAAGCCAACAGGGAGTTGTGTTGAATTGGTGTAATAGGGCTCAATTGATCCGCGGGTGGAGCCACGGTAGAACTCTTGATTGTATATTCTAATATCTGGATATTGTTGTTTATCGATACGAGCAAGTCGATAACTTGCACCTTCCGCTGGTGTTGCCTCAAGATTATAGATGTCTCCTGTTTCTTCTTGATAATCAGCTATTTTATCCCGCATATGATGCATGACTTTTTCTGCAAATGCTTTTCCTTTTGCTTCCCCGATATTGGTGTTCATGAAATTGAGTAATGCATCATTCATTCCAATAAGTCCAATTGTTGAGAAATGATTCTTCCAGTATTGTCCATAGGTTTTTTTGATATCTGAGAGATAGAACCTTGAGTAGGGGTGAAGTCCACTCTCCGAAAGATTTTCAATGACTTCTCGTTTGATGATTAAGCTTTGTTTTGCAATATCCATGGTTTCATCTAAACGTTTGAAGAAATCGGTTTCATCCTTCGAAAGATATGCAATGCGGGGTAGATTAATCGTTACCACACCAATTGATCCTGTTTTTGGATTTGCTCCAAAGAGACCGCCTCCTCGTTTCCGGAGTTCTCGGTTATCAAGACGGAGTCTGCAGCACATACTTCGTGCATCTTCTGGTGACATATCACTATTAATAAAATTGGAAAAATAGGGGATACCATATTTTGCGGTCATTTCCCAGAGGGATTCTAGTTTTTTGTTCTCCCAATCAAAATCCTTTGATATATTATAGGTTGGGATTGGAAATGTGAAGGGCCTTCCATGTGCATCTCCTTCGATCATGATTTCTGCAAATGCTTTGTTGATCATGTCCATTTCTTTATTGTATTCTTTATACGTGGTATCCTGGGGTTCTCCACCAATGATAACTGGGTCATCTGTCATGTAGGAGGGAACCGTAAGATCAAGAGTGATATTGGTAAAGGGGCTTTGAAATCCGACCCTTGTGGGAACATTCATATTGTACATGAATTTCTGCATTTCCTGTTTGACTTCCTTGTATGCAAGTTTATCATGGCGAATGAAGGGTGCAAGTAGGGTATCAAAATTTGATAAAGCTTGGGCCCCTGCTGCTTCTCCTTGTAAAGTATAGAGGTAGTTTACAATGTGCATGAGAGCAGTACTAAAGTGTTTCGCAGGTTTACTTTCTATTTTCCCTGAAACTCCTTGGAATCCTTTCAAAAGAATATCTTGCAGGTCCCACCCAACACAATAGGGGCCTAGTGTGCCTAGGTCATGGATATGAAATATTCCTTTTGAGTGTGCATCTCCAATTTCTGGAGGATATATTTTGTTTAACCAATAATGAGAAATGATGCTCTCTGTTGCATAGACATTTAATCCTTGAAGAGAGTAACTCATATTGCTATTCTCATTGACCTTCCAATCCATCATGGAAAGATAGCCGTCGACAACATCGATATCTTTGAGCAATCCACCAATCTCGCGGATATCCTCATGTTGTTTTCTGTAGAGGATATATGCTTTGGCTGTTTTGGCAAGTCCTTGTTCCATGAGAACGATTTCAACAAGGTCTTGAACTTGTTCAACTGTTGGGATCTCACCAGCTTTGAGTTGTTTTTCTAGTTTTTTAAGTACTTTTTCAGTAAGCTCGCTTGAGCGGTGATGATCTTTTCCACCTACAGCTTGCTCGGCTTTCCAGATCGCATTTGTGATACGAAATGGGTTGAAATCCTCTATTTTACCATCCCTTTTTCTTATTTTTCTAATCATGTTCTTTTCCTCTCTAGTCGTTATGATTTTTGAGTTAGTTTTTGAACCTCTTTTTCGAACAGAGTAATATCTGCAAATGAACGATATACTGATGCAAATCGAATGTATGCGACTTGGTCGACTTTTATGAGTTCATCCATGACGAATTCGCCAATGATCGTGCTTTCAATTTCTTCTGTTGCAGCATGGCGGACTCGATCTTCAACGTTATCGATGACTTTTTCTATTTTTTCATGGGCAACCGGTCTTTTTTCCAATGCTTTCATTACTCCTGCTTTTATTTTGCTTTTATCAAATGGCTCTCTTCGCCCATCCTTTTTAATCACGTACATCGGAGTGAATTCAATGTGCTCATATGTGGTGAACCTTCGGTTGCATTTGAGGCATTCTCTCCGTCTTCGAATTGAAAAGACCCCGGTATCGCGAGAGTCAGTTACTTTTGTATTTGTATGAGTACAATATGGACATTGCATCACAATCACAAACCCATGATAAGATATACAATATATTGTATATATTATTAATCTCTCTACACTATATAGTATGTTTTTCTATGTTATTAATCTTTCTATTCTCACAAGAAAACCCATACAAACGATAGTCATATCCCCATCACAATCGGTAAAAAAAGGCAATGTAACCACCCATATTTAAAAGTATTTTAATTCAAAAATATGATACAAAATCTCTCTAAAAATATTCTATTAACGCATCCTTAACCGCTTGATTTGCAAGTCTATCACAATCAATTTTCTCTTCTTCTTTCAAGAGAGCAGAGAGTGATGCCTGGGTTGCAGGTTTATTTGGAACCGCCGTACACGATTGAGCATTTAGAATCGAGTATTGATAGGTTCCAATCTCTTTTGCATATCGAACAATATCTGTTTTATCAAAACCAATCAAAGGACGCAGAATTGGAAGAGTTGAAATCTGATCTATTACTTTTATATTTTGAAGGGTCTGAGAGGCAACTTGACCAAGAGAATCCCCCATAATAATAAAATCAGCAGATTCATTAGTAGCAATACGATTAGCATATCGAATAAACATTCTTTTACAAAACACACAATTAAATCTGTTTTGACACATAAGATTATAGGCTTGTAAGGCTGGCCCATGTGGTACCATATAAAGTTTCAAAGATATTTTTAGAAGAGAACGTAAGTGAGTAAGAAGTGTTTTTACATTTTCATGCATGCGGTCATCAGTGTAAGGGCGAATGTCAGCATGTAAAAAAATCATTGAATCCACATGCGGACGCATTACGTAACTTGCAACAGGTGAATCAATACCATTTGAAATCAATGAAATTCCTATCATGCTGTCTCTCTAATAATATAATCAAGGAAATCCTTTGAGCCACCAACAACTGGAAGAACCACTATACCAGGTATCTCATATGAGTGAAAATCCTTAATTCGTTGAATCGTTTTTTTTATGTTTTCATCCACGGTTTTTGCTAATAGAATGATTTCTTTTGCATCTTCGACTTTTCCTTTCCATTTATATACAGATTCTACAGATGGAATAATATTCACACAAGCCACAATCTGCTCCTCAACTAAGATATGTGCTATTTTTCTTGCATCAATAATATCATCCATAGTTGTATAGACTAAAGCAACCATACACCTTCAACTGTTATATATGCCTGTTCACAATTTTAAGTGTTTTTGTTATATTTCTTCAATCCTAACCCAAATAACAAATTCTTCAAATCTTTTCCATCAGTATAAAAAAGATGGCTTTTACAGTGACAATCGCTACATCCAAATCCAGCAATGCCATCAAATAAATTTGAAAAATATTTTGCAATCAGACACTCCTCTTTCACATCGCTAACTCGATAATAAACCTCTTGAATAGTAGCATATTGAAGTAAATAATCTATATGCCAATGAAATTTTTTTTGAGTTCGAAGATGCCTTTGAACCCGTTGGTCAATACCAGATAATGCAGAACCAATATAGCAATAAAATCCTTCTCTAAAAAAAATTTCACCTAATCTTCCAACGACAATATGAGAAGAAACCGGCATATGTATAAATAGGATATAACTCCCTGTTTTCGTCATAAACAGTTGATTTATGAACAATAAACTATATAAGGCATGGGGAAAAATATTAAAATATAAACAACACTATTAATCTCACAAATGAACTGAGGTGAAAAAAATGAGAAAAAAAATAATTGCCGGCATTTTCTGTTTACTAATGATTACAACTATCCCTTTAACCATTGGTCAAACAATAGAACAAGAGACAGATCCAGAAATAGAACCAACATCTATAATTGGCGTAACCTTTGTTGCGGGATTTATCTCAAAACCACAACAGATTGGTAATATGATTTATGCGAAATCAGTACTGCTCGCCTATTATGATCGTGGCCTGATTGTAAAAGACTCTGGGATATCAATGGGTCTAAAAAATGTGCGATTTCGAGATGGTCAACTCTTATACATGAGTGAACCAAATCAAGCAGGAATCGTTCAGGTCTTTGGTATCTGTTCTGGGTTTCATGCTAATAAATAAACACCTTTTTTTCTTTTTTCATTTTTTACAACAATCTGTAATTACACTAAAAGAGACATTTTTCAAGTAACATTTAAATACATGATTTGAGACCAACATAATATCATGCAAAAAGTAAAACAAAGAATCGTTCCAACCACAACAAGCAGAATACAGGAAATGGTTAAATTGAAAAAAACACCGATAGTGGTTTATGAGAAAGGGAAAAAACGAATAAAATCAAGTTCTTCGTCTACATCGATGGAAGATTATATGGCATCTTCATAAACGTTTTTTCCTTTATTTGTTTTACATTAGCCAATTCTTTAAAACTCCTCCTTTTCGTTATTCTTAAACCCATGATTTTGACTTTCATTTCTAATTAGTATCGTTGAAATTTTGAATGACTAGTCGAAAAAGAGTATATGTCAATAAATACTACAAAAATTTGATAAGTTGCACATATTAAATAAAAATGTTAAAAATTTGTTAATATGAACAAATTATTTATCAGAACTCATATAAATTAATTTTTCTAATAACTTTATAGAATATATTGGAAAACATGGTTATGAAAGTAGGGGGAACCACGTTTGATACATATTTCATCAATTTAGGGGCATTAGAAAGAGGTTTCTTGAAAGTTGAGCCGCATTTTCCAATAAAAAATAAAATAATAAAAGGAGGCAAAAAGGAATGAAAAAACATAACAATATATTTTTTAAACTGCTCATATGCAGTTTAGCGCTGATAGTTGTTACTACAACACAAATAACTGCATTTAATCAAGATGTCAATCAGCAAGAAAAAACCAAAATACACCCGCAATGTATTTTTAAAAGAAATAATGATGCAGCCATTACCCTTCAAACAATTGAAATTTCCAACAGAAACAATCAAATAGCTCAGATAGGCACTGACATCCAATTATATGGATCTTCTGAATTAGAAGCAAAAAATCCATCTATCACGGGAAATGGAGGTGCATCCTTACTCGTCGCTTTTGAAGGTTGGGAGGATATTTTTATACCACCAAACCCATATTTTAGGTTTACCATAGATGGTGGACAAAGTTGGTTACCTGAAGATTCTGCAATTTTCTATGATCTTGTTGGTGCCGGATATGACAGTATTAAACCTATTGTAGATCAAAGTGAAGGAAATCGGGGATTTGGGACTATTCTACCATATGGTCAAAATGATTGGATGACATTTAACTTCCCAGATATAAGTGATGCTGAAGCTGAAGATGGATGGCTGCCAAATGGATGGCTTGCAAGTGCGATGATGTCCGAATGGGATAGCGTTGATGCTAGTGGTGTTTCTCGCACATATGCTCCTTCAGTGGACGCATATGGGATATGCGCATGGACCGGCGACACGTTAGATGGTACCATGAATGGATTATATTATGGATGGGAAATTACTGAAGGAACAGAATTTACTGTATACCCTGGAGAAGAGGACATTGTATTTGATTTTGAGGCGGATCAGGTAAATACTGATATTGACCTTTCAACGGGCATGTATTATCAGTCATTCTACCGATTTAATGATGTTAGTAGTGAATCATTACCTGATGGTGTCTATATAAGGGGAGTTCAACTCGACGGCACTGATGCCTGGGCAGATAACTGGACGATTAGTTACCATATTTCGGGGGCAGAACATCCAAATGTCTGTGCTGCAGATGGAAATTGTTATATTGTGTATGAAAAAGATGGGGGTATTGGAATTGTCTATTCACAAGATAAAGGTGTAACATTTAACACAGCAACAATAAGCACAACCGGTTCATCTCCTTCAATCTCTTTTGTTGAAGATACAATTCTCGTAATTTACACAAAAAATGGAGATATTCAAACTGCCACCTCTAAAGATGGTGGAGCTAGCTGGACTGATGGCGCACCAATAAATGATGAATCTGGAACAGTTACTGAAGGATATGGAACCACAGATGTTGCTGGAATGTATGCAGCATGGACAGATAACAGACTTGGTTTCAACGCAATATTTTTTGACAGAGCGGATCTCCCAGTTCCAATCATTGAAATCGAGAGTATCGCTGGTGGCTTTGGCGTAAGTGCTATAGTGAAAAACACGGGTTATGCAACTGCAACGGATATAGACTGGAGCATTGCCTTAGAAGGCGGTGCATTTATAGGAAAAGACACAACAGGTTCGATTAGCAGTCTTGAAGCTGGAGATACCGCTACAATCAGTGCAGGTTTTATTCTTGGCATAGGGGCAACGGAAATTAAAGTAACTGCCGGAAGTGCTAGTAAGCAAGCAGCTGGAACAGTTCTTTTGTTCTTTGTAATAGGGGTCGAATAACCCCTCTTTATTCTTTTTTTAATAAAAAACAAATATATTGCTTGCTTTATCCCTATTAATGCAGATAAGAAAAGCATCGTTTTCAGATATGTCAACTCTCATTGAAAACAATATAAAACTTGCAAAAGAATCTGAAGGAGTTTCTCTTGAAAAATCAACGGTTGAATCCGCCGTCATGCATCTGCTCAAAGATCCTACAAAGGGATTCTACTTAGTTGCTGAAGAACAGAATGAAGTTATTGGACAACTTATGATTACCTTTGAGTGGAGTGATTGGAGAGATGCGACTATTTGGTGGATCCAAAGCGTCTATATCAATAAAGAAAATCGTAAACAAGGAATTTTTAAAAAACTTCTCAACACTCTTCAAAAGTTGGCTAGAGCGGAGCAAGTCAATTTCTTCCGTTTATATGTCCACGAATCTAATAAAAGTGCCATTGCTGTGTATAAACACCTTAGAATGAAAGAAAAAACATACAAAATATTTGAAACAGACCTTGAAAACCTTTCAAGGTGATGAAGTATGAGTATTCTTCCATTAGATATTCACAAACATGATCTTGATCGTGTAACCAATCTGATTTATGAAACAGATAGAGGGTTATTTGAACTACTCTTTGGGAAACAAAAAAACAATGCTTTACAAAAGATTAAGGCATTGATTACTCAAGAAGAAAATTCATTTAGCTATCATTATATCACCGTCGCAGTGATAAATCAAGAAATCCAAGGAATTCTTATTGGATACACTGGAGAAGATATCAATTCCAAAAAGCAATCTGATGAAATGTGGACAGCTTTAGGTCTCACGTCTGCACTTCGTCTTGCATTTATTGATAAAATGCTACTTCAATCAGTTCTTACAACACATCTCTCTGCTCAGGATTTTTATATATCAAATCTTTGTGTTCATAAGGAAGCACGTGGAAAAGGGATAGGAACCTCTCTTTTACAACATGCAAAGACTATTGCAGAGAAAAAGGGTTGTTCTTTCATGTATCTAGATGTATCTGAAGAAAACAAAAAAGCAACACAGCTCTATAAAAGCCTAGGGTTTACCATTAAGACCACTAAAACAGTGCGATTTTTCAAGCAATCTATAACCATTCATTCTATGAAATTAGAAATGTAATTACAAATAAAAAAAATCAATTCTATAGATACTCAGAGGATTTATTTTAAATAATATTGCTGGGATGCGGTATCCATGAATTCGATAGATCCTCAACATATACAAAATATAATTGTTACCGGAAAAAGTGGTGCAGGAAAGCAACCGCGAATTGATGTTTTAATCAAAGAATATTCTCTTCAACAACTCTCTACTGGAGATATCTTTAGAAAATATTTAAGAATCTTTAATGATTTTGGATTTAACGAAGATCTCTCGATATTTTGGGATGAAGATAAAGATAGGTTTAAGTCAGATTCGGAAATAAAAAAATTATTACAAACAACAGATGATGAGGTTGTTTTAGGGTTAAAAGCAAAATATTTTGTTGACAAAGGGTTGTTTGTACCGGATTACATAACAAATGCGTTGTTTCAAGCAGCATTTGCAGATAAGCAATATACTCATCAAGTTCTAGATGGGTATCCTCGGACAGTTGATCAAGCAATCTTTCTAATAGACATAATCAAACAACAGCAGGTTCATATTGATTTTATCGTTCTTGTTGATAACACTGATGACCGTATCATTCAGCGAACAGTACAACGACGTATTTGTCCTCAATGTGGAAAAGTCTATCATTTACAATATAAGCCACCGGTAGATGGGAATTGTAGCGTGTGTGGTATCCCTGTCATCCAGCGTTCTGATGATACAAAAGAAAAAATAACCTCGAGATTACAAGAATTTCAAGAAAAAACCGTGCCAGCAATTGAGTATCTAAAAGACAGAGGCATCCCCTTAGTTAAGGTCCCTGGTCACCTAGAAAAATTCACTGATGAAAACGTTCGAAAAAGCGTTTTGGATGCAGTTCATACTATTGAATAATAGATAAGTTGAAAAAATCCTACAGTTTAATATATAATCCAAAGTATTTCACTGCTCTGGAAAGATGGTTAAATTCAAAGGTCGACTCGTATTATTCATTATTGCGTTTGTTACTGTTATCATTGTTGGAATGGCCGGTTTTATGGTTATTGAGCAGAAAGCCGGGAATTTTTCTACTGTGGTACAGGCTTTTTCATGGACCATTATCACGATGACTACATTAGGCAGTTATTCTGTAAATACTGCTTTAACCTCTGATGTTGGTGAATTTTTTACTGCAGTAATCGTGTTATCTGGAGTGGTTGTGTTTTTTTTTGGAGCGCCATTAGTTGTTATCCCTTGGTTTGAAGCAAAAATAAAAAATGCACTCAAACCAAAACCGATACCCCTCCCAAAAAATGGTCATGTCATTATATGTGGATATAATGAAACGATACGGGTCGTTACAGATTCCCTTAAAATCCATGGGTTCAATTATATTATCATTGATACCAATGAAGACGTTATATCGACCTGTCAAACGAATAAGATACCCCATATCAATGGTATTCCATCTAATGAGGAAACATTAAAAAAAGCAAATATCCATCAAGCCGTATCATTAATCACTTCTCAAGATGATGCGGCAAATGCTTTTGTTTGTCTTACGGCAAAAAGTCTTAATGAAAAACTCAATATCATTGCAATCGTTGAAAACACGGAGAATACGAAAACACTTCTGGCATCTGGAGCAAGTAGAGTCATTAATCCAAAAAGTTATGCAGGAAATATTCTAGGTGTTCGTGCATGTCATGATTATAGTCTTGATGTCTCTGGAAAATTTGCAGTATTTGGAGACCTAGAAATTCGTCAATATGCAATAACCCATGCGTCACCTATTGCTAATGTGTCTATTAGTGATAACCGGATTCAATCTTTAACTGGTGCGATGATCATTGGCCTTTGGAAAGATGGGCAATTACATACTAATATTTCACCAGATGAGATATTAAGTGAAGGAATGACTGTTCTTGTTATGGGCACTGAAAAACAATTAAACTCATTTCATAATATTGTGGGGTCTAATTAATGACTGATGTGGTCATTTGTGGGTTGGGTGTTACCGGTCAGAAAGTCGCTGAAAAGCTTCAAAACCATCATATTAGCTTTTCCGTCATCGATAAGAAGCCCATTGAAGGATATAAAGAGACGCAGATCCTTGGTGATGTTACATCTGAGGACATTTTGAAGAAAGCCGGTGTTGAAGAAGCAAAGACGGTTGTCGCAGTAACAGATAATGATGTGACCAATGCTTTTATCACTCTTTTAGCAAAACAATTGAATAAGAAAGTAACGGTTCTTTCCCTTGTTGACTCAGTTGAGAATATGAGTAAACTTGACAAAGCTGGTGCAGACTATATTTTTTCAAAGGCAAACGTTGGACGATTCATTGCAAAAAGCGCAATATCTCCTTTTATTGCAGATTTCTTGGATATGGTGAACTTGAAAGAAGGCGTTGAAATCATGCAGATTCAGGTGAATAAAGATGCAAAGATAGCAAATATGAAAAACGCGAAAATTTGGAAAAAAACCGGTGCACATATTCTTGCGGTTAAACGAGGAGAAGATACATTGTATTCACCATCAGAAAATGAAGCCATTCAGATAAATGATCAATTAATTGTTCTTGGAAATGCAGAGCAGATTAAGAATCTCTATAATCTATCGAATCCTGATACGATTATTGAGTCACAAAAAGAGGATGCTTAAAGTAACTGTATATCATATTTTTTTATCCTCTCTTTATTTTTTTATAAAACGAACAAATTTAAGAAATGGATTTGTCGTTTTGTATGAAAAATATTTCGAAATAATTATATTGAATTGGAGTATCCGCTATACAAAAAAATCTGAGGGAGACATATCGTCTGTCAATATTATAATGATACTACACAAAGATGTGAAAAACAGCAGAATCCAATCATTTTTACCCGGGTGCATCCATGGTGTCAATCGGATTCCTTTTCTTCTTGCCCCATCTACGAAATGTGCCGATTAAATAAGTCAAGTTGTAATCATCTCCCCGACTGTATTAGAAGATTTCAAAGGATTTCTTCACTTGTGGATGATAACTCGCAGATTTATAAAAAAATTGCAGAGTGTATGTTAGAATTTTGTTATTCTGGAAAAAATTCAGAGTGTGCACGATATGCCTTACTTGAAAAAAACCTCCCTGCCTCTAATGATTTGTTACCAAATGGAACACGGATTAAATTTAGAGAATTCCTTCCCATTACACATTATAAAATGAGGTAATGAAAACTAAGAATTTTTTTGTTTTGTTGTGTAAACGAAAAATATATGCTTTCTTTCAATGTTTACTATTTTATTATGACCCAAGAAAAAAATAGAGTTACACAAGATCTGTCAGCTCATGAAAAAGGATTCATTAATAATTTGCATGAAGGAATAAATCATAATAAACGAAAATATTGTCGGTGTCCAAATTGTGGGTATAAGGAACCAGCAGAATTAACCGTTCCGTGCCATCATAAAAGATGTCCTCGTTGTGAAAGCCCACTCATTGAATCATAAGTTGGATTCTTGTATAAATCCTTGTTATGAGAAATATTCATATTTGAACCCTTTTTATCTCTATTTTTACAGAGTGTTTAATAAAGAGAAATTAATTACAATCTTAGTCATTTAATAAGATTGAGTTAATCTATTAAAATGCCGAAGAATGGTGAACATATCTCTTACAATTATGATATAAACAAAAATTGAAAACGAGAGGCGGCATCTTCAATGAATAAGATGAGTAAAACCATAAAAAATGAAAATTATTGTTTTGTGATACTATGAAAACAATGCTTGAGTGCATACCCTGTTTTTTATCCCAGTCATTAGAAGCAGCTCGGATGGCTAGTGATGATGCAACCATTCATCAACAAGTGATGCGAGAGGTCATGGGTTTTTTACAAACTATCGATTTCACACAATCACCTCCCTTAATTTCAAAGGAGGTCCATAGCGTTATTAGAAAGATAACTGATTCTAGTGATCCATATCAAATAGTGAAAAAACATGCTACCGACATTGCAAAAAAACAATATACTCATTTACGAGAAACTGTTATTCAATCAAGTAATCCATTGCAAACTGCGGTGAAATTAGCAATTGTAGGAAATGTTATTGATTTCGGGACAACAAATAGATACGATCTAAATGAAATGATTGAACATGCTCTTCACAAACCTTTTGATGATCAAGCATTCCCTTTGTTTCAAGAACGTGCCGTAGAAGCACAATCTATTTTGTATTTAGCTGATAATACTGGTGAGGTATTCTTTGATAAATTACTTCTCGAACAACTTGCTAAATCACGGAAAAAAATCACCTATGTGGTAAAAGCTAATCCCATCATTAATGATGTGACAAAAAAAGATGCTTTAGAAGCGGGAATCCCTGATTTTGCAGCAATTCTTGAGGGAGATAAAGGATCAAAAACATCTGCTCCTGGAATGGTGTTAACGAATGCCTCAAACAGCTTTCATTCATTGCTTGAATCATCGGATATGATTATATCAAAAGGACAAGGTAATTATGAAGCCCTTAGCGATATATCTCGTGAGATTTTTTTCCTTCTTATGATAAAATGCCCACTAGTTGCAAATGATATAGAAGAGCCGTTGGGAAAAATGGTTTTAAAAGTGAAAGGATGATACTTGCAATCGCTAGTAGGAAAGGAGGGGTTGGAAAAACGACCCTTGCAATCAATATAGCTCGCTGCCTTACCAAAGGAGATATTATTGATTGTGACGTTGAAAAACCAAATACACATCTTTTCTTCCATGTCACTCTAAAAGACAACCAGAGTGTACATAGCCTTTTCCCTGTTGTATCCGAAATAAAGTGTTCTTATTGTGGAGATTGCGAGAAGTTTTGTTTTCAACATGCATTTCACATTAAACCATTAGAAGTTCGTATTGATTTAGAACGATGTACTTTTTGTGGAGGCTGTCAAGAAATTTGCACTCAAAATGCGATTGAGTACACTCGTATAGGAATAGGTGAAATTGAACAAGGAATCTCCTCTCAATTACGATTATTTCAAGGTATCACTCATATTGGATGCGGAGACACACAACCTATTCTATCGCAATTAACCGAGTTCATTGACTCCGATCATCCAGTAATCATGGATGTTCCCTCAACAAATCTTAGAACAATGAAATATGTATTACAAAAAGCAGATTATGTTTTGCTTGTAACAGATTCAACACCGTTTGGTCTCTATTCGTTAGAAAAGGACGTAATGCTCGTTAAAAAAACTATGATACCATTTGGAGTAATTATTAATTTTTATAATCCAAAAGATCATCGAATTGAATTGTTTTGTAAAAAAAACAAAATCCCAATTCATTTCAAACTACCGTTTAATGAAAATATTGCATCATTATCCGCTCAAGCTGTCGCATTTGTTGATAAGATACCTGAATTAAAAAAAGAGTTATCGAATCTCATTGATAAATTAACTGAAGAGGTGATGATATTAAACAAATCGCTTTCATAAGCGGGAAAGGGGGAACCGGGAAAACATCACTTCTTGCCTCATTTGCCTCTTTAACTCATGAGAGTGTTCTTTTAGATTGTGCTATTCACACAGGGGATCTTCATGTTTTATTAAAACCGGTGAAATATAAAACAATTGGGTTCCCAGGAAAAACTCATGCTAAAATTAATCAAGAACATTGTACTCAATGTGCTCTTTGCAGAACGTTTTGTCAATTTCATGCAATAAACCAAGAATTTCATATTGATTATTCGCTTTGTACAGGTTGTAAAACATGTGTGCTTGTCTGTCCCCATAATGCTATATCGATGAAACAATGTGATTCTGGATTGATATATGAATCAAATACTCGTCTTGGACCAATGATTCATGCTGATATTGATCAAATGAATGCTGCAACGAAAACTTTGATAATAAGGCTTCGGGAGCATGCTAGGGAGGTAGCGAAAAAAAAGCACAGATCATTTATTTTCATTGATGGTGGATTAGGCGTTGGTGAAACCGTGATTGAAACAATACGGGATGTAACGCTTGCAGTACTTGTAACTGAACCAACCTATGCTGGTATTCATGATTTAAAAAGAGTGGTACAACTTACACGTTATCTGAAGGTTCCTGCTGCTGTTCTTATCAATAAATCATCACTTGATGAAAGAAAGAGCCATGTTATTTCCTCGTTTTGTTCTTCTCAGGATATCCCTGTATTAGGCTCCATTCCTTTTTCTTTAAAATGCATTGATGCTTTGATGAATGAAAAAACAATTCTTGAATATGATCATGGAATTATCTCTGATAGATTGAAAACTATTTGGGGAAGACTCCGTTATTTTCTTTCACAAGAGAAGGCAAAGACATCATATAACAAAAACATGATATCCTCCTATTCATATGGGGTTGACTTATGAAACATATTTCGTATACAATGGTTAAAGAAGAAATTCCAAATGAAGAAGGAGTTAAGGATGTTACGGTGCGATGGCTGGTTTCAAAAAATGATGGTGCGAAACACTTTGCTATGCGTTTATTTGAGGTGAAACCCCATGGTTATACCCCATTGCATCAGCATGATTGGGAGCATGAAGTTTTTGTTGTGAAAGGATCAGGGGAATTACGAGATAAACATAAACGGGAACCTCTTTTAGAGGGCGATGTTGTCTTTGTTCCTTCTATGGAATGGCATCAGTTTGTAAACATAGGAGATGACATTTTACAATTTATTTGTGTTATACCCTATAAATAAGAAAACGATGGCTTTGCACACAAATGCCTTTTTTTATGTGCACTACAATCTTTTGCACATAAATTGTATAGGAGTAAGTATATTTCTGAAAGATTTTGTTTGACCTTAGTATCTAAAAAATAAACTATTATTAGTTGCAAATCATATTTTAATAATGTACCGAAAATTATAATACAAAGCAAACATATTATACTTGATGGAGGGAACATAACATTGAAACAACTCCTCATTATAATAATCAGTGTACTGCTTTTTTGCATCACATCTACTTCTAATGCATTTAGTTATGATGGTAACGAATGGGTGTATGATGAGGAAACAGGATTATTATCCATTGAGTTCTCAGGAGAAGTTCATGAGAGCTATATTATGAAATATGGTTTTGTCCAGAATTTTAAAGTTGGAGTGCTCTTTACTCATGAACATGTTTTTCCCAATGGGACATATGGGTTAATTGAAACAAGTTATAATCATGGCGAAACATGGACCATTTTACAGAGATTCATAAATGATTCTATTGAAGAAACGAATATTTATATGGCTCTTACGAGTAATTCTCTTTGGATTCGATACATTATTGAGAGTAATAAGGGAAGTGGGTTTTGGCGTTTGTGGGATATAGATATTATTGGTGATACAAGAGGGACATCGCCAGAATTAGAACTAGTGGCATCAGGTAATGGTGACCCTGAGAACCCTTGTTGGGTTTCTCCTGTTTCTTTTAAAGTTGAAGCTACAGATATTAATGGAGTAAAGGAGATTCATTGTATTGATACGATACAAAGAAAGGGATATTCTTGTTCTTGTGATGAGTTAAAATTTGTAGTATCGGAAAATGGAGACCATAGTTTGGTTTTCTGGGCTAAGGATACTATTGGCAATGAAGGAACACCAAAGGAAATAATTCCAACTTTCTGTGTTGATTATGGAGGACCTCCTCAGGTAAAAATCATCGAGCCTGAAAGTGGATTCTATCTTTTTGGAAAAAAAATCATCAATATGGATAAAACAATCATTATTGGTCCTTTTACTATAAATGCAACAGCTTCAGATGATAATGGATTATACCGATTACAATTTATATTAGATGGTGAGATTATTGGTGAACTCACTGATCCCCCGTATCGGTTTTATTGTGGTAGACGACACCAAGGATATGGAATTTTAAGTGTTACTGCATGGGATATGTCCGGAAACATGGCAGAAGATAAGATAGATGTTCATTACTACAATTTCTTCTGATAAAAATACATTCAAAGATCAATCTTAAAGAAAAATTATCTAAACTATTATGGAATAATGGATTATTAAGTCACGGTATCATAATATTTGTGTTTTTATTCAGGAGATATTTAAATTAGATATTGAAATTGATTTTACCGATGTCATCACCGATGAATTTATGTATAATATAGAGAAATAACTAATTTGTGTGCAAAGCCGAAAAAGATGTAATTTTCTTTGTAATCGAAGGGAGATTCCTTAATAAATGCGTCGAAGAACGTTATCGATTCAATGCACTGAATGTGGAACAGAGGTTTTCTCGTATGTTAAATTTGGTAAAGGTCATTTGATTCGTTGTTGGAAACAACGAATTCTAACAGATAATAGTAAAACGAAAGAGGGAAATGTTCTTTGTTCTTGTGGGAATGTAATAGGTGTTGATGAAGGTTTATATATTAAGGGGATTAAAGATTTCCACTCTTCGTATTTAAAACAGATAGATTTTTTTGATAAGTCGTGCACATAGTTAATAAAGACACCCCATCATTTTTTCTGTTACAGAAAAAATTTCAGAGAGATGATGGGATGTCTGAAACCAATATAGAAAGAAAGATAGAAAAATATTGGGGGAGCATTGAAAGGCAGTTGAATCTTGAAGCAGAAGAAAAGTTTCAAGAAATGCTTCAAGAGATAGATGAAAGATTTATTGATCCGACAGATAAACATCCAGTACGTGCAGTAGATTTTGCACAGTGGTTGAATCCAGAACCACTTTTAGAGGTTCTGAAACCATGTTATCCCTATTATTGTTATATTAAAGAACGTTTTGAACCTCGGATACGTTTCTTTGCCTACATGCTTTTATCACGTAAAAAGAACCTGCATCAAGCATATCATAGTCTCACAGAAAAGGAATTCATTAAGCTAGGGTTTACAGATGAACCTACCTATGAACTGCTTCGTGAATTTATCTATGAACGCATCAGTGTTGATCGTTTCCAGGAGGTTTTCAAAATGATTCTTCAAGAACTTATAATCCTATTGAAACAGAAAAATATCAAGCTTGGTACAAAGGTATTCCAGGATGCAACAGATATCCGCAGTTTGAAACATGACCCTGATGCATTGTATAGTGGATATTACAAACAGAGTGGCTATAAATTGGATGTAACTCTTGATGCAGAATATGACATACCACTTTGTTACACACCTATGGAAATTACTTGTGATGAAGGAACAAACCTTATTCCTTCACAGAAATACCTTGTAAATCTTGGACTACGTGAAGAAGAACGAGTAGTAGATGATAAATATGCAACATTTGCAAATATCGCATGTTCAGAAATCCATGATGTTTCCTTATTTTATAAGATAGCAAAACATTGGATTCATAAAAAGAAAGGCATACCTAGTAAGATAAACCGATTGTATCAGAAATATCACAAAGAAGATGACTTTCAGGTAAAACCTGATATGAATTTCATGCTACGGTATCTTTACAAAAAAGGAGAATATGAATCTGTTGGAGGTTACTTTCGTAACCAACGAATGAAAGAAAAAAACTTTAAAGAATTCAAGAAAAAATGTAAACGGAGAAGCAGTCGCATGGAAGGATTCTTTGGAAGAGTAAAAAATACGACTCTTCTTGATGAGCGGCCATGTAAACGAGGATGGAATGGTTTTCTGTTCCGCATCGGAACAGCAATGCTCACTCTTGTTTTTGCAGCTCTTATAAGAGTACAACATGATATCACAGATCGTCTTACGAATGTGACCTATATAATTTGATAGAAATACTGGATACCACTTAGATGAAGCAGTGGTTTCCAGTACTGTTGAGTAATTCGCTATAATAATATTTTAATAGGCGTGAAAATTATGTGATGGAAAAATAAAGATATCAAATTGGGAAATCTTTAATCCCCTATTAAAATAAGGCAACATCAGGTCAATATAAAATAGATTATGATGTATTTACATGGAGGAGCATTAGAAATGAAGGTTACTATCGTTTATGATGATGTTAAAAAGCCGGGGTCGCCATTACGTTCTGATCATGGTTTTTCCTGTTATATCGAAACAGAAGATGAAGTTGTTCTCTTTGACACCGGAACCAATGGAGATATTCTACTTCACAATCTTGCCATCTTGAAAAAAGATGTGAAAAAAATTGCGAAAATCGTGATTTCTCATGAACATTATGATCATAATGGTGGTCTGTCTTTGTTATGTTCTCATATTAAAAATGCTAGGATTTATCGCTTACAAATGGATGCATCAAATGATTCTTCAAAAACCCATTATATTATAGATCCAGTGCAGATTGCTGACTCAATCTATTCTACGGGTAGATTGAAGGGCAACCCTGTTGATGAACTTTCATTGATTCTAATGGGATCAAAAAGAAATGTTGTACTGACCGGGTGCTCTCATCCAGGGGTTGAATCAATTCTACATGCTGCTAAAATGTATGGGGATATTACAGGTATTATAGGTGGATTTCATGGATTTAAGGAGTTCTCAATATTAAAACAGATGGATGCCGTGTATCCTTGTCATTGCACGAGATATAAACAGCAGATAAAAACCCTCTATCCTCAGAGCTGTCATGAGTGCTACGTTGGATTAACCATTGAGATTTAGGGGTGAAACATGCAAGATAAGCGTATGAATCAATGGCTTTTACATAAAGGCCCAGCAGTCCTAAGAGAGCTGGGTATACAAAAAGATATGAACCTTTTAGATTTTGGTTGTCGTCATGGCACATATTCAATACCTGCAGCAGGTGTAGTCGGTAAGAAAGGCAAGGTAGTTGCTTTGGATAAAGAGAGAGAATCGCTTCTTGAATTAAAGCAAAGAAATGAATTTAATTTGGAAAATATTCTTTGTATTCAGGGAGATGAAACAATCCTTCATTTTTTTTCATCCCAATTCTTTGATGTTGTTTTATTGTTTGATGTCATCCATCTCATAAAAGATCGGGCAGAGTTCTTAAAATCTCTTCAATTTATTCTTAGTACAAAAGGGATGTTATGTGTGTATCCTCGGCATCATCAAGAGAAAATGCAGTTGAATTTATCTGAGGTAATACAGGAGATTGAAAAAGCAGGGTTTACACATCGTGTTACGTATGAAGGGGTCATTATGCATGATGATACTCTTGTCTCAGATGATATCATTGTGTTTTCTAAGCAGTAATAGCAGTGTAAATTTTTGGTTTTCAAATGTTTTGAATCAGAAAGGTACCTATGTTTTAAATAAGTATAGTGCAATGATTATGAGCAATGCGCTCAGATACCTCAATCGTGTTTGATCTTGATGGCGTTCTTCTCGATTCTGAATCAAATCTCTCTTGGTTGTATCGCGCGTTGGAACGAGCTTTACATGAGATGAATGTGCCAATTACCAAAAAAAATGTAGATCTTATTCACTCAAATAATGTTCATAGACTTCCAGATTTAGCTTTTTCATTGGATATAGATGTGAAAAGATTATGGGATATCAGAAATCAATATTATATTGAGGAAAAAATCACTGCTATGAAGAATGGTACCATCACCCCCTTTAATGATGTCAAGGAACTATACAAATTACAGGATTTTTATGAGTTGGGGATATTAAGTAACTCCCCTCAGATTGTGGTTGAACAATTTCTTAGCTTCTTTCATTTTGATGGTTTGTTTTCATTTGGTATTGGCAGAGGGGACTCATATGCTGATATTAAATTGATGAAACCTCATCATTTTATGATGTCGAAATTAAGAAAACAAACGAAGAATGAAAAATTTATCTATATCGGTGATTTAGAGACTGATAGGCTTTTTGCAGCACGAAACCAGATGGATTTTATGTTCTTGAATCGATTTATTAATCATAATACTCATCAGAAGGTTTATCGGTCATTATCCGAGGTTGTTTTAGTGCTTATTTCAAAAACTTAACTAGGGGTGGTATGAGATTAGGTTTTATCTTTTTCTCTCTGTTGATATTTCTTAAGTAATTTTGAGAGATATTCTTTTTCTTCTTGAGACCCTGGGATTATCATGGTGTGGTGTCCCTCAATGATATACTTTGTTGTTTCTAATATATAAAACAGCATTGATAGTTTATCATTATTGTAATGTTACACGTTTAAGAATACGAATATATTAAGGTGAAGATATCATGGTAAGTTGTCTTTGTCTTGTTTAATCTTTTCAGAAAACATCACTGTGGGCATCTCTTTTCCCTGGCTCTTCAAACCAGGGATATATTTTCGGATCAAATAACGAATATACTGCAGTTCTTCTTCAGAATGTGGTTCAAGCATGATTTATCATCCCAAGCTATCTACACACTGATATCAAATAATAATTCTTAAAATCTTTTATGACTAGTTACAAGTTCATACAAGTAATTTTTAAACCATGTTTTCTTGATGGTTTTTTGCCATTATTTTTTTCATAATGAAGAAATAAACACATGTTGTCATAATATTTTTTTCATAACAAGATCGTGTCAGTATGATACTAATTAACAAAAATACACAATCTTTTTATCCATAATAATTTATCTAGCATGGTGAAGGAATGGAAACATACGTAGATATTTACATTAATTCAGACGGAGAAAAAGCATCAATTATTCATAAACACCTTTTAGAGTTAGGATTGAAACCAACTATTGGAGATCATGATTTTGTCTATGATTGGAAAGGTATTGTAAACATCGATGAAGAGATTCAATTCATTGAGAAAATTCAGATAAAATTGAAAGGAACTGGTACTATTTTACGATTTCAAACAATTCGATAGAATAATGTTTTCTTGTTTTGAGTATGTTTTTAATTTTCATTATAAATATTCAGAGCGGGGTCGCCAAAGGGTTGCCAGGATTCTATGGTTTTATAATCATAGACGCTTAATTGATGTGGATGATCATTTAGATACTGAATAATGGATTCTGTCCAACAAGATCCAAAGCTATCAGATCCTTGTATGTATGCATTATAAAAATCTATATGCAACTTGCCCCCTAATCCTAGAGTGCTAAATATTCCAGGATAAATCCAACTTAGACAGGTCATGCCCGCAGAAGCTATCCCTCCACCATTTGAGTTTGTAAGAAAACTCCAGCAGAAACAGGTGTGGTTCACGTTGAATTTACAGGTGTTGCATGCGTTGATGGTGACAATGGGTAAGTGGTTTTTGTTTTGTAGTTGATTAATATGATAGGTTCGATACCATTCTATCGGGATCCAGAGATTTCCTGCGGCTTGAGGATGCGTTCGGAAGCAATTTGATCCTGCATGCCCCTCAAAGCAGAGAAATCCTGCACCCTGCATTAGTGCATTATTGATATCAGAAGCATTTCGAAGGTTTCCATTGGTCCCCCAGAGCCGTGTTGCTTCAAATCCTTGCATAATAGTTAGTATGGCATCAGTGTTTTTTTCTCCTTCACAAACTGAGAGGAGGTCTTCTGTAAATGTATCGCCACCAACGGCAATGATTCGGGAGAACCATTCATTATCCGCTTCTGTTCTAGATTCATAGTCAATTGTTTTGTTTATATATGTGGAAAGTTCCTGTGGGTTTTGACAGGGCAATCGTCCAAGATAGACATCCGGGTAGAGATCTAAGATATCTGTTGGGTTGCGGTGAAAGAGTTTGTACTCACCAAAACGATTGTTTTGATTGGTATCCCAGCTACTAAAGGATCCGTTTGCTGTGTAGATATCTGCATAGTAGAGATCACTAATGAAATTTGTTTCCCCCATGATAACTGATCGAGGTTCCTCAATATGTACATATCTGACGGGGCAAATGGTATCATCACCGATAAGAAGGACATGGGTGATACCCCAGGATTCAATGGCTTCTTGGATAAAGAGCTTTATGTCCTCCGGTCGGTCTCTTCCTTTAGTTGGAATCTCTTCGAGAGGTGCAAAACAGGTATTCATCGAAGTGTTTCGATAGGTGAGGAGGGGTTGAAGTGTTTCTGAAAAAGTTTTTGGTGCGAGTATTAGCATATCAAACGTTGGAGAATATGATTCTTTGAGGGATGATTCTTCATAAGTTATTGAAAGATCACACTCGTTCAAATAAAGAAGTGTATTGGTATGTTGTTGATAGCGTACGGGATAAAGACTGATGCTTAGATAAAGGACCCGTTCATTGTTCTTAATACCTGTTCCAATCCGATAATCCATCCATTGTTGTGGAATACTATCTGGTGTGCGCAGTATGGTTTGTATGTATGAGAGTTTTGATAGAATAACTGATGTGGGTGCGTTGGATTGAGGAAGAGGGCATGTAACAAAGGGTGTGGAAATTGGTATGTTCTCATAGTCTTTAGGGCTTAAAGAAACTGAGGTAATATGTGTTTTAAAGGGAAAGGTTAATTGAGTATGCACAATAGGTAATGCGGGGCATCCTGGTTTTATGTAATAGCCTGTTGCGTTTTCTAAAGATATTTGAAATGTTGAAGAAGAGGAATCCATAGTAAATTTTGGTTGAGAAAAAGTAATCGTGCTTTGAAGATGAGCGAATGAGTCCATAGATTCTTCTGTGTCGCCCCTGAGATGTATGCCTTGGAGGAGCATAGCAATGCAAAGAATTGAAATCAATGTATACTGTTTCATGAATATAGGATAAAATAAGTCGTATAGTATTGATATAATTTTTGTTATATATTTAAATATCAATTTTTACAGATAGTTATGGTTATTCGTTGTGTTATTTTTGTGCTAAGAGACAATATCGCCATGATTTCCTGGTACCTTCTTTGTTGTATACATTATGATTGATGGTTGTTGATTTGAAATGAAGTGTCTTTAATTCCTGTGAAAGTGTAGTAGAATCTCGATAATTGATGACTCCCCCGCTAAAAACGCCATCCAGTCTTTTAAACACCTTTCGATACGTGTTGTTATCCATCTCTAGGTCGATAATAAAGAGTTTTCCATGTTCTTTTAATACTTCATAGATCTGGGAGAATAGTAACGTATGGACTGATTGGGGTATGTGATGAATGGTATTGAGCAGTAATGCAGAATCATATGATTTTTGTTTAAAGGGAAGGTGACAGCCATCCCCTAAGATGAGTGGTATGGACGTATTTGAGCATTGTTCTATTAAATAAACAGAGGGATCAAGGATATGGACCTCATGGCCTTTTTCATTGAGATAATCGGTGATGATCCCAGTTCCCCCACCGATGTCCAGGATTCGTTCTCGATTCTTTAAAGGAAGAAAATCATCGATAAAATCTCTGGATCGTTTTACATCTAGTGTTAGGTACATTGCAACAAAATTATATAATCGGGACACCACGTTAAACGTTGAATAGCTTCCAGGAGAAATGCTTGAGACCTCCGAGGAGAAATATTTTTTTGCAACTATTGATTAGGTTTTGCTATTTATAGTTAATTCAGATTTTTTTACTGTGTTTCATCAGATGATTGTAAATCATTAAACAGGGGAACAATGAATCGTTGTTGATGTAGTTCAACAACAGGGACTGTTTCTGTTTGAAACATCATTTTTTTTGGTTTTTTGAGGACTTGGATAGTAAATGTTTCTTTATGCATAACTTGAACTTCTGTTTCTGTTTGACTAATAAGAATCATCCAGGTTATCAATTCTTCTCCTCCGTGTACGATTGCGTGATCTAGTTCTTTGATATCCTTTGTGATTTCCTCCCAGGTCTGGAGGTGTATTAGCCTGATTTTTGTTTGAGAGAAGCGTTGCACGAAAAAAAAGGTCCCCTTTAAGGATATCAGATCACCGGATTGAAACGGATATAAACGGAGTAGATAGGTCATTTTATAGAGTTGTTTTCCATCTTTCATTCCTACGTTCTTTGATGAAGTAGTAATTTCTCCTCCAAACATTTCTTGTGTTTTTTTAACAATGGTATAAGCACTTTGTTTATCGCTGAGGAAATAATCAAGTCCTCCGTGTTCTTCACCCATATCAGAGATGAACAGTGTGCGGTTTCCTTGTTGTTGTATCGTATAGATATGTGATTCAATGAAATCTTGGAGTTTTTCTAATGTGTTTTTACTTAATTTTTTTTTATACGGTCGTATTTGAATGATTGCTTCATGATATCCTCCAAACATTTTTGAACACACCTCACAGACATTTTTTCTCATGCGAACAGTGACAGTATGTTTCTCCTGAATGGGGGCCCCATCAAGGGTTGCATTAATGATGATTTCAAGGGGAAAGACATCAAGAATTGTATCATAAACAAATGAGATGGTGACCTCTGAAAGTTCATCGCTTAAATGAAGCTGTTGCCGCGCATATCGTTGTAATATCTCTTGAAATGAATCAGTTGTCCAGTTGCTTTTATATTTCAAAGAACCACAGTGAGCACAGATGGGTATATCAATATAGACGGGCGCCTGGGAGAAACTATGTTGTTTTAAGTAGCATTCTTTGCAGGAACCCTCCCGAAAGATTTGTTTTTCCTTTCCACAGTCTACACAATACATAATCTCACGATGAAATTGTTTTAAAGGTTTCTTTTTGGGTGATGTACACCCCGTAGAGTATAAAAATTGTTCCTATTAAAAAGACACCTGTTGGCTTTTCCCCAATAAACAATGAAAAAAGAATGGTAAAGACAGGGATGAAATATAAAAAAACTGCTGATTGGGCTGCTTCTAGTTTTGAAAGCGCATAATACCATGCAACATACGCAAACACTGAACAGAACACCCCAAGATACAATATTGCAATCCAACCATCGATGCTGAGTTTTGAAATCACAGAAGGAATTGAGGTGAATACAAAAGGCAGGTATAGAAGGGTGCCTACAAGAAACACATTTGAGGTTATGGTCAAGGGATGATACCTAGTAAGTATTTTTTTTCCTATAATTGAATAGATCATCCAACAAAACGCAGAGATAAGTATAAACACACATCCAAGGAGAAATGCCCTGTTAAAGCTGACCGCTTGATTGTTCGCATGACTGAACACAACAACGATAACACCACTGAAACATAAAAGGATGCCAAAGATTTTTTTTAGGGTAAAACGCTCGTGAAGAAAGATATTTGAAAACACGGCGATAAGCAACACATTTGTACTAATGAGAACCGAGGATACAGATGCCGTTGTCAAGGCAACACCTTGGAATTGGAAAATGTACAGTAAGGTAACGCCTGTTAAACTGAGAATGAGAACAGTTGGGAATTCCTTTTTTGGTAAAAACACGGGTTTGTGGAAGAAGACTGTTACAAGAATCATAAGTGGTGTTGCAATCAAGAACCGGAGAAAACCAAGCATGATTGGATCTATTTCTTGATAGGATAGGCGTACGACAATAAAACTACCTGCCCAGGTAAGGCTTGAAAGGAAAAGTAATGCAATAAGTCCATAGGGTGTTTTATTCATGCTATTTCGTTGTTTTCAGTAACTTTGCGATTGCTTGTTTTCCACCTTGATAGGCTTGTTTATTGGTTTTTTCGTAATCTTTAGGAACAGTATCAAGAATTGTTTTCAAGAGAATATCACTCTTAAAAGGAAGTTTTTGTGTTGCTGCTAACCCTCCAAGCATCACAATGTTTTTTGTAATAATCGCACCAGCATCCTTTGCAATGCCAAGTCCATCAATGGGAAAGAGTCGAGCATTTCGTTTTAGTTCCTCAAAAACGCTTTCTAAAGAGGGATAGGTATCTTCACCAACGGCTACCGTAAAAGGAACCATTGGTGTTGTATCCGTAATAACCATGGTTTCTGGGTGTGCATAACAAATAGAGCGAAGTGCCTCAACAGGTTCTGTGCTTACGATTACATCTGCAGTTCCACTCGCAACAAGGGGGCTTGAAACCTTGCCCATACGTACAGTACAAACCACAGATCCACCCCGTTGAGCCATTCCATGAACCTCTGAGACATAAACGGTGGTTCCTGCATTTACCGCTGCTTTTCCAAGGATGCTTGCTGCAGTGATAACTCCTTGACCACCAACACCGGTGAGAACGATACTGACTTTTTCAGCCATGTTTAATCATCCTCCTTTCGAACTTTGATTGCATGTGATGGGCAGATTTGCACACAATTTCCACAGCCATTGCATTGCTGAGGATCAATATGAACCGAGCCGTTCTCCGCGTAATAGAAAGCTGGGCAACCAAATTTTTGGATGCAGACACCACATTTCGTACATTTTTCTTGATCTATTATAAACACAGGTACATGTTTTCCTCGCTTTCGTTTTGCTCGATTTTCCAAGAGAATACAAGGAGCTTTACTCACCACAACAGCAGGTCCTTTAAACGCTAATGCTCTTTGAAAAGCCTCTGTTGTTTTTTTAATATTATTAGGATTTACAACTTCTATGCATTCCACACCGCATCCTTTAACAACATCCTCAACAAGAATAGCTTTCGCAGGGTTTCCCATGCCATCAAATTCTGTTCCTGGATGGGGTTGATGACCGGTCATGGCTGTTGTTCGATTATCAAGAACGGTGATGACCACATCATGACGATGATGAACCGCATCAATGATTGGTGGAATACCTGAGTGGAAAAAGGTGGAATCACCCATAAATGATATGATGTGTTGATCTGTTGCGATAGCTAGTCCACAGGCCATTCCTGCGTTGGATCCCATGCAAAGTAAAAGATCAGCCATGAACAAAGGTGGTTCACGTCCAAGAGTATAGCAGCCTATATCCGTTGGATATACGGTGTGTTTTGGCGATGCTTTTTTTGCTGCATAATAGGTTGCTCGATGTGGACAACCCGGACAAAGTGCAGGAGGTCTTCGTGGGAGATTAAGGCTTGAACTCCCACTTTTTTTCTTTGGAAGTGTTTTTTGAAACACTTTTGCAAGGACTTCAGTAACAATATCTGGATTGTACTCATAGAGTCTTGAAAAATGCCCTGTTGTTTTCCCAATGATTTCAACAGGGATTTTTTTATCATAGGCGATTTGTTTAAGCTGATTTTCAACAATTGGCTCTAACTCTTCAGCGACAATAACCTTTGAACAACTTGAGAGAAAATTGGTACATAATGTTGGTGGAAGTGGGTGTGTCATCCCAAGTTTTAAGATTCTCACATTAAGATTAAGGTCTTCCGCAGCTTCTTTGACATAATTGAATGCTACACCAGATGCAATGATGCCAATATCATTTGGTAATCCGAGTTCAATGATTTCATTAAATGGAGAGGTATCCGATATCTCAGCTGCTCTTTTCATTTTTTGAAGGAGCTCAGGATGTTTTCTTCGAGCAACTGATGGTACGGTGACTAGATCAAGGTCTTTTTCAAAGAATCCTTTCAACCGAGGTTTTTTTAATGGTTTTAAGGTGACTGTGCCTCGTGCATGATTCAATCGTGTTGTTGTTCTGATCAAGACGGGTTGTTTGAGTTGTTCAGAGAGATCAAATCCAACTCGTGTCATCTCTTTTGCTTCCTGGGGTGTTGTTGGTTCAAGCATTGGTGCTCCACCAAAGAGAGCGAAATAACGATTGTCCTGTTCGTTTTGAGATGAATGACATGAGGGATCATCAGCAGATATGATAACATGTCCGCCTTTGCACCCTACATAAAGATATGTCATGAATGCATCACTAGCAACATTGAGTCCTACATGTTTCATGCAGGTCAGGCTTCGTAATCCTGAAAATGATGCTGCTGCAGCGACTTCTAATGATACTTTTTCATTGGTTGAATACTCGAAATAGAAACGTTGATTTTTTTGTTGTTTTTTTAGATATTTTGCTATATGAGAAAAGGTGTCAGCGATCTCTGATGATGGTGTCCCTGGATATGTGGTTGCGACATCAACCCCTGCTTCAAGTGCTCCTCTTGTAATGGCTTCGTTTCCAAGGAGCAATATGCTTTGATCTGGTTTTCCTTCGATGATATCCATTGGTCATCTCCCCAATTTATTGAGTTGTATTGTAAGATTTAGTTCCATGGAGATGAACCATGCCTGACATATAAAGGTAACTCTGTTGTATGAATTCTTCATATATCTTCTTATATTGTTATTGGGTTTTTTGTTTTCCAATGGTTCTATAGAATCGTTTGTTTTTGTACGTGGTTTCTTTGAGTTTTCCGTTTTTTATGAGTTTTTCTATGACTTCCCAGTCTGCTTGTGCTTTATGTAAGAGTTCCTGTATTCCTTCTTCTCGGATTGGATGAACTGAGGCAATGCTAAGTATTTCTTGTTCTACATCATTTAGATAGCTTAGATTGCTTCCCTCGTAATCTGAGTTAATTTGAATAGGTATGTTGTTTTCATGAAAAATATGAGTTGCGAGATCAATAGTTTCTTTTGTTGCTGGGTGAACAGATGCGTCTGCAGGTGGACGGATTGGAAGGGAAAGATAACTGGTATCTACGGAGAGTTTTTTGATAAATGATGCGATGTTCCTTAATTCGGTTTCTTCGCTATTTATCCTGTGTATGAGCATGGTTTCTGTAAGCAATCTCCCTGAATATTCTTGAACGAATGTGTGTATTCCCTGCATTATTTTTTCAAGGTTTAGGTCTGAATGTGGTCGATTGATTTTTCTCCATATCTCTGGTGTGGCTGCATCGATTTTTACACTCACACAATCTGCATTGGAGAGATCTCCTCGAACATCTTTTTTGTCGAGTAATGATGCATTGGTTATTACTGCCACGGGAATCTGTAATTTTTTTAGTTGACGTAAGGTTTCTCCAAGATGAAGATCTAGGGTTGGTTCTCCTTCCGAAACAATGGTAAGATAATCAATGTGATCTTGGGTTGCTTGTAAGTGTTGGATTCGTTTTGTTACTATTTTGGTGATTTCTTCCGGTTGATAAAACGGTCTGCGAATGATTTCTGTTGTTGGTGTTCTACCTATTTGACAATAGATGCAGGAATAGGTGCAATGTTTTTTGAAAATAGTATTTATGCCTAGGCTTCTACCTAGACGTCGGGAGGGAACAGGACCAAAGATAATCATATGTTATTCCTTGTTTTTTCCTTAAGACCCTCTAGACAGCGTTGAAGCGTTGTGATAGCGAGTTCAGTGCAATGGATGTGTTCCTCAGGTAGGCCTCCTAATAAAAGTAGAAGGCGTTTGCTGCTTATCTGTTTTGCATGTCCTATTGTTTGTTCGTGTATGAGTTGGGTTAGCATGCTTCCACAGGCAATGGATGCACCGCAGCCATCTGTCCAAAAGGCTTCTTGGGTGATGATGTTTTCGTTGACCCTTAGTTGAATGCTCATAGTGTCTCCACAGGGGCCTTTTACAGTTCCAGTTGCTGATGGATTGTTAAGGGTACCGAAGTTTTTTGGATGATGATATTCATCAAGTACGATTGGTGAATAATGTGCTGCCTCCTCCTTTGTTATTTTTTGTAGTAATTGTTGATAGAGTTTTTCAAATTCTTTCTGTTTCATTCTTTTAATTTCTCCAAGATGCTTTTCCACATATGGGTGATTGCATCAGTTACTGGATGATCTTGGTATTCGGTAATGGCTTGTTCATGAATCATTGCTTGTGTTACAACGGGATCATAAGGAATTTTTCCAACGATATCTCGGTTGTTTTTTTCACAGAATGTTTCAATATCTGTTGTGTTTTCTATGTTGATATCATATTTATTGATACAAACAAGCGCAGGGATATGGAAATGATCTGCTACTCCAAGGATGCGTTTGAGATCATGTATTGCTGAAAGTGTTGGTTCGGTGACAATAAGTACCATATCGACACCGGTAATTGAAGAGATCACAGGGCATCCAATTCCTGGTGGCCCATCGATGAGAATAAGATCTTTTTGGTGTTGTTGAGCCATTGTGATTGCTTGTTCTCGAACAAAGGTAACGAGTTTACCCGATGCTTCTTCCGCTGTTTTTAACATTGCATGGGAAAGCGGCCCAAATCGTGTCTCTGATTGGTATGCATATCCTGATTCCCGTTCCTGCATGGTAATTGCTTGTTCGGGACATACATATGCGCAGACTCCGCATCCTTCGCATGATGCTTTGATGATGTGGATGTTTTCATCGATGGCTTGAAAGACACAATGGTCTTTGCAGGTTCCACAGTGTGTGCAACGGTCATCATCAATAACAGCGAGTTTTAACCCTGAAAACAGGTGTGTTTCCTTAATCGTTGGTTTGAGGATAAGATGAAGATCTGCTGCATCGACATCACAATCTGCAAACACCGCATGTTTTGCGAGTGCAGCAAATGCAGCGGTAATTGATGTTTTTCCAGTCCCCCCTTTTCCACTGATAACGGTGAGTTGTTTCATAAGGAAACCTCTTGTTTTATTGTTTGTAATAGAGCAATAAATTTTTTTTGCCATTCTGGTAGTTCCTTCACAAAAGCAATTCCTTTTGAGTAGAGATTGGCTATTCGTTCATCATGAGGTATTTTAAGAAGAATGGGGATGTGTTGTTCTTGACAATAGGCTTCAACAGCGTCGTTTCCCATACCATCTCTATTGATGATTACTCCAAAGGGTATTTGTAGATATTTGACGACTTCTACTGCAAGTTTTAAATCATGTAATCCAAACGGTGTTGGTTCGGTTACTAGAATACAATAATCAGATGCAGTGATGGTTTCAATCATAGGACATGATGTTCCTGGTGGTGCATCGAGTATAACCAGTTTTGAAGGGTCAATTTTTGTTTTTAATGCTTTTAATACAGGTATTGCTTGGATTTCCCCAATGTTTAATAGTCCTTTGTGAAATTCGATGGATTCTGTACTTCCTTGCTCGAGAGTTCCAATCGTTTTTTTGTTCCAGTGTACTGCATCAACGGGGCAAACTAGGGCACATCCGGTGCAGGAATGGCAGAGTTCAGGAAAGATAAGTACTTGATTTGGTAGGACAGCAAGTGCATTATATGCGCAGAACTTTGAACAGGCTCCGCAGTGTGTACATCGTGTTTCATCTATTGTAGGAATGGTAACGGTAACATCTTCCGTATGCTGTATTGGAACCTGTAAAAAGAAATGTGCATTTGGTTCCTCTACATCACAGTCAATGAATTGAACCTGTTGGAAGCAAAAAGCTAGATTTGTTGCAACCGTGGTTTTGCCAGTGCCCCCTTTTCCACTAGCAATTGATATAATCATATGGTACTGCTCCTTTGGAGTTTTTAATCGTGATGATGTTGATTTCGAAATGCATGTTGTTGACAGGCGTGTTCTGATGTTGCTTTTTGGAGTTTTCCATTGGTATAATCAGTTATTGCTTGTTGCACTGTTCCTGTTGCGCCGATGTAGACCTCGATTCCATAGGTTTCAAAGAGATCAATCGCTCTTCTTCCTAGTCCTTTGCAGATGAGAATGTGTACTCCTTCATCTGCAAGGAGTTCTGGTGGCTGTCGAATACCCCCCATATGGGCACTTGTGTTTTTTAGAACGGTTATTTCCCCGTTGTCCTGGTTTACAACAGTATAGGTAGGTACTCTTCCAAAATGTTCACCGACTTGTTCATCAAGCCCCTTGGTTCCATTTGTTGGTATTCCTAGTTTCATGTTTGTATCACCGCATCCCAAAGTGACTGTGTACCGTAGGTTGTTTTGTGTTTTGTAATTCACCGCTTTTATATTTATTAAGCACTTCTTTGATGTTTCCTTGCACTCCTGTGATGACTGTGATGTTTGCTGCGGTAAGGGTTTGGAATGCGTTTGGTCCTACATTTCCAGTGATGACAACGGATACTTGTTTTTTGGCCATAAGTTCAGCAGCTTGAATACCTGCACCTCCTGATGCATTTTGTTGGCTGTTTTCTATAGCCTCATATGCTTCAGTGTCCGTGTCGATAATGAGGAAATATTGACACCGTCCAAAGCGAGGGTCTATTGGTGCCCCTAATGTTTTTTCTGTTGCTGAGATTCCTATTTTCATCCTTTTCTTCACCTCTCTTTATTCAGCTATTTTTCTTCTCGTATCACGATGCTTTGTCCTTTTTTTGTATAGATTTGATTTGTTGAGGTAGGATCACTTATTCCCTGAAACCCCAGTGTTTCAAGTAATTCAACAATGGTCCCTACATCATTTTTAGTATCGATATTGATTTTATCCATATGTCTATTTCTCCCTTTATTTTTCTTTGTTTTTATTCCCTAACAAGATAAGTGTGACATTTTGGGCATGATTTTGATGTACAGGGTGTTCCCGGTTGATGTGATTCTCGGTATCCACAGGAGGGACAAATGCAGGATCCTCCGGGTCCATATCCGTATCCTCCAGCTAATCCGCGGCTTCCACCTCTTCCGAATCCACCACCGCCTCTTTGAGGCATTTTTGTATTCACCTCTTTTTTATTTGTTTATCTATATTTTTTACTATGGTTTCAAATGCTTGTGTTGTTTTTCCTTGTTTTGTTGTATTGAAAAATGGCTTTCCTTGATCACTATCGCTAGCAATAGTGGGGTCTAATGGGATTTTTCCTAGGAAAGGGAGATCATGATGTGTTGCTGTATGTACTCCTCCATCTGTTTTGAACACATCTATTGTTTCTCCACAATGAGGGCATGTAAATCCGCTCATGTTTTCAATGATTCCAATGATGGGTATCTGCATTTTTTTTACGAAATTAATTGATTTTTTTACACTAACAAGTGCAATATCTTGTGGCGTGGTAACAATGATTGCTCCATCACAATCGGTAAGGAGTTGAATAATGCTCAGAGGTTCATCGCCAGTTCCTGGCGGTAAATCAACGATAAGGTATTCAAGGTTACCCCAATCAACATCACTGAGGAGTTGTTTGATTGCCCCCATTTTCATAGGCCCTCGCCAGATAACGGGTTGATCAGGATGTTCCACAAGAAATCCCATGGACATGACTTTTAGGGTTGTTGAATAGGGTATGGGTTGGAGGCCGTTTTGCGTTGTCTGTGGTTTTTTATCTGCAATTCCAAGCATGTTTGGAATGCTTGGTCCATGAAGATCAATGTCAAGGAGCCCTATTGTTTGAGTTTTTTGTGAGAGCGCTATCGCTAAATTGGCGGCAACGGTGCTTTTTCCAACTCCCCCTTTGCCACTTAAAACTAGTATTTTATGTTTTATTTTTTTTAAGTTTTCTAGAAGTTTCTGATTTGATTGATCATCGTTATTCATGCTGTGTTCCTTCTTAGTATTTCTTTTTCATCGATAGGTAAGCAGATGGCACCTATTAAAATATATGAACGGAAAAAAGAGAGGGGTCCGTGCATCTATGGGTTCTGTTCATGTTGTTGCTTTGTAATATCAGTAAGGCGTTGTTTTATTTGGCGTATCTCTTCTTCTAGATTTTGAAGACTTTGCTCTAATTGTTGTTTTTGTTGTTCGAGCGAATATGATGGTTCTATGGGTCTTTCTTGAGCAGGGTATTGTGTTGGTTCAGGATAATTGTTCCAGAATCGTCGGTTTCTGAATCCTCTACCTCTTCCGAATCCTCGTCCAAGGCCCATTGGTGGTCCATTATTGTATCCGGGAGCATTGTTTCCTGTGCAAAATCCTGCTCTTCTTCCGGTCATTGGTCCTTGTCCAAGGGGGCCAGTTCGATCTCCTCCAGGCATCTGTTGTTTTTCACCTCCATATATATTTTTTTTTATGCTACTCTTTTCATTTTTTCGAGTAGCAGCTGTATAATACATTTAGTTAACTCTCTTACATAAATATAATCATTATAATTATTTGACAATTTGCCTTTTTCAATAATATTTATTAATTATAAGCCCATATATTACTGTAATATTTAATAAAAATCAATAATAGGGGCACCATATGGCACGCGAACGGATTTCATTAGATGAAAAAGACAGAAAGATTATAAAATTAATTCATGAGAACTCAGAGATTTCCCAGGAGGAGATTGCAAAGATTGTAAAACTTTCTCAACCCTCAATTGCTATGCGGTTAAAAAAACTCAAAGAAAAAGGAATTACTGAACAAGTCTTAGGGGTAAATCTCAATAAGATCGGCATTTATGTAGCTCTTGTAATGGTGCGATCATCAAATACCAATAAAATCCTAAACATGCTCAAGGATTGCCCCTTTTTTCTCAATGGCTTTGTTATTTCAGGAAAAGAAAACCTCATGTTGCTTCTTGGTGGAGAAGATCTCGCATCATTAGAATCCATTATCGATACGCGCATCCGAACTGATAAAGACGTGCAAAGCGCCGATTTTAATATTGTAATATCAAGTAAAAAGGATCTCGTTCTTCCAATAAATCTTATTGAAAGACCTTTAAAAAATGCACCCTGTGGCGTTGATTATAAAGAATGTCAAGCATATCATGAAAACCGTTGTTTTGGTTGTCCTGCTTCAAGTAGATACAAAGGAGATTTTTGGTAACAGTTCCATTTAAGAATTAATTATTAAAAAAATGTTTTATCATGGTATTTCATCAAGATTCTTCAAAAAAAAGAGTACGATTTAAGAGAAGAAAAAGGGCATATGCCTTTTACATAAACCAATAAATGTCTACATGTTTTAAAAATCAGTAGATAAAGATTTAAATAAAAACTTTGTTATATTCAATTATATAGGGGTCAAATAGTATGAAGTCTGTAACACTTCCTGTCATATGTATAATGCTGTGTATGAGTTTAGCAAGTGGCATTTTGCCTGTACAATCAACTCAAACAACACCAATATCACTGTATGAAACCATAAAAACTAATCCGGTTTCTATTATTTCATCATCTGAGTATTGCACTATCAAATTATCAGATGCAACAACATATACGATGACTCCTCACCATCCTATGCTTCCAAAAATCGTAAAACAATACACATTACCGTATGGATCACATATTACAGAGGTCACCTTTGATGTTCTTGAAACAGATGAATACATGCTTACACAGCCCGTTGTTCCTAATAGTGAACCCATCCCGCTTTCTGAAGGATTCCAAAAAGACACAGTTCCTACAATGGACATACAGATCTATCATCAAACAACTCCGTATCCATCTCAAGTAATAGAATATTCAGTATCAGGTGCATTACATGATCAAGCGCATGTCACACTTCTCACCCTTACCATATACCCCATTCAATACTTTCCTTTAAATCAAAAAATTCATCAAATAACCAGTGCTGAAATAACCATTGAATATACGCCTCCAGAACACCCTATCACCTACCCATCAGATTACAATCTCGTTATTGTTGCTCCAAAGGAATTCCAACAACCAATAGAATCCCTAATCACACATAAAAACAATTATGGAATGATATCCTATTTTAAATCAACAGAAGACATTTATGAAGAATACAGTGGAAATGATAAAGCTGAACAGATAAAATATTTTTTGAAGGATGCAGTGGAATCCTATGGTATAAACCATGCATTATTGTTTGGAAATATTGAGAAGATGCCTATGAGACTTGCATCCATTGAAGTATTCCGAGAAGAAGGTATCCTCACTGATTTATATTATGCTGATTTGTTTAATGCAGATGGCTCATTTTCAAGTTGGGATCAGAATAGAAACGGAAAATACTGCGAATATTCCTGGGATCTTGGATTAATCGAGTTTGTTGATCTTTATTCAGATATATCTGTTGGTCGTATCCCTTGTAAAAATGTGAAAGAAGCAGAAATAATGATAGAGAAGATCATCACCTATGAGACCACAGCATATGCATCGGAATGGGCAAATCGCTTTCTTGTGCTTGCGGGTGATACCTTTCCTTCTAATGAGATTTTAGAGGGAGAGATTGTAACCGGCATTATTGCTAATCACATGCAATCATTTGGATTTGAACCTGTAAAACTTTGGACATCTCTTGGAACATTCAAACCAATGAATATCAATGAAGAAATCAGTAAAGGCGCTGGTTTTATCTGCTACTCAGGCCATGGTTATGAACAAGGTTTTGGTACATCACCACCCTTTGAAGAACAGCGTGTGGAATACCTCTCACCCTATCTTATAGGTATGCGCAATACAGATAAATATCCCGTGATTTTCTTTGATGCGTGTTCCACTACAAAGCTTGATTTCACCATTGAGGAATTACTTGAATGGTATCCAAAACCCTTGGTTCGCCTGTTTGCATTACTCTATGGTGTTCCGTACCAATTAGATGCTTTTTACCCAACGTTTTCATGGGAAATCATAAAAAAACCACACGGGGGCGGTGTTGCAGCGATTGGATCAACTCGAGTTGCATTTACTGGAGTCGATGAAGACGGCCCGTTTTGGGGTGCCGGGTATCTGAACGATCGGTTCTTTAATGCTTATACTCCTGGATGTACCCTTGGCGATCTCTTCCTTGAGGCAGAGAATGCGTATCTATCTGATGTAGGAGAGCTTGTTACCCTCCAAGAATTCGTGCTTCTTGGAGATCCAAGTTTAAAAATCGGTGGATACCCATAGTAGTAGTTCAAAAATCAATTTTTTTTCTTTCATAATCTTTTTAATAGATTACACAATGCTTTGTGTAAGAATAGTGTGAGGTGCTTGAAGTTGGGGAAACGAGTTGACAAAACGGATATGTATGATCATCTATCTCCAGAGGAATTACATACCCATGTTCGAAAAAATGTTAGTATTCCAAAATACATGGATTTGTTTCTCTTTAATCATAATATCTCTCTTTCAAAACTTGCTCAAAATGCTATTCTTGATCGCATGCAAGAAGAACAAACTACTGAGATTCGAAAAGATGTGAAAAAAGAAATCACTCATCAAGTATTTAAAAAGAAGATAACACAAGAACAAAAAAAGGATCCTAGGTTTTCTCAAAAGATTCAACAAGCAAAACAAGTATTTCTGGATTATTTTAAAGCAGTTGATACAATGAATGAATCAGAAATGACTGATTTAAAACAAATCATTCTTGCTGATTTTCCTGAGATGTATGTTGATATCATTAAATTTGAAAAATGGTATGCTACGCATCATGTTTTATATGAAAAATTGAAAAAGGAGTATCCTAACCCTGTTGAACGGTTACTTAAGATAAAAAAACACTGGTAAAAGTTATTAAGTATTTTGACAAGCGAAATGAACCGCACGTTCTTTTCCATATCGTTTTTCTAGATATTTAACATAGTTACGTTCATATTTTACCTTTAATTCATATACCCATTTTTTCCTTCCTAGATTATGTGCTGATTTCATGTCTATCAGGTCCCATTCTCTCTCTGACGTTATAAAAATGCATGGTGTCATTTTTTCAATTTGAAAAACAGAAAGTGGAAGTATATGCTATGATTTTTGATTTAAAGTCCATAAAAAATTGAAATATTCCATAATCTATAAATAACAATCATGACAAATAGATACTTGATATACGTGGTATGGATATGCTTAGAATGTGGCCATGGAAATATCGATATTTTTGATACGTGTGTTCATTGCAAATCAGTAAGAAAAATAAAATAAATGTAACAAATTGTGCAATTTTTCAGATGAAAGATTAATATAATTCTTGTTGTTTTCCCATTTTGAACCTGGTATGTATGGAGTGTTTAGTCTTGAATGAAGAGACTAGGAAAAAAGAATCAGAATGCTTCAAACCCTGTTGGGAATATTATAAATGTTCTGAAGAAAGTATGAAAAGGTGTCCTGCATTTTCTATTGGATTTCAGTGTAAAAAATTTAGTGATTGTTGGTTTTTTATAAAAAATAATGAGATTGGTGGACCAGAACATCATGGACCCTGTGCAACCTGTGAATGGAATCATCTTCATGGGTTCTTTTCATCTCAAAATAAACAAACCTCTGAAGAATAACACTATGCTATTCATGTATCATTGCACAACCCTTACATAGGATTATATTCTTCTAAGTGCTAAATGAAACGCAAGACGGTATTAGTTATTGGTGGGTCAGATCCTTCAGGCGGAGCAGGGATACAAACAGATATCAAAGCAGTCACTGCTCTTGGTCTTCATGCAGCTGCAATACCTGTTTGTATAACCATTCAGAACACGCAAAAAGTAAAAGATTTTTATAGTCTAAAACCAGAGTTAATTACCCAACAAATCAAGAGTATCATGGATGATATGGATATCTCTTTTGTTAAAATAGGGATGCTTGGCTCTTCAGAGAATGGTTCACTACTGGCAAAGATGATAAAACGATTTCAATGGAAAACAATACTTGATCCTGTCCTTCGCTCTTCAAGCAATGACCCACTATCCACTACCGAGAGTTTGACATCCTTGAAAAAGGAGCTTATTTCTCAAAGCTACATTTTCACCCCAAACATCGATGAAGCATCAATTATTACCAATCGTTCAATTCATACCCTTGATGATATGAAAGACGCAGCAGAGGATATTATTTCCATTGGTGCTCAGCATGTTGTTATTAAGGGAGGTCATGGAGTTCAAGAGCAGGCCTCAGATGTGTTTTTTGATGGGGAAAAACACATTGTTTATAGCCTTCCTAGAATTCCTCAGAAAAAAGCTCATGGTTCTGGTTGCACGTTTTCTTCGCTTATCGCAGGATATCTTGCATTAGGCAATCCTATCGAGAAAGCAGTACAACAGGCGAAACAAAGTCTTTGGATGATGATTAAACGAGGATACACTCCTGGAAAAGGAATGGATGTTTTAGATGTTTCTTCGAGTGCATTAGCATTTGCTCCCTATTTTTGCTCAAAACCTGAAAAATTCACAATATGGAACACACTTTCCGAAGCCATTGAAACCATTCCAAATCTATTAGATCCCTCTTTGGTTCCTGAAGTAGGAATAAATGTTGGATACGCCCTTCCCCATGCAAAAACACCAAAAGACATCTGTGCTCTTTCAGGTAGAATTATTAAATCATCGTTACAGATAACCGCCTGTGGTGTGCTTCGTTTTGGTGCATCTCATCATATTGCAGCGATCATTCTTGCTGCAATGCAATCAGATCCACAGCTTCGCTCAGCAATGAACATCAAATACTCCAAAGAAAACCTTACAAGATGTGAAAATAAAGGATTCATCATCTCCTCCTTTGATAGAAAGAATGAACCTGTATCTGTTTCTTCAACAATGGAATGGGGAACAACACAGGCTCTTGAACATAGCACAGCAATACCTGATATAATATATGACACTGGTGCACCTGGAAAAGAACCAATGATACGAATACTTGGAACATCCCCGCAAGATGTTATTAAAAAATTGCGTTTGATGACAGAAAAACAAGATCTTTCTCAACAGGAGGGACATAAGGAGCGAAACATTTATTAATTACCCAAAAGATGGACTATCCAAGTAATACAACTGGAACTAGACAACCAGGGAGGTTAGAGAAAAATGACCGGAAATGAATCAAGCGATGAAAATACAATCTTTGTTGGAAACAAACCCCCAATGAGCTATGTTCTCGCCGTTGTCACCCAATTCAATGGCGGATCAGATATAGTGATGATCAAAGCACGAGGTAGAGCTATCAGTCGAGCAGTAGACACCGCAGAAATCGTTCGAAACCGATTTGTTAAGGATGCCAAAGTCAAAGATATCACGATTGGAACAGAAAGTATTACCAATGAAGAAGGAAGAAGCTCAAACGTTTCTTCTATTGAAATCACTTTATCGACAAAGTAAA